>Ga0334722_10000555_pt1 | contig 53893 bp, 48 predicted proteins | sample C3_bottom_MG_FD_207210 | JGI IMG/M metagenome (GOLD analysis project Ga0334722, IMG submission 207210) | Sediment microbial communities from Yellowstone Lake, YNP, Wyoming, USA - C3_bottom | ecosystem: Environmental > Aquatic > Freshwater > Lake > Sediment | place: USA: Wyoming | collected...
TGACAGGACCAAATGGTGAACAAGGTCCTCGTGGTGATAAAGGAATGACAGGTAACAAAGGTATGACAGGACCAAATGGTGAACAAGGTCCTCGTGGTGATAAAGGAATGACAGGTAACAAGGGTATGACTGGTAATCAAGGTAACAATGGAATGACAGGTAACAAAGGTCCAACAGGTCCACAAGGTAACAAAGGCATGACTGGTCCCAATGGTATGACAGGTAACAAAGGTTCAACAGGTAATCCAGGTCCAGAACAACAGGTCCTAATGTTCAGTACAGGTAGTTTCAACTTTGAAAATAGTAGATGGATAGGCCAAGGCCTTGCATCAACTGATCAAAAAGATGCTCAATTCATCATCCCAATTGCCGGATCCATCAAACAAATAAACTTCCACTCTTCAGCGAATGCAGGTACTGCCGCCACCCAAGAATGGACTATAACAGTATTCAACGGTGTTGGAACAGGATCACCATTAATTACCTGTACCTTTAATGGTGCTACAAACATGTGTTCCAATACTGGAAGCTTTGCAGTAAGTTCAGGAGACTTGATATCAATGCAAGTTAAAGAAACTGGAACGATTAGCACTGCAATTTCAGGAAGAGGTACTGTAAGCCTAGTCTTCGCAGCCTCTCCTTAATTTTTAATTTATTTTTCTAATATTTTTCAATAATTGTTTAATTAAGTCATCTGTAAATTGATAAAATCATCTTTCTAGTACAATAAATCCTAAAATGTGAAGCAAAACAAGGAACGAATAATTAAATAACCTCATCTAGGAACTAAACTAATGAGTTTTTTTAGCAATCTTGGGCGTTCAGATATTTTACTTGTAGGTGCTTCAACTATTATTATCATATTTGCAATTGTAATAACAGCCTCCGTTCAAGGACCATCCGAAAAGACTTTTTCTCAAATAATTACTGTAGGTCCTGTGTGGAACACTGATAACTGGCTTTGTACATCTACTGGACCTTTTTTGGTACATGGTGTACTAATTTCTTATACTGAAAATGCTCGACTAGAAATATTTGCTAGTGGGGCAGGCGAACAACCAGACTTTATACTTCAACCAAATGAAATGCACAGCTTTACCATTGGAGATATTGCTGATTCCTCAATAAGAATTTCAAGACTGGCAGGAACAATTACTGGTTTTATAACTTTGCAGACAACATCTGATGCTACTGCAAGCTGTGAACAAATTTAAGAATTCTTTATGAAAATACTAATTTTTCTTTTGATTTTTGTCTTGTCGTTTGGTACTTTATTTATTTCAAATTCAAATGCACTTGTTGGGCCTGCTGCACCAAGGTCTGATCCTTCTCTTCCAGAAATATCAGTTCAAATAGTGTATCGTGATTCTAATGGAATGTTAGTTGGGTATGTAGAGCCATCAATATTTTATCTTAGAAACATTGGCTTGATACATGAGCTACTAGATTCTGAAGAAGACAAAACCATCATCACCAAAGATGGAACAAATTTTGAAAAAATAGAATTTGAAATTTTAACTTATAATCCAGAAGCCCCAGCACAAAAGGCTGGCTACTCTGTAGGATGGGCAGGCTATGGTGTATTGTGGGCTGCATATGATGGAATTCTTTCTGGAGATAATGATTCCCTTGTGGCTCACTGGAAAGTACTTCGAACTATTAAGTAACTTTTTTTGATAATAAAACTCCAGTCCCAAGTGCAAAAAATACTATCAGTGTAATATACCTGTATGGCACATTTATGATAGTAGAAAATGCTGGAACAAGAGCAGCTGATAAAAGTATGCCCAATATCAAAAACATAATTGAATTTGCATGAGGCATTCCCTTACTAGAGGCAATAAACAATCCGACCACAAGAGGTAGCAAAAATGCTAAAACTATTACATCATATCGTAATGAAAAATAAATTGCGCTAAACCCGCCCCAAAAATCATGACTATCAAACTCTAAGGCGGAAATGGGAGAAGAATTACTTAGTGTAAGAAATCCTATTCCTGCTAGTATAATAACTCCATAAGATATGAAATTATAGATTTTCTTTTTTTTCGAAATATCTGAATTATAAACAAAAAACAAAGTCATTGGTAGAAATGCTGCAGTCAGCGGTTTTGAAAATATAGATGCAACATATGATATTGGTGACAGAGGCCATTTTTTTATGATCAAGTATAACGAAAGAAGATAAAACAAGATCCAAAAATTGGGGTACGATACGCTAGTATCATACATCAAAAATACAGTACTCTGAAGTACAATCACCATTGCAACAATTCCTGCAAACCTTTTTTTTGAAATCTCCACTGTGACGAAATAAGTTAAAAGTAGTAATGAAATACTTGCAAAAAATGGGATTACTTTATAGTTTTCAAATACTTTCATCGAAACAGTTTCTAAAAGAAGCATAAAGTGATAATCAAGTGGAGTAGTTTTAAGATCCGTTACAGAATAACTTTCTAGCCAAGGCTTGACATGCTCATAGAAATCTTCGTCATGTTGACCATTAAAAAGCTCACCTACACTAAATGTGATATAAAATCCAATTAAGATTAAAACTACAAAAAATGATACACCTTTAGAAACTTCAAAGTTAAAGATGAATTTTATTGATTTTGTTAATGGCTGCCAAAGCCTATTTTTCAGATATGCCACTACAATGAATAAAAGAATAATATTTGTAACCAAAAGTGGCAAAGCCCACGCACCTATCTCGAAGGGATTGATTCCTATATTGTCTTCATGTCCCCCAAATGATCTTAACAAAAGTGCAGGAAATATTGCTGGTATTATACTAATTATGGTAATGACTAGGGTTGCTAAAAATAAAATCCAGCTCACAACACCTGTTTTTTTTAGATAAGAAATTTTTTGACTATCCAATTTATCTTATCCTCATGCTACTGAATTTCCGATTAACTATGAGTTCCATTTAATTTAGATAAAATCTAATATATTTTTAGGTTTGGTACTAACGAATCAAACAAACTCGGATGTTTGGTCAGAGATAGATCGTTTTTCTTTTTGAAATGGATTTGGTCATTTTCAGTTGCTCTATTTGTAAGGACAATAACTTGTAAACTTTGGATTTCATCTACATTGGATAAAAATTAGAACCGAAAATAGAGAAAATCTGTAGGATTTGCATCATAAAGAAATAGTATGGCTGAAGTAATAGATGCAATATATACAAACCATGATTTTAAATTAAAACTTGCAATTCTACTAATAAGATTAGATTTTGTATATGATATTATATGCAAAACAACGAATACTGTAATTAGTAAAAAAGGAAGTTTGTGTTCTTCTAGCAATTGCATTATTCCATCAGTTTGAAAATCAAAAATCACAAATTTTTGCATAGAATAAAGAGCCTGGTCAAGTGTCTGTGCTCTAAATGGAATCCATGCCAAAAATACCAGAAACTGTGTTGTGATTATTGCAATAATCTTTTTAGGAGTTGAATTTAAGAAACTTGAATCTAGTTTTGGAAACTTGTCTGTAATCAATTTGTAGACAACAAGATATGTTCCATGCAAAATTCCCCAAATAGCAAAATTCCATGATGCTCCGTGCCATAAACCTCCCAAAAACATAACTATCATTAAATTAAGATAAGTACGATATTTTGAAAAGCGGTTTCCACCCAATGGGATGTACAGATAATCTCTCAACCAAGTTGAAAGTGAAATGTGCCATCTCCTCCAAAAGTCTGAAGGCGATGTTGCAAAGTATGGTTTGTTAAAGTTCAATGGTAACTTGAATCCCAAAATCAGTGCTACTCCTATTGCAATGTCTGAATAACCAGAAAAATCGCAATAAATTTGAATTCCAAAAGCTATCGTGCCCATCATAATTGAAAAAGAATCCAGACCTATTGGATTTGCAAACACGTCGTTAACTAATGGTGCAATATTATCTGCAAAAAACATTTTTTTGAGAAATCCCATCGCCATTAGTGTAATTCCAAATTTCAGATTTGAATTCTCTAGAATTATTTGACGTAGTATCCCATTTGTCTGAATGTCGTCAATCTTTTCTCGAAGTTGAGGTAAAAACTGATGTGCTCGTAAGATTGGACCTGCAACCAATTGAGGAAAAAATGTCACAAATAACGCATATTCTCTTAGGCAAACTGGTTTTATTATGCCTCGATAGATTCCTACTGTATACGTAATTGAATGAAATGTATAAAATGAAATTCCTATAGGTAACGCAAGATTCATCAATGGAATAGCATTGAGATCAAAATGCTCACCCAATATGTTAAACTGTGTTATTGCAAAATCCGCATATTTGTAAAATCCTAAAAGACCTAAATTTCCTGCAAGACTCAGAATTAAGAGAATCTTTTTTTGTTTAATGGTATCAGCTTTCCAAATCGCTTTTCCAAAATAATAATCCCAAATTGTAGTAAAAATTAACAGTGTGATGAGATAATTACTTGAAAAATAAAAGAAAAAGTAACTAGCAAATAAAAGAAAAAGATGCTGGAATTTTCTGTGTTTTATTATAGTCAAGGTAGTTATAACTACAATGAAAAAAACTATGAACTCTGGAGAGTTAAATAGCAATTAAATTTCCTTTAAAATTATTTTAGCAACATCTTCTGTGTAAATGGTTTTTCCCCAAATAATATGGACCTGATCTCTCCAAATATTCAATCCCAAATATTTGTCATGTAAATAATAAACTGGAATATCAAAATCTCTCGATAATTTTTGTACGAAATCTTCAAAATTTTTCATTTGACAAGAATCCGCAGCATAAAATAATTCTTTGTAAAGGGGCGATGTAAATAATACTACATGTATGTTGTCTTGTTTTAGTCTTTGAATTATTTTTATTAGTGATTTTGCTTCATTTCCGTTAGATTCAAAAGGCATAGAATACTGGATTAGATTTCCTTCTTTTTTGATAACGGAACTAATCGATTGGTCATTTTGAACTATTCTCCAGCTAGGTTCGTCAAATCTCCAAGATTGTTTATTTTTCAAAGAACTTTTTGAAGCTTCAAAATCACTTGGGAAATCATTTGACATAGTTTTTTGTTTTTCTAACTCTTCAATTTTTTTGGCAATAAATCGTGATTCTTGAATTTTTCCTTGTTTTTCTAAAAGAGATTGTTTGTTGTAATTTGCCAGAATTGAATCAGGAGCAATGCTTACTGCTTTATTGACAAAATAACTTGCCTCGTCTATCTTATTAATTCTCAATAAAAAGTTGCCATTGTTTAAAATTGCATCATAATAATTTGGGTCTAATTCCAAAATTTTATTATTATAGGCAATTGCTTCTTCTAGGTTTCCCGCATTAGCTGACATCACTGATTTATCAAATAATGTTTTAATTTCCTGACTTTTTGCCTCATTATTTAAATTTGTATCTGGCTTTAATGCCTTTGAAATTATTTTCAATGTAGATAATTTTGGATTATTAAAATTTGTAGAATCAATGCCAAATAGATTATCATGTATAGTAAAAAGCGAATAGGTGTCTTGAATTGTAGGCAATATGACTCCACAGTTTTTGAATTTTGTTTCGGTGGCAAGACCAAAGGAACTCTCAGATTTTTTAAGATAATTCTCAAAGTCAATTCCTATTAGAACAACATCTGGATGATCTGAAATACTTTGATCCAAAACTGTCAATCTTCTAGATGGTAGATCACTACTAAGTCCTCGATTAAATACATCTACTTTTTTTCCATTCGTTCCAATAATTTGATCAATATACTCTGCATCAAGACCCATGACTCTGCTAGACCCAATGATGATAACTTTGGTTTTATCAGAATCTGAATTAGATGTATCTTCATTTAATGTAGTTTGAATCTTCATACCTGTTGCCTCGCCCATAAAGTAAATTATGGTAAGTGGAATCAAAAATGCAAAAAATATGATTAAATATATTTTAGTATTGTATTTATTCAATATTCGTCTACCCTGAACTAGCAGTATTTTTAATCCGCGATAAAATTAAATCCTTTTGGGTGTATATGTTAAATGAACGTTTAGACAAATGATCAATTATTTAATCATAAAGAAATACTTAAGATAAATGGATTATGGCATTCATATTCTAATTTAGTTTATCTTCTTGATTACTCAACAATTTATCTTGCCTCATGCTGCTGAATTTCTGATTAACTAAGAGTTCCATTTAATTTAGATAAAATCTAATATATTGTTAGGTTTGGTACTAGCGAATCAAACAAACTCGCTTGCTGTATATCTAGAATCTTTTTCCATTTACAAAAATGAGACTGTTTTGTAAATTTCCCACAGACCCATCTATTTAGTCGTGGTAGGTAAAGAAGGCTCTAGTGATATATGCGTTGCAAGTGGAACTCTCAAGCAAAGCCATTAAATCAATAAGAAAATCTATAGAAAAGCAAAACTCTGTTTTTTCTGAGAAAAAATATCTTGACTCGCTTTATGTGCCATCAAATATTGTTGGCAGAAAGGAACAAGCTGTTCAGATAATAAAACACATTGAAAGCCTAAGGCAAGGGCTGGTGGTTCCAGTGATCTCTGTTTATGGGAATAGTGGTACTGGCAAATCCGCTGTTGTTAGGTTTGTGTGTCATAACCTTCAAGATATTACCTCATATTGTTTTGTAAACTTGAGAAAATCAAAGACCATTTTTGGTTCTGTAAATGTTATTTTATCAAACCTTGGATCCCCTCAACTAAAAAGCGCTGATGGGCTCAACAAAGCAATAGAGCAGATTGGAAATAAAATTGAGGAAATACTGGCATTAGAGCAGAAGAAATTTTTTGTTTTGGTGCTGGATGAATATGATGTAATATTTTATGACAAGCGAGGAAATCCCTCAGACTTTATGTACAAACTTTTAACACTTGAGGAAACCCTTAGAGAGAAAGGACTATGGTTATGCATGATTACCCTGTCAAACAACACTCTTGCTGATTACAACTTTGATGACCGAGTTAAATCTAGAATTGGTACGTCTGAGGTATTTTTTAGTCAATATAATGCTGGTGATATTTATTCGATATTACAGGAAAGAACACAAAAGGCATTTTTGAAAAAACCTGATGTTAAGGTAATACAATACTGCTCAAAACTTTGTTCAGAAAATAGTGGTGATGCAAGACGCGCACTTGATATGTTAAGAGTTGCAGGCGAGCTATCAAACGGAGTATCGCTTACAAAAGATGACATTGATAAAGCAAACGATCAATTGCAAAAAGACAGAGTTAGTACACTAGTATCTAATGCATCACATCATCAAAAAATGGTAATTGCAGCAATATGTGCAAATACAATTACATCAGATAACGGTTGGACATCTACCTCCTCAGTTTATGATAGGTATAAACAATTCATTTCAAGTAACTTTAAACCATTATCATATAGGAGGGTTTACGATCTGCTCATTGAAATAGAAAACTCTGGTCTAGTTGTTTCTAGAAATATTTCAAGAGGAAGATATGGCTTTGGTAGAGAGTATAGGCTTGTAATTGCTCCAAAACTAGTTGGGCCACTTGTTAGCAAGGATTGGTGGGAAAAAACCAAATCTGAATTTAACTCCTTATATGATTTTGAATTTGGCGGGTTATACTCCAAAGCAAGAAGAGAAAATACTTGATAAAACTCATTTTTTAATAACATATCATTAGTTTTTTTAAAGTAATTCCTTTACCGCATGCTCTACTGCCAAATTACTAGACATTTTTGGTATCCATCCAAGCTCTTTTAATTTTGTAATGTCAAGCTGCATCATCTTCACGTCCCCTTTCCATCCTCTTCCTCCATCAACTCCACCAGTAGTTTTAATTTCTACATTCTTAAGGCTCATACAATTACAAACAATGTTTGCAATTGTCAAAACGTCAGTCATGCCATCGTTTCCAATATTAAATATCTCAATTCTTTTGTTTAGCTTTGATAAACAGAAAAAGAAACTGTCAATGCAATCACTTACATGTAGATATGACTTTGATTGCTTACCATCCCCTAAAACTTCTAGTTTTTGGTTATTGATTCTTAGTTTTTTAACAAAATCTACAATTACTCCGTGATTGCTACGCGAACCGATAATGTTTGCAAATCTAAACATTAATCCATTTATTCCATATGTGTGACAATACGCAGAAATCATAGCTTCGCATGCTAACTTTGATGCTCCATATGGAGAAATTGGTACTAGTGGTCCATAACTTTCCGGAGTTGGAATAATTTCTGGTTCTCCATATACAGTAGATGAAGAAGCAAATACCATCGTATCGATATCATTTTGTCTTATCGCTTCAAGTAAGTAAAATGTATTTTGAATATTTTCTTTGAATGAAATCTCCGGGTGATCAAAGCCAGTTCTGACCTCGGGATTTGCGGCAATATGAAAAACTGATTTTACATCATTGAGTGTTTTTTTCAAAGCTTTAAAATCTTCAAGATTCTTTTTTACAAAATGGAAATTTTTTTTATCTTTTGAATTTTTTAGATTTGAAAGATTTCCGTTTGAAAGATTATCCAATACTCTTACATCTAGTCCACTTGAAACTAGTCTGTCGACAATATGGCTTCCAATAAAACCTGCACCACCAGTAACAAGTGCTGTTCCTGCCTGTAATTTTTGAACTAATTCTTGCGGTAATTCCAATTGCATCTCTTTTTGTATAGTCTTTATATTTGTAAATTATTGTTTGTTTGAAAAATAACACTTCCTTAACCTAGTTTGTCATGAATGAAAATTAGAGAAGAAATAATTGTTCGAGATTTACTACTTCAGCGATGAAAACTGGTTTAATCTCAGTCATACTTCCAGTTTGGAAGCCAAATTTTGTTCAGCTGAAAAAATGTATTGATTCTATAGTTTCCCAAACATACACAAACTTTGAGATCGTAATAATTTATAAGAAATCAAGTGAACATGATGACAAATTTTTTAAATTAATTGAAGATTATTCTGATAAAAAAATTAAAGTTGTTGATGATAAAAATCAAGGGTTTCCCGCCTCACTTAATGAAGGGATAATAAATTCATCTGGAGAGTTTATCGCACGAATTGATGGTGATGATTTTTGTGATAAAGATAGATTTGAAAAACAATTAGAATTTAAAAATAAACACAAATGTAATGTAGTGGGAAGTTGGGCTAGGCATGTTACCAACGATGGTAAAATTATTGGAGAAAAAAAGGTTCCAATAACTCACAAAGAAATCAGAAAGAAGATTATGTATCGGAATCCAATGTTGCATCCCACAATTTTAATGGATAGAAGCATGTTAAATGACACCAGTCTTTATGATCCATCATGCATTTCATCAGAAGACTATGAACTATGGTTTAGGATAATGTCAAAAAATTTTAGATTTGGTAATGTTCCAGAATTTCTTGTCAGTATTGGAATTGGAGATAGCCCTGATTCTATTACTAGAGGAACAGGCTGGAAAAAGGTAAGGAGTGGTTCGCTTCAAGTCAAAAATAAAGCCTTATTACGTTATGGGTTTTTTAGACCTCTTGATATATTGTATTACATTCCAACCCCATTTTATTATTTAATTTCACCACAGCTTGCTATGAAAGTAAGAAAAATTCTCAAACGGTAATGAAAAAAGAATCACAATGAACGTCTTATTACTTTCCCGCTATGTTTCTGCCGAAGTAGGTGGGGGTGAATACGTTCATGCACTAATTGCAGAGTTATTGGCAAAAAATGGGCATAAAGTTTGGATTATTACAAATAAAGTTGAAGGAATAAGCAATCCAAAACATGAAAATATCAAATATCATTTTGTTGGATATCATGACGTAAAAAGAATAAAAAAACAAAAACAGTTAGAAAAAATCAAGTTTAACTTATCAGCAATTAGAGCGGGTCTTTCTATAATTAAACAAGAAAAGATAGATGTAATTCATTCAAATCCACTACAACCAGTTCTAACCGGTGCTGTTCTATCCATTCTTACCTCAGTACCACATATTATCGCGCTTCATGATATTGCTATCTTAAAAAAAGAGTATTTAGATGAGTGGGCAAAGATTAAAGGAAATTCAAAACTAAAAGCAAAGATTGGGTTTTTCATAACATCTTTCATCTACAAATTACACTATTCTGCAATACACACAGTTAGTGAATCTGTAAAAGATGATCTAATTCAATGGGGAGTTAAAAAACCAATATTTGTAATTCCAAATGCAATACCAATTATAAAATCCTTGGACCTCCCAACAAATCCACTTCAGTTTGTTTATGTTGGACGACTAGTTTTTTACAAAAACGTTCAGGTAGCTATCAAAGCAATAAAAATTGTAAAAGAATCATTTCCCGATGTAAAATTAATTATTATTGGTGAGGGAACCTACAAAAAAAATTTACAAACGCTTGTTGACCAACTTGATTTAAAAAATAATATTATTTTTAAAGGTCAGGTTTCAGATAGTGAAAAAATCCACACCATTGCCTCATCACAAGCTGTAGTCTTTCCTAGCTATTACGAAGGCTTTGGTATGGTAATTTTGGAGTCATTTATGCAAAAGAAACCCATATTGGTATCAAATGTTAGGCCTTCTTCAGATATTATAAAACATCAAAAAACTGGTTGGATAATTCCTGTACACGATGAAAGAGAATGGTCCAAATGCCTTGAGTATATTTTAAGAAACCCAGAAATTGTATCAAAAATGGGAGAATATGGTAGAACTGAATTAGAAAAGGTCTATAACTTAGAAACCATGGAAAATAAAATTTTGAAAATGTATGAAGAATTACCAAAAAAATAAAATAAAAAAATCTGTATAATCCGATATATTTTCAATCTTTTTTACAAATCAAATTAATACAAGATTTTGCAGGAATGTTCAGAAGAATTTTTTCTGAAACTGGTTCTAATATTTTTCTTTCCGGATTGATTTGGTAGATATTAAACCCGTTTGTTTTAAGAATTTGAACAAATTCTTCGGGTTTCGCACCGTAGTCTAGAATATGATTCGGACAATATTCTACAAGAAGTTTTAAATTGTTATTTCCTTGTAGGATAGACGTCATACCTTTTAGAACCCCAATTTCAGATCCTTCCACGTCAATTTTAATAAAAGAAATTTTTTTACTATCAGTTTTTTTTTCAAAATATTGATCTAATGTGATTTTAGTTACTGTTACAGCATTTTTGTTTTGTTTTTCTGATTGGGATATTCTATGATGACCACGATCATTTTTTGAGAGATATAGCTTTGTTTTTCCATCAGAATCAGAAATTGCTGTGTTTTCTATAATCACGTTTTTATATCCATTAACTTCAATGTTTTTTTTTAGAAGGTTTAAGTTTTCTAATTCAGGTTCAAATGAAAATACTTTTCCTCCAGGTCCAACCAATTTAGCGAAAATCAAACTAAAGTATCCTATATTGGCACCTATATCAACAACTAAATCATTTTTTTTGATTAACTTTTTCACTAATTCTGTTTCAGTCTCTTCCCATATTCCATTTAACGCAAGTCCTGCTGATACAATACTTTTTTCTGCCAAAAATATTTTGTTTCCCATTATCACAATTGATTCTGGAATTGAGATTTTAGAATATGCAAATTTTCTTATTCTCTCTGGTATAGGAATTTTTAATCCAGTCTTTTTTGCAATACTTTTTCTAGTTTTTACAATTTTTTCTAAAAATTTTCTTTGTACCATATGTTAACTATATATCTTTAAAAGCGATATACTTAAAATTATAGAATTATACTCCTATGAAAAATCTGTTGTAGGATTCTATTAAGAGAAATTTTTTAATTCAGTTTAGTTTTTATGAATGAATAAATACAAAGTTGTGAATGTAAATTCCCTCGTCACTGTATTGTATTACCTTTTATTATTCTGATGAATATTTTATTAAATTATTAAATTTCATGAAGTTTCTTGTCTTAGAAAAAATAACTGCTCTATCCTATACCTCTAAATTTATGTAATTCATTAAAGGAATTTTTATTATTTCGTTCTGTTGATTTAATCATATGAAAGGATAGTAAAATAACCAATTTGAAAAACATATTAAGAAATTATTTGAATAAGATTTTATAATAAGTCATAGTTCTTTAATTTTTATACCTTGGATTTAGATGATAAATTTAACATAAATCTACATGAAGAGAAAATTTATTCCCAAAATGGAGAAGATGGAATTTTACAATTTATTTTTTCTAAAATAGGAACGACTAACAGATTTTTTGTTGAGTTTGGAGTTGAAAATGGATTAGAATGTAATACAAGATACCTTCTTGAGAAAAAAGGTTGGAAAGGCCTTATGATGGATTATAGTGAAGAAAAGCAAATCAATTTGAAATATTTCTTGGAAAGAGCTTGGTATAAAAGAAAACTTGGTTTCTCAGAAAAAATAAGAAAAGTTAAAGGTTCATTAAAAAAAATAACAGAATATCCTAAATCCGCAATTCAACTTGAGATAAAAAATGAAAAGGTTACAGCAGAAAATATTCAAGGATTATTTCAAAAATATAATGTTCCTAAAAATTTTGATTTGTTATCTATCGATATTGATTATAATGATTATTGGGTATGGAAATCTATTGTAGATTATCATCCTAGAGTAGTTGTTATAGAATACAATTCTTCACTCCTCCCTACAGAAAGTAGGGTTGTCCCATATGATCCCGATGCAAGATGGGATGGCACAAATTATTTTGGTTCTAGTTTATTGGCATTATATAATCTAGGTTTGAAAAAAGGTTACACATTAGTAGGTTGTGATAGTAAAGGAATAAACACTTTCTTTGTAAAAAATGAATTAGTTAAGGGAATGAAAATAAAAAACCTACAAGATTTGTATAGGCCACCAAAATATGGAAAAATTGTTAATGGACGTCATATTGGTCATCCTCCTAACAACAAAGAAATGATTAGAATTTGATGAGACTTTTATTAAATTAATTTAATGGATTCTTAATTAAATTTCATGCAATTATTCAAGATACAATGAAAAACTCTCTCATACGGCCCACATCAATAGAGACTATCTTTATTACATAAGATGTTTATCTAACATTTTTAGGTTAATGAGCATGATTCCATGATACCTTTTACATAATTAAGGAAGATATACTCATTAATCATGAGTGAAGAGAACTCTGTAAGGAATTTTTCTTATGTTGGATTAGGAAGAATATTCGGAATATCCCTTCAAGCTATCTTTTATCTGATTTTTGCCTCTATTTTAGGTCCAGAAAAATATGGTGGGCTAAACGTTGTGGTAGCTCTTGCTACTACATTTTCTATTGCTTCTAGGTTTGGAATGAGTATTTCATTACAAGTTTATCAAGCTAAACAAAAATCCGAAATTTCAAACCAAATTAAGACATTATTTATAATTTTTACAAGCATTGCAGCCTTAATTCTACTTTCTATAGATCCATACGCAGCGATTCTTACAGCATCACTGTCTTTTTTTATTATAAATCAACAGAATTTGCTTGGATTATTTCAATACAAAAAATTTATGATATTTACAATTATCAAAAGCGGCTTATTTTTCATAATCCCATTTTTGTTATATTTTGTTCTAGATTTATCAGGCATTGTTATAGGTATGAGTATTGCAAACTTTGTTGCAAGCGCTCCCTTTTTTAAAAATTTAAAGATTGTTTCTTTTACTGGCTTAAAAGCTTACAAAAAAACCCTTATTCAAAACTTTCTAGTTGATATGGCGCAGTTTGTTTATTCATTAGACAAATTATTGATTTCATTTTTATTTGGATTTTTGATAGTTGGAATTTACCAATTTAATCTACAAATTTTCATAGGACTTACAGTATTGCCACAAATACTACTTTCATATTTAATTTCTGAAGAATCAAAAGGAATCACTCATGGAAAAATTATCTCTCTGGCTATAATTATTTCAGTATTAGTAACTGCAGCTGTAATTCTTTTCGCTCCATTTTTTGTTTCAGAGTTTTTTCCAGACTATTCTGAAGGAATTTTTAGTTTACAAATTCTAGTAGTAACACTAATTCCCTCTACAATTGGAGCAATTTTAGGTTCAAAACTAATTGCAAGAGAATCCTCTAAGGTTGGTTTTGTGTCAATAATCCATATTGGAATTCTTCTAGGATTAATTATCATTTTGGGCCAAAATTTTGGTTTGGTAGGTTTATCCATAGCAGTTTTAATAACAAATATCGTTCTGGTTTACTTGTATTATTTCTTATATAGAAAGATGAACAATGAAAAATCTCAAGAGTTTCTATGATTGTTCTAAGATATTTTTGATAATTTGAACATATTTTTTTTCAAGCTTTTCTAAAGAAAACTCACCTAGAATAATTTTTGAATTTTGAATAATTTTATCCCTAAATTCGCTGTCAGAGAGGAATCTCTCTATTGCTTCAGCTATCGCCTTAGGTTCCTTTTGTTCCACTAACAATCCAGTTTTTTCATTTTCTACAACTTCTGGAACCCCTCCAACATTAGTTGCAACCACCGGTAGTCCAGACTCCATTGCTTCCGGGATTACCTTGCACAAATTTTCAGTGAATCCTTTTGAATCAATGATTGGTGGACAAACAAAAACATCACTAATGTCATGCAACCAGCCCACTTCCTCAAAATTAGCCATACCAAAGAATGTAACACGGTTCTCTAGATTTTGATCTTTTGTTAATTTTTTAAGTTCATTCATCAAAATGCCATCCCCTGCAACGATGAGATGTGTTTTTTTGTTTTGAAGGTGCGGTAAGGATCTAATTGCATATTCTGTACCTTTTAGCTCGATTAAATGACCTACAAACAAAATTATTTTAGAAGAATCATCGGCAAATTTTCTGCGAAATTCTTTTAGGAAATTTTTATCGGATGTATGCTTTAGATAATTTGGCGGTGTTCCAATTTTGATAATTTTTTCTTTTTTTACACCTAATTTTATAAACTCATTTTTGGTGTACTCGCTGTTTGCTATTACCAAAGAGGCTTTATTCATTGCAGGAATCAGCAATTTTTGTATTAACTTGGATTTCTTGGTAAACGTAAGTTCAGAACCATAAATTTCAATTACAGATTTTGCTCCAAAAATTTTTGAAACCAAATAAGCAATATATCCTGATGGAAAGGCCCAACGACCAATAATGACATCTGGCTTTTCTTTCAAACATTGTTCTACTGTAAAGAAAAAAAATCTTACTGTCATGATGAATACCTTTAGTAACCCAATCTTTGATCTACGAATTTCTTCTGGAATTGAATCTTTCATTTCAAACTTTTTTGGTAAATAACTAAATCGCTTTATTGTAACAGAATCTAAAACTTCTTCTTTTAATGTGTCTGGTCTACGATAAGTCAAAGCTTTTACATCAAACCCAGCTTTAACTAAATTCTTGTTTAAAGTATGGACAAATCCACGATTTTTTGCATCAAAGTATGTAGTACTTAATGTGTAAAATAATTTTTTTCCTTTAACCATTTTAGACTATGATCTACACGTATAATTTAAGAATTTATTTAATTTTTTTAATGTTTTGAATTAATCTGAAAAGATTTTCTATCTCTCTTTCTTCTTGCCTTGGTTTTCTGATCATTTCAGTTCAGAATTGGTCTGAAGATATGTAGAATTGTCTATGTAATGACGAAGATCTCTTTCTGCAAACTTTTGTCTTTTGAATACTACGCTTGCAAAGACTCCAAGCATAAAGCTTACAGCACCTAATATTATGAATCCAGTTGAGAGGCTTACATTGACTTGTAAGATATCAGATATTGTTAGAATTTTGGCTAAAATTCCGCCACCAATTAAAATTCCAGACAAAACTCCAAATGCAAGAATTGGTTTGTGGTATAGTATAGTTCTTGAAATAATTGAGAGTGCACGAGTTGAATACCCAAAAATACTCTTTACAACTCTGGATTTTCTAGCATCATCATATTTTACAGAGACAGGAACCTCAACTATTCTCAACTCCTTGAATTTGAGATCAATTAGAACTTCTTGCGTATATGTAAACTCATTAACAACAGAAATGTTTAGCAGTGCATTCTTAGAGTAGGCCCTAAGACCTGTCTGGGTATCGGTAAATTTTTGTCCAACAACCCATGATACCAACCCAGAAAATATTTTATTTCCCAAAAGCTTTACTCTAGGAATATTCTTTGGGGCTTTACCATGAAATCTAGAACCGATAACTACATCTGCCTCTTGATTTAGGATTGGCATGACCAGCTCTGGAATTTGTTTAGAATCAAACTGAGAATCAGCATCAATGGTTACTACAATGTCTGCATCCATGATTATTGCATTTCTTACACCAGTCATGAAGGCAGCCCCTACTCCGCTGTTTCTTTTGTGTGAGACAACCTTGTCCGCCCCTCCATTCATTGCACAATCAACTGTATTGTCTGTAGAGCCATCATTAACAACTAGTACCTGTACATGGTCAATTCCCAAGATATGTCTTGGAATACTTTGAACTACTTTTGCAATGTTAGCTTCTTCATTATATGCAGGAATTAAAATAACAATTTTCATATAATAATAGATGTCGCGATCTAAATAAACCGTTTATGCAACAACTGCTCTAGTTCCCAGATCATAGATTATCTAATCTAGACTAGATCATCTATTTTTCAATTTTTTCTAAGGACAAAAAATAATTTATTGATATATTAACATACTATGAGAGCCTTTTGGAGTGTAATCATTTCTAATTATTGAGGAGACTGAACACTTGCTTCTTCTGTCCCTAAAGCAATAAAGTTAGAAGACATTTTTTGGTTATTGAATTCTGCATTAATCCAATCTGCTGAATGAACTGCTGCAGATACTCTTGCCTCATCAAGTTCTCCAGCTAGAGGAGCATCCCCATTGCTTCTCTCACCATATCTCACTGCAATATTTTGTAAAATTGACTTGGATAGGGTGTTATGAGTAGTGGTAGTAGTCTGTTCTATACCATCAATATAGGTTTTCAAACCAGTTGGTGAAGACGAACCATCATATGTGATTACACCATAATGCCATGAGCCGTCACCAAAGGCTGCACTATTTGTTCTCTCTCTCAATACATTTGATGGCCAGCTATTAATTAGCTCACTATATACTTGGCCGTTACAGATTATCATGTCATATCCATTATAAGGAGAGGCACCCATCTTTCCGATTAGCTCACCGCAACCAGTTCCATCATTTGAGATAAACCATGCAGACAAGGTAGATGTATTTGTACGCTCAAAATCAAAATTTGCTTCATTAGCTAACTGGACATAATTACTAATGCCATTAAAGCTGCTGGCTCCGCCTATAATTCCAGCACTTTGAACTGTACCACTATTAGTACCGTGATTGTTATTGATAGTAGAATCTAGATAATCATCACTAAGATGTGATACAACTTCATAATTGCTATTCCATGTTCCTGTAATATATTGCTGGTTAGTAGCAGCTGCATTTCCATAATACATGAAAACACTTGTATCCGTTGCACCGCTAACTATTGGAATCTTTACCCAGGCTACTAGATCCCCAGTTGCACCATCGTACTTTTCAATCTCATGAGAAAGCTTTGTTATCCCATCAGCTGCAGTAAACAAAATATCATTACCGTTTGATAATGCCTTGTTTTTCAAATCAATATCAGTTACTCTTACTAGTAATGGAAAGTCAGTCAGATCACTATTGACCTGATTTGAATCAACTGTGATGTGTTTTCTATTTTGCCAATTTGAATCAAACCAATTAGAAGGAAGTGAAGGTTCTGCATTGGCTATTGGTATTTTCTCTGAAATTTCAGCAATTGGTTGTTCAATCACTTGAATGCTTGATATAGCTGGTACTACTACATGTTCAAACATCCATGTGCATACATGGGCAACACCTGAAGTTAAACCAACACCCATAACCATCATACTTTTTTCATCATATGTCCCAATGGGTTTCATCGACCCATCATTTTCTTGGAATTCACAAGTTGCTTTACCTAAAGTAAAACCATCTGGGGGTAGTATGCTAATATCGTAAGTGCCTTGTGGAACTTGTCTAAATGGTGACTGGCCTGCACTGTTTGCTGTAGGTGTAGGAAATTCCATTCCCTTACCATCACTTACAACAGATGGTGGTGTTATAACTGGTGTTAGAATGACTGTAGCTTCTACAGTTTGATCTGGAGTTAAAATGACATTACTAATGAATGCATTTGGTGCAGATTGTGCAAAAGATTCGTTAGTAGAAATTACGATTGATATTAATGATATTGCTAGTACTACAAAGAGAGATGTATTTTTCATGTTCATGTTTCATGTATTAAACACGCTTTGATATTTACAAATGGATGTGCGTTTGAATGAACACATCTCAAAATGAGTGAAGAAAAAAAGAACAATGGTCTGATAGTTTAATATCTCGCAGTCTCAATGAACACAAGTTTACATTGTCTCTTACCTAATTGAAGCCACAAATCAAAAATTATAAGAAAAATAGTACAAGCACATACACAATAACTAATAAAAAAATACCATCAGACACAATACTCTTAAATTTTATGGCTGAGAACAAATTTTCTAATAATGACAAGCAGGACAATTTATTTCTTGAAAATAAGATTTTTGAATAAACTCAAAAAGATTCATACCTAGAATATTTAATGCTCTCTAGTATGGAGAAAACCCCTATTCAAATTAAAGGCATGATAGAAAATTGGTTTAACAAGGCTGATCTTGAGTTTGAAAATCTCACGGATAGCCTAAAACCTAAATCTCCAAAACTTGAATGGATTTTACTTTTAGCAGATACAGTTGCCATCTATATGTTAAATGGGAGAGATGATAGAATTAATGTAGAAAATCCTATAACATTTACGAAAAATCATCAAGATGCATTGGAAAAATTAGATAAAGAAAATTTTTTAGATTTTGTTAACAGCCTTAACGAGCCCTCAATTATTGCTGGCATCTCAACTATCTTTAGGGCAGAAAACCAGCGGATTTATGAATTGAAATTAACTGATTATATCGATTCTGACGAGTTGACACGTGGTAAATTATTTCATACAATAGATAGACTAGCATACATGAAAGCTCATCTAATTACTAAGGTGCAAACCAAATTAGACTTAGAATCAGCAAGCTTATCAGAAAACTACGATAAATCTAACAAAGCTATGTATGGTTAAATATTTTCTTAACCTATTTCTAAAGGTAACAAATTCCAAATTAACATAAGGCTATAATTATAAAAACAGACTAGACAAGTATAAAAAAAATAAATGGATTACACATAGATTATCCAAAAAGTACAAAGCAGATGATTGAAATTTAATTTTAAAGTATTCGTAATAGAAAAATTATGGAGTTACGTTATCACAAATCACAAATGCTTCAGCAAAAGGATCTAAGACAAAACCCTCTATCTTCCATCCAGTGGGTGTTTGACCGTTATTTGATAATTGTCCAGATGATATAACAGGAGCATTGGTGAAAAGAATTGCAATATTTAGCATTCCAGTAAATCCGCCGCCTGTAGCAACATCTCCAGAATCACAAAATACAGTAGAGCCAGTCAAAAGTGCTTGACGTTTTACGTAGGTAGCGCCTATGATGGGGGCCTGTGGTGTAGTAGTTGCAACATTAGAGTCTGGAGCTTGACCAACTGAATTTACCGCCTTTACTTTAAAATCATAAGATATGCCATTGACGAGTCCAGTAACCATTGCAGTCGTAGACGTGCTAGTTCCATCAGTGAACACTGCATACGTTGGATTTGCAGTCTGCTTGTATTCAATGATATAATCTGTGATGGGAGAACCACCATTAAATGGTGCAGACCAAGATAGTGTAACTTTAGCATCTCCAGGCGCAGCTGACAAGTCAGTTATGGGTGATGGGGCTATTGGTGAAGGTGGTGGACCAGATGTTTCTTCTGTCCCTAAAGCAATAAAGTTAGAAGACATTTTTTGGTTATTGAATTCTGCATTAATCCAATCTGCTGAATGAACTGCTGCAGATACTCTTGCCTCATCAAGTTTTCCAGCTAGAGGAGCATCCCCATTGCTTCTCTCACCATATCTCACTGCAATATTTTGTAAAATAGAACTTGTCAGGGTATTATGAGTAGTGGTAGTAGTCTGTTCTATACCATCAATATAGGTTTTCAAACCAGTTGGTGAAGACGAGCCATCATATGTGATTACACCATAATGCCATGTTCCATCCCCAAAAGCTGCGCTGTTTGTATTCTCTCTTAATGCATTTGATGGCCAATTATTAACTAATTCACTATATACTTGGCCGTTACAGATTATCATGTCATATCCATTATAAGGAGAGGCACCCATCTTTCCGATTAGCTCACCGCAACCAGTTCCATCATTTGAGATAAACCATGCAGACAAGGTAGATGTATTTGTACGCTCAAAATCAAAATTTGCTTCATTAGCTAACTGGACATAATTATTAATTCCATTAAAGCTGCTTGCCCCACCGATAATTCCAGAACTTGCAACAGTTCCACTATTAGTTCCATCGTTATGGTTCGATGTAGAGTCTAGAAAATTACTACTGAGATGTGACACAGCTTTGTAATTACTATTCCATGTTCCTGTAATATCTTGCTGGTTAGTAGCGGCTGCATTTCCATAATACATGAAAACACTTGTATCAGTTGCACCACTGACTATAGGAATTTTTACCCAGGCTACTAGCTCCCCAGTAGTACCATCATACTTTTCAATCTCATGAGAAAGCTTTGTTATCCCATCAGCTGCAGTAAACAAAATATCATTACCGTTTGATAATGCCTTGTTTTTCAAATCAATATCGGTTACTCTTACTAGTAATGGAAAGTCAGTCAGATCACTATTGACCTGATTTGAATCAACTGTGATGTGTTTTCTATATTGCCAGCTTGTATTAATCCAATTACCTGGAGGAGAAGGCACATCAGTGATCCCGTTTATAGTTATTGACACTGTTGCAGTGTCAGTAAAACCATGTCCATCGCTTATTGTATAAGTAAACGTATCAGTAGCAGTCTGGCCTTGAGATAATCCCTCAAACTTTCCATTTGGATTATAGCCAAATGTTCCATCTCCATTGTTTGTTACCAATCCTAAAGTGCCAGTAGTATCAAACGAGTTTACAGATAAGGTATCCCCATTAGGATCCGAATCATTTGTTTTGACATTTGCAGTAGTAAACGAGCTATCTTCATCTGTGATAAATCCAGTTCCAGAGTCATCTACTGCAATAGGCGAGTTGAGCTGACCCAACGCATTAGCTACTTGAATACGTGGAAATGTCAAACCTGAAGTTGGATGAGTTATTTGCAAGCCAGTAGATCTTAGTACATTAAGTATTTGATCAACTGAGGCATTTGGTTGACTTTGTTTTAAGACTGCCCATGCACCAGATACATGTGGTGTTGCCTGGGATGTTCCAGAAGCTAATCCAAAAGTTCCCCCAGGTGTAGATGATTGAATTACCTCGCCAGGTGCAAGTAAATCAAGAAAGCTAGCTGTGTTTGAAAATGAAGAAATTTTATCATTAAGCAGACCAGATCCATGTGAATTTACAGTAGTGGAGCCAACACTGACAACGTTTGTAATACATGCAGGACTTGTCAAGGCGTTAGTATAACCTATTCCAAACGAATTTCCATTTCCAGCTGCTGCTACTGTAGCAATTCCTAGAGCCTTTAATGAGTCTACAGATGGCTTTCTCAAATCAGCATCACACGCACTTGTAACGGCACCACCCCCAAGACTAAGATTTACTGACGATATAGAGTATGAAGGGGCAAGAGTAATGACTCGCTGTAATCCCTTGATAATATCAGATGTGAATGCTCCAAGACATGGAGAAAAACCAGTACCGCAAAATGTTGTACTATCAACTTTTGAGAATACCTGAATCGAAATTATGTTTGCATCTTTCGCAACTCCTGAAAACGAGGTACCTTTGCCTGCTGCAATTCCTGCTACATGGGTTCCATGGTAACATTCGCTTAGACTACACTGAATTCCTGAACCTACTGCTGTAGTCTCGGCAACTCCACCTGGACACACGCTAGTAGTAGGTGTAGAGCCTCCACTGGTAGTCGAATAGCACGCCTCAGATACTACCTTACCTGTTAGAAATGGATGAGTCTTGTCAACTCCTGTATCTAAAATAGCAATTGTTTGTCCTGCACCAGTGTATCCAGCACTCCATGCAAGAGGAGCTCCAATCAAAGGAACGCTGTCAGTTATCAGGGGATGTACCAATTCGTCTTCATAAATTTCAGCAGCCAGAGGTGAGGCTTCAAGTTTTTCTAAAGTTTTCTTGTCAACGTTCATTACCATTAAAGGAATTCCTTCAAACTTGTAAACGTCTTTAGTCATATTAGATGCTAAAAGTCCCATCAAAGAGTCTTGAGTGCTTTTAATGGCTTTTCTCTGCTCCTTGATTTGAGATAAGCTTAGCTCTTTTTCTGGTTTAAAGTTAGAATTTACTCCTACAATTACACGAATATTTTTATTTTTTTCAATCTTTGCCTTTAAGAGCTTAATTTTTTCTGCTCTATCTAATTTTTCAGGTGATATTGGAGATGTATCACTGCCTTTTGTTCTTGGCAATTCTTTTAATTTAGAAATTAGATTAGCATCATCTTTAGTTTTAGCTACTTCGTTTGTGGTTTGCAACTGAGCTGTTTGATTGTTTACAGTTTGAACCTGTGCTGTTTTGTTATCAACAGTCTGTGACTGGATTGTTTGTTGTTGAGATGTTGGGGTATCTGCAGTTTGTGACTGAGCTGTTTGATTGTTTACGGTTTGTGACTTGGGTGTTTGATTGTCAACAGTCTGTACAGGTGCTGTTTGGTTATCAACAGTCTGCGGCTGAGCTGTTTGATCATTTTGTGTAGATATTTCTTTACTGGCTTCTTGAGCTGCTTTCATAGCTGCAAGTGCAGCTTGAGCTGCTGATTCTGCATCATTTCCGGCTTGGTTAGTTGCATTAGAAGTATCGGCATAAGCTACTGGAAGTAAAAATGAAATTCCTAGCAAAAGTATGAAAAACATAGTTGATGTTATTATTTTTTTTGGCATTTTCTTATACTCACATAAACAGCTAAACGTATTCCCATTTAGCCCTAATGAACAATCTAATCTAGATTTCAAATACCTTGATTCTATGTTATTAGTTATTTTGGGCATATCAGTTATTTACCAGGAATTTTTGGGAATGACTTATTAAATATCAGACTGGATGAAATTCTGAGTAGTTTGAGACAAATTAACGGCCTCTACAGTATCTCTTTTTGCAAATCTTATTGCTGCAAATGATGCTCCAGCTATTGCTACTAGTATTGTCAATACCCAAAATCCGTTTGTAGATGCACCTGCAATTACTAATGCAGTTGTATCAATTGGAATCATTGTACCTCCAACTGGCTTGGGAAGTATTGGAGTTCCACCAACTCCCTCAAAAGCAAACATGAATGTAGCTGGTGTGCCAAGTGTAGGTCCGTCAGGAGTACTTGATTGACCCAAAGAGTACAACTCTGTTCCTACTGCTCCTAGTGCAGCTAGAGCACTTGTCTCAGTAGATGCCTCACCATAAAATGTTTTAAATGAAACTGATTCACCAGCTGCCAAACCACCCAAGTCAAAATCAAAAACTGCTCCATGATCCCCTGGACCACTATCAGTACAATCTCCAGCTTCACAAGCTGCATCTATAAAAGTGTAAGGCCCAGGGAAAGAAGGATCTGCAGTAAGAAATCCATTATCTCCATGTGCAATTAATTTTGTAGTAGAAGCTGTTCCCTTTATTGTAACAAATTCACTAAAAAATGTTGGAGCGACATCCCAGTCCATTACACGTCTATAGATAATCTTATCCAGTGGCCCGCCACTAACATTTTTCACTGTCACCTTAACTTCGTATAATTTTGAAGTAAAAGGTGAAGGATGATAATCATGAGTTACTTCCAAGACTGCTCCAAGACCTGTCACGGGCACTGAAACTTTGGACACTGCCGTTGTACCACCATCAACTCCAGTAAATGATTCAACATCTACACCACCAATGCCTAGCGCATTGTTAGCAAATCCTGTGGTGCCAGAAAAAGGTCCAGAAGGAACAAAAATTCCCCACCCTTCACATTGACAACCTGGTTCAGTAGATGCAAACGTTCCTGTGCCATCCCTTAGGCCAACAACACCTACAAAGGCGGGATCACCTGCAGGAAGTAAAAGTGCAGGAACCTCCCTGTAAGGCACATTAAGATGGCCAGCTTCATTTACTCCCAAAATTACATCGCCATTTCCAATTATTGCACCTGTAACAGCAGGACCTACTACATGACCTGCAGGAGAACTAGGCGGATTAGCGTTTAGGGGAGCTGGTTCTGCATAGATGTTTGCCATACTGATTGTTGATAAACTAAACAATAAAACGAAAATTAGTGAAAGTGATAATATTTTCCTTAAATAAAATTTATCAAATATGCCTCTCTCACCCATAGGCCATATCAAGCCTAAAAGAGTATTTTAGAACTATGAATTATCTCGTCTATACTCTGAAGTTTTTTCCATCCAAAAAACCTAATTTTATCAGTTATTGAAATAAAGATTGTTCGTATGTTCGATTGAGACAAACTAATCCACAAATAAATTAATTTTCCTCTCTAGTCATGTTTCAAACAAAATGTTCTGAAATCATGAAACTTGTACTAATCATAAAGCGAAGTGAAGATAAATGAGTATATGGAAGCGAGGTTTTCTTGAAATTATTGCAGAGATCCTCAATTGCATTAAATCTGGAAACATTCAAAAAACACAAATTTGTTACAAGTGTAAGCTAGATTCGCGTATCGTAAAAAAATATTTAAAAATATTGCAATCAATGGATTTAGTTAAATCATATAATGGAGATTTTGCATCATTTACAATTACCGAAAAGGGAACGAAATATTTGGATAGATTTAATTCATTTATTGAGATGCTTGAAAAGGATTTACAAAATTTACCTTCAATAGAATTAAATAGAATCAAATAAAAGATTTTTCAAAAAATATAATATTTTTTGATGAATCATTGTTAAATTAAGATATGTTAAAGATTTAGTAATAATTCTAGAAAGAAAACTTTGAGTTAGATTGTGTTTTAATTATTGTCTTTTCTTGTACAGTATAGTAAAGCGTAACAAAAGCTCCAATTGCTAAAACTACAAAAGCAGTAAACAGAAAATATTCTGTTGAAATTGTTGCAATCAACAATGATGTTGTGTCTATGGGAACTAGTGTTCCACCAACTGCTTGCCCTCCACCATCTCCATCAAAAGTTGTTCTGTCCACAGACAAAAATGCATCTTTTTGCATTGAATCAATTTTTGTGTCTCGCATGATAATATCAGAAAGTAGTGTGTTTTCAATCATATTTTTTTGAAAAGTACTAAGATCATCTCTATTCTGATACCAGAAACGGTCACCATCACGTACTCGCTCAAACTGATCTTTTAGAATTTTTGCAAATGTTGGTCCAACCATTCCCCCTGGAACAGGTGATTCAGATATTCCTCCAACCCACACATCAACTTTATCTACATTACCAGCACCATATGCCGTTTCTAGTTTAGTTGCCAAAGCACTATCGGAAGTAATACCGGAGAAACTACCTACAGCTGGTAATCCATAAGCCACGCGGACTATATTATAACTTGGTAGTCCATGATCTCGCCCACGTTGAATGTTAAGTGAGGGCAGATCAAAACCTCCTACTGGTGCAGGTTCACCAAAAAGAAAATTTCGAACCTCATCTATTACAAAATTATCAATCTTTTCTGATTTTCCCATTACCAGTCCACGTAAAATCCGTTCAATTCCATCATCTTTGACTATCTGTGGATTGAAAAATGAATCTTTGAGGGAAATATGACCACTGGAAAGAATACCAACGGCAGGAGATACAGTTCCATCTTCCTCAAATCGCTCCAAAGTACTTGATAACATTGTGTGTCCCACACGAAATCCTGCTGTTGAAAATTCGTTAGCAACTTGTGGCTTTACAGCTGGATTATATCCAGAATAAGGAGCGATATTATAATTTGAATCTGTACCTAATAGCATAGGCAAAAATTCATGATAAGTAATATGTTGAATTTCTCCCTCCAAAATTGCTTTGGCTTGATTATACAATTCATCATCCCCAGATACTCCTGTTGCAGCAAGCTGGTCTACTAACCAGTTATGTTCACGTACAAGTAATGTGTGTATTACTGTTAATCCAACTTGTTCATTTACGCGAACGTCTCCTGCGATAAACATCTGTGTAGGATCATTTCCTGGTGGACCATTACCATTAGGTAATCCTGCTGTATTTAATGGAAGTAACCCATTTGGCTGTAGCTTAAGTTTCCCCGGGTGGGCATGATCTCGGAGAAAGTCCTGTCTTGTTGCATCAGAACCATAAACCATAGAACCATCAATAAAGGCAGTAACTACGTTGGTTTGTTGTCTAGGACTTGACGAGCCGTCAAAAGATGAACGAGTAAAGGGCATTATTTGTGTTCCAGTACCACCAGAATCAAAAATTGGATCCCCAGTAGGGATTGGAATGTTAAACGATCCGCTAGCTGGTAAAGTAAGATCTAAATCATGATCCATTATTTGTCCCCATTGCCAAAGCATGTCGCTTGCACCTTGTGGATTTGGAATAGATGAGCTTTGTGCAACTACTACATTACTAATGTAACGTGCACTAGGCAAAGTGCTAGGATCTCCTCCTCTGGGAACACTAACTCCATCTTCATAACCTACAGGCGCTTTTCGAAAAAGCTGTTGGCCTGGCTTACCCCAGTCAGGGTTAGCAACATTATTTCCAGAACCGTCTATTGTTCTTGCTACAAGGGCTGAAGCAGAACTAAATCCAAAACTTCCTACTAAAAGTAAACTTAACAATATAGCTAATATTTTTTTCATATACTGCCGATCTTTTTTTCTTTAATAAAGCAAATGTAACTTCTATTCTAGATCTCATAGTACATGTTGAACCTAAGGCAATTTAGAAATTCCATGTTGTTTCAAATATCAAAAAATTACATAGTTTGTATTCTAAGAGAGTATGCTGTCTTTAACCCAACATTTCCAAGTTATATCTTCTTTTCGTGGATAACTACAGCTGGTGCTACTCTATCTGAAAAATTTTCGAGATCTTCTTCTATCATAGAAATAAACGAATGAAACTGATTTCTGTATCTAAGTCCTTTCTGAGTAATAACATAACATGTCACGTCATCAGAATCTCTTTTAACTAGACCCAAACGTTGAACGAAGGAAAGATATTTTTCAAGTGTACGAGAGTCTAGATTGCATCTAAACGCTATGCGAGTTTTTTTCAAAGGGCCATCAATCAAGCAGTCAAGAATTCCTGCAATGATTTCAAGAAAACCTCGCTTCCATAAGCTCATTTATCTTCACATCCGTAATTACTAAAATCCATTTTATGCACGCTCATTTCCTCTCAATGCCCAAAATCATTATTGTTTTGGTATATAAAAATCTGATCTATTTTCATACTAAATTATTATACTAATATTAGAATATTTCAAAACAAAATTTTTTTCTAGTGTTATTTCTATTTAGTATATGATAACCATATAGATAAAATAAATATCTAAAATATATTTGAATCATAACTACAAATTTTAAATAAAATACATAAGCCTTATATGAAAATATTAACAAAACATATTTCCAAATTTGAGAATGTTAAAGGTAGGCTATTTGAAACAAAAAAATAACAAATAGTTGATATTATGTAGAAGAATGATTTGAATCTAGATTCTATTTGACTCAAACAAATCCAGAGAAAAAAATTCAATCTTGATGTAAATGATCCAAAATGGTCAGTGATTCAATGTATTGTGCCGTTTAGGAACATTATTTGATAAAATATAGCCAGTCTACTTAATTCCAAAGCTTCTATAATGCAAGTATGAGAGATGAGAGTAGGCGTGATACACTAGACATATTGTCAGATTTACTTGAAAATATGTATGAGCCAAGACGTTTAACACATCTACTTTATGCATCAAACCTTAGCTACACTCAGCTATGCAAGTATCTTAAAATGATAATTGAGATGGGCTTAGCACAAAAACAAAGTAAACCATTTGCTTCCTTTCAAATAACTACTGATGGAAAATATTTCCGGACTTTGATCAATCGACGACTAAAAGTAATTAATCCAATACCAAATGTTTCTTAATTAGTCTGAAAAGCTAATTTTCATTACACCTGACATACTCTCTAGTCAGATTTCAGGTTAAAATTTTTTATAAGATATTTTACATATACAATCTATTATCTAAAAATCCCTTTTCCCAGTGTATTTTTATCACATTTTAATAATTTTTTCTTAATCAATCTATACTATACATCATTATCTTTGGGCTGCTAATTTATAGAAAAGGAAATTTCATCAACTAGATATGATTTTATCAATTAATCTGTGAAAATAATTATTTTAAATTTATGGCTTGATATTTTAGATCGTTAATGCAATATTCATTTGTGAATAATAGATCCCCATTTCCAAACAATAGATCCACGTTTCCAAACATTAATTTCACATTTCCAAACAATAGATCAGCAACATTTCCCAACAGTTCAAATTCGATTCTCAAAAAAACTATTCATACTGCATTTACGATTATAGTCCAAACATTTTACCGATTAGGTATCTTGCAATCCAGCTTTGATAACTCTATTTAGACACAATTAACTCTTAAACCAAAAACAATAGAGATTAATTTAAAAAATATGGACTTGCTAGTTCTTAGTTGTTAAATATTATCTCGAGTCCAACTATTTGGGGATCCTGCACGCCCAAAATAAGTGAGTAATCACTTGTCTCTCAGTGTCTTGGGTCCCCTCTTAGTAATTAAGACATTAATCATGAACCAAATCCAATATTTTACAATTAAATTTAAAAGACGGGCTAATCCATTTTTTGTTACATGGGTAGACGAAAGACCCAAAAAATCATTAAAACTGGACCAAAAAATGTCACTACAGGCATGTGTCCAATGTGCAAAACTATTGGTAGAATATTCATTTTAGGCCAACCAGGAAAGGAGCGAGCAAAGTGCCCTGCATGTAATCAGGAATTTGATTTATAGACAAAAATTCACCCAGCCCTCAACAATTTTACCCTAATCTTTTTAAGATCTTTTTCTTCCAATAATCATCATGAGTTCAGGCGATGCAGAAACAATCTATGAGCGAGTAGCAAAACTAGAAGATGAGATTGCTTCATTACGAAACGAAGTTGATGTCTTAAAGAGGGCTTTGCGAAACAAAATTGCAAGACACGAAGTTTCACAGCTAAAAAAAGGACATGACATTACATCAATTATTGATTAATTTTTTTCTCTAATACTTTTAATTAATTCTAAAACAAAATCAACGTCTTCTGCATTTGGATTTATCTCCAAATATTTATTCAAATGTTCTAATGCATCATTATATTGTAGAAGTCTTTCTTCTAAGATTCCTTTGTCACGAATCTCTTCAGGGGAATCAGGTGCTAATGAAAGTGCCATGTCAATGCATCTCATTGCCATATCATATGCATACGATTGTACGTAGGAATTTTTTAGATTTCTAGCCATGCGAACTAAAATTTGTTCAGGCTCTATGTCATCTAAAAATTCTGGCAAAAATTCAACTCCTTCTCCATAACTCTCATAAAGAATTTCTTCCAAGTCATCTATGCTTAGTAATTTTCCCCCATCAAATGGATCTAAGATCATCTCCTCTCCATATTTTACTACAACATGGCTTGGAAATCCAGTTATGTGAAGATCAAGTCCAATGTGCTTTGCAACTTCTACATAAATTACTGCAAGTGTTATTGGAATTCCAGATTTTTTATCTAGCACAGCGTTTAGAAAATTATTTTTGGGATTATAGTAATCATCAGTATCTCCCATGAAGCCATGATGCAAAAAGATATGTTCATTTAGCATAGAGATACGATAAGTTGGATTATCATTTTTATTTATAGAAAGTTTTAGCTCTTTTCCAATATCATTTAATTTTTTAATGTATTCTGAAATGTTAAGAGCAGGATATTCTAGAATCTGTGCTAGCTTTAGACACTTTTCAACTAGGTTATGGTTTGGATTCTTTACAAATGATGTCCATTCGGCAACAAATGGATCAAATTTTTCATTCAACTTCACGGTGTCATTGAATCCTTTTTAGATATCGTTGTGGATCTTTTAGCTCTAGAGTTGATGGCGGATTTTCTATAAGTATCTTAAATGTCTCTTTGCCATATTTTTCAAATATTGTTTTAGTAAAGTCCCTTCCCATACTTTTTCTTACCTGATAAGATGAAAAGTCAGTTCCCATAAAGGTGGATAGATAGTTTTGAAAATCAGAGTCATCTTTTAAAATACTTTGAACAGCAAATTCAGCCATTCCTTCCATCGTAGTAAATGCAGCATGGTGTGTTTGGATTGGCTTGAGCCACCTTTGATATATTCCCAATAACTGAGGAATCATTTCTGAGATTTTTGGATCAACTTCTACTTTGGTAAAGGTCATTACGTCTGGACCAAGTACGCTGACAATAAAATTATCAGGATTTAACATAAAAAATAGGTTTGCCCTTTTAGCAGTTGGAAAGTCATCTGGCACTGGTTGTAATCTAAGATATTCTATGAGCTCATTTGCAGTTGAATCATCCAAGTCTAAAATTATCTTTGCAAGCTCCTCATTTATGGCGTTGACCTCAATTACAGCCTGCTTGTTGATGTCATGCAAGTTCTGTTGTATAGAATGAATCTGTTCTTCAAGAATGGTCATCTTCAGAGCGCCATTATACCCTGACTTTACCGAATCGAATTTTGATTCAAATGGAGGACCATGCTTGTACAAAATTATCTGGGGGTAACTTCCAAGAATAAATTTATTTAGGTAAATTGCAGAATCTAAAAAATCCCCATAGGTTGTAGAAATTTTTGAGATGTATGATTTAGCATATGTAGAATAAACTAGAAACTTTGCAGGATCCTTTTTTATCAATTGAGCAATATTCTTTACATCTTTATCTGCTACTGCATCAAATAACTCATCTACAAAAACTCTTGCCTCATTAGATGAAAATACCTTTCTTCCCTTCATCTTTTTGAATTCTTTTAATTCCAAATATTCAATCTTCAATACAGGTAGGATGGAAATCCCAACAAATTGGTTTATCTTTTGCGCCATTTGTGGAAAAACCCTCTGGCAAATGTTTTCAAGCTCATCAAACTTAACTGTAAAACTGCTATCTTCAGAAATTTTATCAGCAAGTTCTGCAATTTCTTTTTCTTCATTAATTTCAACTGATAACTGATCAAGTAGTGCTTCTGCAAATTCCTCAAGTTCCCCCATTCTGTTTTCAAAAATATCAGACTAAATTTAATATTATCTAGTCTCTGCGTTTCTGTATGAAAACTAGTTCTATATCAGATACACTTGGTAAAGTAAACCAAAATGATTTTGAGATTGTTGTATTTGGACTAGGTTATGTGGGATTGCCATTATCACTGAGACTTGCAACTCATGGCTTCAAGGTAATTGGCATAGATACTAATTCAAGAAAAATTGATTCACTAAAAAACACATCACTAGACTCTACCCATATAGAGCTTGAACCAATGTTAAAAGATACAATATCCAATGGAAAGTTTTTGCCTACAACAAAACTAACAAAATCAAGTCTTCCAAGAATTGGAATCATCTGTGTTCCTACTCCAATACCTAATGGTAAAGTAAACTCTGAAACATTTGTTTTTGCAGCAGCAGACGAGTTTCTAAAAACTTCAAAGAAGGGCGATGTAATCATACTAGAAAGCAGCGTCAGGGGAGGAACAACTGACGAGCTAATTAAAAAAGTAAAATCTGCAAGATACTCTATTGGAGAAGACTTTGGTGTCTGTTTTTGTCCAGAAAGAATTGATCCACTAAACCAAAAGTGGAAGCTAGAAAACATCCCACGAATAATTTATGCAACAGATGATATTACCTTTGCAATTGCCCAAAAATTGTATGGACCTGTCAACAATTCACATCTTTTTAGAGTAAGCTCACCCAAGGTTGCAGAATCTGTAAAGTCATTTGAAAACGCGTTTAGGCTTGTAAACATCTCTCTAGTAAACGAGCTTGCAATGCTGTGTGACAAGCTGCAAATTGATATCAAAGAGGTTTTGACTGCTGCATCGACTAAACCGTTTGGCTTTATGCCATTTGATTCAGGAGCAGGAGCTGGTGGTCACTGTATTCCAAAGGATCCACTATTTCTCTTAGACTCTGCAAAGAAAACGGGGATGACATTTTCAAGCATCAAAACAGCAGTTGAGATAAACTCTGAGCTGCCAGCATACATTGCATCTGAGATAAAAAAAACTTTAACACACATGAATCTTGGAAAAAAAGTTCTGGTATGTGGCCTTGCATACAAGCAAGACATTGAAGACATGCGTGACTCGCCTGGATTTAAGATTGCCCACAGTCTTTCACAAAAGGGTCTTGATGTATCTGCGTTTGATCCTCATTACAAAAAAACCCTTGAAAAAAAGTACCTGATAGAAAACTACATGAACAAACTAGATTTTAAAATACTGCCAAGCCTTGATGAAAAATCAATTTCAGGCTTTGATTGTATATGTATAGTCCAGCATCACACTAAAACAAAACACCATCTAGAACAATTTTATATCAAGTCCCTTGTGCCTTTGATTTATGACTGCCAAAACAGGGTCGTCCATAACCCAAAATCAAAGACAACACTCAAAGGATTTGGGCGAATTAACTAGTAAGTCATTTTCCCAGATATCTATAATCACTTTACAATCTGGCGTCTAGTCCTAATTTTTCTTTTAATATTATAACGACCTATAGTATACAATGTCCAAAGAAGAAAGAGAAAAACTTAGGAAAAAAATATTGGATAAGGAAATGAAAAGCGAGTCATTCCCATCAACTTAGTAATGAATGATTATACCTGTACCTGCTCTTGCGGATGCCAAAACCCTGCAGATGACTATGTTTGTCATAATTGTAGGATAGGATTGTGTAAAGTAGGAATGAAAAGATAATTTCACTAAAGAAAGTTTTCCTCTAGATTTAATTGCGCTCTCACATAAGTTACGATGTGGAAAAATCGGCAAAGGAATCAAAGAACCATCAAGAGTATGGTGAAGAAATTAATGCAACCGATATTTTTATGCGTGACCTTAGACGATCTTATCCAGAATTTGCAAAAGCGCTAGAAGAATTTATGAAAAAAGAGCTAGAAAGATTAGACTAAACTAAATCCCTTTATCAAAATATTTTCAAGTATAACATTTTCCTTGTTTAAAAATAAGGGCAAAAAATTAAATTATTTTTCTAAATCTACACACACCTCTTTATACATTATTTTGCCCTAAAACAAAACCAATGCAGTCAAAATTAGAGGCCCAATGCCAGATGTGCAGACAGAAAATAAACATTGGTGATGAGATAGTTAGAATGGCAAGCGGCATCTGGATTCACGAGTACTGCCAAGAAAAAACAGAGAAACCAAACAGCCAAGATAACTTGCAAGATTATAACAAAAAACTCTTAGAGTCTAAAACAGACAGACTCAAGTCTCTAAAATGCATCTATTGCGGAAATGGTTCTTTTATGAAATCAAAGCTTGAAACTGCTGCCTTAGATGATGGAACAATAATTACAAAAAAATTATACCCATGCTATACATGTGGCCATATAATGGAGTTTATTGAAAATCTTAGTTCCTAGGTTTTACGTAAAAAAATAATTTCTCTATTATGGATTCCAATGACAGTCGCAATTACATCCTTTCTCGCATTTCATTCTTTTACAGTCAGAGCAGACTTTTTTACGCCGCCAGGAGGATTCAGAACTCATGATATGATTAGTATCTTTACCCTAATTAACCAACATTGTGTCTGAATCTCTATAAGCATCATTGATGTAATAATATCAGCGTAGTGGTGTGAGTTTGCATATCCCTATGGGAGGACTGAATTAACTACTCAGCTACGTTTTAGATAATTCAATTAATCACTCAATTCCTGTCTTTATATGGGGGCAAAAGCATGTATCAGCATGTTCAAAAAACTAATTGCAAAACTGACACACAAAGACGAAAAAAAATCTGAAAACGTAAACGCGTATAAAGAATCAGAAAAAAAGAAATCCGAGTAAAAAAAGTAATGAATTGGAAATGCCCAGAATGTAATTTTCAGTGGGAAGGAACTGTTAATACTTTTGATGAGGTACGTGTCCATGAAAAGACACACAAAAAGAAGATCCAGGTAACTTGAAATGCCTGGTTTTCTTGGCGACAGACACACAAATGTAGTACATCATCTAGCCAACATGAAAAAAGACTGTAAAATTGTTGATGTGAAAAAAAATGACAAGCAATACTTTGATCCAGATACTTTAGAAAATGCAAAAAGCAAGAATTTTTCTCCTTGCATGTTATGCACTAGTTAAGAAAAAATAAAATCCACAAAAATTTTACTGGATTGCCTTGTGTGATTTTGCTACTTTACCTTTATGACTAGGTTTTTTTGTACTTTGCATTCTTTTAGAAGAGCCTTTTCTTAATTTTGAAGGATTTTCCATTCTAATTTTTCCTTCTTGGCGTTGCTCCTCTTTTTTTTCCTCAGATAATCTACGTGCCATGTTTTCTAGTTACTTGGGTTCCATGGATAAAGTAGATGGTAATTATCAAATGTGAAAAACTCCTTTTGACTCAAAATCCAAAAAAATGTCAACTTAGTGTGGGTGAGTCTTTTAGTTCTCTTCTATGTTACAGCCCTAGCTAAATAATCCTATTATTGGTTGGAAAATGTCTGAAAATACATCCAGAATTTTATCGATAATGTGAACCATACTTATCTCAAATCATGTTTAGTCCATTTGAGACCCGATATCAAACTTGTTTAACCAAAGATCATAGTTTAGCTTAGTTTTTCAGGTTAGCTCTACATTACCTCTTGTAAGAAAAAACCTACAAACGATTGATTATATTAGCATCAAATAAAATTCCCTTTAATGACTAGAAAAACAATATTGGCCACAATAATGGTAATTACCGTTATTGCAGCTTCAATAACAGCAAGTTCAATCGCATACGCTGCAACAGACCCAAAACCAAAGGATACTGCAAAATCATTCTTTGATGTCTTTACCCAGAAGGGATTCACAGTTGATTCTTTCTTTGACATCTTTACTGAATTACAAAGAGCAATAGGAGACCCAGATTTTGATCTGTTAAGAAATGGAGCCCCTGACTTTAATACTGAAGTAGCAGCAAGGAAACAAGGCGATGCAGATACACTAGCTTCAGCAAATCAGCATACGGATTCTTTCTTTGATGTATTTACCGAACTACAAGGTAACGTTGGTAACTTGGAAACTCAAGTGGCCCAAATTCAATCACAAATAGGAAGTGGTGGTCCTGCTCAATCAGTTGACATGTTTATCAAAATAGATACCATTCCAGGAGAGTCTACAGATAAAGACCACACAGACGAAATCGATGTAGATTCATTTAGCTGGGGAGCAACTCAATCTGGTTCATCAGCTAGTGGCGGTGGTGCAGGATCTGGAAAAGTAAGTTTCCAAGATTTCCATTTTGTTCACAAGGTAGACAAAGCATCTCCTAAACTGTTTGAAGCAACAGCAACTGGAAAACACATACCCAAAGTTGAATTTACTGTACGCAAAGCTGGAGATAAACCATTTGAGTATATTAAAATCACAATGTCTGATGTTTTAATATCTGGTTTTAATGCAGGCGGATCAGGCGACAAGAAACCAACTGAAGAGGTAACACTGAACTTTGCAAAGATAGAGTTTGAATACACTCCACAAGATGCAGACGGAAAAGCACTGGATAAAGTTAAAGCTGGCTATGACTTGAAAGCAGGTACAAAAGTTTAGAACCCCCTCTTTTTCTTTTTTTATACAAAAATTATTTCTATTTTTTTAATTTTTCAACATTTTCTAAAAAATTGAATTAAGGTACGTTTATCTGAATTTTAAACAAAATTGTAGGAGCTTCGCATGGTGGTACTTCTTCTCTACATGGAAGATCCCCTGCAGCAGATAATGTAACACTGCCAGGCATTTTTGCCTCATAGATACCTTGAGCTCCTCTTATCACTGCAATATTTTTTACTCTACTCACTACATCGTCGTTATCAATTTCTACATTCCACATGTGTTCCTCTCCAAGTTTTAGCAAAAACGTCTGACCTGTTTTTAGCTCAATTGTTTGATTGTTATTTTCCTGTGTAACTGTTATGGGTTCACTTTGATTTTCACTTGTATCTTTTAATGCCCAGCCTCGCTCAATTAGTTTTTCCCTAGTTTGTGGTTTTACACATGCTGGATTTCCGTTATACTTTGTTACCATTACTAGTCCTGTTTTACATGATGGCTCTTGGCCAAGTTGTACTTGCTTTAATGGTGGAAGTCCTGTTTGAGTCGATACTGCATCTTGAAGTTGTACATACTTTGTAATGTTAATTTTTGCAGCATACTCATCATATTGGATATCTTTGGTGCTGACAGGATAAGGACTAAGGTCAACTAGATGAATCAAATATGAATTAAAAATCGATTCTTTAGGACTAGAATCTCCACCAATTGACAAGCTTACTGTGGATACTTGTTCTCCTTTTTGCACGCCAAACTCAATTCCTGCCTGGCCCTGCCAAACACATGTCACATCAGATGCGCATCGAGAATCAGATGTAACATTCAAAAATGTAATTTTCATATTTTCAGATTTTATTTCAGCGCTTTGATTAAATTGAAGCAAAAAATCAGAATCAAGATTAGCTTCAATGTTCATAGGAGCAGAGCTTTGAGCAAATGACTCTTGCTCTAAACTTCCAAATGTGATTGCAAAAAATCCAATTAAAATCAGAAATATTTGGGTGGTATTAGTCAAGTTACTTATGATGCCCTTATCCAATTCATAAAGTCTCCTATTAAATCCAGATTTAACCAAAATTAATTATGGAATACACTAGAGAATTGAGACGTAAAAAAATCATCTATCGTTCAATCTCAACAAAAATATGATTTTTGTTTGCATTTGGAAGAACCTCCATTATTTTTGTTTCAATCTTATCAGTAACTACTTCAATTTGATCTGTTTCAAGACCATCTACTAAATTCACCTGAATTCCAACTAAAACATCATTTGGACTAAGATGCATTGTTCTCAAGGTAATTACCTTATTTACCTCAGAAATTCCTTTTACAGCTTTGACTAGTTTTTTGTATTGTCTGGGAGTAATCGATTCTCCTAATAACAAGCCTTGATTCTCTTTTGCTAAAAAGAATGCAAATAACATTAAGATAATTCCAATTATTATAGAGCTAATTGCATCATACACAATATTTCCTGTAACTTCTGTCAAAAAGATTCCTATGGCAGCAACAAATATTCCAAGTAATGCAGCCGAATCCTCAACAATTACAGTAAGAATGGTTGGATCTTTACTTTCTTTGAATTCATTTACAAGTGCTGAAAAATTAACTTTCTTTCCTTGTTTTTTTATGTCATTTTTAAACACATTAACTGCTATTCTTAAGGCATTTCCTTCAAAAACTGTAGCAATAGCTAAAATGATATAGTTAATTGTTGGGTCATCCATGGTACGATTTCTTTCTATCAAAGAAGAAATTCCCTGTTCTAAAGCAAGAACCCCTGATATGCCAAAGATCATTGTTGCTACAATAAATGACCAAAAATATTGCGACTTGCCAAATCCAAACTGATGTGCATACGTAGCTCTTTTTGTACTAGCTTTGATTCCAACTAGGAGAAGAATTTGATTCACAGTATCTGATGCAGAGTGATAAGCTTCTGCCCCCATTGATACACTTCCAGTCAAAATGGCCGCAACAGTTTTTGATATTGCAATTCCCAGATTTCCAAAAAGTGCTGCATACACAGCTTTTTTTGAGCTTGCTGCCACCTAATCGAGTAATGTGAAGTAACATAAATAGTGTGTATCTGTAAAAGATTTTTTTTAGATGTTTGTGATAATCTTCCTTGAATGGGTTTTTAGTTTTTATGACGTACCGGGGGTGGGTTTCGAACCCACGACCTCCAGATTATGAGTATTACCCTTTATGTGGACTGGCACTCTAGACCAAGCTGAGCTACCCCGGCACAAATTACGCGTATTATTTTGTTCAATTAAATGATTCTAAAACATAGTTGGATAATTTCCTAAATGGCCATATGTTTTTTGACAAAAATTCCTCATTGCTTTAATATCAATTCAACCCATGTAATACATGAAATTAGCAATACTTCTTTTGGCCATATTTGTAGTGTCAATTGCAACCGTTGTGTATGTGTATGCAGAATCCAATCCACTCGGTCAAATACTGCCAAAAGATGAGCCCAATTTCAAGCCAACAATTTCAAAAGGAACGTTTAACGGAAAAGATGTAGAAATAATCGAGTTTAAAAGTAAGATAGGAAAATAATCAAATTTTTTACTTTAATTCAAACAAATCATATCTATGCAATCTTTTTCCAATCGGTATCTACATTTTTTACCCAAAGGAATTTTTTTTGCAGAGCAGCAGTGTAAAGTTTTTCCCAGTCTGCCTTTACTTCATCAGTCCACGCCTTGAAGACTCGTGGGTCTATATAATTTCGAAGGGAGGTTCCCAAGTTATAATCACGAGTTTTTCCAGCAAGGTCAATTGAGAGTCTTAATTTTTCTTTTCTTTCTTTTAGAGTTTCTTTTTGTTTTTCAGTCTTTGATTGTGTACTATCTAATTTTTTTAACATCTCTTTCTTTTTTTCTAATGCATCCTCAAAGGTTTTAGGAATGGTTCTTTTATGATTACACATCACTGCTGCCTCCAAATTTGCAAGCTTTGCATGATACAGTTTTTCATTTTCTGATTTTGGCTTGATATTATCATGCTTTTTCAAGTATTCTTTTACCACATTTGTAGCAAGATATGTCCTAAACACCTTTGCAGTTAATCCAGCAACTATTCCTGAAAAAAAAGCGTTTACATGCCTTGAGGTGATTCCATGAAAAATCTCATCTTTTGGTTTTTTATTTTTAATTAACTCTTTTAGATTTTCATAAAATTGCTTGTCATCACCAACAGCAGGAACGGTTTTTTGCCATCTTACGCTATCTTTTCCCAAAAAATCAAACTCTATAGCATCCTTTGTTAGCTTTATGTGTTCCGTTCGAAGTGTTGTAGCACCAACAGTGTCAGCTTCATCAGGATCCTTTTCATCACCTACCCTCATTGCAGTTCTATAAATCAAGTAGCATGCTGTCGCAATCCTCCTAATTTTTGGATCATTACTTTTTAGATTCTTTACCATTTTTTCTTTTATTTTTTCAATCTCTTTTGAAAGCTTGACTGCTTTATCGTATTTTTCTTGATCTCTTTCTTGTTTGAGGCCTGCAGTATCTGCAAGCCAAACGTATTTGCGCTTTTGAGTTAAAACATCCATCCAACTTGCAAGCCACATAAAGTCTTGATTATGAATAATTGTTCCCCAATTACCTGGAGGGGCCTTGGCATCTTTTCCAAGATTCAAAGTAACGTCTTTTGGAGTAACCCTTGGCTTCCATCTGCCTCTAATTGGATGATCCCCCCTTCCAATAAAAATCCCTGGAGGTTCAGCCATATAGTTTGCAACCTCAACTTCCTTTCCATCCATGATTGCCTTGCCATATTTTGCCTTCATGTCTTCGCGAAGTTTTTTTCTTTTGACAGCTAGCGATTTTTTTGCCTCTTTAGTCATGCCTTCTCTGGCATCTTTTTCTTTGTCAACTATCTTATACGCGTCTGAAAAATCAATATCTGGATATGAAATTTGTTTAAATTTTGCAGGTAATGTTTTTGCAAAGTCTGAAACAAAATTTTTCTGAAAAACTTTGTCCTGAACATATGGCGTGTCCTTTTTCTTTGCCCATTGGTAAATCATTTCCTCTTGGAGCAAATCAAGATCTATTTTTTCTCCTTTAATCTTAATTTTGATTCCTTGTGACTCAAAAGGTGGAGGAAAAAGGATTCCGTTGTGTTCCAGAGTTTTCCATTTCATCTCAAATCATCATTTTCCTAAAATTGCGGACTTTGATAAAAATCGTACTCTGGCGTATATCAATTTACCGTAGAATTAGTCACTGAATAGCTCTTTTTTTATGTAATTTTCAAATTCAAGGTCAGTCTTCATCTTTTTTGCCTCTAAGAACATAGATGCATCACTACCTACCACATATCTTGGCAGAGGTTCTGATGTCTTTATTGCCTTCATTATGGTTTTTGCAACCTCAACTGGGGGAGTTCCCATCTCGGCCATCATTTTTACACCATTCATTACCTTTTCAGTAATCTCCTTGTAAGGAGAACCAGGTTTTCCACTTGCAACCTTCATAGAGGAAAAAAAGTTTGTCTGGATAACTCCTGGCTCTATTATTATCGTCTTTATACCAAATGGAGATAACTCGTATCGCATACATTCACTTAATCCTTCTAATGCAAACTTTGAGCTAATGTATGCCGGAGTTCCAGGAAAACCAATCCTGCCAGCCACTGAGCTGACATTTACTATGATTCCAGAACCTTGCTTTCGCATAATTGGGGCAATCTCTTGGATTAAACTAACTATTCCAAAAAAGTTTGTCTGAAATTGCGCTTTAAGTTCCTCCATCGTAATATCTTCTATACATCCAAACAAGCCATAGCCAGCATTATTTACTAAAACATCAATTCTTCCTTTTTGTTCTTGAATTTTTTTTACTGCAGATTTTATAGAATCTTCTTTATCTACGTCTAGCTCTATTACTGTTAAATTTAGATTCTCTTTTTTTGCAATTTCTTGAATTTTACCAGCTTTTGTAGAGTTTCGCATTGAAGCATATGTAAAATAATTTTCTCTTGCCAAAGCAAGAGCAGTCTCAAATCCAATGCCGCTAGAGCTACCAGTTACAAGTGCAACTTTATCCATAATTAGAGTCATAAAATGGTACTAATAATTCATACCTGAAAAAATTTTTGATCAAGGTTGTTACACAAGTGGTTTATCTCCTTCCCTTGGCTCTTCTAAAACAGTTTGTTCTCCATCATTAATTCTCTGTAAAATTTCAAGTGAAGATTGTTTGTGCAAAAATTCGTTATTGTTGCCACAACGATAAGAAAAGGTACATCTTGGGCATCCTGCCTCATTTTTACAAGGACATTCTTTAACAATATGCATACTACGCTCCAAGGCTTTTTCAAATCTATCATAAAGTGCCTTACTAGCTCCATTACCGCCGATAGCCCCATCATAAATGAAAATCAGACCAGATGTGCCAAGAGAAATTCCACCTAAATCCTGTGAAACCCCGCCCGTTATCATATTGCTACCTTCAATTACTACATGTTCAGTTGCGTGGTATCCGCTGGCTTCCACATATTCTTCATCTTCGGATCTTTCTACCTCTTTTAATGGTCTAGGGGCATGAAAAAAAATCCCTTTTGTGATAAAGTCATAATCTAATGGTCTGCCTAGCAAAACCTTTTTGCCTTGAATTACCTCCTGGCCAAATTCAATATTTGCATAACCGTAAACTCTTTTTTGTATATGGAGTTTGCAAAATGCAACCTCAATTCCAAATACCTTTCTTTTTTCAAAAATTTTTTCAATCGTTGGCAATTCCTCAGTTAGTGCTTTTGTATAATATGGGTAATCTCGCGAAATTCTCTCTAATTTTGCGTAATTTTTTTCTGGATATCCAAACTCTTTAACCTTGTATCTTGTGCCTGCAAGAAAATAGATGGCAGACTCGTGCAGCTCCTCTAAAGCAATAGGTAGTACTCTATCACCAAGTTTTCTATCATTGAAAAATATGTCAATTGATTTACCTATTCCCCTAATACTATATTCGTTGAGAAGCGTCTTTACCTTTTCATAGTTAGGAACATATCGGTTTTCATGTAAAACTAGAGTGCCATCAGTTACATGCTTTTCAATTACACTTGTATGTTCTCTTAACTCGTGTTTGGCAATTGGTTTGTCACTTGCCATTGCAATTACTTGAAACTCTTCAACAAAAGGATTTTTTGGATCAATATAGATTCGTTCAACATCATCAAAATAATCATCAGGATGATTTTTGTAATATTGTGAGATTGGATCATTTCCAAGTGCCAAAAAAGCATATCCGCGTTGACCCTTTCGAGCTGCACGACCAATTCTTTGCACAAGTCTGTTAACTGGTATAGTTGCAGATATTACGCCATCAACATTTCCAACATCAATTCCAAGCTCAAGGGTTGGTGTGCAAGATATTGCCATCAGATTATTATCTTTGAAGGACTTTTCAACAGACTTTCGATAGTTTGCCATCAAGCCTGCTCTGTGAACTTTAATGTCAACTTTTTGTTTTCTTGCTTGCATTGCTACTAGTTCTGAATTTTTATGTGAATTGCTAAAAACCATTGTTTTGTGTTTTTGAGAAGTTAGTTTTTTTATCAAATCTACCATTAGTGCTCGCTGTGTTCTAAGAGAAGGAAAAAGCATCAGAAAATCAGTTTCTCCTTTTCTGCCAGAACCACGTATTAGCTTCATTTTTTCACCAAACAGACTTTCACAAAATTCTACAGCATTTTCTAGTGTTGCAGATGAGGCAATAAATTGAATTTTGTTACAAATTCGTTTGAGACGCTTTATGATATAGTGTACATTTGAACCAAAAATGCCAGAATAAACATGAACCTCATCGGTTATCAAAAATTTTACTGAATTTAACAAAGATGCAAATCGAGTTCTATGCCAAAGATGATAATGTAATATATCAAAATTAGTAATAACTAGTTGAGGAGGATTATCTAAAATCTCTGCACGTTCTGATTGTTTAGTGTCTCCATCAAAAACGCTAACTGTAATTCCAACCTGTTTAGCAAATTCTAAAATTTTTGGGTACTGATCCCTTGCAAGGGCTTTGGTAGGATATACAAATAACGCCAAAACCTTACCATGGTTATCATTTTTATCATTAATTTTTTGTAAAACTGGAATAAGAAAGGCCTCAGTTTTCCCTGATGCAGTAGGTGCTTCAATTACTACATTACTTCCATAGGCAATTTCTTTTATTGCATCTTCTTGGAATTTGTAAAATCTTTTGATATCAATTGTTTGTAAATAATCTGATATTTTTCCGTCTAATCCTAATTCATCTACTTTGGAACCAAACGTTGGAAGGGGATTTTTTAATGTCTTAAACTTTGAAATGTAATCTTTTTTTGAATACAAAACTGATTTAGTTAATTCATCTAGAGAATTATTTCCTATCATCTTTTTGATTTCTTTTTCATCTCTGATAATTCCATCCGCCTTTAAACCTAAACTCATTTGTTTTTTATCAGGAATCTTACCTTCATCAAACTTTGTCAAAAAATCAAGATATGCCTCATCGATATTTTTAGCATATTCTAAAAGATCCTCAAGACTACACTTTTCACACGAAATCATGATCTTATGGTTGAAGGTTTTTTGTATGGTTAGTCCTGATTTACACTTGGGGCAGGCATACTTCATCTTATTTTCCCATAGATGATCCCATTTATTACTTGAGAAGTATCCTGTGTTTATTCTCAGTGTAGATCTGGTATCATTTAGGGGTGTTTAGCTGTCCTAGGGTTCCCCTGCTATATGGATGACCAGTTTGATGTTAGAGCAATTGATACGAAAAAGTTATCTATAGTATTTTGATCGAAGAATACATGGCTAGCTATACCAACGAAGTAGCAAAAATCCACCGACAATTTAACACCGCTCTTAAGAGAGCAAAATCTAGGCAGACGGTTTTAAATGCATACTGGGCTCACAAAAAACAACATGAGCGACTACTGCAAAAGCATCTAAGAGAAGAGATGGCACTAGTAAATCGTCTAAAAAATAGGCTGGATTACAAATAGCTACGAAATAAAAAAGTAATATCAAATCTTGGTGGACTATAGTCCATCATTTTATTTTTGAATATAGTTTCATGACATTATTAAACTACGAACTAATTACAAATAATGAAATTGAAAAAAATTGAATTAAACAAAATTTACAACATGAACTGCATCACAGGAATGACATTAATTCCTGATAACAAAATCGATCTAATTATAACTGACCCCCCTTTTGCAATTGATTTTAAAGCAAAAAAAGAAAACTATAATCGAACTGCATCTAGGGTTATCGCAGGTTACAACGAAATAAAGGCTGCACAATATTATGATTTTTCATTTCAGTGGATGAGTGAGGCTTTTAGAATTTTAAAAGATTCTGGGAGCATGTATGTTTTTTCTGGATGGAATAATCTAAAAGATATTCTTTTGGCTTTAGATGATGCTGGGTTTACTACAATTAACCACATCATATGGAAATATCAATTTGGCGTAGTGACTTCAAAAAAATTTGTTACATCACACTATCATTGTCTATATGTCTGTAAAAATCCAAAGAAGAGAAAATTTTATTCATTTACACGATTTAAAAAAAATTCTAAAACTTCTGATGGAAAAAGCTTACACTATCAAGATAAAGAAGATGTATGGTCAATTAAACGTGAATATTGGACAGGAGATCAAAAAACTCCTACAAAACTTCCATCTGAACTAATTGAGAAGATTTTAGAATATTCAAGTCAAACAAAGGATATTGTATTTGATCCCTTTTTAGGTTCAGGACAAGTAGCAGTTGTAAGTAAAAAGAAAGGTAGGCAGTATTTGGGATTTGAAATTGTAAAAGAATATTACAAATTTGCAAAAAAAAGACTCGATAAGAACATGTACAGGATAAAAGAATCAGATTAATTCAAACTTTAAGAATTATTTTTGGGGTTTGTTTCATGATTCTGTTTTCCAATCTTTTCAGAAATTAATCCTCTTAATTCCTCATCTGATCTATTTGTAGAATCTATTCCAATAGTTTTTGCAATAGCGTTTAGCTTTTCTCTTTCATTTTGAACAGGACCTAATACATTTAGATTGGAATCTGAAACATCTTTGAATTGTTTTTGTATATCATTTTTTACTTTACTATATTCTCCTACTACTTTACCTAATTTTCTAGAAACCTCTGGAAGCCTATTGGTACCTAAAAGAACTATGAGTGCAACAAATATGATGATTATCCACTCACTACCCATAATGTTGAGCCAATAATCTAACACAAAACATCTATACTGATTCTAAAATTAAAGATTTTGATTCCACTGAATCTGTAATTTTTTCCTGTTTAGAACTAATATTATAGTAACAATTATTCCAATTACAAAAAAACCAAGATATGGTGCATCTTTTCCAAAGGCCTCTGCTACAATTCCTGCAAATAATGGTCCTGTAGCCCACCCAATTCCAAATGTTGCCTCATATGCCCCAATTAACCCGCCAGAAAATTTCTTCTGTGATTTTCGCATTATTATCTCAAAAGTTAATGGAAAATAGATTGTAAAACCAAAACCCATGATCAACATAGCTATAGTAAACATCTCAAAGGTAAACGAGTAAAATACAATTAACATTCCAACTGCTATAGAAAGTATAGTTGCAATCAAACTATGAAACGTCCTTCTTTGTAGCGGACCAACAAATGCCAGTGTAACTAATCTTGATATTCCGAAGATAAAAAACAGCAGTTCTATGTTAGATTCTGAAATTGATCTATCATTCATAAAAGCAGGATATATGGTTAGAAAGGTTCCAAATGCAGTACTGCAAAATATCAACATCATTACAATTACAGGAAATTTTATGATCTGCTTTATTGAACCAAAGGAGATTGTACTATGTTGCGTAGTTTTTCCATATTTTGAAAGTAACAAACTTGTGATAATTGCAATGGCAATTGTATATGTGGCGTATTGAAACAAAATTCTATAAGTTACATCTAGGTTTTCAAGCAAAAAGGTTCCAATTAAAGGACCAATCATTAGTCCTCCTACAAAAAAACCCATGAATCTTGCAATTGACTTTACTCGATTCTCTGGTTCTTCAACTTGCGAAATAATTCTTTCACACGGAGGCCAAAAAAATGCATGAGCCATACCTGTAAGTGCTCTAAAAAAAGCAACTTCTGGAACTGATTGTGATATCGAAAGTAAATAGATGGATGCAGTGTTTAATGCAATTCCTGCAGATAATAACAAACCATTGTTAAATTTGTCAAGTAAAATACCGACAAAAAGTGGAATAAACATGTATGGAAGAAAATTTGTAAGGCCAATAATTCCCAACTCAAGATAGGATGCACCTAAAACTTCTTTTGAAAAAACAGGAACTATTGGATTGTGCATCCCATAGGATAGTCCTACAATTAGTGCAGTAAGATAAACAAGAAGAATAGGTAGTTTCATGTCACTTGTAGGCTGCTACCATAATTGCGCCACCCATTAGATCCTTCTCAAATTCTACTCTGGAAAATTTTTCAAGCAGTAATGACTCTAGTTTTTTGTTTTGAGGCCAACGCTTGTAAGTTCCATAAAGTGCTGCAAACTTTAATCCTAATCTTCCTCCAGCAATTAGAGCAATTATTGGCACAATTGCTCTAAGATAAAATGAAACTCCTAATCTAATTATTGCCTCATCTGGTTTTCCTAAATCGACAATTACGAATCTACCACCTTTTTTTAAAACTCGATGGATTTCTGATATTGCAATTCTAAGGTTTATGGCATCACGAAGTGAATATCCACACAGTACTGCATCAAACTCATCATTTTGAAATGGAATATGTTCAAAAACTCCTGATACCAAGTCTGGCTTTTCATCAAAAAATTTACTTGTTTGTTGTAACATTGGTACAAGCGGATCATAAAGAGTAATGTGGATATTGCCACCTGAAACATCCATGGCAGTCTTTGACATGTTGCCAAAACCTGAACCTGCATCAAGAACTACATCTCCACTTTTTACTCTGCCCTTAATTCCTCTAATACGATGAGCTTTATCTTTTCCCAAAGAGATGTATGAATTTACCTTATCATAAACTGGAATAATGTCACGTAAAACATCTAAAACTTCTCCCCAGTAACTTCCTAAGCCCACAAGAAAACTTGAATTTCAGTATATTATATTTGATGGTAGTTAACGCAGAAGAATTTACTTTGAGAATTTTTGGCTAGCATTTTTTGCAAATTTTTCAATTTCGCTTTCGGAAACTTTTTCAAGTATCTGTTTATCGAGTTTAATCCAAGACATTTTGACGTGTTTTGCACCATCCTTCTTTTCACTTTTTAAATTAATTGCTGCGGTAGCTAGTGCTGCCCCATCTGCCAAAGTCATTTCTGGTTTGTAGTGTTTTTCCAAAAATTCAGTAACCTCTTCAGAGCTTGCCCCAATAGCTACTGCTGCATATGATACATAGGTTCCACTAGGATCAGTTACATAGATTGAACCTCCTTTTTGATCTACACCAGCTATAATCAAAGCAACTCCATATGGTCTGACACCTGAATATTGGGTAAATTGATGACACTGATCTGCAAGATGTTTTGCAACAGTCTCAACCTCAACAGGTTCGTCATAGGTTAATTTGTTACTCTGTGAGAAGAATCGAGCATTATCGACTTGAACTCTGGCATCTGGAATATAGCCTGCTGCAGCTACTCCTATGTGTTTATCGACTTGGAAAATCTTCTGAGTAATACTTGAAACCTGCAGTGCACGAGGATTTTCCTCTACTGCAATTATAACACCATCTTTGCATTTTATCCCGATCGCAAGAGTACCACGTTTTACTGTCTCAATTGCGTACTCTACTTGGTATATTCTCCCATCTGGAGAATACATAGTAGGCGTCATATCGTAACCTCGTGATGCCATCATTTCAAGACGAGTTATCTGATATTCAATTTAAGGGTTAGTTATTGAAAATACCACGAGATTTCCTTTTTTCCTACTTACAAATCGCGCAATTGTATCCATAAACCCATACTTTTTTTTCCTAAGTTTGAGCGCTGTTTTAAATTCTTCATCTGTTACAAACTTTGCTTTACCTAAAATCCAGTTCCCTGTTGGTTTGCCAGAAAAAGTGCATGGTGCTATTCTGACACTTGGATTATTTTTTATGCGCTTTACTTTTCCAGTTTTCTCTCTAGTAATTACATATATCACCCCATTATGAATGACAAACCAAACAGGTGTTTTTACAGCTTGATTATTTTTTTTAAAGGTTTCAAGTGCGATGTATTTTTTTGCATGTAAATTTTGGATTTCAGACATACTTTATTACAATTTTTTAATTAATTTAGACGTAGCGTCTTTTTGTTATTGTGCACTAATTACTAGATGACCATTTTTAGTCAGCTTGTGCTTATCTCAATCCTTTGAATCAGGATGCACCTATAACTAGAATTTTTAATGCTATTAAATAGAGATAATGGTTGCAAGATTTAAAATTTGCATATAACACTGGGGAATTTACGGGTAATGAAAACCCTCAAGAGAAATCTAGCCAAACTTAAATATAATCTGAAGATCCTAATTTTGATTAACTTGATCAAAAACGATCCGTTTGCAAACGCAACAAAACAACTTGATGATGCGTGTAAAATTTTAAAAATCGATCAAGGTACTAGAGACTATTTGGCCATGCCAAATAAAATAATTCGAGTAAAAATCCCAGTAAAAATGGATAACGGGAAAATTAGAGTTTTCACTGGTTTTAGAAGTCAACATAACAATGACAGAGGACCATACAAAGGGGGAATCCGTTACTTTAACCCAGAAGGTGGGGTTGAGTATATGGAAAGAGAAGTAATGGCACTGTCAGCTTGGATGACATGGAAATGTGCTGTAGTGGATATTCCAATGGGTGGTGGTAAGGGAGGAGTCTATCTTAATGCAAAGACAGAAAAAATCAGCGATGGTGAGCTAGAAAGAATCACAAGAAGATTTGCATTTGCTATTTCTGAAATTATAGGACCACAAAAGGACGTTCCAGCTCCTGATGTTTACACAACTGGTAAAGAAATGACACAGATTATGGATACTTATGAAAAATTGCATGGTGTTACATACAACCCAGGAATAATTACAGGAAAACCAATTTCTATGGGCGGTTCACTGGCTAGAAATGTAGCAACCGGGCTTGGTGCTGCATACTGTGTCAGGGAAGCAGCAAAGGTAGTAAAACTCAAACTAAAGGGCGCAAAGGTAGTCCTGCAGGGTTTTGGAAACGCTGCAACGTTTTCTGGTGAGTATCTTGAGAAGATGGGCGCAAAAGTAATTGCTGCAAGTGATTCAAAGGGCTCTATAATTAATCCAAATGGCATTAAAACTAACAATCTACTAGAATACAAGAAAAAGAAGGGCTCTGTAGTGGGGTATCCCGGTAGTAAGAAAATCTCTACTGAAGAATTACTCACTACAAAATGTGATATTCTAGTTCCAGCAGCACTTGAAAACCAAATTAATGCAAAGATTGCAAATAATTTAAAATGTAAAATTATTGCTGAAGCTGCAAATGGTCCAACGTTACCTGAAGCAGATCCTATTATTTACAAGAAGAAGATAATAGTAATTCCTGATATTTTGGCAAACTCTGGTGGAGTATGCATATCGTATCTTGAATGGGTACAAAATAACATGGGATACTATTGGACATTTAACGAGGTAGCAAAGAAAATGGAAGACCACATCACTCGAGGTTTCAGAGATACATATGCACTTTCAAAGAAACACCAAGTTGACATGCGTCGAGCAGCAATGGTATTAGCTGTAAGTCGTGTGCTTGAAGCATTTAATCAAAAAGGTCTCTGGCCTTAGAACTTATTTTATTACAAAAAAGATTTGTAACAACCAAGTTCTTCAATAAAATGTACTTTACCTTTTGTTATCGATACTAGTTTTCTCTTAAACGAAAGATCAATTTTTACTCTGCGTTCTAATTGCTCAATAATTTTTGTTGTAAGATATCTCCCCTTTCTATCTCTGTCTAGAAGAATTATCAAACTATTGTACTCTGAAACCAAGTCTACAAATTTCCTTAATCCGCGAAACTTGTGAAATTCTAATACTCTTCCTGAAAATCCAAGCTTCTTTAATGCCTCAGAATCACGTTTTCCCTCCACAATTACCGCACTACCAAACTTTGAATTGAGTAAAACTATGAAATTTTTGAGATCTTGAATTTCTTGTTCTGAAACCATCATGACATTACTACCACTTTGACATATTAAGAAGTTTTTAGAAAATTAAGAAATGACAGATATTTTAGTAATACAAAATTCAAAAATTGAAGGGATTGGAACTTTGGGAAATCTCTTGGAATCTGACGGATTTAGACTACGAACTGTTTATGCTAAACAAGGAAAAATCCCCACAGATGATTTTTCTTTACTAGTTGTATTAGGTGCTTCTGCAAGTGCAAATGATAATGACTCTTATTTATTAGACGAGCAGAAGTTAATTAGAAAATTTGTACAAAATAAAATTCCTGTTTTAGGAATTTGTCTTGGTTCTCAATTAATAGCAAAAGCTTTTGGCGCTAAGGTGTTTACTGGACATAAAAAAGAAATTGGATTCTATAGTGATATAGAAATTAATAATAATTCAAGATTATTTTCTGGAATAAAAAGCCCCATGACTGTCTTCCATTGGCATGGTGATACATTTAGTCTTCCAGATAATTCAATCAGAATTGCTCACTCACAAAATTATGAAAACCAAGCATTTCAATTAGAGAGTGCTGTTGCTCTCCAATTTCATTTAGAAGTTGACAAAGATATAGTTGAATCCTGGTTAGACAAGGCTAAAAACACACTAAAAAAAATATCGTATATTGATCCAAATAAAATCCAAGATGACATTTATGAAAAAATTCCAATAGTAAAAAATAACATGGAAATTTTTTACAAAAATTTCAAAACAATATTTAAGCTTTGATCTTGTAGTTAAATCTAAAACATTTTTTGTGGGCATTCACACATAATCATAATTTTTTCGTTTGGATTTTATAAAAAAAAAGAAAAAAGAGGTTAGTTACTTCCAATAATGAACACTACACTAGCTGTGGTAGTGACATCTTGATCAGAAGTAAATACCTGAGTTGGAGCCATTTTTGCTGCTTCATCATACATCGCAAATCCTCCACTGTAAGCGGGCATTGGGTATGGGATTGCAAACTCTGACAGTGAGACACTTTTTACACCAATTATGGAATGGTCTAGTGGCACTAGTGCTTTTTCTGCTTTTGATTTTGCGTTATTTATCGCTTTTTCCAAAAGATCATCTTTAATCTTAAGATGAGTTTCTGGAGAAAGTGTAAAGTACACATTATCCACTCTGTTAACTCCAGCACTTACTGCGTTGTCAATTATCGATGCTGCGGAATCAAGCTTTTTAGTATCTACACTAAGAATGTTAGATACTCTATAGCCCACTAGTTTCTGAGTGTATACGTTAGTAAGCTCATCTACGTGTTGTTCGTATACTGGATAGATGTTCAAAGACGACGTACTTATCTCAGACTCGATAATTCCAGTCTTTTTGATGGCATCGATTACTGAGCTCATTAGTTCAGAGTTTTTCTGTAGTGCTTCATTTGCAGTTTTTTCCTGTGTTTCTACTCCAAATTGTATGTGGAGCAAATCTGGCTCTACTTTTGTTGTTGCAGTACCTGTAACTGAGATGGTCTTTTCTCTTGATGGAAAGGCCGTCTCTTCTTGTGCGTTGGCATCTATGTTTACCAAAGAGGCCAAAGTCACAGACACTACAAGTACTGCAATGACTGCTGCGACGAATTTTATGTTTTTCATCATCTATAATTCAAGATTTTTGAAAATAAGGTTTGATTAAATTACAATTTAACCAGAACTCTTAATAACACAAATTAAAAAAAGACAAACTCTATGAATGAAGACGACGACCAACTAGCAATATCAGATAAAGTAGAAATTCTATCCACTGAAGATGAAAAACTCAAAGCAATAGGTGAAATTCTAAGCTCAGATCCTAGTAGAAAAATCTTGAAATTATTATTCAATCAAGCATTAACTGCTAACCAAATTTCACAGAAAATTGAAATCTCATTACCACTTGTAATTTATCATTTAAAAAAGATGCAAGAGTCTGGTGTGATCAAGATAACCAAAATTGGTCAAAACACAAAGTCACACAATATGAAATTTTATACAGTGGATAAATTTGCAATCGTAATTTTACCATCTGAAATGTCAACGCCTGCCAAAAAAAGTAAGTCATTGTTTAATTCGTTTACTCGAATCCATAGAATGGCAACTCTTAGTGTAGTATGTGTTGCAGCATGGTTCTCCTCTCAGTTCATTCAAAAAAATATGGCACAGAATATTGCAAGTGATGAACAATTAACAATGTCCCCACCAGAAGGCTCAGAAATGCTTCTCAAAGCAGTGCCTGCTCCAGAATCTGCACAGCTCCCGATGCAAGCACAATCTCCAACGGGGGAATTTTCATTTGATATCTTATGGTCAATAGTAGCTGTTTTATCAGTAATTGTAGCAGGCCTGATTATAGAGATTCTAATAAAGAACAAAAAAGAAAAACGATTGAAACAATAAACCCTGTTATCCTTTTACTTTAATCCTCAGATTGTAGAAATATAATAAAAATATCCACAATTCTTAGAAAATTTTTTCGTCCTTGACCAAAGTTTAATATATGATTTAGATTTTCTTCGATCTAATTATGAACTCTGTTTCTCAAATCTTTGACCAAACAATCAAAACAGATCATAAAGTTATCACAGAAGAACTCGCAAAATCAATTCTAAAAAATTATCACATCACAGTACCTGGTTATGCTTTAGTAAAATCATCTGAAGAAGCTGTAAGGACTGCAAAAAAACTTGGCTTTCCTTTAGTAATGAAAGTAGTTTCTCCACAAATTCTTCACAAAACAGATGTAGGTGGAGTAAAAGTTGGTATTGATAACGTAAACGATGTGAAAAAAACCTTTAATGACATGTATGGACATCTTTCTAAAAAGAAAGGAGTTCACGTTAAAGGAATCTTACTTGAAAAGATGGTTCCAAAAGGTGTAGAGCTAATAGTTGGACTACAAAATGATCCTCAGTTTGGTCCTGTAATTATGGTCGGACTTGGTGGAGTGCTTACCGAAATTTTCAAAGATGTAGCTTTTAGAATGTTGCCAATTAGTTTATCGGATGCAAAATCTATGTTAAATGAGCTAAAGGGCTCAGAAATTCTCAAAGGATTCCGTGGTAGCCAACCCATTGACATTAACATGTTAGCAAAAGCTCTTGTTGGCATTGGAAAATTAGGTGTTGATAATGCAGGTCATTTTGATAGCATTGATTTTAATCCAATAGTAGTCTATCCAAAATCCTACTTTGTAGTTGATGCAAAAATACTACTTCGAAAAGAGTATAAGAAAAATGCTATTTCAAAAGCAAAGCCTGATGCAATGTATATGGAAAAATTTTTCACTCCAAAGTCTGTTGCACTAGTAGGAGCATCTGCAACTCCTGGAAAGATTGGTAATTCTGTATTAGATGCACTAGGAAAACAAGATTACAAAGGTAAAGTGTATCCAATTAATCCTAAACAAAAGTCAATTCTTGGAATCAAATGTTATCCCTCATTGGATGCAATACACGCAATGATTGATCTGGTTGTTGTCTGTATTGATCTTGCAGAATGTGGGCCTATTATGAAAATATGTGCTAAGAAGGGAATTCATAACGTTGTAATTGTTTCTGGTGGCGGTAAAGAGCTTGGTGGTAACAGGGCCGCAATGGAAGCTGAAGTAAAAGAATTATCCTTAAAACACAAAATCCGTGTAGTTGGTCCTAATTGTATTGGAATGTTTAATGCAGCAAATCGTCTTGATTGTGCATTCCAAGGACAAG
>Ga0334722_10000556_pt1 | contig 53866 bp, 54 predicted proteins | sample C3_bottom_MG_FD_207210 | JGI IMG/M metagenome (GOLD analysis project Ga0334722, IMG submission 207210) | Sediment microbial communities from Yellowstone Lake, YNP, Wyoming, USA - C3_bottom | ecosystem: Environmental > Aquatic > Freshwater > Lake > Sediment | place: USA: Wyoming | collected...
GTTTACGTATCTTGCCGAGAAGCTTGCCAAAAAAGACTACTATATAAAGACCATCCGCTGGATCCGTCAGATGTTCCTTGACGGCCACCCGAGCCTCCAGGTTGCCAAAAAGATCATAAGGGACACGCACCCCAACGTCAGGAAAAAACTCGTAAAGGCCTTCGTCATAAACCAGCTCCTGTTAGGCACCAACAAAAGGAAGGCCTTCCAGGACGAGGGCGGCGGGTTCTACCCGCCCGGATTATTCGTAATATCTCCCAGCATGCGCTGCAACCTGAACTGCTTCGGCTGCTATGCCGGCAGCTACAACAAGAAGGGCGAGCTCACCTTCGACGAGATAGACAGCGTCATAACTCAGATGAAGGCTATGGGCGTCCATTTCTGCGTAGTGTCGGGAGGCGAGCCGTTCTTCAGGCGCGACATGCTGGACATATTCGAGAAGCACGAGGACGTGGCGTTTATGGTATACACCCACGGAGGCCTGCTCGACGAAAAGCTGGTCGCGCGCGTGGCCGAACTCGGCAACGTCCTGCCATGCATAAGCATAGAGGGTTTCGAGGAAGAGACCGATGCGCGCCGCGGCAAGGGCCACTATGCAAAGGTGATGCATGCCATGGACCTGTTGCGCGAGGCGGGGGTGCTGTTCGGCTTCTCATGCACCGCCACCCGCAACAACCACGACACGATAACTTCCGACCGCTATATAGACATGCTGGTCGAGAAGGGCTGCAGCGTAGGCTGGTTCTTCAGCTATGTGCCCATCGGGCGTGAGCCCAATGTAGAGCTTATGCCGACGCCGGAGCAGAGGAACACCCTGAGGGAGACAGTCTGGCGGTTCAGGAACACGAGGCCCATACTGCTTGCCGACTTCTGGAACGACGGACACGTCGTGGGCGGCTGCCTCGCGGGCGGCAGGAAGTACTTCCACGTCAACTCGAACGGCGACATAGAGCCCTGCGTGTTCTGCCACTTCGCCGTGGACAACATAAGGAACACTACGATCAAGCAGGCCCTCATGTCCCCCATGTTCAAGACCATCAGGGAGAAGCAGAAGACCAACAAGAACATGCTGACGCCCTGCATGCTTATAGACAAGCCGGAGATAGTGAGGGAGGCGGTCCTTGCGTCTGGGGCGAAGGCGACCCACCCCGGGGCCGAGGCCCTTATCACCGACCTGGCGGCGGACATAGACAAATACGCGGAGAGCTACTGCAAGCTGGCGGACGGGGTGTGGGCGAAGATGAAGTCAGATAAAGAGGCGGCGTCAGGCCAGCCAGCCTGCACTACCGGGTCGAAATAATAATGAGGCCTTACCATATGGCCCGTCGTAAAGACGACAATAGCGCAACAGGTATATCGTTGCGCTATTGTTATTGAGGGTAAAAATGGTGCCGAGGCGCAGAGTTGAACTGCGGACACGGGACTTTTCAGGCCCCTGCTCTACCAACTGAGCTACCTCGGCACAGGCGGTTAAAATAACAAACCCGGGCGGGGGTTGTCAAGCAGAATTTATACGGGTTGAGAAAGAAGCGATGAAGATGAAACAGGTATTCAAGAGGCCGGAGTCGTTGAAACCGGCGCCCTTCAGGTTCTGCCCCGGATGCAGCCACGGCACGCTTCACAGGATGGTAGCCCAGGCCGTGGACGAGCTCGGCATGAGGGAGAAGACTATAGGTATAGCGCCCGTCGGGTGCGCGGTGTTCGCCTACGACTACTTCAACTTCGACGTGCTCGAGGTGGCGCACGGCCGGCCGCCGGCCGCATGCACGGGCATGAAGAGGGTCTTGCCGGACAGGCTTATCTTCAGCTACCAGGGCGACGGGGACCTGGCCGCGATAGGGACGGCCGAGATAATACATGCCGCCAACCGTGGCGAGAACTTCACCGTAATATTCGTCAACAACGGGACCTACGGCATGACCGGAGGCCAACTCGCGCCTACCACCCTTATAGGCCAGAGGACAACTACTACGCCTAAGGGCAGGGCCGTGGAAGGCGAAGGATACCCGCTCCGTGTGGCGGAGATGCTGGCCACGCTCGAGGCGCCTTATTACATAGAACGCACTGCGATGGACTGCGCCAAGAACACCATCAAGACCAAGAACGCCATCAAAAAGGCGTTCAGATACCAGATGGAAGGGAAGGGGTTCACGTTCGTCGAGGTGCTCTCGCTGTGCCCGACCAACTGGGGAATGGACCCGCTCAAGGCCCTCGAGTGGGTCGCCGGACCCATGAAGGAATACTTCCCGGTCGGAGTTTTTAAGGACGGGGGCAAGAGGCTAGGCTGAGATATGTTATATAAAGACGTAATAATAGCAGGTTTCGGCGGGCAGGGGGTCCTGCTCGCGGGCAAGGTGCTCGCCTGGGCAGGCATGCTGGAGGGCCTGCACGTCACATGGTTCCCGTCCTACGGGGCGGAGATGCGCGGCGGGACCGCGAACTGCACCGTCATAATGTCCGACACGGAGATAGGCTCTCCGGTGGTAGACCGGCCGGCAGCCCTCATTGCGCTCAACCAGGCCTCCGCCGACAAGTTTTCTGCACGGGTTGGCAAGGGCGGTGTAATACTGCTCAATTCATCCCTTGCAAATGGCGAGATAAAGCGGCCCGGCGTGAAGGTCACGAAACTGCAGGCAAACGAGATTGCAGAAGGGCTCGGTGACGTCAAGGTAGTCAACATGGTCATGATGGGTGCGTATATAAGGGCCACGGGGGCCGTAAGCCTCAAGATGGTAGGCCGGGCCCTGGAAGAGGTACTCCCTGCGAGGCGCAAGGACCTTCTGCCGGTAAACCTGGCCGCGATAGAGAAGGGTTATTCCCTTGCCGGGCATAATAAGAAAAGCTGAGATATCCGACGTGAAGGCCGTCAAGGCCCTCATAAACCGCTATGCCGACAGGGGCGAGATGCTCCCGAGGGCATTGGGCGAGCTCTACGACTGCCTGCGGGACTTCCACGTCTGCGTAGAGGACGGTAAGATAATAGGCGTAGCCGCCCTGCATATCGGGTGGGAGGGGCTGGCGGAACTCCGTTCCCTCGCAGTAGACCCCGACTCTCTGGGGAAGGGCATCGGCCGCCGCATGGTGGAGGCCTGCATCGACGACGCCAGGTCGCTTGGCGTCACGGAGGTATTTGTCCTTACCTTCGTGAAAGGATTTTTTGAAAAGATGGGGTTCAAACTTGCCAAGCGGGAAGACCTGCCGCAGAAGATCTGGACGGAATGCCGGAACAAATGCGTGAAATACCCGGACGAATGCAACGAAATGGCCCTGCTCCTGACCCTCTGACCCAAGGGGCCGGACTATACGTACACATACCTTTCTGCCTGAAGAAGTGCCGCTACTGTTCCTTCAATTCGATACCCTACGATAAAGCTGTAGCCCTCCGGTATATAAACGCTGTAATAGTCGAGTCGGGGCGCATAGACGCGTCGCTTCAGCCCGAGACGCTTTACATCGGCGGCGGGACGCCGACTGTACTTCCGCAGGCAGGGCTGTTTGCGCTCCTTGATGCAGTCCGGCAGAGGTTAAAGCCTTCCCCGGAGACGGAGGCGACAATAGAGGCGAACCCGGCAGCTCTGGGCGGGCTGGACCTCGGCAGTCTTCGCGGTCAAGGCATCAACAGGGTCAGCCTGGGCGCCCAGTCTTTCGACCGGGCAGAACTCGATATGCTCGGCAGGCTGCACGGGCCCGACGACATAGCCGCCTCCGTAATGCATCTGCGCGTAGCCGGCTTCGTCAACATAAACCTTGACCTGATCTACGCCCTTCCGGGCCAGGACATGGGCCGCTGGCTGGGCAACCTGAACAGGGCTATAGGGCTTTCGCCCGAACATATATCCATATACGACCTGTCATTCGAGGAGGGGACGCCTTTTCATAGGGAGTACATGGCCGGCCGCCTTGCCAAGCCTCCGGAAGACCTGCAGGCTGAAATGTACCTCGCGGCCGTGGATACCCTCGAGGGGTCAGGGTACAAGAGGTACGAGGTATCCAACTTCGCGAAGCCCGGTTATGAATGCAGGCACAACATAAACTACTGGTCGTGCGGAGATTACGTCGGGCTCGGGGCCGGGGCGCATTCGCACCTCTCCGGGGTCAGGAAAATCAACATGGAAGGCGTGGATGAGTACATTGACACCGTAGAAAAAGGTTTTTCACCGGTGGCGTCGGAAGAAAGGCCTACCCCGGAGGAAGTCGAGCGCGAATTTATAATGCTGAGCCTGAGGATGGCTGGCGGCTTGAGGTTGAGCGAGTATGCCCGCCGTTTCGGTGGTGATTTCATGGTCGTTTACGGCGACAGGGTGGCCGGGTTTGCCCGGGCGGGGCTGCTCGAAGTGGACGAAACTGTGATAAGGCTGACCCGTGACGGCGTCCTGGCTTCAAGTTATGTTATCAGCGGATTCTTTTAAGCCATTTTTTTGTTTACATGACAAGGGCGTGGTGATATATTATAGCATTTTGAACAGAGCCGTAAGGAGGCGTGGTATTGAACGAAATTCCCTTTAAAAAGCTTGTTGTTTTGCTGTTGGCTGCCATGCTCTTATTCGCTGCCGCGGCATTTGCACAGGAAGAAGAGTCTCCGAAGGTCACTGATATACAGATCAGTGGCAACAAGAAGGTCGAAACCGAGACGATACGTACCAAGCTGGGCATGAAGGTCGGGGACGTATTCTCCCCCTCCAGGGTGCGCAGCGACGTGTCAAACCTGTACAAGATGGGTTATTTCTCGGACGTGCAGGTCGAGGCCGACGGGTATGCAGGTGGCCTGAGGATAATATTCAAGGTCGTCGAGCGCCCCATAATCAGGTCTTTCGATTTCGAGGGCAACGCCAAACTGGAGTCCACGAAGCTGCGTGAAAAGGTGAACCTCACCCCATACTCCGTGTACAACCCGGCCCTCGTCAGCGAGAACGTCGAGAAACTGAAGCTTTTTTACCAGAGCGAGGGCTATTTCAACGCGGAGGTTACCCCGATAATCAAGCAGATATCGGACAAAGAGGTCAAGGTTATTTTCCGCGTGAACGAGGGCGGCAAGGTATACATATCCAAGGTTGTCTTCGTCGGCAACGAGAAGATGAGCAGCAGGAAGATAAGGAAGGTCATGTCGACCAGGAAGCACATCTTCCTGTGGTCATGGGTCATGAAGACAGGCACCTACAAGCTGGTCGAGTTCTCGCAGGACATCGAGCGCATAAAGGCGCTGTACTACAACAACGGCTACATCCAGGTCAACGTCGGCGAGCCGCAGGTGGTACTGAGCGAAGACAAGAGATACCTGACCATAACCATACCCATCCAGGAAGGCGAACAGTTCCGTTACAGGAACATAGACATCAAGGGCAACACCGTCTTCACCAAGGAAGAACTGTTCAAGGGCATCAAGAGCGAACCCGGTGAAGTGATGAGCCGCGACCAGCTTAAGGAAGATATCGTCGGGATGACAGACCTCTACGGCTCGAAGGGCTACGCATTCGCAAGCATATCCCCCGTGGTGAACCCGGACGTCGATGCCAGGCTTGTGGACGTCTCGTTCGAGGTGTTCGAAGGCGACAAGGTGTTCGTGAACAGGATAAACATCAGCGGCAACACCAAGACCCGCGACAAGGTTATAAGGCGCGAGATGGCCTTCAACGAGGGCGAGATATACGACTCGTCCAGCCTCAAGACTACATATGAGCGTCTTAAGAACCTCGACTTCTTCGAAGACGTCGAGATAGTGCCCAACAGGAAGGGAGAAAAGAGCACCGTAGACCTGGACGTAAAGGTTAAGGAGAAGTCTACAGGCTCTTTCAGCATCGGCGGCGGGTACAGCACCATAGACAGGCTCGTGGCGATAGGCGAGGTCACCCAGAACAACTTCCTGGGGCTCGGCCAGAAGCTGACATTCAAGGGCCAGTTCGGCGCGCGTCGCCAGAACTACGTCCTTTCCTGGGTGGAGCCGTGGCTCCTGGACCGGCCTATATCCCTGTCTGTCGACCTCTTCAAGGAGGAACGGGTCGCCGACGGTTACACTAAACATTCTGTGGGCGGCGGGTTCAGCCTGGGCAGGAGGTTCTGGACTTATTATGGTGTTACAGGGTCGTACCTGTACTCAAGAGACAGGTACACGGATGTGGTTCAAACGCTCTTGGACGAATCTCATAAGAAAGGCAGTTCCTTGGAAGGTGCCTTTGATGATACAACGATAAGTAAAGTAGGTTTGAACCTCTACAGGGACAGCCGCGACAATTACATTGACCCGAGGCGCGGCAGCAGGAACAGCCTGTACGGCGAACTCTCCAGCAAGTTCCTTGGCGCCGAGAGCTCGTTTTATAAAGCAATTGCGGACACACTCTGGTGCTTCCCGTTTTACTGGGATACGGCGTTCACGCTGCACGGGAGGGCGGGCTACATCGGTATTCTCAACAACTCTTCTCTGCCCCAAGATGAACGATTTTTCGTAGGAGGTATCAGTACCGTCAGGGGCGTGGACTGGGGCAAGGCAGGCCCCAGGGCCACCGACGACAGGCCGATAGGAGGCCTGTCGGAGTTGATATTCAACGCGGAGTACACATTCCCGCTCGTGCCTTCCATAAAGCTCAGGGGTGTGACGTTCTTTGACGCGGGTGATGCGTATGGTTTCGGGGATGGCCTGTCCGTAAAGACCGGAGAACTCAAAACCAGCGTAGGCGCAGGTTTCAGGTGGCAGTCGCCCATGGGGATGATAAGGCTTGAATACGGGCACGTGCTGAACAGGGGGCCTGACGAAAAGACCGGCAAATGGGAATTTTCAATGGGTGGCATGTTCTAAACTAACGGAGGTGTATTAATGAAAAGGGTGTTGTGCGCAGTTGCGGCATTTGGTTTTGTCATTGCTATGTCATCGGCGTCATTCGCGGCCGATATAAAAATAGGCTACGTGGACTTTGCCAGGGTGCAGCAGGAGTCCAAGGCGGGAAAGCAGGCATATAAGTCCATCGAGAAGATGTTCAATGACAAGCAGAGCCAGCTCGACCAGAGGCAGAAGGAGATAGAGAAGCTGATGGGTGAGTTGGAGAAGCAGTCCTCGCTTTTGTCCGAGGATGTTAAGAGGCAGAAGGAAGACAAGCTCCAGAAGGACTACAAGGAGCTCCAGAGGTTCAAGGCCGACTCCGAAGACGAGCTCAACAAGAAGAAGTCCGAGATGGCCAAGCAGATGTACGGGGAGGTGGCGGCCATCATAAACAAGTACGGCAAGCAGGAAGGCTACACCCTCATCCTTGAGAAGTCCATGGTGCTGTTCGCGCCCGAGGGTGTGGACGTCACCGACAAGGTCATAAAGTCCTACGACGAGACGAAGGGCTGACATAGTTGGAGAAAACCCTTAAAGAGCTGGCCGAGTATCTTGGAGGCAGCCTCGATGGCGACGGTTCCGCGGTTATACGCGGGGTGGCCGCGCTCAAGGACGCCCAGCCCGGCGAGTTGTCTTTTATATCGAACCCCAAATACCTGAAGGAGCTGAAGAACACCCGTGCCACGGCCATAGTGGCAACTGCCGACGTGGTTGTCGAAGGCATGGCCGTGATAAGGGTAAATAACCCCTACCTCTCGTTCGCCAGGGCCGTGGCGCTTTTTGCACCCGCGAAGAGGCCGCCCCAAGGTATCATGGAAGGCGCTAGGGTGAGCCCCGATGCCAGGGTAGGTAAAGACGTCACAGTCTACCCCGGCGCCTTTGTAGAGTCCGGCGCCGAGATAGGAGATAGCGTTACGCTATACCCGGGGGTCTACGTCGGGGAGGGCTCAGTCATCGGCGAGGGCAGCCTCATATACCCGAACGTGGTAATACGGGAAGGGGTGAGGATAGGCAAAAGGGTCATAATACACGGCGGCACTGTCATCGGGGCGGACGGCTTCGGATATGCGACCGAGGGAGGCGTCCACCACAAGATACCACAGATAGGCGGGGTCCTCATTGAGGACGACGTCGAGATCGGCGCGAACGCTACGGTCGACAGGGGCGCACTCGGCGATACCGTCATAAGGCGCGGCTCAAAGATAGACAACCTCGTGATGATAGCCCACAACGTGGTGGTCGGCGAGGGCTCCATCATTGTGGCTCAGGCTGGAGTATCCGGAAGCACCGAACTCGGAAAATACGTAGTCCTTGCAGGCCAGGTCGGAGTTGTAGGCCACCTCAAGGTAGGCGACGGCGTCCAGGTAGGGGCGAAGTCCGGGGTATCCAGGGACCTGGACGCCGGCCAGGCGTACTCCGGCATACCGGCCATACCTCACAAGAACTGGCTCAGGGTGCAGGCGGTCCTGCCCAAGCTGCCGGAGCTTCGGCGTATGGTCGGCGAGCTGACAAAGAGGCTGGATAAACTGGAGAAGGAAAAGGAATAACCCGGGAGGACCCAAGCAATGTTCGACGTTATCGAGATACAGAAGATGCTGCCCCACCGGTACCCCTTTTTGTTTGTTGACCGGGTATTGGAAGTGGAGCCCGGAAAGAGCATAGTGGGGCTCAAGAACGTGAGCATGGACGAGCCCTTCTTTCAGGGGCATTTCCCCGGTAGGCCCATAATGCCGGGCGTCCTTATCGTCGAGGCGATGGCGCAGGCGGCCGGTGTCCTCGTCTACAAGTCTATCGAGACGGACGACAAGATGGTCTATTTTATGAGCATAGAGAAGGCCAAGTTCAGAAAACCCGTGGTGCCCGGCGACCAGCTCCGACTCGAAGTAGAGGCCATCCAGAGCAGGGGGAATGTCTGGAAGTTCAAGGGCGAGGCCAAGGTGGACGGCAAGCTCGTGTGCGAGGCCGAGTTCATGGCCATGACCGCAAAGGGATAGGCGCGGAGAGATTATTACTTGAACATACATCCAACAGCGATAGTGCATCCCGGCGCCGTGCTTGCCGAAGACGTAACAGTTGGGCCTTACACCATAATCGAAGACAAGGTCAAAATAGGCAGGGGCACGAAGGTCGGCGCGCACAACGTCATAAAGTCTTTTGTAGAAGTAGGCGAAGACAACGAGATATACCAGTTCGCCTCCATCGGCGAGGTGCCGCAGGACTACAAGTTCGGTGGCGAAGAAAGCCTCCTTGTGATTGGCGACAGGAACCGCATAAGAGAGTTTGTGACGCTTAACCGCGGCACACAAGGCGGGGGCGGGGTCACACGGATAGGCAACGACTGCTTCATCCTGGCTTATGCGCATGTCGCCCACGACTGCCGGATAGGCAACAACGTGCTGCTGGTGAACGGCGTCCAGATGGGCGGGCACGTCCATATAGACGACCACGCGGTGATAGGAGGGCTCTCCGCACTGCACCAGTTCATAAGGGTAGGGACGCAAAGCATGGTAGGCGGCTGCTCCGCTGTCTCGCAGGACGTCCCACCGTACACCAACGTCACGGGCAACAGGGCCGTACTTCACGGGCTCAACCTGGTAGGTCTGAAACGCAGGGGGTTCACCGACGATGATATATCGGCCATAAAGAAGGCGTACAGGATACTTTTTAGGAGCGGGCTTACTTTCAAGGATGCAAAGCAGAAGGTGCTTGAGGATGTTGCGCATACCCCGGAAGTGGCCCACCTTGTAGAGTTTATAGAGGGCTCCGAGAGGGGTATCTGCCGCTAAACGGTTATCTGCAAGGCCTGGGTATCATGGAAAAACTTGGAATCATCGCGGGGAACGGGAAGTTCCCCTTAATTTTGGCCGGCAATGCAAGGAAAGAAGGCATCGAAGTAGTAGCCGTCGCTCTCAGGGAGGAGACCGACCCGGGGATCGAGGGGGTCGCATCCAAGGTATACTGGCTGAGCCTGACGCAGCTCGGCAAGCTCATAAAGACCTTCAAGGCCGAGGGTGTCACCAAGGCCGTCATGGCAGGCCAGGTGGTCAAGCGCAGGATGTACACGTCCGACATACTGAAGCTCGACCTGACCGCGGCCAGGCTCTGGGCAAGTCTCCCGGACAGGCGGGGCGACACCATATTGAAAGCGGTAGCCGACGAACTCTCCGCCAACGGGATTGAGCTTATGGACTCCACCATTTATATGGGTCCGTACCTGGCCTCAAAAGAAGTGATGACAAAACGCCGCCCTACCGGCCCCGAGCAGTCGGACGTGGAGTTCGGGCTGAGGATGGCCAAGGTGATAGCCGAGCACGACATCGGACAGAGTGTCGCCGTTAAGGACCTCTCGGTCGTGGCGGTGGAGGCGGTGGAGGGTACCGACAACTGCATCAGGAGGGCGGGCGAACTCGGCAGGGAAGGCATTGTAGTAGTAAAGGTAAGCAGGAAAGGCCACGACATGCGTTTCGACGTGCCAGTGGTTGGCATGAGGACGCTTGAGGCGCTAAAGGATGCCGGGGCTAAGGTGCTTGCGGTCGAGGCGGGCAAGACGCTTATGCTGGAAAAGGAAGAGTTCATAGCCGGCGCGGACGCGGCTGGTATATCGGTGCTTGGCATTTAAGCAGAGGTACATTACAGGTGGAAAAGATAAAGGTAGGTGTGGTGGGCGTGGGTTATCTTGGCCAGCACCACGCCAGGATTTATTCCGAGCTGAAAAACGCCGAGCTTGTCGGTGTGGTGGACGTCGACCATGCCCGCGCACGGGAGATCGCTAAAAAGAACAAGACCCAGGCATTCGCCGGGTATGAAGAGCTTAAAGGCAAGGTCAAGGCGGTGTCCATAGTCGCCCCGACCGTGGAGCATCACAGGATCGCCAGGACGTTCCTGGACGCCGGTGTGGACGTGATGCTCGAAAAACCGATTACGGTCACGGTCGAAGAGGCGGACGAGCTTGTGAGCATAGCCGACAAAAACAGCTGCATATTCCAGGTCGGCCACCTGGAGAGGTTCAACGCCGCGGTCCTGAAGATGGTTGAGATTACCACAAAACCCATGTTCATCGAGTGCAACCGGCTCTCCCCGTTCCCCGACAGGAGCACGGACGTGGACGTGGTGCTGGACCTCATGATACACGACATAGACATAATACTGAGCCTTGTGCAGTCACCGGTGAAAAATATTCACGCGGTGGGTATCGCTGTAATATCCAAGAACGTGGACATAGCGAACGCGAGGATGGAGTTTGAGTCCGGCTGCGTCGCCAACATAACGTCCAGCAGGATATCGATCAAGAAGGAACGCAAGATAAGGCTGTTCCAGCCCGACACGTACATATCGCTCAACTACCAGGACCAGGAGATATACGCATATCACAAGATCCCTAACAAGAAGGACCCGGAGGGCCGCCCGGAGATAGTAGGAGGCAAGGTGAAGGTGGAGAAGGAAGAGCCCCTGAAGGCCGAGCTTGCAGCCTTCCTGGACTGTGTTAATACGAGGAAGACACCCCTGGTCTCGGGCCGTGAAGGCCGGGAAGCCTTGAAGGTGGCCATGCTCGTCCAGCAGGAGATAAAGAGCAGGAGCGTTGTTTTATGAAGATACCCATGGTAGACCTGAGGGCTCAGTACTTAGATATTAAAGACGAGCTTGCCGTCAAGTTCGACGAGATATTCACCAACTGCAACTTCATACTCGGGCCTAACGTGGCCGCGCTCGAAAGGGAAGTGGCCGAATACATGGGCGTGAACCACGCCGTATCTGTTGCGTCAGGGACGGACGCGCTGCACCTCGCCCTTCTGTCCGCCGGTGTCGGCAAAGGCGACGAGGTCATAACCTCACCGTTCACATTTATAGCGACGGCCGAAGCGATATCCTATGTCGGGGCGAGGCCGGTGTTCGTGGACGTGGAGGAGCGCACCTTCAACATGGACGTAAGGCAGCTTTCCGCCGCGTTAACGGACAAGACCAAGGCCGTACTCCCGGTCCACCTCTTCGGCCACCCCGCGAAGGTCGGGCCGATACTCGAGTTCGCCAACACCCACGGCCTGAAGGTGGTCGAGGACTGCGCGCAGAGCTTCGGTGCAAACTACAAGTTCTCCAGGACCGGCTGTTTCGGGGACGCGGGCTGCTTCTCGTTTTTCCCGAGCAAGAACCTGGGCTGCTACGGCGACGGCGGCATGATAACCACCGACAGCCCCGAGATGGCGGATGAGCTTAAAACACTCAGGAACCACGGCAGCAGTAAGCGCTACCACCATGACGTGTTGGGTTACAACAGCCGGCTCGACGAGCTCCAGGCCGCGATACTCAGGGTCAAGCTGAAGAGGATAGACACGTACAACGCGCGTAGGCGCGAGCGAGCAAGGCAGTACACCGCAAGGCTCTCTGAGGTCCCCGGCATAACCACCCCCATAGAGGTGGAAGGCAACTTCCACGTCTACCATCAGTACACCATACTCACCACCCGGCGCGAGCGCATAATGACGACGCTGGCTGAGGCCGGGATAGCCTCGGCCGTGTACTATCCCATACCGCTCCACCTGCAGCGCGCATATGCGGACCTGGGTTACAAGGCGGGAGACCTGCCGGTGGCCGAAAGGCTTGCGGGCGAGGTGCTCTCGCTGCCTATTTACCCGGAACTTCCGCCCGAAGGCGTTGACCTTATATGCGACATCATCGGGGCCGCTGTCTGAACGTGACTACAAGCTTAGTAAAAAAGAGAGTAATGGTTGTTGCGGGCGAGGCCTCAGGCGACCTGCACGGCGGGAACCTTGCGGCCGAGATACTCAAGCTGCGGCCGGACGTCGAGCTGTCTGGCATTGGCGGCCGGATGATGCGCGAGGCCGGGGTAAATACCCTTGTGGATGCATCCAACCTTGCCGTGGTAGGGATATGGGAGGTGCTCGCCCACTTCAAGGTCATCAAGGAGGCCTTCGATACCATGAAGGCCGTATTGCATGACGACCCGCCGGACCTCATAGTGCTTATAGACTACCCGGACTTCAACCTGAGGCTTGCCAAGGTGGCCAGGGACGCCGGCGTGCCTGTCGTGTATTACATAAGCCCTCAGGTGTGGGCATGGAGGCGGGGCCGGATAAAGACGATGGCAAAGCTCGTGGGTAAGATGCTCGTCGCCTTCCCGTTCGAAGAGGGCATATACAGGGAGGCGGGGATTGACTGCCGTTTCGTTGGACACCCGCTGTTGGACGCAATGGTGGAGAGCCCGGGCAGAGAGGCGCTTTCGGTGCGGTTCGGGCTCGACCCGGGCAGACCGGTCCTGGGCATCCTCCCCGGCAGCAGGAGGAAGGAGCTTGCCTTTCACCTTCCCGTGATGCTGAAGGCGTACAGGCAGTTGAAGGAGAAAATGCCGGAGCTGCAGGGCGTGATACCCGTGGCGGACACGCTCACGTTGGATGATTTCAGGCCGTATATGGAAGGGTATGACGACGTAGTGCTGGTCGAACGCGACACACCCGGCGTCATGGCCCTCATGGACACGGCGGTCGTCGCCTCTGGAACCGCGACGCTCCAGACCGCGCTCTACAAAAAACCGATGGTCATAATTTACCGTCTATCGCCTATCACCTACCACATAGGCAGGATGCTAATAAAGGTCAAGTACATTGGCATAGTCAACCTGATAGCCGACGAAGAGGTGGTGCCCGAGCTGATACAGGACAAGGCCACTCCTGAAAACATAACCTCCTTGATTTTCAAGATGTTTTGTGATAAAGCATACTATACTGGCATAGTGGACGAGCTGGACGGGGTCAGGGTCAAACTGGGCGGGCCAGGCGCTTCGGCGAGGGCCGCAAAAGAGGTCGTGGGGTTGATAGGATAGGTATGGAACATTACAAAAGGCTCTGGCCCTACATAAAGAAGTATATGAAATGGACGATACTGGCCATCTTGTGCACAATGGTGGTGTCCGGGACGAGCGGCCTGACCGCGTGGCTCATCAAGCCGGTCATCAACGAGCTATTCGTAAAAAAGGATAGTACCCTTCTGATTCCACTGTCGCTCGCGGTACTGGCAATTTTTTTCCTCAAAGGCCTGTTCACGTATCTCCAGTCCTACTTGATGCAGTACGCGACCCATAACGCCGTAAAGGACCTCAGGGACGACGTATACAGCCATATAATGTACCTGCCGCTCAGCGAGTACCACAAGTCCTCCACCGGCGTCCTCGTCTCGAAGATGATAAACGACATCGGCATGCTTAGCCGGCTTGCGGCCAGCGTTATTAAAGACCTGCTCCAGCAGACGTTCACTATAATTGGCCTGCTGATAGTGCTCTTCAATGCCGACTGGAAGATGGCGCTAATCTCGTGCTCTGTGTTCCCGTTTCTTGGGTATTTTCTTTCCAAGTACGGGAAGAAGATGCGCAAGGTGAGCCGCAAGGCCCAGGACTCCATTGCCGGCATAGTCAACACACTCCAGGAGACCTTCACGGGGGCCAGGATAGTAAAGACGTTCACCATGGAAGACGGGGAGCGCGAGAGGTTCAGGCGTGAGAACGAGGCGTTCACGAAGATTATGATAAAGACCGCCAAGGTATCGAGCCGTGTCGCCCCGTCCATGGACATACTGGGAGGCTTCGGGGTCGCGGCCATCATATACTTCGGCGGCAACAACGTTATTTCAGGCACGATGAACCCGGGCGAGTTCTTCTCGTTCACCGCCGCGCTCGTAATGCTATACGTGCCGGTCAAGGGGTTGGGAGGCCTTCATAACTCTATACAGCAGGCCATGGCATCCGCCGACCGCATATTCGAGGTCATGGACACGGCCACCGAGCAGCCGGAGATGCACAGGGGCAAGGCAGGGCCGGACGGGGTGAAGGATGCCATAGTATACAGCGGTGTGGGCTTCCGGTACGACGGCAAGGACGAGGTCCTGCGGGACGTGAATATCACCATAAAGAAAGGCGAGGTGGTGGCCTTGGTGGGCTCAAGCGGCGGAGGCAAATCCACGCTAGTAAACCTTCTCCCGCGCTTCTACGAGCTGAACTCGGGTTCGATAACCATAGACGGCGTCGACATCAGGGAGTTCAACCTCAGGGTGCTGAGACAGCAGATAGCGATGGTGACGCAGGACACCATACTCTTCAACGACACAGTAAAGAACAACATCGCATACGGCAAAAAAGAGTACACGGACGAGATGGTAGCGGCCGCGGCAAAAGCGGCGCACGCCGACATATTCATAGACAAGCTGCCGGAGAAATACGACGCCGTGGTCGGCGAAAAAGGCGTGCGCATCTCAGGCGGCGAGAAACAGCGGATATCCATAGCAAGGGCGGTGCTGAAAGACAGCCCTATACTCATTCTGGACGAGGCGACTTCATCGCTCGACACGGAGTCCGAGAGGATAGTACAGAAGGCGCTCGAAAACCTGATGAAGAACCGCACCACTCTCGTTATAGCGCACAGGCTCTCGACAGTGCTGAACGCCGACAAGATAGTAGTGATGAACAAGGGTACTGTAGCGGACATGGGCAGACACGATGAGCTTCTGTCGAGGAGCCCCATCTACAAGAAGCTCTACGAGATGCAGTTCGGCAAGGCGGAGAAGGAACATGTCAAGGTTAACTGATAAGCTGACATTGACGTTCGTCCCCCTGATTGGAAGCCTGCTGATAAGGCTTCTGGGCAGGTGCATAAATTTCAAGGTGGTAGACCCGCCGAAGCTCGGCGAGGACGAAAGAGCCATATTCGCCTTCTGGCACGGCAGGATGCTCATGATACCAGTTGCGAGGAGGATGCTTCTTCCGGGCAAGCCCTTCAGCGTCATGGTTAGCCGGCACAAAGACGGCGAGTTGATAAGCCGTACGGTTGCAAGGCTGGACATAGAATCATCGCGCGGCTCCACCACGAGGGGTGGTGCGGCCGCACTCAAGGATATAATAAGGCTTGCACGGAAGGGCTACAACATAGTGTTCACCCCGGACGGCCCAAAGGGCCCGAGGTACGCGGTCCAGATGGGCGCGATACAGGCCGCGCTGGCAACCGGGCTCACCATCCACCCGATCACCTACAGCACACGCAAAAAAAAACTCTGAATTCCTGGGACGGCTTCGTTATCCCTTATCCTTTCACCGATGGTGTATTCATATTCGGCCGTCCTGTGACCGTTCCGAGGGACTCCGACAAGGAGACCATGGAGGAGAAACGCCGCGAACTCGAGGCTGTAATGCGCGAGATAACCGAAAGGGCGGACAGGTACTGGGGATGATTTTTTTACATTGTCATTCTGAGGCCCCTTGAGGGCCGAAGAATCTCGGGTTCTGTTTTGATTTGCTTAACCCCGGGATTATTCACTTCGTTCAGAATGACACCCTTTAGTACAAAAAGGCAACTAAGAGTAGGTTTATGATATTCCACATATACAGCGCGCTTCTTTACGTATTCTCGATATTCTTCTTCCCTTACATGGCCGTTAAGATGGCTGTCATGGGGAAGAGCCGGGCGGGGTTAAGGCAACGCTTCGGTTTATTCGACAGGGGTTTCTTCTACGCAAGGGGCGAGAAGACCGTCTGGGTCCATGCGGTATCCGTCGGGGAGACACTGGCCGCGGTCCCGCTCGTCAAGGCCCTAAAGGATAGGCGTCCGGGCCTGCAGGTGTATTTCTCCACGGTTACCGAAACAGGAAACGCAGTCGCAAAGCAGAACCTCGGAGATGCCGCCAAGGTTTTCTTCTTCCCGTTCGACTTCCCGTTCTCGGTTAAAAGGACAGTAGGCCTTGCAAGGCCGGACGTCTTCATCGTGGTCGAGACGGAGATATGGCCGAACCTGATACGGACGCTTGCTTCGGGAGGCGTCCCTGCGCTTATGGTGAACGGGCGGATATCCCCGCGCTCTTTCAAAGGTTACATGCGTGCAAGGTTCTTCATGAGGAGGGTGCTGTCTTTGATGGCGCACCTGAACATGCAGACCGCGGCAGACGCGGAGCGCATAAAGGCGCTCGGGGCGCCGGCGGAGCGGGTGAGCGTGGTGGGTAACGTCAAGTTCGACCAGGCATGCAGGCCGGCCGGGGAAGCCGGGCGGGACATATTCACAAAGGCCAAACTCGGTATCCCCGAGGGCTCGGTCGTAATGCTTGCGGGCAGCACGCACACAGGAGAAGAGGCCGAGGTCCTTGAGGCGTACAGGAAGCTCCTTGAAAGCTATTCCGACGCTTTTCTGATAATAGCGCCGAGGCACCCGGAGAGGCTCGACGAGGTCAAGTCGCTTGTAGAGCGTTCGGGGTACAAGTACCGGTTGAGGAGCAGCCTCAGGGGAGAGAAGCTCGCAGGGCCCGGCATTGTTATACTGGACACTATGGGCGAGCTTGCCGCACTTTACAGGGTAGGTGATATAAACTTCGTGGGCGGCAGCCTGGTGCAGGTGGGCGGCCACAACGTTCTAGAACCTGTGGCGTTCGGAAGGCCTGTCTTCTTCGGCCCGCACATGCACAACTTCGCGGAGATTGCCGGAATACTGAAAGACCGGGGCGTGGGCATAGAGGTGAGGGACGGGCACGAGCTTGCCCGCGAGGCTGTAAGGCTCATTAGCGAGCCCGAGCGGCTGGAGTCCCTGGGCAGGGCCGCCAAAGAGACACTGCTAAAAAACCGCGGCGCCCTCGACAGAAACATTGACCTCATAGAGAGGTTCCTTGGATGAGCATAGTCACGGCGCGGGTGTTGAGGATACTGAAGGGGGAGTCGCGGCTGCCCCTACATTATTATCTTCTTGCCCCGCTGTCATGGCTGTATGCTGCCGCATCGGTTGTGAGGGCCGCCCTCTACGGTCTGGGTGTTATAAAGGTCCGGTCGCTTCCCTGCAAGGTCATAGCGGTAGGCAACCTGACAGCCGGCGGTACGGGTAAGACGCCCGCCGTAATATACATCGCGAACCTCCTCGCCTCGAAGGGGAAGAATACGGCCGTTGTCATACGCGGGTACAGGGGCGGGGCTAAGGGCCGGGTTGCCGTCGTATCGGACGGCAAAGACCTGCTCATGGAGGCCGGGATGGCCGGGGACGAGGCGTGCCTGCTCGCAAAAAACCTGCCCGGTGTGCCGGTAGTGATAGGGGGCGACCGTTATGAAGCCGGGATGCTCGCCATCAAATCCTTCAACCCGGACGTCATAATACTCGACGACGCCTACCAGCATATTGCCCTTAAAAGGGACCTGAATATACTTTTGATGGACGCAAGGCGTCCCTTCGGGAACGGGTTTACCCTGCCAATGGGATACCTGAGAGAGCCAAAGAGTGCCGTCAAAAGGGCCGACCTGGCCGTTCTGACCCGCTCCGACCGTGCATCCGAGCCAGAACTCGCTGATTCCGCAGCTAAAATCAGCTCGTTTGCCCACGGCCTGCCGGTCATAATGGCGGCCCACAGGCCCAGGACCCTTTACAGCCTCTGGGGGAAAGGTGAAACGGCCCTTGAATACCTGGGCGGCAAGGGCGTAGTCACGGCCTCCGGCGTGGCCGAACCGGCCTCTTTTGCGTTGATTTTAGAGAAGTTAAATGCTAAAATTACACAGGTTTTCGAGTATCCTGACCATCACGGTTATACAACTGATGACGTAGCTGAAATGGAGGCTGCGGCTGTTAAAGCCGGTGCCTTTGCCGTGGTCACGACGGAGAAGGACGCAGTCAAGCTCGCGGGCCGGAAGGCCGCCGGTGTGGAGTTCCTTGTGTTGGGCATAGGTTTAGAAATTACCAGGGGCGCTGAAACGCTTGACGCCCTTATTGCGGATAAAATAATCCATGGGCAGTAAAAAAAAACGGGGCAAAAAAGGCGGGTTCGGCAGTAGCGTCCTGTGGCTGCTGGAGTATATTCTCGCCACTTCTGTCCTTGCCGTCGTCAGGCTGCTCCCTTTTAAACTCGCCATCAGGCTTGGCGGTCTTCTTGGAAGGTTTTTCTACATAATTGACCGCCGCCATAGGGAGATAACGGAGAACAACCTCCGTGAAAGCTTCGGGGGGAAATCCCCGGAAGAGATAAAGTCCATTGCGAGGTCGGTTTATACCAACCTCGGTTACTCGGCCGTGGAGTTCATGAGGTCCGACCGGTACGCAGGCAGGCCGGTTGAAGAACATTTCAGCTTCGCCAATTACGACTCATATCTCTCGGCGCACTCCAGGGGGAAGGGGGTGCTGTTCCTGACCGGCCACTGCGGCAGTTGGGAGCTTCTGGCCTTGGCGCAGTCTGTCATAGGCCGCCCGTTCGACGTGGTTGTCAGGCCACTGGACAACCCCTACCTCGACAAAGCGGTGTCCGCGATAAGGACCCGGTTCGGGAACACCCTGATCAACAAGACCAAGGGTATGCGGGACATACTCAGAGCGCTTAATAGCGGGAGGGCAGTAGGGATACTGCTGGACCAGAACGTATCGAGGCGTGAAGGAGTATTTGTAGATTTCTTCGGCCGTCCCGCCTGCACAAACATTGGGCTTGCACTGATTGCTGCCAAGACCGGCGCACCGGTCGTCCCGGCGTTTATCCGCAGGGTCGGGCTCGACAGGCACGAGATAATATTGGGCGACGAGATACCGCTCGTGAACACGGGTGACAAGGAAGCGGACGTGAAGACGAACACGCAGGCCTACACCAAGGCCATTGAGGATTTCGTAAGGGCATACCCGGACCAGTGGTTCTGGATGCACCGGCGCTGGAAGACCAGGCCGGAGGAGTCTTAATATGCCCGAAAAGATACTTGTCAGGGCTACGAACTGGGTCGGCGACCTTGTAATGGCCACACCTGCGTTGATGTCTATAAAGAAGAACTTCCCCGGCTCGCATATCAGCGTCCTCGTAAAGCCGCCGCTTGGCGAACTGCTCGAGGGGAACCCGGCGGTGGACGAGGTAATACTGTACGACAGGAAAGAAAAATATAAAGGGCCTGCCGGGATAGCGAGGATAGCAAGAGACCTGAGGAAGATGAAGTTCGACCGTGCGATACTGCTCCAGAATGCGTTCGAGGCAGCCCTTGTGTCGTTCCTGGCAAAGATACCCGTCAGGATGGGCTACAACACCGACGGCCGCGGGCTGCTTCTCACTAATGGCATAAAAGTCTCGGAGGCCACGAGGGCAAAACACCAGGTGTTTTACTACCTCGACCTTTTAAAAGGCCTCGGGATGAGCCCGGGTAGCCATACTCCCAGGCTCTACCTCGGCAGGGAGGACTCGCACCATGCAACGAGGGTACTGCACGAGTACGGTATTTCCCAGGGAGACCTTATAGTAGGCATCAACCCGGGCGCGCAGTACGGGATTGCCAAGAAGTGGTTCCCGGAGCGGTTCGGGGCGGTCGCGGACAGGCTGATGAAGGAGTACGGAGCAAAGGTTATTATATTCGGCGGGCCGGGAGACGTCACGACAGCCAGGACGGTCGAGGCCTCTATGAGAAGCACGGCCATAAACATGGCCGGCAAGACCACCATCAGGGGGCTGATGTCGCTTATTAAGCGCTGCAAAATCTTTATAACGAACGACTCCGGCCCTATGCACATCTCGGCGGCCCTGTCCGTCCCAACGCTTGCCATATTCGCATCCACCGACCCGGTCGCCACCGGGCCGTTCGGCGATGGGAACGTAGTGATGAGGAGCCCGGTGAACTGCAGCCCTTGCCTCAAAAGGCAATGCCCGCAGGGGCACTACCGGTGCATGGAGCAGGTGACGGCCGAGGGTGTGTACGCGGCCGCAAAAAAAATGATTGAGGGCCGTATTGGGTAAGGCGGCGGTGTTCCTCGACAGGGACGGCACTATAATAGAAGAGGCCGGATACCTATCCGACCCGGCACAGGTGAGGCTCATCCCGGGCGTAGCGGATGCCCTGGCAAGGCTCAGAAAGGCCGGGTTCAGAATAGTGGTCGTGACAAACCAGTCCGGAATAGCCAGGGGATATTTTGGTGAGGCCGACGTCGCCAAGGTACATGCCGCGCTCGACAGGCTTCTGGCCGAGCACGGCGCGGGTATAGACGCGTACTACTTCTGCCCGCACCACCCGGACTTCGGCAGTCCGTGCGAATGCAGGAAACCCGGAACCGGCATGGTGAAAATGGCGGCGATGGAGCTGGGCCTCGACGTCGCCGCATCGTATTTTGTCGGCGACAAGGCGGCGGACGTGGAGCTTGGAATAAACTCGGGCGGCAGGGCGATCCTCGTCCTGACCGGTTATGGCAAAGAGGAGCATACGCTGCTGGAGGCAAAGGGGACGGCGCCCTACCAGGTTTTAGAAGGCCTCCCGGAGGCCGCTGATTGGATATTGGGGCAGTAAAGAAGATACTTATAATAAAGCCGAGCTCTCTGGGCGACGTAATACACGCACTCCCAGTGGCAGTAGCGCTGAAGGCGGCCCTGCCATCGGTAACGGTAGACTGGGTTGTCAACAGGGGCTACGAGGGCGTGCTTACTACCCACCCGGCAATAGACAGGGTGATCACGTTCGACAGGCGGCTGCTCAAGGGCGGCGGGAGGCTCGGCCGGCTTTCGGCCTTTGTGAATGAGCTCAGGCGTGAGCGTTACGACGCGGTAATAGACCTGCAGGGGCTTCTAAGAAGCGGACTTATGACGTTCATATGCCGCTCCCGGAAAAAGGTCGGTTTCGAAAACGCGCGCGAGGGCGCATCGCTTTTTTACACCGACAAGGTTCCCGTGCCGGATAACAATATCCACGCGGTAGACCGCTACCTGATGACTTTAGGCCGGCTCGGCATAGCGTACAACAAAGTATCGTTCGGCCTGACGGCTGGGCCTGGTGATACCAGTCTCGCGGACGAGATAATAAAAAGCGCCGGAATAGAAGACGGAGAGCCTTTTGTTGTAATAGCGCCTTCCGCCAGGTGGTATACAAAACGCTGGCCTGCCGGCAACTTCGTCAGGCTTGCCAACAGGCTGAAGGGTGAGAAGGGCGTCGGTGCAGTGTTCATAGGCTCGGCGGAGGACGCTGATATATTGAACCAGGCGGGTGAGAAACTGGTACAGGGTAATGCAGCCGCCTTCGGCAAAACGACCATCATGTCGCTTGCGGCGCTTTTGACCCGCGCGCGCCTCCTTGTAACCAACGACTCCGGGCCTATGCACATTGCCGCGGCCGTGGGTACACCCGCCGTGGCGCTGTTCGGGCCTACGGACCCGGCAAGGACCGGGCCGTACGGAGAGATTAACAGTATAATCAGGGCGGACGACGACTGCTCGCCGTGCTTTAAAAGGGAATGCCCGGAAGTCAGATGCATGTCAGGCATTACGGTCGAGCGTGTGTTCGGCGCGGCCGTGGATATTCTGGAACGAAAACCGTAGGAGGTCTACATGGCTATAGAGAAGGACCTGCTTGAGATACTTGCATGTCCCAAATGCAAGGGCGACATACGCCTGACCGAGAGCGGCGACGGCCTTGTATGCGACGCATGCCGGCTGAAGTACCCTATTAAGGACGACATCCCGGTAATGCTGATAGACGAGGCGGAAAAGATAGGCTGATGGCTTACCCGGTATCGGTGGTGCTCATAACGTTCAACGAAGAACGGAACGTCCGGGCCGCGCTCGAAAGCGCTAAATGGGCCGACGAGATAGTAGTCGTTGACTCGCTCAGCACGGACAACACTGCAAGTATTTGCCGCGAGTACACGGATCAAGTGTACAGTGAGCCGTGGAAGGGGTTCGCACGTCAAAAGGCGCAGGCCGTCGGCCTTGCAAAAAACGACTGGGTATTCGTACTGGACGCGGACGAGCGGATAACTGAAGGTCTTGCCGAGGAGATAAAGGGGCTGGTGGAGGCCGGGCCGGAGAATGACGGCTACTTCTGCGCCCGCAGGAACCACTTCGGGGGCAAAGAGATACGCCACGGCGGCTGGTACCCGGACTACTCCATAAGATTTTTCAACAGGACGAAGGGTTCTTTCGGGGACAGGGCGGTACACGAAGCGGTCGAGATTAACGGGACCGTAGGTTATCTCGCAAACCCGATGCTCCATTATACCTACGCAGGCATTACCGACTACCTTGTACGGATGGACAAGTACAGCACCCTTGCCTCGGAAGAACTCGTCAAGGCCGGCAGGAAGGCCGGGATAACGGACCTCCTTGTCAGGCCGCCTTTCACGTTCATCAAAATGTACCTGCTGAAGCAGGGCTTCAGGGACGGCATGCACGGGCTTGCCATAGCCATGCTCTACTCGTTTTATACATTCTCCAAGTACGCGAAGCTCTGGGAGTGGCAGATAAACGAAGGCCGGAATTGAAAAGGGTATCTTGGGCAATATTGTATTAAGCGATATAGACCGCGTCCTGATAATAAAACTCAGGCATATAGGGGACGTGCTTTTGTCCTCTGCCACGTTCAAGGCGCTCAAAGACGCCAGGCCGGGCATAAGGACGGCGGCCCTCGTCCCTGCGGGCACGGAGGACATGCTTACCCTGAACCCCAGCGTGGACGAGGTGATCACCTTCAGGAAGGGGCAGGGGCTTGCAAACGAGCTCAGGCTGATAAGGAAACTCAGGCAGGGCAGGTACGACCTCGCTATAAACATGACCGAGGGAGACCGGGGCGCGCTGCTGGCGCTTTTCTCCGGAGCCAGGTACAGGATAGGCTTCGACCCCGGCAGCCGGGGTTTTTTTGGCAAAAAACTGCTGTACACGGAAACCGTAAAACAGGTATACGATGGGCGGCACAGGGCGGTGATAGACATGGACGTCCTGGGGCCGCTCGGCATCATGCCTGAGGAAATAGCCGTCGAGCTTTTCACGTCGGCCTCCGACGACGAGTATGTATCATCGCTCCTGATGAAAAACGGCATGGGCGCCGGTACAAAAATAGCTGTGGTACACCCCACTTCGAGGTGGCTCTTCAAGTGCTGGCGGGACGAGGCCGTCGCCGAGGTAATAGACCGGCTGGAGGCATCAGGGCTGAGGGTCGTAGTAACGTCCGGCCCGGACGAAAGGGAGATGGAGAAGGCCGCGAGGATAATATCGCTTGCGGCTTCAAGGCCCGTAGATTTTACCGGCAGGTTGACGCTTAAGAGGCTGGCAGCACTATTCAAGATGAGCAGCATTTTCTTCGGGGTTGACACCGCACCCATGCACATGGCCGCCGCCGTGGGCATACCGGTCGTTGCCCTCTTCGGCCCGTCAGATTTCAGGCTGTGGGGCCCTTTTTCCGACAAGGCAAAGCTCCTGGCGAAGACCTCCGATTTCCCCTGCATACCCTGCCACAGGGACGGCTGCAACGGCACCAAAAAGAGCATCTGCCTTGAGGCCATAGCCCCTGACGAGGTGATGGAGGCGGTCGCGGGGCTCCTAAAATGAAAATTCTGTTTTCCTCTCATTCCCCGGACTTCAAGGGCTCCTGCATTAGCATGTACCAGCTTATTAAAGGCCTGGACAGGGGCCGCTTCACCCCGGTCGCGGTTTTCAGCAAGGACGGCCCGCTTGCAGGGATGCTGAAAGACGAAGGCGTCGCCGCCTATGTACTCAAGAGCAGAGGCTTTCTGGGCATCGGCCTTGTGAAAGAGGCCCTGAGGCTGATAAAAGACGAGGGCATCGGCCTCGTCCACCTAAACAGCGCTGTCCCGTTCAACAAGTACGTTGCTATCGCCGCCCGGTTGAGCGGTGTCAGGTGCGTGTGGCACATAAGGGAAGACCCTTATGGGAAAAAGGTCCGTAGGCTCTCCCGCTGGATAAGGTGGACCGCCGATGGGATATTCGCGGTATCTACCGAGATTTACGATTATTTTAAGCATACCGGCAAGGCTGTAAGGATATACAACGGGGTGGACTTAGGCGAGTTCAAACCTGGCATGGACGGGAAGGGTTTCAGAGAAAAACATGGCATCCCCGATGGTTCCTTTGTTTTCGGTATTGTAGGAACAATCGAGCCAAGAAAGGGCACCGAACTCTTCATAAAGGCGGCAAGGGAGGTCGCCAGGTCCGACGGCGAGACGGTGTTCATGGTTGTGGGAAGCGGTCTACCAGAGCATGAAACGTCGCTGAAACGCCTCATATTGTCCTCGCCCGAGCTCGAAGGCAGGGTCGTGCTGACCGGCAGGATACCCGATGTAGCGGACGCACTGAGTTCAATGGACGTCCTGGTGATGCCCTCGACGTGGGAGGGTTTCCCTAGGGCTCTGATTGAGGCCATGGCCTCGGGCGTCCCGTCTATAGCAACCGGCGTGGGTGAGGTGCCATATATCCTTGAGGACGGCAAGACTGGCTATATCATACCGAAAGGGGACCTTTCCGCACTCGTGCATGCCATGAAGAGATTTATGAAACCTGGTGTCAATATTAAGGAAATGGGCAATATGGCAAGGGAGCGGGCCTTGGGCCTTTCAATAGAAAGACACGTGCATGCGGTACAGGACCAGTACGACATGATATTAAAGTAAATGCGCAGCTATTGATAACCATTATCGGTTACTTCGAAATACGTAGGGTTTTAGTGCCACTTTAGTATCTAAAGTGGCTTTTTTTCTTGAAAAAATGCCTGTCATTGTTTACAATAAGTGCGGGTTATTTAATAATTATTTGGAACTCGAATTACCATTAATCCTCCCAAGTCCGGCATCAGGCAAAACCATATATGCCGTACCTATCCCTAATGCCGTTTGTGAAGTAAACCGGGCGTCGTCGAATTATTAATGAAGATATTGTTCATCATCATAGGGCGTAGCAAGCCGAGCAGCAGGAAGAGGGTGCTGGACAGCGTTGATTATCTGAAGGGGCGAGGACATGGTGTGGACGTGGTGGACGCGCCTGGCGACCTTGCAGGGCAGTTATCGATTTTGGGTAGGGTGGCCCGCTACGACCTTGTGGTTTTACAGAAGAAGCTCTTTAGTCCGGTGCAACTGAGGCTGATGGTCAGGGCGAACAGGAACATAATATACGACCTGGACGATGCGGTAATGTTCCACGAGGTGGAGAGAAAAGAGCCCATAACCGGCAAGTTTTTCAGGAGGTTCACGCTGGCCGCTTCGCTTTGCAGGGGTGTTATAGCAGGCAATAACTATCTGGCCGAGTTCGCGGTCGCGGCACGGGGTAGTGATGACGGGGTCGCTGTCCTTCCCACGCCGGTCGATATAAACGCGGTAAAGCCAAAGCAGTACGTTGCAACAGGGAAGCTCGTGGTGGGATGGATGGGCACGAAGGGAAACCTCCGGAACCTCGATAGCATAAGCGGCCCGCTTTCCGAAGTGTTCAAGGCATTCCCGGACGCATGTCTGAAGGTGGTCTCGGATGCGGAGCCGGATATCCCCGGCATCCCGGTCGAGTTCAAGCCGTGGAGTGCGGTGGACGAGGCGGAAGACCTGCGCTCCTTTGACATAGGCCTGATGCCTCTCGACGACAACATCTGGACGCGCGGCAAGGGGGGGTACAAGCTGCTTCAGTACATGACGGCTGGCGTACCGTCCGTTGCGTCCCCCGTAGGCATAAACCGCGATATTATATCGGACGGCGAAAACGGATTCCTCGCGGCGGACAATAAAGGCTGGGCGAATGCGTTGACGACCCTTGCCGCCGACCCGGTTCTCAGAGAAAACATCGGCAGGGCAGGCAGGGATACGGTAGAAAAGGGTTATTCCCTTGAAAGATACAACGAGGGCCTTGCCGGTTTCCTGGAGAGGTTTGTCTGATGGCTGTTCTGAACGACATAGAAAAGGACTTCATAGAGTTCCTCTCCACGCGAAACGGTACCGCGATAGAGAAACTTGAGGAGACCTACCTCGGCCTTCGCGCAAGGTTCGGGTTCGGAGGGGACGGGTACAGGGAGCTGTGCGAAAAGGTGCTCGACCTGCATACGCTCATCTACGACTCAGGCGACGAGACCCAGCTGATAGAGGTGTACAAGAGACACGAACTCTTGAGCGTGCTGAGGTTCATATCGTACTCCTACATGATGGACAAGAGGCCCGCGCACAGGCTTGAGAAGAGCCTCAAACGGCTCATAAAGAACGACCCGTACCCGGTAGACCTTTCCAAGACCAAAAGTGAGCGTATGGCCGACGAGGCGAGGTTCCTGGTCGAAAACGCCGGCGGCGCGCCGTTCGTGGTGGACTACGGCTGTGGTCTTGCATACCTGTCTTTCCAGATAGCGGAGCTACACCCGTCCGCCAAGGTCTGCCTCGTGGATATCGACACCTTGAACCTGCGGTTCGCCGAGTACCGGTTCAAGAAAAGAAACCTCGACGTGCAGGCCATAACCATAACCAAGGAATCGCTCTACCCAAAACTGCCGGAGCACAACATATGCATAGCCACGGAGGTGATTGAGCACGTGAAAGACCCCACGGCCCTGTATGAAAACATAACGGCTTCGCTGAGGCCGGGCGGCGTGCTGATGGGCGATTTCAGCGACCACGAGCCGGACACCTTTCATGTGTCCCACCGCCTGTGCGGGATAAGAGAGAGGGTAGATAAGGAATTCGCGGTAATAGGCAAAAACATCTACAAGAAGCTCGCGTGAGATGGGAGACGCGCTGACCATACTCCACACCGAGTCCTCCATGAACATGGGGGGCCAGGAGCTCAGGATACTGATGGAGATGGAAGGGCTCAAAGGCCGGGGTTATAACTCCGTCCTTGCGGCTAGGCCGGGGAGCAGGATACTGGGCGAGGCAGTTGGCAGGGGCCTCAAGGCGTACCCGGTAGGGATGCGCGGAAGCATCGACCCGGCAGCCGTGTCGGCATTCGCAAGGATAATATCGCGCGAAAAGGCGGACATCGTAAACGCCCACGGCTCTAAGGACGGCTGGAGCGCGGGCATTGCCGCGAGGCTGCTCGGCAAGAAAGTGGTGCGCTCCAGGCACATTGCAAACCCCATAAGGGGGAGCTTCTTCGGCAGGCTCGTATACGGCCCGCTGTGCGACCGCATAATGACCACCAGCGAGTCCATAAAGCGGGGCATAGCCGAAAAAGGCGTGGCCGAGGGGAAGATATTATCGATACCGACCGGTGTTGACACATCGCGGTTCCACCCGGGTGTTGACGGCAGTTCGTTCAGGGCCGAGCTTGGCATTAAAGGCTCCTCGCCGCTTGTGGGGATGGTCTCGGTCATGCGCGGCGACAAGGGGCCGGACGTATTTTTCAAATCGGCCGAAGCCGTCCTTGGGAGGATGCCCGAGGCGTACTTCGTACTGGTCGGAGACGGCTGGATGAAGGGTAGGCTGGAGGATATGGCAAGTGCCTCGCCGTACAGAGAACGTATAAGGCTGACCGGTTACCGGCGGGACATACCATCGGTGCTGGCCGCGCTCGACCTCATGGTGCTGCCCGCACTGGTGCCGGAAGGCATACCGCAGGCCGTCCTCCAGGCACATGCCATGAAGGTGCCGGTCGTAGCGTCCGACGTCGGCGGAATAAACGAGGTCGCGATTAACGGCAGTACCGCCGTATGCGTCCCACCGGGAGACGAAGCGGCCCTTGCGGACGCAATAGTAATGCTGTTGAAGGACACGGAGATGGCCGCCACCTTATCCTCAGCCGGATACGGCCTGGTAATGGAGCGGTACACGCTGCCGGGCATGCTCGACAGGGTGGACGCCTTTTACAGGGATGTCGTCAGGGGATGAGGATACTCTTCCTTACAATTTCTGGGAGGAAGGGTGCGAGCAGCCGGTACAGGGTATACCAGTACATCCCGTTTTTTGAGGAAGCGGGGCACAAGGTAGTAGTAATGCCTCCGGCGGACGGCAAGGGAAGAGGGCTGGGACGGCTCTTCAGGGGCATTACCGAGGAGCGCTCATTCATTGATGCCGTACGCGGTGCGGACGTGGTCTTCATACAGAAGAGGCTCTTCAGGCGGGGCTTCATTGACAAGCTCAGGCGGCTCGGCAAGAAGATGGTCTTCGACTTCGACGACTCCGTATTCACCTCCCCTAAGGGGGACTGGTCCGCGGGCACGAGGCGCAGGGTGCTTGGAAGGCTGAAGGCCGTATTGGAGGCGTCTGACCTCGTTGTTGCCGGGAACGCCTTCCTGGGGACGTATGCGGCAAAGGCGGGCGCGAGCAGGCTCGAGGTACTGCCGACGGCCGTCGAGACGGAGAAGTACATGCCTAAAGAGCACAGGGGTGGAACCGTCGTCCTGGGTTGGATAGGCAGCTCTGTGAACCATTCGTACCTGGACACACTGTCAGGCGTGCTTCCCGCTATTGCTAAAGAGTTCCCGGGGTTAAAGCTCCTTGTGGTCTCGGACAAGGACTACGCCATGGAAGGGGTCACGGTAGAAAACAGGCGCTGGTCGGAAGGTACCGAGGCGGCCGACCTTCTCGGTATGGACATTGGCCTGATGCCTCTGGCCGACAACGACTGGACGCGCGGCAAGTGCGCACTCAAGGCCCTGCAATATATGGCGTGCGGCATACCTGCGGTATGCTCGCCGGTGGGTGCAAACAACGAAGTGGTGGAAGACGGCGTGGACGGATGCCTCCCGGTTGACGAGGGCGGCTGGGTTACTGCCATTAGGTCCCTCGTTTCGTCGCCCGAGCTTCGTGACAGCATGGGCCAAGCGGGCAGGAAAAAAGTGATAGAACAGTACAGCGTGGCCGTGCTTGCGCCCAGGTATGTAAGGCTTGTAGAATCGTTATGGGCATGATAAGAAAGTACCTGATGAAGTACCTGTGGCACAGGTACAAGACGGCCTACAGGAAAAGGCTTATTGAGCTTCCGTATACCCCGAGGGAGGTCTGGCTGGAGCCGACCAACCACTGCAACCTGCGCTGCATTATGTGCCTGCACGGCAAGGGCCTTAAATCGGCTAAAGGGTACATGGACATGGTGCTGTATGCCAAGGTACTGGGCGAGCTCAAGGTGATGAGGGTTCAGAGGGTTAACCTCTTCCTGGGCGGCGAGTCGCTCCTGCACAAGAATATTGTAAAAATGGTGGAGATGGCGCGTGATGCCAGGGTACAGGTGAGGCTCCATACGAACGCTACCATTCTGAGCGAGGAGCTGGCCAGGAAGCTTCTGGAATCCAATGGGCTCGAAGAGATATCGTTCAGTTTCGACGGCGAGGAAAAAGGCTACTACGAGCGGGTGCGCGTGAACGCGAAGTTCGACCGTACGCTCGCCAACATACGGCGATTCCTTGAGATAAAGAAAGGTATGGGGCTACGCCCCCCCAGGGTGCTCGTGCAGGTTATAAAGGAGAAGGCCGCGGACGGCAGTGCGCCGGTAATATCCGACAGCTTCAAGTCGCACTTTGCGGGGCTCCCGGTGGACAAGTTCCACCCGGTATGCTTCCACAACTTCGGCGGGACGCTCGACGCGGGGGGCGAGATAAGCTACGAGCTTGACAGGGAGCATTACAGCCCGTGCCGTCAGCCGTGGCGTTCCATGAGCATAGCATGGGACGGCGAAGTGGTCGGCTGCTGCATAGACATGGAGAAGAAGCTCGTGCTCGGCGACCTCAAGGTGCAGACCGTGGCCGAGGTCTGGAACGGAGAGGCAATGAAGGCGTTCAGGAAAGCCCTTGCCGAGGGCTGCTACCGGGACATCGAGCTTTGCAAAGACTGCGACCAGCTATGGCTATGAGGTACCGCGCCGCATGAAAAGGCTGATGTACAAGATGCTCCATTTCCTGCACAGGAAAATCGAGAAGGGCAACACCGAGTTCCTCAAGTCCAAGATGAGGTGCGGCAGGAACGTCACTATACGCGACAGGGCCACTATATACTGCCCGGAAAATGTGACCATTGCCGACAACGTGGGCATAAACAGCGGCGTTACCATTCTTGCGCAGGGCGGGGTCACGATAGGCGAATACACCATGATAGCCCCGGGCGTTACCATCGTCAGCGTCAACCACGACTACGCGAAGTCCGGCCGGGAGGCATGGGACAAGCAGATTAAGAAGCCGGTAACAATCGGCAGGGACGTATGGTTAGCGACGGGCGCGACCGTGCTTGCGGGCGTTACGGTCGGAGATGGCGCCGTGGTGGCCGCCGGGAGCGTAGTCACAAAGGACGTGCCGCCTCATACGGTTGTGGCCGGCGTGCCGGCCAGGGTGATAAAAACGAGGGAGATTTCCTAAGCATCAGGAGTTTAGTCCATGCCGATAGCCCTGTTATATAAACTGATGCACCGGCTGACCAAAGGCGCAAGGGTGTCGTTGGGCGCGCGGGTCAAGGGCATAGGCAACATCACATTCGGACGTGACGTGTCGGTCTGCCGTGACTGTTATTTAAACTCCAGCAGCGGCACCATCGGTCTGGGGGACAGGGTCAGCCTCGCACCGTTCGTATTCGTGGAGGCCAGGGGCGGGCATATAGAGATAGGCGAGGGCACCAGCATCAACCCGTTCTCCGTGCTCTACGGCCACGGCGGGCTTAAGATAGGCAAAAACTGTATAATTGCGGCCAAGGCGACTATTATACCTGCCAACCACAACTACGCCTCGCTCGACAGGCCCATTAAGTACCAGGGCGAGACAAGGAAGGGGATAATCATAGAAGACGACGTGTGGCTCGGCAGCAACGTCACGGTACTGGACGGTGTCACCATAGGCGCCGGTTCGGTCATAGGTGCGGGCAGCGTGGTGACCAAAGACGTCCCTCCTTACAGCGTTGCGGTGGGCGTACCTGCGCGCGTGGTAAAGACCAGGAAGGCGTAATATGGACGGTTTCGTCAACTGGAGCGAGTTGTACGGCCACCGCCAGACGGTCAAGGCCGCATACCCTCGCATATGGGACGTGCCGCTTGTAAAAAAGGAACTCGACCGCCTGCTGCCCAATATAGTGGACGGCTGCAGCGTGCTTGAGGTCGGGGCCGGCGACAGGCGCTTCGAGCACAAGATCCGGGCGCACAGGAACTCGCTCGTTTACAAGAGCATGGATATAGACCGAAGCTCGGCGCAGGACTACTACAGCATGGGCGATATAGACGGCAAGTTCGATTTCGTCTTCATGTTCGAGGTTATAGAGCACCTGACTCCCCCGGAGGGCCTGGAGCTGCTAAAGAAGATAAGGGGCCTTCTAAAGGAAGGGGGAGCTCTGTTGGTGGGGACACCCAACCTGTACCACCCCCACCGCTACTTCGGGGACATCACGCACAAGACCCCGTACAAATATGAAGAGCTTGGCGCCCTGATGCTCCTGGCCGGCTTCAGGGAACCCAGGTTCTACCGCGTTTACAACGACGCGTTTTTGAGAAGGCTGGCCAGGGTTTCACTGGGGGTATGGCTTCACAGATACCTGGACATCGATTTTGCCGGCAGCATCCTGGCGGAAGGCAGGGTATAAATATGCTGAACAGGATTTTGTACAGGATTTTGGAAGGCGTTAACAGGCTGCTTGACAAGGGGCACTCCGAATACATGAAGGCGCGCATGAACTGCGGCAAGGACGTCGTAATAAAGGAAAACGTCTTGATATACTGCCCCGAACGTGTTACTTTAGCCGACGGCGTCGCCGTCGGCGGCGGTGTGACCATCATGGCCCAGGGCGGGGTGGACATAGGCGAGCATACCATGATCGCACCCGGAGTCACCATAATGAGCGTCAACCACGACTTTGCCGAGATGAAACCCCCGTCGAGGTCCACGCAGAGGAAAAGGCCGGTAAAGATAGGCAAAGGGGTGTTCATCGCTGGCGGCGCAATAATACTGCCCGGCGTAAAGGTGGGCGATTCATCCGTCATAGCGGCCGGTGCCGTGGTCAACAGGGACGTGCCTCCCAACAGCATAGTGGCGGGCGTGCCTGCCAAGCTGATACGGGAGAGGTACAGGCCGAATGTCAGGGCCAGGGACAAGGACAACCTGACGTTGTTCGATTTAGGCGTTGAAGAGGAAGTCTGAACTTGACCAGCAATATTACCGTGCTCCACACGGAGGCGTCCAACGGCTGGGGCGGACAGGAGATAAGGATACTGGGCGAGATGCTCGGCATGAAAGGGCGGGGCTACAGGGTAATACTGGCCACCCCGCCTGACACCGGCATATACGCACGGGCCTCCGCGGCAGGCATCGAGACGGTCCCCGTAGGGATGGGCCGGTCGGGCTTCGTAGGCGGGGTGTTTAAACTTGTCCGTATCATAAAGGCAAATAAAGTTTCAGTTATAAACACGCACAGCTCCAGGGACAGCTGGATGGGCTCGATAGCCGGAAGGGTTGCCGGGGCCAAAGTAATCCGTACTAGGCATATATCCTCCGCGCTTAAAACAGACGTCATGACCCGTTTCGTCTACGGCCCCCTGTGCGACGGAGTCATAACTACCGGGGAGTTCATAAAGGGGCAGCTCGTCGGCGACCTCGGGCTCGCGCCTGATAAGATACGCTCCATCCCCACCGGGATAGACGTAGACAGGTTCGGAAGCGCGGACGGCAAGGTGGTACGCTCCGAGCTGGGCATCGCAACTGACGAGACCATTATAGGCACCGCGGCCGCACTGAGGAGCTGGAAGGGTCACGAGTTTGCCGTCAAGGCCATGCCGCGAGTCCTTGAGAAGTTCCCCGGAGCAAGGCTCGTGCTTGCCGGCGAGGGGCCCATGCGGCCGTACATAGAAAATTGGGTGGATGAGTTAGGCCTCGGCGGGAAGGTGTTTCTGCTGGGGCTGAGGGACGACGTGGACAAGGTGATAGGCGCGTTCGACGTATCGCTGCTCGCCTCATACGCGTCAGAGGGGATACCGCAGTTTGTACTCCAGTCCATGGCCGCCGGAAAACCGGTAATCGGCACGAGGGTAGGCGGGATACCCGAGGTGGTCGAAGACGGGGTGAACGGACTTCTCGTGCCACCGAAGGACCCGGACGCTATCGCGGATGCGGTGATAGGCCTTCTTGGCGAACCTGCGAAGGTCAGACGGATGGGCGAGGCCGGACGCTCCATGGCGACGGCAAGGCACACGTCGGATATAATGCTCGACGACATAGAAAAACTATACGAAGAGATACTGGGAGTACGTAATTGAGCGGTTCGGCCGAAATATTCAGGAAGATGCTCAAGAGAAGGCACTGGCTGCACCGCCCGTGGATACCGTTTTTGAAGGCGGTAGAGGGCGGGGCCTTCCTCGAAAAGAAACTCGACGAGCCTGTCCTCGACCTTGCGTGCGGAGACGGTGTGTTCACGTCGTGCGTCTTCCCGGGGAAGTTCGAGGCTGGGTTCGACCTTTTCCTGGACGACCTGAAAAAGGCGAAGGCGGCTGGCACACACAAGGGCCTTGTACGCGCGAGCGCCTATGATATCCCTTTTGCGACCGGCCATTTCGGCAGCGTCATAAGCGTCTGTGCGATAGAGCACATGCCTGAGCTCGACAGCGTGCTGAAAGAGACGGCCCGGGTATTGAGGCCCGGCGGCAGGTTTGTATTCTCGGTGCCGAGCGTATTTTTCGGCGGCTCGCTTCTGACGCCGACCATATACAGGGCGTTCGGCGGGCAAGGCATGGCGGGCCGCTACGCGGACAGGAAGAACGCGCGCAGCCAGCACTACCATGTACTTCCGGTCGCCGAATGGAAGTCCAGGCTCGAGGCGGCGGGCATGGAACTCGCATCTTACTCCTACGTCCTCGACAGGCGCATCATGCTGCTGTGGAGCTTCATGGGCTCAGTATTTTTCAAGCCCCTGATGTACCCGTTCAGGATGCTGAAGTCCGACACCCTCGACTCCGTCCTCGAGTCCGCGCTCATCAGGTTGTTGGGGCCGTCGGTCGTCCGTGGAGAGAGGCCGTCTGATGATGAGGGCGGCTACCTTATAGTAGAGGCCGTGAAGAAGAGGCCATGAAAGTAGCGCTGGTCTCGATTATATTCAACACAAAGTCAGGCAGCGAAAGAAGGACATACCAGCTTGCCAAAGGGCTGCTGGAAGCTGGTCACGAGGTCGAGGTCTTCGCGGCGCGTGTTGAGGACATGGACCTCGGCGCAAAGGTAAACATCGTCCCTATGTCGGCCGGGCCATCCTTCGTCAAGGTGAAGAGCTTCACCTCTAATGTAAACAGGATGCTCTCCGGCAGGCCTGACATAGACGTGGTGCACAACCAGATACGCCCGTTTACCGACGGCATAGTGACCGTGGGCGGCGGCTGCCACGCGGATTATCTCGAACGGATGGGCCGGGGCTTAAGCTTATTTAACCCGCTACACCGGCTGATACTCGGCATGGAACGCAAGCGGTACAGGGAGGGCGGCTGCAAGGCCGTAATAACCAACTCCAACCTCGCAAGGGAAGGCATACTCAGGCATTACCCGATACCGCCTGACAGGGTATTCGTGGCGTACAACGGCGTGGACCTCGCAAAGTTCCACCCGGCGATTGTATCGGGAAAACGGGTCGAGATAAGAAACAGGTACGGGCTCGACGACGGTCCGGTAGCCCTTTTCCTGGGCTCGGGCTTCGGCAGGAAGGGTCTATCGACCCTTATAAAAGCCCTGCCGGTGGTAACGGGCATGGATCAGGACATAAAAAATCTCAAGGTGCTGGTAGTCGGCAAGGACGACCCCGCGTCATACATAAAGCTGGCAAAACGGCTTAACGTGGCGGACAGGCTCGTGTTCGCAGGGCAGACAAACGAGCCGGAGTACTTCTACGGGGCGGCTGACATATTTGTGCTGCCGACAAAGTACGACCCGTTCTCGAACGCGACACTGGAGGCGATGGCCTGCGGCCTGCCAGTAATCACTACGGCCATGAACGGCGTATCGGAGATTATAACAGACGGCGAGGACGGTTTTGTACTAAAAGACGCGGACGACCACAACGGGCTTGCAGCGTCGCTTGCCTACCTTTCGTGTGAGAAGGCGCGCAAGCAGACCGGTGCGGGTGCAAGGCTCAAGGCCGAGGGTTTGACCTGGGAGAAAACACTTGGAACGACGTTGGACATTTATGGGAAAGTACGCGGGTAATATAACTATGCGGTTGCCCGGCGGGTGCATTTAAATTGCCAGACCACGAGTTCAAAAAATACGCCTCGCGAGGCGCATACCACTGGGAGGCGCTTTCACGCTCCGTAAAGAGGCACAACCCCTACCTCGCGGGCAGGTACAAGATAGTAGTCGAGTTCCTCGTGAAAGCCGGCCTCAAAGGTAAGAGCGTGCTGGATATAGGGTGCGGGGACGGGGCGCTCAGCTTCCTTATGGCCGGAGGCGGGTGGCATGTAACAGGGCTCGACTACTCCGGCACCGGCCTCGGACTTGCAAGGAAGAAGTTCAGGGAAAGAGGCGTCAAGGCCTCTTTTTTCAGGGGCGACTCCTGCAATATCCCTGTGAAGGGCGACAGCCTGGACGCGGTGGTAGCCGCGGATATAATTGAGCACTTGAGGGAGCCTGAGAAGATGCTCTCGGATATAAGGCGGGTATTGAAGTCCGGCGGAGCGGCAGTCATAACTACCCCGGTGAAGCTCACCGAGACCCCGGAGGACCCCGAGCACGTGAGGGAGTTCACGGAAGAGGAGTTCAGGGACATACTCAAGAAATACTTCGTCGATGTGGAAGTACGGCTTAGTCACCCTAAAGCGGCGGTCGTCAAGTACGGCAAGGCCTACCGTATCTTGGGCATGTTCGGCCGGGTGAGGCCGTACAGGTATCTGTACAACGCCATGTCGTCATACACAGGCAATAACCCGTTTCTGGCCCCCGCATTGGGAGGCGTATACACCCAGATGTCCGCGCTTGCCAGGAAGAAATAAACATCCGGAGGTTATGTTGGACAGAAAGGCCCTACTGGAGTACCTGAAAAAGTTCAAGGACGCGTCTGTCCTCGTGGTCGGCGACATCATGCTCGACCACTTCATATGGGGCAAGGTGAGCCGAATCTCCCCCGAGGCGCCGGTGCCCGTCGTGGACATAAGGGACGAGTCGGTGATGCTGGGAGGCGCGGCGAACGTGCTGAACAACGTACTCGCGCTCGGAGGCAGGGCGCATATCTGCGGCGTCATCGGCCACGACGAGATGGGTAAGAAGGTAGTCCATGAGCTGAGGCAGATGGGCGTGGAGACCTCCGGTGTCATAGTGGAGGAGGGCAGGCCGACTACCATCAAGACCAGGGTTATCGCGCACAGCCAGCAGGTGGTACGCTTCGACCGTGAGAGCAAGGGCGACATAGGCCCTGGTACCGAGAAACTCATACTGGACTACGTGAAGAAGCAGGACCATACCCTTGCAGGCATAATAATATCGGACTACGCCAAAGGCGTCGTCACGCCGCGCCTTGTAAAGGGGCTTGTGAAGATAGCCGGTGCCAAGGGCATACCTCTTTCCGTGGACCCCAAGGTCGGCCATTTCGAGTACTACAAAGGCGTGACCGTCATAACGCCAAACAACCTCGAGGCGTCCCAGGCGTCCGGCATAGAAATATCGGGCGACGATGACATCCTTGCCGCCGGCAAGAAGATGATGGACCGGCTTAAATCAAAGGCAGTCCTCATCACGCGCGGCGAGCACGGAATGAGCCTCATGGAGAAGGGCAAGGCCCCGGTACACATACCGACGGTCGCCAAGGAGGTCTACGACGTGACGGGCGCGGGCGACACGGTCATTGCGGTATTCACCCTTGCGCTTGCCGCGGGTGCCGGGATGCGCGAGGCCGCGGTAATAGCCAACTATGCGGCGGGAATAGTAGTGGGCGAGGTGGGTACGGCCACGGTGAAGATGGAGCAGTTGCGGAAGGTGATATAGACAACATAAACTGCATTGTAGATGCGAAAGGCTATCCCATGAAATTTCTGGTTACCGGCGGGGCAGGGTTCATAGGTTCGAGCGTAACGGACAGGCTGCTTGCACGCGGCGACTCGGTCGTCTGCCTCGACAACTTCGACGAGTACTACAGCCCTGCCATAAAGAGAAGGAACCTGGAAGGCGCATTGAAGGACAAGAACTTCAAGCTGATAGAGGGCGACATAAGGGACCTCGACCTGCTTAAAGGTATATTCGCGTCCGAAGGCATAGACATGATATTCCACCCCGCGGCACGCGCGGGGGTAAGGCCGTCCATCGTGGACCCGATGCTCTACGAGGACGTTAACATCAAGGGCACGATGAACCTGCTCGAGATGTGCAAGGAGCACAAGACCAAGGGCTTCATATTCGCGTCGTCTTCCTCGGTATACGGGAAGAACAAGAAGGTGCCGTTCTCGGAGTCCGACAGCGTGGACAACCCCATCTCGCCGTACGCCGCGACAAAGAAGGCATGCGAGCTCATCTGCTACACCTACCACCACCTCTACAACATAAACGTCACATGCCTGAGGTTCTTCACGGTATACGGCCCCAGGCAGAGGCCGGAGATGGCTATCCACAAGTTCACGAGGCTTATAGACGAGGGCAAGCCCATCCCGATGTTCGGCGACGGGCTGTCTAAAAGAGACTACACATACATAGACGACATAGTGGACGGGGTGCTGAAGGCGATAGACCATAACGTGCCTTACGATATTTTCAACATCGGCGAGTCCCAGATTACCGAGCTTCGGGAACTTATTGGTTATATCGAAAAATACCTCGGCAAGAAGGCCGTGATCGACAGGCTGCCGGACCAGCCGGGCGACGTGCCCATCACGTACGCGGACATCACCAAGTCCAGAAAGGTCCTCGGCTACGACCCCAAGACCAAGGCCGAGGAGGGCGTTAAGAAGTTCATGGAGTGGTATAAGGAGAACAGGGAGTTTCTGAAGTGAAAGTAGTCGCCATAATACCCGCACGCTACGCCTCAACGAGGCTTCCCGGCAAACCGCTCGCGGACATTGCAGGAAAGCCGATGGTCTGGCGTGTATACGAGCAGGCAAAAAAGGCCCGGCTCGTACAGGAAGTCTGGGTTGCAACGGACGACCAAAGGGTGTATGATGCCATGATAGCCTTGGGCGGCAACGCCCTGATGACCAGCCCGGACCACCCGTCCGGCACGGACAGGCTGGCCGAGGCGGCGGGCAAGATACCGGCGGACATATACGTGAACGTGCAGGGCGACGAGCCGCTCATACCGCCCCGCATGATAGATGAAACGGTAACGCCTTTGCTGGAAGTACCGTCCATCAACATGGCCACGGCCGCGCGTGTAACCTCGGACGCAGCCGAGATAATTGACCCTTCGGTAGTCAAGGTGGTGACCGACGAGCGGGGTTATGCGATGTACTTCTCGCGCGCGCCTATCCCGTTTCACCGTGACGAATGGGGCGGCCTGCCCGGCATCACGGATGGTTCAGCCTACAAGCATATCGGCCTGTACGTGTACAGGCGTGACTTCCTGCTCAGGTACGCCAAACTCGCCCCCACGAGGCTTGAGATGCTCGAGAAGCTGGAGCAGTTGAGGGCGCTCGGACACGGCGAGAAAGTGCGCGTGGTGATAACACGATACGAGTCCTTCGGGGTGGATACCCCGGAAGACCTTGAAAAAGTACGGAGCCTTTTTTCCCAAAAGGAGAAAGCTGGATGACCAAGTATATCTTCGTGACCGGCGGCGTGGTGTCCTCTCTCGGCAAGGGGCTTGCCGCGGCCTCAATAGGCGCGCTCCTCGAGGCCAGGGGTTTTCGTGTGACGAACCAGAAGCTCGACCCCTATATCAACGTGGACCCGGGCACCATGAGCCCGTTCCAGCACGGCGAGGTCTACGTCACTGACGACGGGGCCGAGACCGACCTGGACCTGGGCCACTACGAGCGCTACACCCACGCCAACATGTCGCAGAAGAACAACTTCACGACCGGCAGGATATACAAGAGCGTGATTGACAAGGAGCGCAGGGGCGACTACCTGGGCGGCACCGTGCAGGTCGTGCCACATATCACGGACGAGATAAAGGAAAGCATAAGGGCGGTCGCAAACGACAACGACTTCGTCATAGTAGAGATAGGCGGCACGATAGGCGACATAGAAAGCCTGCCTTTCCTCGAGGCCATCAGGCAGTTCAAGTACGACGTCGGGCGCGACAACGTGCTCTACCTGCACCTGACGCTCGTGCCTTACATAAACGCGGCCGGGGAGCTGAAATCCAAGCCCACCCAGCACAGCGTCAAAGAGCTGCTCTCGATTGGTATACAGCCCAACATACTGCTTTGCAGGACCGACAGAGACCTGCCGCCCGATATGAAGAGAAAAATAGCGCTGTACACCAACGTGGAGCAGGAGGCGGTCATAACCGCCAAGGACGTGGATTCCATATACGAGGTCCCGCTCTTCCTCCACGAGGAAGGCATAGACGAGCAGATAATGAGGATGCTGAAGCTCGACGACAGGCCGATGGACCTGACCGCCTGGGTTGACATAGTGCACAGGATAAAGAACCCGGCTAAGGAGACGACGATAGCGCTGGTAGGCAAGTACGTCGAGCTCAAGGAGTCGTACAAAAGCCTCCACGAATCTCTCATGCACGGCGGCATAGCCAACGACTGCAAGGTCAATATAGAGTGGGTGGACTCCGAGGACATAGAGAAGCACGGCCCGGAAAAGTACCTGATGGACGTGCACGGCGTGCTGGTGCCGGGCGGGTTCGGGAGCCGAGGCATAGAGGGCAAGATTGCGGCTGTGAAATTCGCCAGGGAGAAATCCGTGCCCTATTTCGGCATATGCCTCGGGATGCAGGTGGCCGTGATAGAGATAGCCAGAAACGTATGCGGCTTCACAGGCGCGGACAGCACCGAGTTCAACGTGGGGGCAACCGACCCGGTCATATACCTGATGGAGAGCTGGTACGACTACATGAAGAAGACGGTGCAGACAAGGACGAGCCAGTCCGACCTCGGCGGCACGATGAGGCTCGGAGCTTACCCGTGCTCGCTCGAAGAAGGCAGCATCGCCCGCTCACTATACGGGAAGGCCGAGATATTCGAGCGGCACAGGCACCGCTACGAGTTCAACAACAAGTACAGGGGCACGCTCTGCGAGAACGGCCTACGCATATCAGGCACCTCTCCGGACAAGGAGCTGGTAGAGATAGTGGAGCTTCCCGGCCACCCGTGGTTCCTTGGTTGCCAGTTCCACCCGGAGTTCAAGTCGCGCCCGATGGACCCGCACCCGCTGTTCAAGGGCTTCATCGAAGCGGCTATCAAGCACCAGCAGTCCGAGGAGCTGGCCCTGTGACCAAAGAGATACCCATAAAGTCGGTTAAAATCGGAGGCGGGAACCCCATTGTCCTCATCGCCGGGCCGTGCGTTATAGAGTCCGAGGCCAAGGTGATGAATGCGGCGGAGGACATCGTAAATGCGGCGGGCGGGCTCAAGGTGCCGTTAATATTCAAGTCCTCCTTCGACAAGGCGAACCGAAGCTCCGCCTCGTCTTACCGCGGGCCGGGCATCAAAGAGGGCTTGCGCATACTGGCCAGGGTGCGCGAGATCTTTGGCGTTCCTGTAATATCAGACGTGCATTCAGTGGATGAAATAGGCCCCGCTTCCGAGGTACTGGACGCGCTCCAGATACCCGCGTTCCTATGCCGCCAGACGGACCTCCTCTCCGCCGCTGCGAAGTGCGGGCTTCCTGTTAACGTGAAGAAAGGCCAGTTCATGGCCCCGTGGGATATGCTGAATATAATAGACAAGTTCAAGGCGGCGGGCTCGGACGACCTGATGCTGACCGAGCGCGGCTCAACTTTTGGGTACAACAACCTCGTGGTGGACTTCCGCTCCCTCGCGGTGATGAGGCCAATGGGCTGCCCCATAATATTCGACGCCACACACAGCGTCCAGCTCCCCGGCGGTGCCGGTACTTCCAGCTCCGGACAGAGGGAGTTCGTTGCGCCTCTTTCGCGCGCGGCCGCCGCGGTCGGCATTGACGGCATATTCATGGAGGTACACCCCTGCCCGGATGAGGCTCTATGCGACGGGCCGAACATGGTGGACGTGGCCGGCATGGTCTCCGTCATGGAGCAGGTGATGGCGATAGATGGGGCGCTCAGGGGATAACCATGCTCAACAACGCCAAAAAAGTTTTGCAGATAGAGGCCGCGGCCATCATGGCCCTCATCGACAAGCTCGACGGCGGGTTCGCCAAGGCCGTGGACATCATACTCTCCTGCAAGGGGAGGGTGGTCGTCACGGGCATGGGCAAGTCCGGCCTGATAGGCAAGAAGATAGCCGCGACGCTCGCATCCACCGGCACGCCCGCGTTATTTTTGCACCCTGCCGAGGGCATACACGGCGACCTCGGCATGGTAATGAAGGGCGACGTTATCATCGCCATATCCAACTCCGGCGAGACCGAGGAGATAGTAAAGCTTCTTCCCGTATTCAAACGGCTGGCGGTCCAGGTCATTGCGATGACCGGCGGTATGCAGTCCTCTCTTGCCAAGGCCTCCGACGTTACGATAGACGTGGGTGTAAAGGAGGAGGCATGCCCGATGGGCCTCGTGCCCACCGCATCCACGACCGCTACGCTCGCCATGGGCGACGCCATAGCCATCACTCTTCTGGACAGGCGCGGCTTCAAGGAAGAAGACTTCGCGTGCTTCCATCCCGGAGGGAGCCTGGGCAAAAGGCTGCTTCTGAGGGTCGAGGACCTGATGCACGCAGGCGACAAAGTACCCATAGTGAAGGATACGACCGGGATGCGCGAGGCGCTTTTCGAGATAACATCCAAAAAGCTCGGCATGACTACCGTTGTGGACGGCGGCGGGAAGTTCATCGGTGTCATCACGGACGGCGACCTCAGGCGCTACCTTGCCGAGGCCAACGACCTCTTCGACAGGACGGCCGGAGAACTCGCCGGCAAGAACCCGAAGTTGATAGCGCAGGGAGCGCTGGCCGCTGAGGCGGTGGCCGTGATGGAGAAGCACTCCATTACCTCGCTTGTCATAGTGGACGGCGAGGGGAGGCCGGCAGGCATAATACACCTGCACGACCTTCTTAAGGCGGGAGTGGTGTAGGAGATACATATGATAGACGTCATTCCCGCGAAAGCGGGAATCCAGGAATTTAATAAAGTCCCTGGGCCCCGCATCAAGTGCGGGGTGACATCAAAGGCATAAAAGCAGATTCTTCGCTCCGCTCAGAATGACAATAAAAGAGGTATCTACGTGTTACAGGAAGCCGAGATCGCCCAGCGGGCTAAACAAATAAAGCTGCTCATAATGGACGTGGACGGCGTGATGACCGGCGGCCAGATAATACTGGACGGCAACGGCAACGAGTTCAAGGCATTCCACGTACGGGACGGCCACGGCATAAAGATGGCCCAGAGGTCGGGCATGACTGTCGCCATAATAACCGGGCGCGGCTCCAAAGTGGTCGAGGCACGGGCCGCGGAACTCGGCATTGCCGAGGTGCACCAGAAGTCCTTCGACAAGCTTGTGACTTACCGTGATATACTGAAAAGACTTGGATTGAAGGAAGAAGAGTCCGCGTTCATAGGCGACGACATCGTGGACATACCCGTAATGTCCAGGGTGGGCCTTGCGTTCGCGGTGGCCGACGCCGAGCCTTATGTAAAGAAGGCCGCGCACATGGTCACTGAAAGAAAGGGCGGGCAGGGGGCGGTGAGGGAGGTAATCGACCTGCTCCTTAAGTCAAACGGCGGCTGGGAAGATGTCACGGCCAAATATTTTAGTTGATATTCCAGCCGGTTATGCTATAAAATAAGGCGTTTATTGTCTTAAAGTTAAGACAATAAACAATATTGGGTTCACCGGGCCGGTTTTTGGTAATTTATCGGGGGATTTGACTTGAACCTTCCGAACTCCCTTACCTTGTTCAGGGTACTTCTGATACCCGTGTTTATATATGTTCTGTCCACACCTACCCCGTTTAACCTTTCGCTTTCGGACAGGGCGTTCATAGCAGCGCTCATATTCTTCGTGGCATCCATAACGGACGTGCTGGACGGCTACATTGCTCGCAAGACCGGCCAGATAACCAAGCTCGGAAAGCTCTTCGACCCGATAGCCGACAAGCTTCTCACGTCCTCGGCAATGATACTCCTTGTGGCGGTGAGCGAAAAGGTGCCCGCATGGATAGCGATAGTTATAATAGGAAGAGAGTTCGCCGTAACGGGGCTCCGGGCAGCGGCCTCTTCCGAGGGCTATATAATTCCCGCTTACGAGGGCGGTAAGGCGAAGATGCTGTTCCAGATAATAGCCATAATATCGCTCCTTATAAGCATGGATGTCGGAAGGAGCGGTTACCTGGACATCAACCTCGGGCTCAACGCTTACCTCATAGGGACGGTGTCCATCTGGATAGCGATGTTCCTTGCGGTGGCGTCCGGTCTCCAGTACTTCCTGAAGTTCTGGGACAAGATCGGGCTCTCAGAGGGTGCCTGAGATGGGCTGGGCATTTGTAGCCGTCGCCTACCTCCTGGGCTCGATACCCTGCGGGATGGTTGTGGCGAAGCTGCACGGAGTTGACTTGAGGGCGGCCGGCAGCGGCAATACCGGCGCCACAAACGCGCTCAGGGTCATAGGCAAGACCGCGGGCGTCATCACCCTCCTGGGCGACATGGCAAAGGGCGTTCTCGCTGTATGGCTTGCCCTGCGCTTTGGCGGCCGCGAGTTCGGCTGCATTGCGGCAGGGGCGGCGGTCATAGGACACGACTTCCCTGTGTTAACCGGTTTCAAGGGAGGTAAGGGGGTCGCCACAAGCTTCGGGGTGGTCCTGATGCTCGAACCGCTGACCGGCATTGCAGGGCTCGTACTGTGGATACTCACCGTGATAGCATGGAGGTACTCATCCCTAGGCGCGCTTGTTAGCTTCGTGGCTATGCCCATGGTTGTTGTTGCAACGAAGGGCGGCGACATGGCTCTTCTGCTCGTGTCTGTATTCCTGATGTTGATGATAATACTGAGACACAGGTCTAATATTACAAGGCTCATAAACGGTGATGAGCCCAAGGTTGGCCGGAAAACGGCTCGGAACTCCAATGTAACATATGATAACTCTTAGAAAAATACTCATAACTATTGCCATGACGGCCGCTTTTCTTGCGGGAGCCTCCTCCTATGCCCAGGAACGGGAGGCGGTGCCGGCACAAGCGTCTATTCCGGCCGAGCAAGCCGGGTGGCAGTCCGCACACGCCGAGTTATACAACAGATGGGCCGGCATCAGGAATGCGCTTAAAGCGAAAAACTATGACGTCGCCAAGGCCGGGCTCGGTGAACTGGAGAAACAGTGCCAATTCCTCGGCATAACGTCCTATGAGGAGCTGTCCGCCTCGATGCTCAAAGAAGGCGAAAGCCTCTTAGACAACAAGGACGTTAACGGCGCGACGCTACTGTTTGAATCCGCGGGAAGAATTTCGCCCAACTATCCCCCCGCTTATTATGCAATGGGTTGGGCATATCTTGCCAAGGACAAGATGAAGGCCCTGAAGACTTTCGACGCTTTCCTGGAGGGTACAAGGAGGTCCCTTAACGACTTCTGGTGGCCCTTCTTTTATACAGGCAACAAATTTACAAGCGTACTCTTTACCCTGGCCATACTGTTTTCCCTGTATGGTCTTTTCATGGCCCTCCGTTACACCCCGCTCCTGGCACACGATATCTCCGAAACCCTCAAGAAGACAGAACTTGAAGATAAGCTCAAGTACCTTATCATTCCCGGACTTTTCTCGTTTATATTGCTTCTCCTCGGCTACTGGTGGGCGGTTACGGTAGTTTTCCTTGCTCTTTGGGTATATTTCAGGAAGGGCGAGAAGGCGATAGCCCTGATATTCTTTGTGCTTCTCATATTCATGCCGGAGGTGATGGGGTATCTGGCGAACTTCGCCCAGGCCGGCGGCAACAAGATGCTCTGGGTGATGGACGACGTCAACAAGGGCCGTATTGATACCGGGACAGAGGATTTTCTGAAGAGGACTATAGAGAAAGAGCCGGACAATGAGATGGCCCTCGTATCCCTTGCCCAGCTGACCAAGAAGCAGGATAGGTACCAGGAGGCCGTTTCTCTCTATGGGAGGCTCACCGCGCTTAAACCCGAGTACCCGGTATATCGCAATAACCTTGCAAACTTATATTTCCTGCAGAAGGACCTCGATAGTGCAATAAAGGAGTATAATACTGCTGTACAATACGGCCCCGGGGATGTAACTGCTTATTTCAACATGAGCCAGGTTTACGGCGAACGTCTGATGTTCAGTGAGCGTGAGGCGGCCGAACAGAAGGCCAGGACATTGAACCCGAGCCTTGTAGCCGAGTTCAGGGACAGGGCGGGAGAAGAGCCTTTGAGGATGGTTTTTGACGAGCCGGTCCCTGTCGGGGCGTTCTGGGACAAGGCCTTTGCATCGAGTTCCGCCAATCCCGGCATAGCATCTTCCTTGTGGGCAACTACCGTTAAAGTACTTCCACTGCAGGGCGCAAGGTTTGCAGGTATCGGCTTTATCGTCCTGGTCTTCGCTTTGAACGCTTTAATAAAAAAAGGCGCATATTCCCATTTCTGCCAGAAGTGCGGGAAGGTGAGCTGCAAGAAGTGCCAGAAACCTTATTACAGCAAGGAGCTCTGCCCCAGATGCCACCAGATATTCGTTAAGCTTGAAGGAGTGGAAGCCCGGGACAGGTTGAGGAAGACCCTCGAGGTAAGGGAAAAGAACCAGAAAGAGGCCCTTATATACAGGGTTACATCCCTTGTGATGCCCGGAGGCGGCCATTTCTTAAGCGGCCACCCCATGAAAGGTTTTTTCATAACCGGCACGTTCGTGTTCCTTATAAAGGACATTTTCTTCGGACAGTTTTTCAAGGTCCGTTACGACTTCGTTCTTCCCATCCTGAAACCGGATACGATCTTATTGGCAATACTACTGGTATTGGTCTATGCCTATGCCCAGTTTGACATGCGCCGGTTAACAACATAAGAGAAAAATCATGGCATTAGAAGGTACTATCAAAGAGTTTGGTTTAGCTGACATATTCCAACTCATCGGATTACAGAAGAAAACAGGCATACTCTTCCTTAAGGGCACGGATGAAACCGTCAACATCCATTTCGAAGAGGGAATGGTAGTCAAGGTCGAGGAGAGCCAGAAACGGCCCAAGTATTTTATAGGCAGGATACTTATAAACCGTGGAATTATTACGGAAGGACATATAAAGGAAGCCCTCGAAATTCAAAAGAGCAACGGACAGAGGCTCGGGCATGCCCTGATAACACTCGGCGTTATAACAAAAGACCAACTCAGGGAAGTGCTTACCTTCCAGATGAGCGAGGTTATATACAAGGTATTCAGGTGGAAGGGCGGCGACTACAAGTTCTATCAGGAAAGGGTAGATTTCGAAAGGGATACGGTCGTCCCCATAAGCTCTGAACACATCCTTATGGAAGGCATAAGGATGCTCGACGAGTGGCCGATCATTGAACGGAAACTGCCTTCGTTCGAGCTTGTGCTCGCCAGAACCGGTATCGCCGATATGCCGGAGGTGGACGAACCTGAAGGCGGGGATATCTTTGCCGGTATCGACGACAAAGGTACTTCCAAGACGGGTGGAATAGGCAGAGAGGCCCAGTCCCTATTATCTCTAACAGACGGGAAAAAGAGCATTTTTGAGATATTTGAATACTCGCCTATCGGAGAATTCGAAACATGCAAGGCCCTGGTCGAATTGCTGGATAAGGGCTACATTGTAAAGACAAACGAAAAACCGGAGATAATGACCCGGGTGGAGGAAACTGACTACGAAACCAAGGTGAAGGTTTCGATGCGTACTCCAGCTATTAGGCTTGAATGGTTACCATTCATCTTCGCTGCAGTTGCGCTGGCGCTTATATTCATGCAGGTTACAGGCACGAGAAAGATAATGAAGGCTGATGCAGAGGGGCTCGATATACTGAAAACCGCATTTGCAATCAATGAGATCGAATTGGTAAAAAGCAATGCAGTGCTCTATTTCTACGACTCGGGGAAATATCCTGAAAAATCGCAATTACTCTACGAACAGGATTATATAGGAAGACACGACACGGTAGACCCTTGGGGTAAACCCTTGACCATCACAACCGACAGCGCTGGCAGCATAGTTGTTGCGAGTGCTGATAGTGCCCCTAAGGGACATGATGCAATTACCACCCGGTTTTAAGCCATGTTTACATAATACATCTTATGGGACATTGCAAATCGAATTAACGTACACCCGCCTTAATAATCTGATTTAAAACGATGATTATTCTCGCAAGCAAGGTCCTGCCCATAACCAGGCCGGATATAATCCGCGGCGGCCTGGTCATAACCGGTTCAAAGATCATAGATATCGGCAGCCGCAGCAAGCTTCTGAAAAAATATCCCGGCGAAAAGGTCGTGGACCTGGGTAACCGTATCGTTATGCCCGGCCTTGTCAACCTGCACACCCACCTCGACCTCTCGCATATGCACGGGCTTGTGGATGAGTGCGATGACTTTTTCGGCTGGATTATGCAACTCGTGGAATTAAAAAGGAAGCTCGGTACAAAAGGCGCAAGGACGACGGCGGCAAAGGCGCTTGCAGAGGCTATTAGTACAGGCACGACCTGCATAGGGGACATTGCCGGCACGGATACTGCAATACCTGCGCTCAAGAGAAGTGGCGTCAGGGGCGTAATATTTATAGAGGCGTTAGGGCTCGATGAGCGTACTGCCAAAGCAGCCTATACAAACCTGGCTCAAAGGGTCATGGCCTTGAAAGGCCTTCCGGACAGACTCCGGGCAGGCATATCGCCGCACTCAACCTATTCTGTATCTCGTAGTCTTTACAATAAGATAAATAATATTACATCAAGTAATAGATATAGTATTGCAGTGCATGTATCAGAAACTATTGACGAACATAACTACATAAGTGGCAAACCGTCCGGGATAGACGCCTACCATAAGAAGTTCGGGTGGGACGGGCTCAAAAGGAACTCCGGCAAAACACCGATAGAGTTCCTGAAAGGGCTCAACCTGCACAATGGCCTGCTCGCGGTACACGGGGTGCACCTTACCAAAGGCGATATGGCAATACTGAAGAGATCCGGGGCATCGGTGGCGCACTGCCCCCGGAGCAACCATATGTTAAGGGTCGGCAAGGCGCCTGTCGAGGAACTGCTGGCAAAAGGCATAAACGTCGGGATAGGCACGGACAGTCTTGCCAGCAACACCGACCTGAACCTCTGGGAGGAAATGCGTTTTGCGTACCTTGTCAACAGGTTAACTGCAAGGCAGGTCCTCGAAATGGCAACAATCAACGGGGCGAAGGCACTCGGCCTCGGCGATGTGGCCGGCTCGCTTGAACCGAACAAGGAAGCCGACCTCATTGCAATAAACCCCCGTCACTTCAAAAATAACGGTACATGCAAGGACATCGTGACCCTTACTGGCACAGAGGACATAGACCTGGTAATGGTACAGGGCAGACTCCTGCATATCTCCAAAGAACTCAAGGGAAGACATGGATTTTAAAGAACTTTCAAGAAGGCTCATAGGCGGCGGCAGGCTTACGGATAAGGAGGCCGTCGAGCTTTTCAATACCCAGGACATCTTAGAGTTGGGCGAGATTGCCAACCGCATCTCCGAAAAGAAGAGCAAAAAGTTAATATACTTTATTAAGAATATGCATATAAACCCCGGCAATATATGTATAAATAGGTGCAAGTTCTGCGCATTCAGCAGGAGCGAAGGCGAGGAAGGGGCCTACGCTTACTCGATAGACGAGATGGTCGCCAGGGCAAGGTCGGTCAAGGGAAAGGTCAGCGAGTTCCACATAGTAGGCGGACTGAACCCGAAGATGGATACTGGCTTCTACGGGGAGCTTTTTACCGCGATAAAGCAGGCCGTTCCAGGGGTAAATATCAAGGCCCTTACCGCAGTAGAAATAGATTATTTATCAAAGTGTTCAGGCACACCTATTAAAAAAATACTTGAAGTGTTGCGCGACGCCGGACTGGACTCCATGCCCGGCGGAGGGGCCGAGATATTCCGGGGGGCCGTACGCGACAAGCTCTGCCCGGAAAAGATACCCGGCAGACGCTGGCTCCAGATAATGGAGTCCGCACACAACATAGGGATAAAGACTACCGCTACCATGTTGTTCGGGCATGTTGAGTCGTATTCCGACAGGGTGGACCATCTAAGGAGGCTTCGTGCCCTTCAGGACAAGACGGGCGGCTTTCTTGCCTTCATCCCCCTTCCCTTTCACCCCAAGAACACAAGGGTCAGGGGCGCCAGGCCGATAAGCGGGCTCGATATCCTGAAGACCATCGCAATATCGAGGCTTTACCTCGACAACTTCGACCACATCAAGGCCTACTGGATAATGACCGGCGAAAAGCTCGCACAGATATGCCTGTTATACGGTGCGGACGACCTCGACGGGACGGTTATAGAAGAGAAGATAACCCACGCCGCCGGGGCGGAGAGCAAGGAGGCGATGAGCGTGGACGAGATAACAGGCATGATAAGGAAGGCCGGCAAGGTCCCTGTCGAAAGGGACACCTTCTACAAGCACCTCAAGGTGTGGAAGTGAGCCGGCATGAATAAACTGCTTAAACATATAGAACAAGGCCACAGGCTTACCAGGGATGAGGGGCTTGCCCTGTTCAAGGGCGCCGACCTCATTGCCCTCGGCAGGGCTGCCGACACCGTCCGAAAGAGGCTGCACCCCGAGGGTATAGTCAGCTTCGTGGTGGACAGGAACATAAACTACACGAATATCTGCATAAACCAGTGCCGTTTCTGTGCATTTTACCGTAAGGAATCGGACCCCGAGGCCTACCTTTTGTCCGACAGGCAGATTTACAAGAAGATAGAAGAGACCCTTGCCGTGGGCGGTACGCAGATACTCATACAGGGCGGGCTCCATCCGGCGCTGGACATTGCCTTCTTCGAGAGGCTTTTCAAAGGCATAAAGAAGCGCTTCCCGATCAATATACACGGCCTCTCTCCGGCCGAGGTCACGCACATTTCCAAGGCTTCCGGGCTTTCGCTCCGTGATACCCTTTCGAGGCTTATAGCATCCGGCCTTGACTCCATACCCGGCGGCGGTGCCGAGATACTGGTGGACAAGGTAAGGGGCTCGGTCAGCCCCAAGAAGATCGGCTGGGAGGGCTGGCGCGAGGTTATGCTTCTGGCCCAGGAGATGGGCATGCCGACCACGGCCACGATGATGTTCGGAAGCGTCGAGACCGAAGAGGACATAGTGGAGCACATGTTCAGGCTCCGCGAGATGCAGGACATACACCGGGGCTTCACCGCCTTCATACCCTGGTCGTATCAGCCCGGCAACACCGAACTGGGCGGTAAAACTGCGACCGGGGTGGAATACCTCAGGGTATTGGCGTTCTCCAGGGTGTTCCTCGACAATTTCCCCAACGTGCAGGCGTCATGGGTCACCCAGGGGGCATCTTTGGCCCAGGTGGCTCTCCGTTTCGGGGCAAACGACTTCGGCAGCACCATGCTCGAGGAGAACGTCGTGGCCGCCGCCGGGGTGAAAAACCTCATGGATATGGAAGATATAGTATTCTTGATAAAAGATGCCGGTTTCACCCCTGCGCAGAGAGACACTAAATATACGATTTTAAAGACATTTTAATATCCCTGACAGAAAACCTCGGTATTACAGCATGTTAGGCCTCCAATCCACAGAAACGGTGGAAAACCTGTGAGAAACCTTGTTGATAAGCACCGAACGCCTATCCCGGTAATGACTCGGCTGGAGTTGCCTACATATTAGGCATGAATGAAATAAACTATATGTTGTCTTAAACTTAAGAAAGGCAAGAACAAAACAGGCGACCGTCATTAATGTGACGGACGCCTGTACCATATTTTTAAGGGCTTGGCTGGGGTTTACCTGTTGGTTATTTTGCTTAGAAGGTCCCTCATGGGCGTGTTTTCACGGACGCTCTTCTCCATAAGGTTCTTAAGGGCCTGTTCCAGCTGCCCTATCATGTAGTTATGGTCCGAGGAGGCCACTGTGTCCTCCCACTCGGTCTTGAAGTCAGACCATACCAGGTCTCCTGTACCCATGTCCAGTACATAGAACTCCATCCAGCCTACGACGTGCACGTTGTGGGCTATAAGGGTTCTTTTCGATGTGGCGGTAAAGTCCTTTATCCTGGCGCCGAAGGCGACCTGGGCACCGGGGTACTCGGCAGTTATCCTTTTTTTGATGCTGTCGGCAGTCTCCTTATCCAACGGGCCGTTTACTCCCTTGACGGGTATGACCTTAACGCCGATCCTCTCGAGTTCGCCCTTCAGGGCATCTTCCACCAACTCGTCCACCGCACGGTCGTTTATGTCGGACGACACATTGCCGCTGTAATCGGTCTGTATGATGACCTGCTTTGGATATGTGCGGGCGTACTCCCGCATGTCTTCCAGGGGTATTACAACCCCTTTGACGGGCTTGGCGAGCTTGTTCGACTCACCCCAGCCGGGGTTGTAGCTAATATCCTTCCTGGACGACGCACAACCACTCAAAAGCAGTAAGGCCGCGAAAACCAGCGACACGGCGGATATTCCGAAGTGTTTCATATTCTCATGCCCCCTTGCCATTTTATTGTAATGAATAAGTCGCAGCGACACTATAACCAAAAACCGGCCGTAGTTCAATCAGTATTTTGCCCTGAGCATATCGAGGCCGTCATCGTCTATCGGGCTGACCTCCAGCACGCCCACTTCCCCGCCCTTGACCTCTACGCTTACGGCCACCTTTTCCGTCCCGTTTCTGTCCGAGTACCTCGCGGTTATCCTTGCCGCGACAATCAGGTCGTCTTTTCCCGGTGTCCCTCTGAACAGGGCAAGCGGGCCGGGCACCTCCATAGCCTTCAGGGTATGGTCGCCGTCTCGCACAAAAGATGCAATCTTTTTGTTCTCGTCCTTGTTCCTGCCGACAAAGAGCATGCCGCCGGGCAGCTCGAAATGCCTGCCCGTTGCAAGCAGCGTCACGTCGGCAATGTCCAACTCTTCATGCTCGGCCAGGAACTTCCTGATCCTTTTGGAGAGTATCGGGTCGGTCAGCTGGCAGCCGCCCGCCGGGGTCTGGTAGTCTGATATGCCAAACTGCTCCGCAAGCTCCATCTGGCGCCTGCGGGAACGGCCCTCGATGTCAAGGAGCTTCTCCCTGTCTATCAGGCCGTGCTCCTCAGGGTAGGTCGGCTTCATAAGTTTTGCGCAAAGCGGCCTCAGCAGGTAGTTGTCGAGCCCCGAGTCCCGCTCAACTATCCTGAGCGCGTCTTTTCTCTGTGACATAGGCCTCTGCCCGAGCACCTCGCCCGACACGATGAAGTCCGCTCCCTGCTCCTGCATCACTTGCCTCGCACGGCGCATCATGAATATCTTGCAGTCTATGCAGGGGTTGAAGTTCTTGCCGTACCCGTATTTCGGCTCCCTGATCATCTTGATGTAATCCCTGGATACGTCCACGATGATGCTCTTTATCCCGTACTTCTCGTAAAACTCCCGAGAGGCCTCGGATTCCCTGCCCTTGTTCTTGTAGCCGAAGAACGGTGTGATGAAGTGAAGCGCAAGCACCTCGACCCCCTGCTCCATCACTACCCGAGCCGCGAGCATGCTGTCCAGTCCGCCAGAGAACAGGGCTATGGCCTTAGTCATACGACAACCCCCGTGCAAAAATCATTTTGAGCTTCCAGTATACTGACGTCCACGGCCGAGCCGGGTTTACTGCCGCTTCCGTCGAAGCGCACCCTTATATAATTGTCAGTCAGCCCGGAGGTCTCCCTGCCGTTGTCCTCCAGCACCACCGTCATTGTATCCCCGACAAACTTCGACCTGAACGCCATGTTCTTCTTCGTCGCCAGCTCACGCAGTATCAGGCTTCTCTCTTTTTTCTCGTCTCCCCGTACCGGGTCGCCCATAGCATACGCCCTTGTGCCCGGCCTCGGCGAATAGCTGAACACGTGCAGGTAGTTGATTGGCGAGTCGCCTATCTTTTTTACCGTCTCCTCGAAGCTGTCCCTGTCCTCGGTGGGGTACCCCACTATAACGTCCGCGCCCAGGCACGGGTCGTTGACCCTCTTGCTTAAGGCGGCCATGATATTAAAATATTCGCCCGACGTGTACCCGCGGCCCATTGACTCAAGCACCTTGTCGACGGCCGACTGGAGCGGCACATGGAAATGACGGCATAACTTGCCGGAACCCGCAAGCTCCATAAGCCCTTCGTCTATCTCCATAGGCTCTATGGAGCTTAGCCTCAGCCTGCCGAGACCCGGGAGCTCGAGGAGCCTCCGCACGAGCGCCGTTATGCCTGTTCCGCCGCCCAGGTCCCTGCCGTATGC
>Ga0334722_10000558_pt1 | contig 53835 bp, 38 predicted proteins | sample C3_bottom_MG_FD_207210 | JGI IMG/M metagenome (GOLD analysis project Ga0334722, IMG submission 207210) | Sediment microbial communities from Yellowstone Lake, YNP, Wyoming, USA - C3_bottom | ecosystem: Environmental > Aquatic > Freshwater > Lake > Sediment | place: USA: Wyoming | collected...
GGACCACGGCGCCCGTCGAGTCCGTGATCGTGCCGGACAGCGTCGCTGTGGTGCTGCCCTGCGCGTAGACGGCCGTGCTGACACCCACCAGCAGCGCGGCCATGAGAAATAGGACTAGCCACCTACCTGCGCGAACCTTCATGGAACCCCTCCCTATCCATGGTCGTGTATGGCGAAGAAGAATTGTCGTTCCGACCTGCGGCGTTCCGATTCTGAACCGAAGACACGGAAAGCGGCGGACTCGAACCAGGAATCCGCCGCCACAGTAGACCAAACGGCAGCCGATGGCAAGAACTCGTTGCCGTGAATGTGCAAGTTCGATGCCTTGGCACCAATTCGGATAAATTGAGCCCCGTTTCTCAGATTGTTCCGGAATATTCAGACCGTGAACGGCGCCGGCACTCGGTAATCAAGAACGAATACCGAGCATCCATTCAGACGGAGATCGGGATCCGGAAAATTGGACAAATAGGGCGCCAGGCGCCAGGCGACAGGCGATAGGGGAAGACACCGTCACGCTGAATGTCCCTAGCGCCTGACACCTAACGCCTAACGCCGAATGCCTAGTTCCCCCCGCGCCCCCGCCCGCCCGTGCCGGCTGGCATCGCAGGCTTGCGCGGCAGTTTGTCGTCGCGGTTCGCCGCCAGATACGCGAACCCGGCCGCAATCGTCGCCATCCGCTGCACGTCGGTCGGTTGCAGCCGCTCGTACGTGTCGAGGTTGGTATGGTGCGTCATCGCGTTGTACTCGATCTCGTCCTGGATGAACTGGAAGCCGGGCAGGCCTACGCCATCGAACGACTGATGGTCGGTGCCGCCCGTATTCCTCGCGGTCAGCGTCGTCATGCCGAGCGCGCGGAACGGTTCCATCCATTCCCGGAAGATCGGGGCGACGGCATCGTTGCCTTGCAGATAGATGCCCCGCAACGCACCTGTGCCGTTGTCGATGTTGAAGTAGACGTCGAACTTGTCGAAGTCCGGCTTGGTTTCGAGCGGACCCTGCGGGCCGCCGAAGCCGCCGCGGCCAGCGGCAAAGGGCACCGCCGCCGCGTTCGCACCAACGATCGCCGGAGCCGGCCCACGGCTCGCGTAGTGCGCCGCGACGTACTCGCGCGATCCGAGCAGGCCCTGTTCTTCACCCTCCCAGAGGCCGACGCGCACGGTGCGGCGCAGTTTCACGCCGGTCACCTTCAGGATGCGCAGCGCCTCCATCATGGCGGCAACGCCGACGGTGTCGTCGGTCGCGCCAGTGGCCGCGTGCCAGGTGTCGAAGTGCCCGCCCAGCAGGACCACCTCCTCCGGCTTCTCGGATCCGGTGATTTCGCCGACGATGTTGAACACCGCGGGGTTCGGATAGAACGTGTTCTTGATGTCGGCCTCGATGGTGACCGCGACGTTCTTGGCGAGAGCGCGCGCGATGCGGTTGTACTGTTCAGCCGCGATGGCGATGCCCGGAAGCGTGGTCGCCGGGTCGGCCGCGCGGTTGCCACTGATGGTGTAGATACCGTGCCCGCGTGGCGCCGTGGAGATCAAGCCGAGCGCGCCTTCCGCAACGAAGAACGCGTTGCGGGCATTGGCCGGTCCGCCGCGTCCGCCGCCGGCTGCCGCCGGAGGCTGAGCCGCTACGGGCGCGCCCGCCGCCTGGCCGCGTTGCCCGGCGGCTGCTGGCGGAGCCGCCGCTGCCTGACCACGCGCGCCGGCTGGTGCTGCCACGGGAGCCGCGGCCGGAGCCGCTGCCTGCCCGCGCTGACCTGCCGGCGGGGCCGGTGCGGCTGCAGCGCCACGGCCCTGTCCCGGTGGCGTCACGCCGAACTCGAGCCCTGGCGGCGTCTGCAATTCCATCTTCTGCAGATCTTCCGTCGTGTACCGCTTGGCGATGGGATCCCAGTACGCCGCGACGTCGGGGACGGCCTGCGTCAGAATCCACTTGCCCTTCAGCTTGCCCTTGAAGGCCGCCAGTTCTTCTTCAGTGGTGGCGGTGACCAGCACCACGCCGCCGCTGACGAGGCCGGTGGTGCCCGGCGTCCAGGCGGTCGGCGTGCCGGGAATCGGGAACTTGCCGTCGGGCGTCGAAAACGCCATGTAGTACTTGTCGTTGGTCCAGCCCCGCTCGAAGCCCTGCTTGTTTACCCACGGCTCGATCGCGACGTTCTGCAGGCCCCATTCCTTCATCTTGGCGACGGCCCAGTCCGCACCCTTCTGCGCCATCGGCGACCCCGTGAGGCGCGGCGCGTACACGTCCGACAGCCAGCTGCACAGTTCCATGACCTGCGACCGCTGCAGGCCTTCGGCTTTGATCTTGTTCAGATCGGCGTAGTTGATGGTCTCGCCGCCCGCGCGCAGCGAGACGGTGGCGACGGCCGCAACGGCCACGATGGCCAGCGCGCTGCCCCACACCGCGAACTTCCTCATCTTGGTCATAGCGATAATTCCTCCACGAATCAGCAATTTGTAACATGGGGTCAGGTCCAAACGGGAAGATCTTTTCCAAGTAATTGGATCCCACCTTACAAAACTGTGGCGGCGCGCCAGGGAGGATCCATTAATCCGTAGAAGATCTTCCCTTATAGACCTGACCCCATTACCGCGCTACACTCGGCCGCTGCAAGGAGGAGAGCGTGGAATTCCTGAACTTCGTCCTGATCTTCGCGACCGCGTGGCTGGTGTTGCGCAAGCCGCACCGCGAACGGCTCGCGTTTCGTCTGCTCCTCGTCAGCGTTGCGCTGATGGTGTTCCTGTTCTCAATGGCCACACGGACGGGGCTGTTGCCGGGAGTCAATTACTAGGCGATATGCGTTGGGAGCTAGGCGTTAGGGGAAATGCCGTTGCACGCTGTCTTCCCTACCGCCTATCGCCAATCGCCTATCGCCCCAGGCGCCCTATGAAACAACAGAGCATCTACTCGATCCTGGCCCTGGCGGTTCTCGCGCTGGCTGCTGTCCCCATCGGCATCGCCGTGTTCTGGCTGGGCTTCGTCAGCGGCGACTCGCCGTGCGTCATGTGCTGGGAGCAGCGCACCGGCATGGCGCTGGTGGCGCTCATCGGCCTCTTCATCCTCCGCTTCGGCCCGCGCCCGAAGTACGTCGGGCTCGCCGTACTGGTGGGCGGCTGGGGCATGTTCATGGGCATGCGCCATACCGCGATGCACGCCGCGCGCGACGTCGGCCAGGGCTTCAGCCTCGAGATCCTCGGCGCGCACACGTACACGTGGGCGCTGTTCATCTACTGGATCTGCGTGGTGATGATGGGCGTGCTCCTGATGATGGCGGAGAAGCACGAGCGTCCCGCCGAGCCGCGCACGTTGCGCCCGCTGGAGTCGCTGGCGGGCACCGTGTTCCTCGTCGTCATCGCCGGCAACATGGTCCAGGCGTTCGCCAGCACGGGGCCGCCGCCGTATATGGGCCAGAGCGACCCGGTGCGCTTCTCGTTCCAGCCGAAGAACTGGGTCTGGTCGCTCGAGGAATGGTCGCCGTCGCCCGTTTCACTGCGCGGCCGCTGGGCGATCGACAAGCCTGACGTCGGGGGTCTTCCGGCCGACCCGGCTCTGGGTCCGCTCACCGGTCTCCAGGCGGTCACCGTCCGCGATCAGCGCAGGCTGCCGTTCGACCTGCGCGGGACGATCACCGATCTGTCCTACGAGGTCGCCACCAACCGGTTCCTCGTGACGACGCAGTCGGGCATCTACATCACCGACGGCTCGCTCGGACGACTCGTGCGCCACACGGTCGTTGACCCCGGGTACTCCATCGACCTCGGCCAGTTTGCCGGCGCCACGTTCCTCGAGCGCAAGGCCGTGATGGCGGTGGGGGAGAACAAGAGCTTCGTCATCCTGCACGAGAACGATCGGGCTGACGCCGCCCGCAACTTCCGTTACTTCCTGGACGGCTTCGACCAGTTCGACGAGGTGTCGCGGTCGCGCCTGGGCACCGTGCGGGCCCGGATGATGTACACGATGTCGGTCGCGTTCGACCCGGCCTCGAACTCGATCTACACCGTGACCGTGCCGAATGCCAAGGTGAAGCGGCTAGTGATTTCGCGCTTCGATCGCAAGGACCTGACGCTCTCGGAGGAGTTCATGCCCGTGCTCGCTCCGGACCCGGCGCTGACGCTCGCCGGCGAGAAGCGGAGCCTCGACGAGTTCTACGTGACAGGCGCCGCTGTCCAGGACGGCAAGCTCTACGTGTTGAGCGCGGCGTACAACACGATTCTGGCGATCGATCTGGGCACGCACCGCGTGACGGCGGCCTACGCCATGCCGGGACTCGACAAGCCGATTGGACTTGCCATCAAGGGTGCCGATTTCTATACCGTGACTGCCGCCGGGATGCTGGCCGTCGGCGCGCGGCCCGATGCGCCCCCGGCTCCCGCGGCCGAAAGTCTCGAGGACGATCCCCCGTCGAAAACCGACAAGCCGATGGAGGCGCCCGCAGGCGCACGCAAATGAACGATCACATCAAGCTGTTCATCCCGGGACCGGGCGACGTCGACGATCCCGTGCTCGAGGCGATGGGGCAGCCGATCGAGCGCCACTACGGCCCGGCATGGGTGGCGACGTACGGCGAAACGCAGGCGCTGGCCAAGCAGGTGTTCGGCACGACGAACGATTTGTTCCTCGTGCCCGGCCCCGGCACCGGCACGATCGACATGGCGCTCGGAAGCCTGCTCCCGGCGGGGCAGAAGATCGTCATCGGCCGCAACGGGTTCTTTGGCGTGCGGCTGACCGAGATCGCCGAGGCGCACGGACTGCAGGTGGTGCCGTGCGATGCGCCGCCGGCCACGCCGCTCGACCCTGACAGCCTGCGCCGCGTGCTGGCGGCACACCCGGACGCGCGGGTAGTGGCGGTGGTCCATCACGAGACGGGCACCACCGTGCTCAACCCGCTGAAAGATCTGGCTGCCGTCTGCCGCGACGCGGGGCGCGTGCTGGTGGTGGACGCCGTCTCCTCGCTCGGCGGGACGCCGCTGCCGGTGGACGCGTGGGGCATCGACGTCTGCGTCACGGCGCCGAACAAGTGCCTCGAAGGCCCGCCCGGGCTCGGCCTCATCAGCGTCAGCCCGCGCGCGTGGTCGCTGGTGGACGATCATCCCGGGTCCGGCCACGGCTGGTACCTGAACCTGCGCACATGGCGCAGCTACGCCCGCGAGTGGGGCGCCTGGCATCCGACGCCGGTCACGATCTCCTCGAACACCGTCGGCGGCGTCCGCGCCAGCCTGCGGCGCATCGTCGCGGGCGGCCTCGACGCGCACATCGCGAAATACGCGCGGGCGTGCGACCGCGTGCGCACCGCGCTGTCCGGGATGGGATTCCGGCCGTTGATTCCCGAGGCCTACGCCGCGCCGATGACGACGGCGTTCCACGCACGCCCCGAGTTCACCGTCGCGGAGTTCGTCGCGTGGCTGCTCGAGGAGCGGCACATCGCCATCTCGGGCGGCCTGGCGGACCTGGCCGGGAAGATCTTCCGCGTCGGCCACCTCGGGAAGGCATCGAGCGATCCGTACATCGACGAGTTCGTGGCGGCGGTCGATGAGTTTCTGAATGGGAAGGGATTGAAGGCACGGGACTGAAGTCCCGTGGCTACACTTGAAGGTAGCCACGGACCTTCAGGCCCGTGAATTCCGAAGCGGGTCGGTGGACCCGCGTAGCGACGTGACGAATCAGGTGTAGCCACGGATTGGGAGTCCCGGCCTCACCGGGATCTCCTGGCCCGCCCGTCGCGTCCTATACAGTACGCCCCCACACCGCATCTCTCCGTTCGTGCGCCTGTCTCCAGCCGGTCGCGTGCTGCGGGTTGGTCTCGCGGCGACGGTGATCTGCGTCGCTTGGTCGCGCCCCGCCAGCGCCCAATTCTGGCCCAGTCACCCGCTCGCGTATTTCGAGGGCAAGCTGCTCCTGGCGGGCGAGGTCTCTGCGACGTGCGGCGGGAGTGATCCGGGCTGGTTCACGTACACCAGCTACGACACCAGTGCGGTCCGCCGCATTCGCGGCGATGTAACGGTCGAAGTCCGTCCCCTCCCGCAACTCGCGGTGCTCGCCGAGTTGCGCGCCGAGACCGGCGGCGGAATCCAGCCCTACGCCGCCTACCTGCGCATCACGCCGTTCCGCGATCGTGCAATCGATGTCCAGGTCGGCCGGATTCCGCCCGTCTTCGGCTCGTACGCGCGCCGCGCCTATCCCCAGGACAACCCGCTCATCGGCGACCCGCTGATGTACCAGTACCTGACGACGTTGCGATCGGACGCGATTCCGGCAACGGCCGACGACGTGCTCCGGCAGCGCGCGCGAGGGTGGCTGGTGCGGTACCCAATCGGCAACACGCAGGCAGACAACGGTCTGCCCGTGATCGCCGTCTCGCGGTATGCCTCCGGTGTCGAGGCCCGCGCCGGCTCGTCCAGCGTGGAGGTGGCCGTGGCGGTCACGTCGGGCACGCCGACCGAGCCGCGTCCCGCAGATGGATCCGGTGTCCAGGTCGCCGGGCACGTGGCGTGGCGCCCGTCGCCCGTCGTCACGCTGGGTGCGTCCGCGTCTCACGGCACCTTCATCGAGTCGAGTGTGCGCACCGCCCGGCCGGGCCTGCCTGCCGGGCATGACGCGCAGGACGCCGTCGGCGCGGATGGCGAGGTGTCGTGGGGACGCTGGCTGGTGCGGGGCGAGTTCATCTCGAGTGCCTGGGAACTGCCCCCGGTGAGCGCGCCGATCATCGGTGGATCGCTCTCGAGCCGGGCCGGATACCTGGAGGCCAAGATCCGCCTCAGGCCGGGCATCTATGCCGCGGCCCGGGCCGACCGGCTCTGGTTTTCGCAGCTTTCCGGCTCGTCTGGCGCCAACACCTGGGACGCTGACGTTACGCGAGTCGAAGCCGGCGCCGGCTGGACGTTTCACCGCGGGTTCCTCCTCAAGGCGTCGGTGATGGCCCATTGGCGTGATGGCGGTCGCATCACGCGCGAGCAACTGGGCGCGCTCCAGATCGTCGCGTGGTTCTGATGCGGAAGACATCCTCCTCCTGCTCGCGCGTGCCGTGGGCCATCGCGGCCCTGGGCCTCGTCGTCCTGGCCGCGCCCTGCGGACCCCTCCCGCTCCTCGCGGTGGACGGCGTGATCCGCGGGCACGTGGAACTGCCGCACGCGCAGATGACGATGGACGCTCGGCCCAACGCGGCGGCGATGGGCGCGCCGGCCGTCCGCCCCTCCGAGCTTCGGCCCGCCGTCGTGTACCTCTCAACGGCCCCGCGCGGCGCGTTCGAGCCCGACGAATCGCTGCGGGCGACGATGAACCAGGAGAACCAGACGTTCGTGCCGCACGTGCTCGCCATTGCCGTCGGGACGACTGTCGACTTCCCGAACGCCGACCTGGTGTTCCACAACGTGTTCTCGCTCTCCAGGACCAAGTCGTTCGATCTTGGCCGCTACGCGAGAGGGTCGTCGAAGGCCGTGCGATTCGATCGTCCCGGGGTGGTCCAGGTCTTCTGCGATATCCACTCGCATATGAGCGCGTACATCCTGGTGTTTGCCCACCGGTACTTCGCCGTGACGGACGAGGCCGGCCGGTATGCCATCCCGCGCGTGCCGCCGGGCGTGTATGCGCTGGCCGTCTGGCACGAAGGCAGCGTGCGCCAGACGCGCCAGATTACCGTGCCGGATGCCGGCGGCTTCGTCGATGCCGATTTCGTCGTCAGGTAGCCCGGCCATGATCCTGCGACCATCGCTGACCAACCGGATCTTTCTCGCGTCCGCCGTACTCGTGGTGCTGGCGGTAGGATCGACCGCGGCGCTCGTCAGCACGCGTGTGTCGGACTTCGCCGAGGGCGAGCTGCGAAGAGGCCTGGCCGAATCGGGCGCTGTCGTTGAGCGGCAGTGCCAGGTGCTGGCGCAGGAGTTCTCGCTGCTCGCCAGGCTGACCGCCGACCTGCCCAAGCTGAAGGCGGCCATCGCCACAGGGGACGCACCCACGGTCCGGCCGCTGGCGGACGAGTACCGCCAGATGATCGCGCGCGCCGGGCTCGTGGTCGTGACGGATCAGCACGGCCGGATTCTCGCCAACACCGATCCCGACACGCTCGACGACGTGAGCATCGCGGCGATGCCGAGCGTGCGTGCCGCCCGTGAGGGCCGGGCCGCGTCATCCTACTGGCCGCACGGCAAGGGCGTGCTACAGGTCGTGTCCGTCCCGATCACGATCGGCGCGGCTCCCGCCACGCTGGCCGGCACGCTGAGCCTCGGGTTCCTGCTCGACGCCGGGCGCGCGCTGGACTTCAAGACGCTCACGGGGAGCGAGATCGCCTTCGGGGTGGACGGCCGCGTGCGCGCGGCGACGCTTGGCCCCGAGGCCTGGCCCGCGATCGAAGCCTCCCGCGGCGCCCCCGAGGCCACACCGTTCCGCGCCACCGGTGAGGACTACGTCGCGGCGTCGCTGGCGCTGGTCTCCACGCCGGGAGCTGTTGCGGCGGCCGGAGCGGGCGGCGGCGGCGGGCCGTTTGTCGTGGTCCTGCGTTCACGGACGCAGCAACTCGCGCTGCTCTCGGGCATCAAGACGGCCATCGCGGTCACGGTGGCCATCGCCGTCCTGCTGGCCACGATTCTCAGTTACGGGGTGGCGCGGTCGGTGATGCGCCCGCTGGCCGCGATCACGGGCGTCATGCGGGAGGTCGCCGTGACGGGCGACCTCACGCGCCGGATTCCCGTGCGCGCTGGTTTGTGGGACGACGAGGATGCCCGGCTGCTGGCCACCACCTTCAACACGCTCACCGAATCGGTGGCGCGCTTCGAAAAGGAAGCCGCCCTGCGCGAACGGCTCTCGTCGCTCGGGCGGCTGTCGAGCGTGGTGGCGCACGAGATTCGCAACCCGCTGATGATCATCAAGACCGCGGTGCGCACCCTCCGCCAGCCTGCCGCCGGCGCGGATACGTCCCGGGAAGCGCTGCAGGACATCGACGACGAAGTGGCGCGGCTGAACCGGATCGTCAGCGACGTGCTGGACTACGCCAAACCCATCGCGTTCACCTGGCAGCACACCGACGTGGACGCCGTATGCCGGGATGCGCTGCGCGGCACCGCCCAACGCGACCCGCGCGTGAACCTGGCGCTCGAGACCGGCGTCGGCGGCCGGAGGATTGTCACCGACCCGGACCGGCTTCGAGCGGTCCTCGTTAACGTGCTCGACAACGCGGTCCACGCGGTGCAGGCCGCGCTGCTGGTCGAGCCCGGACGGGCCGAGCCGGGCCGCGTGACGTGCCGCACGGCCCCCGTCGAGGGCGGCGGCGTGCGGATCACGGTCCGCGACAGCGGCGCGGGCATGGATGCCGCGACCGTCGCGCACGCCTTCGAGCCGTATTTCACGACGCGCCGCGGCGGCACCGGCCTTGGACTGGCCATCGTGCGGAACGTCGTCGATGGCCTTGGCGGGGTGATCGTGGTCGACAGCGCACCCGGGCGGGGAACCGAACTCTCGATCACGCTTCCCGGCCGCGCGGCCGGCGCGCCCGCCGATGGCGCAACAGCAGAGGGACAGGGACATGGCTAGCAGCGGGCTCGTGCTCATCGCCGATGACGAAGAACGGATTCTGAAGGCGCTGGCCCGCGCGCTGCGCGAGGACGGCCACGAAGTGGTCGAGGCGGGAGGCGGCCGTGCCGCCCAACGCCTGCTGGGGGAGCGCGACTTCGACGTGCTCGTGGTCGATAACGTCATGCCCGACCTGACGGGGCTCGACGTCATCCGCGAACTCGCGGCCTCGAGCCAGCCCGGCGAACGGCCCCAAGTGGTGCTGATGACCGCCCACGCCACCGTCGGCAACGCGATCGAAGCGATGAAACTGGGGGCCCTCGATTACCTCCAGAAGCCGTTCGACGTCGACGAGTTGCTGGTGGTGGTCCGCCGGGCGGTCGAACTGCAGCGTCTGCGCAGCCAGCATCGCTACCTGCTCAGCGAACGCGACGAGGAGTTCAACCACTACGGCATCGTGGGCCGGAGCCGCGCCTTGCAGGATGTCATTGCCAGCATCGAGCGCGTCGCCGAGAGCCGGAGCACGGTGCTCATCACCGGCGAGACCGGTACGGGCAAGGAACTGGTGGCTCGCGCGATCCATGACCGCAGTGCGCAGCGGGGCATGCCGCTCATCAAGGTGAACTGCGCGGCGATACCCGACTCGCTGATCGAGTCCGAGCTGTTCGGCCACGTGCGGGGTGCGTTCACCGGCGCCGTGTCGAACCGGCGGGGCAGGTTCGCGCTCGCGCACGGGGGATCGATCCTGCTCGACGAGATCGCCACGCTCGGGTCGATGGTGCAGGCCAAGCTCCTGCGCGTGCTGCAGGAACGCGAGTTCGAACCGCTCGGGTCCGAGCGGGCCGAGAAGGTCGATGTGCGCGTGATTGCCGCCACCAACCGTGACCTGAGCCAGATGGTGACCGAGGGTCGCTTCCAGAGCGACCTGTACTACCGGCTCAACGTCATTCCCATCCGGATCCCCGCGCTCCGCGAGCGGCCCGAGGACATCCCCGTCCTTGCGGAGCACTTCGTCCGCAAGCATGCCGCGCGGACCGGCCGGCGGGTCGAGCGACTCGACGACGCGGCGCTGGCCGCACTCGAGCGCTACGAATGGCCCGGCAACGTGCGGGAACTCGAGAACACCATCGAGCGCGCCGTCGTAATGGCGCCGGGCCCTGTCATTGGTGCGGACATGATTTCCGGCCTCACGCCGATACCGGCCGCCGCGTCGTCGCTGCCGTCGATGCGGCTGCACCAGAACATCGAATGGGTGGAGCGCGAGACCATCCGGCGGGCGCTGGACGCGTCGGGGGGTATCAAGAAGGACGCCGCCGAGATGATGGGCGTCAGCCAGCGTGCGCTCAGCTACTACCTTGCCAAGTACCCGCTCGCCGACAGCCGGTGATGTTCGGCGAGCGTAAGGACTTACGTCCCACGTAAGCGCAGTCGACCAGAGCTGTCAGTTTCCCTGGCAATTCCCGCAGTTCGTCCTGGCCTTCCCCTTGCACTCGCTCGAAGTGCGTGCCCGAACCCGGACACGAACACATCGGAGCCAGTCGCTCACAAAGGAGATTCGGCCATGGCACTCGAACTGCTCGACAAGCTGGTGACGCGCCGCACGTTTACGCAGGCGACACTGAACGCGCTCTTCGTCGGAATGGCGGTGACGTTGCTCGACTGCGGCGGCGGCAAGAGCTCCTCCGCGTCACCGACGGCTCCCACGTCCGGTGGCACGTCATCGTCGGGTGGCGGATCGTCGTCCGGCAGCAGCTCGTCGTCAGGCAGTGGTTCATCTTCGGGGAGCGGGTCGTCGTCCGGCGCCACCGGCAGTGATGCACAAGGCGCGATCTCCGACAACCACGGGCACGTGGCGACCGTGACCGCGGCACAGGAGACGGCGGCGGGAGCCGTGGTGCTCAGCATCCAGGGCACGGCTGACCACAACCACAACGTCTCGCTGTCTTCGGACCTAGTCGCGGCGATCGCCGCCGGCTCGAAGATCACCGTCTCTTCGACCACGAACGCAGGACCGGTTGACCAGTACGGCTACGGAACGGCGTCGCACAACCACAGTGTGGCGTTTAACTGATAGATGCGGTTTTCGGCGCGACGCAACCGGTTCCCCTCCTCCACCTCTTCGGGACCGGTGGCATCCGTCGGGAGGGTGACACTCTCCGCGTGTGGGAGCGCCCAATCCTGAGCGCTTCCAGTTGGCAGGCGGCTCTAGCGGGGGGTGTCACCTCGTCGTTGTGTCCACGGGACTGAAGTCCCGTGGCTACACCTGAAGGTAGCCACGGACCTTCAGGTCCGTGAATCTCACCGCGGGTCTCCGGGCCCGCGCTCATTGCTTCCGCGCGGCACACCCCGCCAACCTGAACGCTCCGATACGCGTGGAGTACGTCGTCGCGTCCTTCTTCAGGTAATCCCCGACGTACCAAATCGTGCAATCGTCCGACGGGTCGATTGCCGTCGTCGTGTAGTCTTCCCAGCGCAGCGCGTTTTGCGAGGCCTCGCCGTCGATGAGCACGGCCTCGCCGAGCGTGAGCGTGTTCTTCGGGTCTCCGGCGAGCCGGCCCGCGAACCGCTGGCCCGCGAAGTGCGGCGTGCCGCCGAACGTGTACCCGATGCCGATGTTGCCGGCCTTGTCGATCGCCGGGCTGGCCAGCCAGCGATAGAACCCGTCCGGCGCGAAGGTGCTTTGCTGAACGACGCCCACGGCGCGATCTTTCGCCACGGCGAATTCATACCAGCGCACGCCGCCCCCGCCTGCGGCGGTGTTGACCGCATGGACCGCGACGATCATCTCGCGGCTGCCAATCCGGCGATAGACGACCCGCGACATCAGCTTGTCGCCCTGTGAGTCGAGCCGGCGCTCGATTCCGGGTTGCGGCACGCAGCTGCTGAGCTGGCCGTCACACAGGTAATGGTACGGCGCCACGGGGATTCGCGCCGGGCCGGTGACCTTCGTGCGTCCCGGATCCGCCCAGTCGACGTGGAATTGCCACGCGTCGATCGTGCCGGCCTCGAACTGCTTCACCAGTTGGGTGCCGCCGGTGGCGAGCATGATGTTCGGCGCACCGGGCGGAGGCAGGGCCGTGCCGTCCAGGTCCGCGTTGTTCAGGAATCCCACGTCGTTGATGACGATGCACTGCTCGGTGGCCGGTTCCCCTTTCAGCATCCGTGCGCGGTCAACGACGCACGCATGCTTCTGCGTGGTGACGGTCTCGGAGATGCGATCGTCGCCCGTGCTGGTGGGCACGTAGTAGCCATCGGGCCAGATGGCGGGTCTCGGATAGTCCGGGAACAGCGGGCGCAGGAACTCGTAGCGATAGTACGGACCGAACGGATCGGACCCCGTGCTGATGGCGTAACACATGGCGTACGGGCCCGTGGGCTGGGCCTGCTGGCCGCGTGCGCCCTGCGGCGCCCCGGACGCCGCTTGCCCGCCGCGTCCGCGCTGCGCGTCCGTGGCAGTTGGCGCCGTCGGCAGGGGCGGCGGTTCGTAGAGCGGGACGGCCGGGCCAGGCTGGTTGGGGCGTCCAGCCGGACTCAGATAGGGCGCGTCGCGGGCGGTCCAGTCCCCGGGCTGGTCTGGCCTGGCGGCCGCGCGCCTGAAGATCGGCATGACGATCAACCAGCGATTGGCGAGCTGATCGTAACGGACGACGGCATCGCCGTTGTTCGTGGTCTCGCACGTGCCGCCGAACCCACGGAATACGTTGCTGGTCGGCACCGATCCGTAGAGCACGCGGCCCGTCGCGTCATATTTCCTGCCCTGCTTGGTGAAGATCGCCATGCGCGAGTTCACGATCTGCACAATGTGATCGGGGCCGACCGCCAGCGCGTTGTCCGACGGGTTGCGCACGGCGGAGCTGCCCTGTGGGCCGTTGAAACCGGCGCCCAGCCCGTCGAAGGTGGTCACGATGTCCGCCGGCGGTTTCGTGCCCTGCGCCTTCTGCTCGACCGCGGCCGATCCGGCTGGTGCGGTGATGACCGGCGGGACGATGGGCGCCTGGGGCGCCTGCCGGGCCAGAGCCGCCAGGCCGATCGCCCCGAGGGTGATGGCGCCGACGAGGCCGGCCGCGGACACGAGGCACCCGAACGGCGTTGGTGAAGCGTTGCGCATAGGGGCAATCATAGCGCGTCACGCGGGTCTGAAGACCTGCGGCCACACCTGGAGCCACGGACCTTCAGGTCCATGTTCGATGTCCCCCCAGTAGACATCACCCCAATCCGTGAACGACAATTCAAGAACCATGAAGAACTTCCGGGAACGTTTGCGTGACGGCATCGTTGTCTTCGACGGCGGGGTAGGGACCTATCTCTATGAGAAGGGCATCTACATCAACACCTGCTTCGACGAACTGAACCTGACGAATCCCGACATCGTGATGCAGGTGCATCGCGATTACGTGAATGCCGGCGCGGACGTGGTCGAGACCAACACCTACGGAGCGAACCAGTTCAAGCTGGCGCCCCACGGGCTGGAAGGCCGCGTCTACGAGATCAACAAGCGCGGTGCCGAGCTGGCGATCACGGCTGTCGCGGGCAACGCGCTCGTGGCGGGCTCCGTGGGACCGCTGGGCGTCCAGATCGAGCCGTTGAGTGCCCTGTCGTACGACGAGGCCAAGGACGCGTTCAAGGAACAGGTGCGCGGGCTGCTCGACGGCGGCGTCGACCTGATCATCCTCGAGACGTTCGGTCTCGTGAAGGAACTGGAACAGGCCCTGCGCGCGGTGAAGGAGCTGAACGCCGAGATCCCGGTGGTCGCGCAGGTCACCGTGAACGACGAAGGCGTTCTCATCTCCAACGCCACGCTCGAGAGCTTCGTGCAGGCGATGGGCGCCTACCAGGTGGACGCGATCGGCCTGAACTGCTCGATCGGCCCGCGGTCCATGCTGGAGGCCCTGGAGCACCTCAAGACGCTCACGACGATGCCCCTGTCGGTGCAGCCGAACGCCGGCGTGCCGCAGAACGTCGGCGGGCGGTACCTGTACATGACGTCGCCGGAGTACATGGCGGAGTACGCCAAGCGGTTCATCCAGACCGGCGCGTCGATTGTTGGCGGCTGCTGCGGCACGAACCCGGATCATATCCGCGCCATCCGGCGCGCCGTGCAGGCGCTGCAGCCCGCGAAGCGCATGGATGTCAGCGTCACCGGCCTGTCGGTGCAGGCGCCGGAAGCGGTCAAGGTGATCGATCGCGCCGAGAAGTCGCGCCTGTCGAACAAGCTGCTGCGGAAACAGTTCGTCACGCTCGTGGAACTCGTGTCGCCCCGTGGCGTGTCGCCCGAGCGCGAAGTGGGGAAGGCACGCCAGCTGCACCACTTCGGCGTGGACGCGATCAACATTCCCGACGGCCCCCGGGCATCCGCGCGCATGTCCGCGCTGGCGATGGCCGTGCTGATCCAGCGCGACGTGGGCATCGAGACGGTGCTCCACATCGCGTGCCGCGACCGTAATGTGATCGGCATGCAGTCGGACCTGCTGGGCGCGTGGGCGCTCGGGTTGCGGAATATCCTCGCGGTGACCGGTGACCCCCCCAAGCTCGGCAACTATCCCGACGCAAAGGCCGTGTTCGATGTGGACGCGATTGGCCTCACCAACCTGATCAACCGGCTGAACCACGGGCTCGATCTGGCCAGCAACCCGATTGGCGCGCCGAGCGGCTTCAGCGTGGGCGTGGGCGTGAATCCCGGCGCGATCAATCTCGACAACGAGCTGCGGCGGCTCGACTGGAAGATCGAGGCCGGCGCGGAATACATGATCACGCAGCCGGTCTTCGACCTGCGGCTGCTCGAGACGTTCGTGAAGCGCGTCGAGGGGATCAAGATCCCGCTGCTGTGCGGCATCTGGCCCCTGGTGTCGTACCGGAACGCGGAGTTCATGAACAACGAGGTGCCCGGCGCCAGCGTGCCGGCCGAGATCCTCGACCGGATGCGGAACACCGGCTCGAAGGAAGAGGCGTTTGCCGAGGGGGTGAAGATCGCCCACGAGACGTTCGAGCGCGTGCGCCGCGACGTGGCGGGCGTGCAGGTGGCCGCGCCGCAGGGCCGCATCGAAGGCGTGATGCGGATCCTGGGCCGCGACGCCGAATAGCCCGCGGGGCGGCCGTTTCGACTACAATGCCGCCCCATGACCACGTTCACCCGCATTCCGGCTCGGTTCGCTCGCATTCTGCTCGGCGCGTGGCTGCTGGCCTCGCCCGCTCTCCTCGTCGCTGACGCCGCCGCGGCGCCGCAGGCGTCCACGCCCGCGGCGGCCGCGTCGATGGCCACGGCCCGTCCGGGCCGGTTGCCGTCGCAGCCGATCGACGAGGAATACACGAAGAAGATCAAGGAATACACCACCGAGACGTTCTTCCTGTCGCCGGTGATCGACTACATGCCGGCGGCCAAGGGGATTCCGACACCCAAGGCCGTGCTGGGCGACATCGCCGGTGCGCCCGGCAAGCTCGCGTACTCGAAAGAGGTCTACGAGTACATGCGGCTGCTGGCCCAGGCCACGCCGCGGGTCAAGGTGTTCTCGATCGGCACCACGGAACTGGGCCGCGAGATGATCGCGGTGGCAGTGGCGTCCGAGCCGCTGATGGCCAAGCTCGAGCAGAATCGGGCCGACCTCGCGAAGCTCGCCGACCCGCGCACGATCAAGATGGACGATGCGGTGGCGGACGCGATCGCAAACCGCGTGGCGCCGGTCTACTACATCACGGGGGCCATCCACGCCAACGAAGCCGGCGCGCCCAGCGCCCTGATGGAACTGGCGTACCGCCTGGCCGTCGACGACAGCCTCTACATCCGCAATATCCGCGAGCACGTCATCACCCTCATCACGCCCGTCGTCGAACCCGACGGCCGCGACTTCGCCGTGGACGCCTACGAGTGGAAGAAGAAGCACCCGGGCGACACGCCGCCGAGCCTCGTCTACACGGGGCCGTACGTGGCGCACGACAACAACCGGGACTCGATGGGCCTGACGCTCAAGCTCTCGCAGAACATCCTGAACACCTACATCGGCTGGAAGGCCCAGGTCCTGCACGACCTGCACGAGTCCGGGTCGTTCCTCTACGACAACACCATCGGCAACGGGCCCTTCAACGCGTGGCTCGATCCCATCCTGACCAACGAGTGGCAGCTGATCGGCTGGAACAACGTCAACGAGATGACCCGGATGGGCATGCCGGGCGTGTTTGCCTACGGCACGTTCGACACGTGGTCGCCGGGCTACCTGATGTTCATGGCGGCGCTCCACAACGGGATCAGCCGCCTCTACGAGACGTACGGCAACGGCGCGAACGCGGACACTGAAGAGCGGACGCTCGGCGCCAACGAGACCGGGCGGACGTGGTGGCGGCAAAACCCGCCCCTCAGCCGCGTGCGCTGGTCGATCCGGAACAACAACAACTACGAGCAAACCGGCCTGATCGTCTCGCTCAACTACTTCGCGAACAACCGGGCGTACTTCCTGCGCAACTTCTACGAGAAGAGCAAGCGCTCGATCCTGAAGCCGAAGGTCGAAGGCCCGGCGGCCTACGTGTTCCCGGCCAGCGACGCGCGCCCGGGCGCGCAGGCCGAGTTGCTGCGCGTGATGCAGAAGCAGGGCGTGGAGATTTCGCGGGCCACCGCCGCGTTCACGGTGAAGCTGCCGGTGAAGCCGGCGCCGGCGGCCGGCGGCCGCGGCGGACGTGGCGGACGGGGCGGGTCGGCTGCGCCTGCGGCCGGGAGCGGTGAGGCCGGAGCGGCGCCGACGGCTGCGGCCGGGCAGACCGGGCAGGCGGCTCCGCCCGCCAAGCCCGAGCCGGTCACGAAGGAGTTCCCGGCCGGCAGCTACATCATCCGCATGGATCAGCCGTACTCGCGCATCGCCGACGCGCTGCTCGACTATCAGTACTGGGCGCCGAACGATCCGCAGACGCGGCCGTACGACGACACGGGGTGGACGTTCCCCGAAGGGTTCGGCGTGCAGGCGACCCGGATCACCGACGTGGCCGTCCTCGACGCCAAGATGGAGGCGGTCACGGGCGACGTCAAGGCCGCCAGCGGCGTGACCGGCGAGGGCGCGATCTTCGCCGTCAATCACAATGCCGACAACGCGCTCATCACGCTGCGGTACGCCTTGAAGTCGGCTGACATGCAAATCGCGGAAGAGCCGTTCGACGCGGACGGCGCCAAGTTCAAGCGCGGCACGTTCATCATCAAGGGCGTGGCGAAGGCGGACCTCGAAAAGGCGTGCAACGAGCTGGGCCTCACGGCCACCGCGCTGGCGGCGGCACCCACGGTGAAGACGCACCCGGCGCGGGCGGCGCGGATTGCCGTGCTGCACCAGTGGGCGGGGACGCAGACCGAAGGCTGGTGGCGGCAGGCGTTCGACGTCTACAAGGTCCCGTTCGACTACATCGACCCGGAGACCGTGAAGAACACGGCCAACCTGCGGGCGAAGTACGACGTGATCATCTTCGGGCCCGGCGGAGGACAGGCGGCCATCGAGGGCACGCCGCTGTGGAAGAACCCGATCCCGTGGAATACCAAGGAACTGCCCAGCATTCCGGCGTTTGCGCAGACCAACGACACGCGCATCGGGATGGGGCTCGAGGGCCTGATTCACCTGCGTGAGTTCATCAAGCAGGGCGGCGTGTACCTCGGCTCGAACAGCAGCGCCGAGTTCGCGGTCACCAACAACTTCGCCTATGGCGTGGCCTACAACCGCGCGGGTTCGACGACCCGCGTCGTCGGCTCGCTGCTGCGGACGCGTATCGTCGACGACGCCAGCCCGATTGTGTACGGTGTGCCCGACAACCTGGCGATGTACAGCAGCGGCGACTTCCTGAGCGTGAGTTCAACCGCGGGCGGCGGCGGCCGCGGAGGCGGTGGCGGCGCACCGCCGGCGGGAGCCACCGCTGGTGCTGCCGCTGGCGGCCGTGGCGGCGGGGGCGGATCGCGCCCCACCGGGCGCGGCACGCCCGACGACCCCGATACCGTGCAGGGGCGGCCGGCGTACGAGGCCACCAACCTGACCCCGGTGCCGACGCCGGTGGTGACGCAGCCGTGGCAGTACTCGCTGCCGACCGACGAGCAGCTGAAGCGGAATCCGTCGAACCTGATTCCGCCGGCGTTCCGCCCGCGCGTGGCGCTCCGCTACGACGCGCAGGCGTCGCTCCTCGTGTCGGGCCTGCTGGATGGCGGCACCGACATCGCGCAGCGGCCCGTCGTCGTGGACGTGCCGGTGGGGAAGGGCCATGTCGTGCTGTTCTCCAATAACCCCATCTATCGCGGCGAGACGATCGGCAGTTACTTCATGGTGTTCAACACCATCCTGAACTTCGACAGCCTCGATGCCGGGAGAAAGCTCGACGCCAAGTAGGGCGGTCCGGCGCGCCGAAAACCAGACGGGCCTCGCCATCGCGGCGAGGCCCGTTCCGTTCCAGCGGTCAGCCCTGACGCTACATGAACGACGCCAGGGACTTGCGCGCCGTGCGATCGGGCCGCACGTCGGTCTCGATTCTCACCTGCAGGGATCGCTTGGCGTCCTTCAGTTCCACCACCGTGCCCGGGGCCAGCTTCGACGTCACTTTGATGAAGCCCGCGCAGAGGCCCTTGGCGACGAACATCGCCGGCTTGTTCGGCGAGACCACGCTGTAGATCTTGCCGTCCGTATACCGGCCGATCGCCATGTCGGTGGCGCACGTTAGCACCGTGCCAATCTCGTGGCCTTGCAGATCGCGCACCACGGCGCCATGCGTGTCGATCTTGCGGAGGTCGTTGCCCACGAAGGTGAGCGTATACGGCGCGTCAGTGGCCTTCTCGACCGCCGCGGATCCGAGGAACGCCTTTGTGAACGCCTGGCCCGAGGCATCGAACGGCAGCGCGAAGGGCCAGGGGTGCCGCGTGTAGATCCAGTGCCCGATGTCCTGGTGCGAGAGCGGCAGCACCGCGCCCGTTCGCAGCGAGTCGCGCGACGCCAGGCCGCAGGCCACCAGGCCGTGCGCCTGCCCCGCCTCGAGGATCAGGTGCCAGAGCCGCACGTTGTGCTGGCGCTCGACGAAGATCTCGAATCCCACCTCGCCCGTGTAGCCCGAGCGCGAAAGCAGCAGCGGCGTGCCATCGAGCAGTTGCGCCTGGTCCGCCAACGATGACGCCGGGTCGAAGTGGCCCTTGAAGGAGAAATAGACGAGCTTGTCGTACACCTTCTCCGGGTCCTTCAGGAGCTTCTTCATGATCCGGATGGCGGCCGGGCCCTGGATGTCGATCTTGCCCAGCTGGTCCGTCAGGTCGACCGTGCGGACGTCCTGGCCGGGCTTCTTGTGCGCCTCGAGATGCGCCGCGATGACGCCGCCCATCCCGGCGTTCACCACCACCACGTACTCGGTGTCCGTCACCTTGTAGACGATGCTGTCGTCGATGGCGTTGCCCTCGGCATCGAGGAACGCGCCGTACACGCACTTGCCGGGCGTGATGGGCGCATTGTCCTTGCCGACGCACGCGTGCAGGTTCCGCGTGAAACACCACTGCAGCAGGTCGAAGGCGCCGGTGCCGAACACGCGGACCACGGCCATGTGGCTCGTATCGAACAAGCCCGCGTGCGTGATCACGGTCATGTGCTCGTCTTTGCTGCTGCCATACCAGACCGGCATCAGGTAGTCGCCAAACTCGACCATGTTGGCGCCATGCTGCTTGTGCCAGTCGAACAACGCGGTCTGCTTCGTACCCATGAATAAGGCCTCCGGGGCAATCTTACTATTCGCGAGGGGAGCGGGGCGAGCCGGGCGCCTCCGTGTTGGTCACTTTCGTCGCGCCATGGAGCAACAGGTGTCAATCGTGGGCGATTTCCTGGTCCTCTTGACTGAATACTTACAACGTGTAAGATACGCTCTCAGGAGGTGGCGCATGACGGCTCCGTCAGGGGTCCCGACCCTATCATCGAAGGAACTCGCGATTCTCAACCTGCTCGCGGCTGGACGGTCGATGTTTGGCCTGGAGCTTGTTGCGGCCGCGAAGGGAGATCTGAAGCGAGGGACAGTTTATGTCACGCTGAATCGCATGGAGGATAAGGGTTACGTGGAGTCCGAAACCGAAACGCCTAGACCGGGCGCTGCGGGACTGCCACGCCGCCTGTACCGACCGACGGCGCTCGGGTTGAAGGTGCTGAATGCGTGGGCGGCCGTCCGCGCCGAGCTTTCATGGGAGGTTTCGAAATGACCGCCCCCAACTACCGCGCCTCCATCCTCCCTGGGCAACGGGTCCGGGCCGTACTGGTCTGGATTGTGGGCGCCACGACCCTTTGCCGCGTTGTCGACCCGATTGTGGCGGACTACCAGCACGAGGTAGGGCAGCACACGCGGCGCGGTTCACGCTTGAAGCGGATGATGCTGTCCGCACGATGGGGCTGGGCCCTGGTGGCGGCGCTGCTGCTTGACGCGCTGACCCGTCCGTACAGCGCCGGTGAACGCCGCGCGCTGGCTCATGTCTGGAAGCACGCGGCAGTCGGATGTGGCCTGATGATGGTCTTCGTCATGTCATTTACCGGAGTCCCACTCACGACTGCGACACGCGCGATCGAGTTCTTTGTGCTGCTCACTCCGTCGCAACTGGCGGTGGCCATCCCATTTGGCGTGCTGCTTGGTGCCCTGGCCGCGCAGAGGTCCTTTCTGCCATCCCGCAGGCCGGTCGTAGCGATGTCGTTGGCATCTGCGGTGGTGGTGTGCTGTCTGGTGACGGTCGTGTATCCGCGCGCGAACCAGGCGTGGCGGGTGCTGCTCTACGAGTCCCTTGCAGGTTCGAAGGGGCCATCCCCGACGATGGGGCCGTCTGAAATGTCCTTCAGCGAACTACGCCAGGCGGAAGCTGCCACGGCCGCAACCGGTGTAGATGCCCGCATGCAGTCACGCTACAGGGTGGAGCGACAACGGCGTCTTGCCTTGACGGCGACGTGCGTCGTCTTCGGTTGTGTAGGGATGGCATTCGCGGGGACGTGGATGGCTCGCACATTCACGAGACGGTTGATGCTTGGGGCCGGTGCTGCCACTGCGTACTATGCGCTCTCGATCCTCGGGAGCCGAGTTGCCACGTATCCTCAGACAGGATGGGTAGCGGCCGTGTGGCTGCCGCCGATGGCCTTCTCGATGTTGGCGATGGCAGCCGAGCTCTTACGCCGTCGAGCTGAACTTCGCGCGTGCGTCAAAGACGGCTGACGTGTGGCGGCGAAGACCGGCGACGCCTGGCCATGGGGCGGGCCTGCGCGGACAAGACGACGCGTTGGCTGGCTGGAGAAGCCCCCGGTCGTCGCCCGTTGGAGTTACAATCGGGCCATGATCGTCGACGAACTCGAAGCGGAAGCGCTGAAGCTCGATGCCTCTCAGCGGGCGCGGTTGGCGGAGAGACTCCTTGCCAGCCTCGAGGACCTGTCGGAGGAAGAGAATCAGCGGCTGTGGGTCGAGGAAGCCGCCCGCCGAAGCGTCCAGTGGGACAGTGACTCGACCGTCTCCCGTGACGCGGATCTGGTGTTTCGCGAAGCTCGTGCGCGCCTGAAGTGACCCGAGCCGTACGGTTTCACCGGCTCGCCGAACTGGAGTTGAACGAGGCAGCGGAGTATTTCGATCGAGAATACGCTGGCCTTGGTTCGGCCCTCCTGTCCGCGGTCGAGCGGTGCGTCCAGGATATCCTCCAGTTTCCAGAATCCGGAACCATCGTCTCCCCTTTGTTGCGTCGCCGACTCGTCCGGCGCTTTCCGTATAGCGTCCTCTACGAACCGAAGCCCGGCGAAGTCCGGGTGCTCGCCATCATGCACGCGAAGCGCCGCCCGAACTACTGGGCGAATCGAAGCTGACGCGGATTCCGACTGCCGCGGGCTCGACAACTGCCAGATCTGGGACGGTAATCATGAAGCTCGCGTATTCAATGGCCGCCATCCTCGTGGGCGCAGTGTTGGCGTTGGGGGATCACGCCGGAATCGCGCAGTCCGCCGTCGTGCCGGCCTGCGATCGGCCGTCGCCGGAAGACACGGCGAAAGCGTTCGAGTGGGCGGACCGGGCGGCGGTGACGAGTGACGCCCGGCGGCAGGGCGACCAGCGGATGCTGTGGTACCGGGCACCAGCACGGGTCTGGGAGGAGGCGCTGCCGGTTGGGAACGGACGGCTGGGCGCGATGGTATTCGGCGGCGTCGCGGACGAGTGCCTGCAACTCAACGAGGACACGCTGTGGGCGGGCAGCCCGAAGGACGCCAGCAACCCGGACGCACTGGCGGCACTACCGGAGGTGCGCCGCTTGTTGTTCGCGGGTCAGAACGCGGAGGCCACCGAGTTGGCTGGTAAGACGATGATGGGCCGGCCGACGCGCATCCAGTCGTACCAGTCGCTGGGGGAGTTGAATATCGAGGCGCCGGGTGCGGCTGGCGCCTCGGCCTACGTGCGCGCGCTCGACCTCGACACCGCCATCGCGTCCGTCAACTACGTGGCGGGCGGCGTGACGTTCACGCGGGAGATGTTCACGTCGGCGCCGGCTGGCGTCATCGTCGCGCGATTCACGGCCAGCACGCCGGGGGCGCTCGATCTCAAGCTGGCGTTCAAGCGTGCGAAGGACGCGCGGAGCGAGGCGGTTCCGGGCAACGCGAAGGCAATTCGGATGACGGGGCAGGTAAATGCCGATCGCGGCACGGATCTGGGCATGCGGTTCGCAGCCGTGCTCCTGGCCGTCAACGACGGTGGAACCGTGTCGAATGACGGCGGCAGGCTGAGTGTGTCGCGAGCCAACGCGGTCACGTTCATCGTTGCGGCGTCGACCAACTATCCCGGTCTCGGCAGGGGCGGGCCGAGTGCCAGTACCGATCCCGCGACGCGGGCCGCCGATGCGGCGACGCGCGCGTCTGCCCGGTCCTACGACTCGCTCGAAGCCGAGCACGTCACCGACTATCAGCGGTTCTTCCGCCGTGTCGTGTTCCGCCTGGGATTGCCGCCAGACATCGCGGGCGCGTTGCCAACCAACGAGCGGCTGGCACGGTTCAAGAGCGGCCGGCCCGATCCGGGCCTGGCGGCGCTCTACTTCAACTTCGGTCGCTATCTTCTGATCAGCAGTTCCCGGCCGGGCGCGATGCCCGCCAACCTCCAGGGCCTCTGGGCGTGGAAGCAGGCGAACCCGTGGAACGCCGACTTCCATACCAACATCAACCTGCAGATGAACTACTGGCCGGCCGAGCCCGCGGCCCTGTCCGAACTGCATCTCCCGCTGTTCGATTTGATGGACAGCCTCGTGGCGCCGGGCTCCATGACGGCGAAGACGCAATACAACGCCCGCGGCTGGGTGGTGCATCATTTGACCGATGCGTGGGGATTCAGCGCCTGCGCCGACGGCGTCCAGGGCATCTGGCCGATGGGCGCCGCGTGGCTGGCGCGCCACCCGTGGGAGCACTACCTGTTCACGGGCGATCGCGCGTTTCTGCGCGACCGCGCGTGGCCGTTGATGAAGGGGGCCGCGCAGTTCGTGCTCGACTTCCTGGTGGAGGCGCCCGCCGGCACGCCCGTCGCGGGACGGCTCGTGACCAACCCGTCGCACTCACCCGAGAACGCGTTCTTTCTGGCAGACGGGAAGACGCAGTCCCGGTTCACCTACGCCGCGACGATGGATCTCGAGATCATCGAGGACCTGTTGAAGAACACGGTCGAGGCGTCGAGCGTGCTGGGCATCGAGCCTGAGTTCCGCGCCGAATGCGCGCGGGCGCGAGCGCGCCTGGCGCCGGTGCGCGTCAGCCCGGCCACCGGTCGCATCATGGAGTGGGTCGAGGACTACAAGGAAGTCGAACCGAACCATCGTCATACGTCGCATCTCTACGCGTTGCATCCCGCGTCACAGATCGACCCCATCATGTCGCCGGCGTTGGCCGACGCGGCCCGCAAGACGCTGGAAGCCCGTGGCGACGGGGGCACGGGGTGGAGTCTGGCCTGGAAGATCAACATGTGGGCGCGGCTGCTCGACGGCAATCATGCCGGTCTGCTGCTGACGAATCTGCTGGCCGACAAGACGCTGCCGAACCTCTTCGACACGCATCCGCCGTTCCAAATCGATGGGAACTTCGGCGCGACCGCGGCGATCGCCGAGATGCTGCTGCAGAGCCATGCCCGGCAGGACGACGTGTGGATCCTGCACCTGCTGCCCGCGCGGCCCGATGCGTGGCCGGACGGGAGCGTTGCCGGCCTCCGCGGCCGCGGAGGGTTCGAGGTATCGGAGCAGTGGCTCGGGGGCAAGCTGACGGAGGCCCGCGTGCGCGCGTCGGCCAGTGGTCCCGTATTCGTGAAGCTGGGTGCGAAGATGGTGCGGTTCGAACTGAAGGCGGGGCAGACGCTCGTGCTAGACGGTTCGCTACAAAGCAAGAAGTAGGAGAGGTACTGGCCGGACGAACGCCTAGCCCAAAACGAGGAACGTCGCTTCGCTCTGGCTTCCGAAGACCTCGATGTCGGCGCCATGTCTCCGGAGCAACCGCATAACATCTTCCGTGGTGCAGTTGCCGATCCGTAGCCATACCACTAATGGAGGCGCGCCCCGGAGGATGCTGAGACGGTGGAAATCCTCGTCTTTCGTGACCAGGGTGAACCCTCGGGCACCGGCGAGCGCCCACACGTCGGCATCCGACGCGCCGGCAGCATCGAGTTGACGGACGTGGGCCGATCCCGGAAACAAGTCTTCGAGTTGCTGGCAGAGCTGTTCTGAGAGTTGTTCGTCGAACAGCAGGCGCATAGCGCTAGGCCGCCGGGGCGGTCATGGTTCTGCGTTCGCGCTCGGCCGCGTACGCGAGGCATGCCCGCACGTCTTCCGCCTTCAGTTGGGAGAATTCGGCCAGGATGCGGTCCTCGGTCATACCACCTGCGAGGTAGTCGAGAACGTCACCGACCGTGATGCGGGTGCCTCGGACGCACGGCTTGCCGAATCGAACGTCGGCGCTGACGGTGATGCGGTCCAACAGGCTCATACGCAGATACTACCGCACGCGCCCGTTTCCCGTCAGCCCTGTGCAGATCATCTGTTTGGATTGACATTGACGGCGTCCGTGCGGTGCGTTACAGTCTGTAACGTGACAGAGCGTAACGTTCCAATTCGTCAGATCACCGACCTCCAACAAGCCATTCTCGACGTGGTGTGGACCGACGGAGCCGTCACGGCTGATCGGGTCCGTGAAGCACTGTTGCCTCACCATCGGCTAAGCGACTCAAGCGTGCGCACGCTGCTCAGACGCCTTGAGGCACGCGGGTTCTTGACGCACGACCTCAACGGCAAGGTGTTCGTCTATCGAGCCGCCCTGCGGCGCCCGAGCGTGGCTGCCCGTGCGGTGCAGCACGTGATCGACCGGTTCTGCGCCGGGTCGGCGGAGCAGTTCCTCGCAGGTATGGTGGATGAGAAGGTACTGACCGTCGAACAGATCGCGCGTCTGGCGACGAAGATCAAGAGCCGCTCGTAAGCGGTGGGTTGAGCGTAGGAGGCCTGTCATGTGGCCAAGCTGGCTCGGCGAGCTCTTTCAGTTGGCGATCTATTCGTCGGTTCGGGCCGTCCTCCTGGCAGCTGCCGTCGGCGGTCTGCTGGCCGTGATGCGCGTCCCTCGGGGCGGAGTGCGCCACGCCGCGTGGGCGGCTGTTATGGCGGCGATGATGTTGATGCCGGTGTTGGCGCGCGTGGTGCCGCCGATTGAGGTGCGGCTGCCGGCAGTCGCTCGCGCAATAGACCCGCTCGCTGAAGGATTCGTCTCCGATTGGACGCCGAGGACGGGTCCTCCCGCCGACGCCCTCCTCGGTTCATCGGTTCGCGAGAATCCGGGCGCGCCCGCCGTGGCGGAAGCCCCCGTCGGGCCCCGAGTCCAGTCCCAAATACCCGCCATGCCCGGACCCGTGTGGCCGCTCACGGTCATCGGGGCGTACGCGGTTGGCGTGCTGTTCTTTCTGGCCAGGCTAGCCGTCGGTTGGGTCATGATGCGCCGACTCGTGCGCCGTAGCCGGCCATGGGGTCAACCCGAGGCGAACCGTGCGGAAATAGTCATCTGCGAGTCGCCCCTGGTTGCCACCCCGCTGACGGTCGGCTTCGTGTCGCCCGTGATCATCCTCCCCGCAACGTGGCCGTCGTGGCCAGAAGAGACACTGCGTGCCGTCCTGGCGCACGAGACCGCTCACGTCCGGAGGCGCGACCCGGCCGTCGCCTTCGTGGCCTTCGTCAATCGCGCGATCTTCTGGTTCCATCCGCTGGCGTGGTGGCTCGAACGCGCGGTCGCTCGAAATGCCGAGGACGCCTGCGACGGTGTGGCGATCAAAGAGGTCACGACACCACGACGGTACGCCGAAGTCCTGATGGAGATGGCAGAGGCGGTTCGCCGGCACAAGGGGCGAGTGGCGTGGCAGGGAGTCGGTGTCGATGGCGCAGGGATGCTGGGACGACGTATCAGCAGGATTCTCCGTGGCGATGCTTTCAGAGAAGTATCCACGACCCGCAGGATCGGCGTTTGTGTTTCCAGCGCCGTAGCCATCGCGCTGGCCGTCGCGTGCCAGCAACCGAAACCGGCGCCAGCGCCACTCCGGCCCGACCCCCAACTGACGGCCCAGTGGGACCAACAGCAGGCCAGGGGCGTCGAATTCAAGGCCGCGCTGGCGATGACAAAGGCGCACGCCGCCGAACTCGAAGCCGTGCTGCAGAAGAATCCGGAGGATCGCGAGACGCGGAAGCAGTTGCTGACGTTCTACTTCTACGGAGACCCCAAGCACACCGCGGTCAGTTGGGAGGAGAAGATCGCCGCGAGGAGACGGCACGTCCTGTGGATCATCGCCCACGATCCAGGCGGTCCTTTGCTGGACGGCTGGCGCACGATCAATCCGGTCTACGACCCTGCCGGCTACGGGCAGGCGAAGAACCTGTGGCTTGCGGCGACCGCCAAGCAGGGTGTTGATCTGCCAGTGCTCAGTAACGCCGCTTACTTCTTCCAGCGCATCGACAGGTCTCTGACTGAGCGTTTCCTGCTGCAGGCAGAGGCTCGGGACCCGGGTGGGCCCAAACCGCGCGTCAAGGACGGTGTCTCCTACCTCCCGTGGACGGCGCAGCTCGGCGGGCTCTATGCCGACGCTGTCATCGATGCCAGGCGGCACGCGGTGGGTTCCACGTCTGTTCCGCAAGACGCGACGGGCGCCGATGCGGCGTTCGGCGTGGTGGCGCGACAGAAGCTCGACGAGACCTCCGACGCTGTCATGCTCACCAGCGCCGGCGGACGTCTGGTCCAGAGTTTCGCCCGTTTCACACGGGACATGGACTCGGTCGACTCGGAACTCGAACAGCTCGGTGTGTCATATCTGAACCGGGCCATCCGGCTCGATCCCGGCAGAACACCTGCCCGGACCTACCTGGTGTGGTTGGCATCAATCCCGCGCACTCTCAAGCTCCGAGCGTTCCTGAAGAACGTGCCGAAGGAGAAGCGGGCCGAGGTAATTCGAACGCTGCCCGATTCCGACCGCATGTTCGCTCTACAGGCAGACGCCAGCGGCCACTATTCGGATGCGTGGTCGCAGGAGTACACAAAACACGATGCCGCAGCAGCCAGGCCTCTGTGGACGCAAGCACGACGCGACGCCGAGGAACTGCTGGCACTCGCCGATAGACTCCCGAACGATCCCGATCGCGGCACCGCCATCTTCGCGGCGCACGTGACGCTCGGTGTCGTGGCACTGAAGGACAACGACCGGGCATCAGCGCTGAAGCACATGGAGGCAGCCTGGAACGCCCCGCCGTCGGATGAACTCAGGTACGGAACGCGATTCGATTGGTCGCGGCTGGCGGTTCAAATGCTCGCATGGGGCGAGCGTGAATCGGTGGCACGGTTTCTTGAACGTGTCGCTGCCGTCAGCGCGTCTCAACGGGAGCGACTGACGGTCGACGTCGCCCAGATCCGCGCCGGCAGGATGCCGGCGTTCTATCAGAGTCAGACGGTGCCGCACTGACGATGCGTGGCTGCACGATAGCGCCCGACCCGCCCGCGGCCGCTCGAATCGCCTTGAACTTCGGCCTGTCTGGGCGGGTTTACCAACCGTAGCTCGCCTGAGGAAGATGGCAAACCGGAAGGTAAGCGAAGGTTGGTGCGCCCGACAGGATTCGAACCTGTGGCCTACGGCTCCGGAGGCCGTCGCTCTATCCAGCTGAGCTACGGGCGCGCTTGCGAGGCGCGAGGCATTGGGCGTCAGGCGCTTGGATCGACGCGTGAGGCGCTGGGGCTCCGGAACTCCCTGTCGCCTACCGCCTACCGCCTGACCCCTGCCGGTGCGCCCGGCCTGTCACTTTCGCTCAGGGCCGGTGCGCATCGTGCCTGGTGCGCCCGGAGGGGCTCGAACCCCCGACCTGCGGCTTCGAAGGCCGACGCTCTATCCAGCTGAGCTACGGGCGCAAGAAAGATCAGTCTATCATGGCCGCCGCAAAATCGCGGTAGACTCGGACTCGTGAGTTTCCCCGCCGAGAAGAGCCTCGCCGAGGCGCACGGCAGCGTGCCCATTCCGGCCAACGCCGGCTTCTGGCGCAAGCTCTTCGCCTTCGCGGGCCCCGGCTACCTCGTGGCCGTCGGCTACATGGACCCGGGCAATTGGGCCACCGATCTCGCCGGCGGTGCCCAGTTCGGCTACGCCCTGCTCAGCGTCGTCATGCTGTCGAACCTGATGGCGATCCTGCTGCAGTCGCTGGCCGCGCGCCTCGGCATTGCCACCAGCCTCGACCTGGCCCAGGCCTGCCGCGCCTACTACTCCAAGCGCACCGCGCTGGTGTTGTGGGTGTTCGCCGAGATCGGGATTGCGGCCTGCGACCTGGCGGAGGTGATTGGCTCGGCGATCGCGCTCCAGCTGCTCTTCGGTCTGCCGATGATCGTCGGCGTGCTCCTCACGTCGCTCGATGTCCTCATCATCCTCTTCCTTCAGCACCACCGGTACCGCGTGCTCGAGGCGGTTGTCGTCACCTTGATCGTGAGCATGGCGGCGGCCTTCGCGATCGAGGTGTACCTGTCGAGGCCGGATCTGGCGGCGGCGTTGAAGGGTTTCCTGCCTACCACCGAGATCATCCGGAATCCCACGATGCTCTATCTCGCGATCGGAATCCTGGGCGCCACCGTGATGCCGCACAACTTGTACCTGCACTCGTCGATCGTGCAGACGCGCAAGTACGGCGAGTCCGACGCGGGGCGCCACGAAGCGATCCGGTTTGCGAATATCGACTCGGCCGTGGCCCTGACGGCGGCGCTGTTCGTCAATGCCGCCATCCTGGTGGTGGCGGCCGCCAACTTCCATGGGACCGGCTACGAGTCGGTGGCCGACATCTCCGATGCGTACAAGTTGCTGGCGCCCATCCTGGGCACGAGCGTCGCCAGCACGCTGTTCGCGCTGGCGCTCCTGTGTTCGGGCCAGAACTCGACGCTGACCGGCACGCTGGCCGGGCAGATCGTGATGGAAGGCTTCCTCAACTTCCGCATGCGGCCCTGGCTCCGCCGGCTCATCACGCGCTCGCTGGCCATCATTCCCGCGGTGATCGCCGTGGCCCTCTACGGCGATCGCGGATCCGGCTCACTCCTGATCCTGAGCCAGGTCGTGCTCAGCCTGCAGCTGCCGTTTGCCGTATTCCCGCTGGTGGCGTTCACCGGCGATCGCCGGAAGATGGGCCGCTTCGTGGCGCCGCGCTGGATGCAGTGGCTGGCCTGGCCCGTCGCCGTCGTGATTGCCGGGCTCAATGCCTGGCTGCTCGTGCAGATGGTCGGAGGCTGGCTCGCGTAGGGCCGGGGCAGAGCGGAGCAGACGATGTACAAGCGAATTCTGATCGCGGTGGAACACTCGGAGGCCGACCGCACGATCCTCGATCACATCCAGCCGCTGGCGCGGATGTGCGGATCGAGCTTGCTCGTGGTGCACGTGGCGGACGGGTGGGCGGCCCGCGCGTACCACGATCTGAACCTGCGCGAGTCGGCCGAGATCGTCGAGGACCGGGCCTACCTCGCCCGGATCCAGAGCGAACTCACGGCCGCGGGTTTTGTGGTCGCCAGCCGACTGGCGATGGGTGAGCCCGCCACCGAGCTGGTGCGCATTGCCGAGGCGGAAGGCGTGGACCTGGTGGCCATGGCCACGCACGGGCACGGCTTCCTGAAGGACATCATTCTGGGCGAAACGGTCGACAAAGTCCGCCACGCGCTGAAGGTGCCCGTCCTGCTGCTGCAGGCGCGGCGAGAGTAGGGAAGCGTCGATGCCGGGCTGGAGCCTGCCCATTCGACCCTGCTCAGGGCACCCTGAGCGACGCCGACGGGTGGCGCTCCCAGGCTGCCACGAAGTGCTTCTGAACACAGGGCTGAAGCCCTGTGCCACGAAGTGCTTCTGAACACAGGGCTGAAGCCCTGTGCCACGAAGTGCTTCTGAACACAGGGCTGAAGCCCTGTGCCACGTGCGCTGGCTGAATGTGGCCCAGGACTTTCCGCCTAGGCGCGAAGCGCTACGGCGAGACCTCGGCGGAACTCAAAGCGCGAAGTCGGGCAGTCCCCGGTCGTCCCATTCAGGAACATCTGCAAAGGCTTTGCCGTATTTCCGGTAGAGGAGGCCGGACCGGCATGGCACCTGCAAAGCGTAAGCGCTGGCTCTATATCTCAGTCATTGCGGGCGTTGTGGTCATCGGCGGCGGCGCCATCGTGGCACTTCGGGGCGCGGCGCCCACGATCGATCCCGGCCGCATCGCCACCGTTGAACGCGGTGACCTTGCGAAGTCCGTCGTCGCCACCGGCCGCATCGAGCCGATCGCCAAGGTCGAGATCAAGTCCAAGGCCAACGGCATCGTCAAGGAATTGAAGGTCGAGGTCGGCGATCGCGTGAAGACGGGCCAGGTGCTCGTCGAACTCGACAAGGACAACCTCGAAGCGCGGCTCCGCGCGGCGCGGGCCGCGCTGGCCGGCGCGCAGGCAAACCTCGCGGCGGCCGTGGCCGAGCACGAGAAGAACAAGGTCGAATCCGAAGGACCGGATGTGCCGTTCGCCAAGCGCAGCCTCGAGCGGGCCGAGCGCCTCTTCAAGGACGCGCTGATCTCCCAGCAGCAGGTTGACGACGCGCGCATCCAGCTGGACCAGGCCGTGAATCGCCAGCTGATCGCGAAGACCCAGCTTGGCGTGGCCCAGGCGAAGACGGCGCAGGCCAGGGCATCGGTCGCCGCGGCGCAGGCCGCGGTGGACCAGTCGGAAGAAGAGCTCAACAACTCCACGATTCGATCGCCCATCGACGGCATGGTGCTCGCGCGCCCGGTGGAGATCGGCAGCCCGGTGTCGTCCATCCTGAACCTCGGGGCCAACGGCACGCTCGTGCTGGTGCTCGGCGACATCAGCAAGGTGTACGTCAAGGGCAACGTGGACGAGGCCGACATCGGCAGCGTGCGGCTGGGGCAGCTGGCGCGGATCAAGGTGGAGACGTTCCGCGACAAGCAATTCGACGGCAAGATCACGCAGATCTCCCCGATGGGCACGGACAAGGACAACGTGGTGTCCTTCGAAGTGAAGGTGTCGATCGAGAATTCCGGCGGGGAACTGCTCGCCAACATGACCGCCAACGCGGAGATCATCCTCGAGCAGCACCGCAACACGCTCATCGTGCCCGAGGCGGCCATCGTCTACGACGCCAAGCGCAACGCGTCGGTAGACGTCGTGGCGCCGGCCTCGAAGACGGGCAAGGAACGCCGGCCGATCAAGGTCGGCGTCAGCAACGGCACGAAGACGCAGGTGCTGACCGGCCTCACGGAAGGGCAGAAGGTCGTGCTGCAGTAGGGCTCACACAGGGCTGAAGCCCTGGGCCACGCACGACCACCACGGACACGGTAGGGGCGCAACACGCTGCGCGCGGAGCAGAGGCCGCCGATGCCAGCACTTCGAGACCTTCTGACAGAGACGTTCGCGAACCTGCGCGCCAACAAGATGCGCAGCTTCCTCACGATGTTCGGCATCGTGTGGGGCGTGACGTCCATCCTGATCCTGTCGGCCGTCGGCGAGGGCTTCGGCCGCGGCAACCAGCACGTGCTCGAAGAGCTCGGCAAGAACATCGTCATCATCCGCAACGGGCGCACGAGCCTGCAGGCGGGCGGCGAGCGGGCCGGCCAGCTCATCCGGCTGTCGATTGACGACGTGTACGCGCTGAAGCGGGAATCCAAGCTGCTGCAGGACATCACGCCCGAGCTGATGCGCAGCGGCGTCAAGGCCAAGAGCGCCTACAACGCCAGTTCGATCCAGTTGAGCGGCATCTGGCCGGTCTTCCAGTACCTGCGGACGATCGAGATGGATCGCGGCCGGCCCATCAGCGACGAGGACTGCCACGAGGCACGCCGGGTCGTGGTGCTCGGCTTCGACGCGTCAAAGCAGCTCTTTGCCGACCGCGACCCCGTTGGACAGACGATCACGCTGAACGCGACGCCCTACGTCGTGATCGGCCGCGTGCGGAAGAAGCAGCAGGACTCGAACTACACCGGGCAGGACGACCAGCGGCTGTTCATGCCCTACGAAACGGCGCGCAAGGACTTCCCGATGCCCGGCCTGCTCAACACGCCGGACCACGTGTCCGCCATCATCGCGGGGCCCAGGCCCGAAGTGACCGCGATGATCCGCGACATCATGGAGCGCGAAAAGAACGTCCGCCTGTTCTTCGGCCTCAATTCGCGCGGCCCGGTTGAACAGGAAGTCCGGAGCATCCTGTCCAAGACGCACGGCTTCGACCCGCAGGACCCGGAGGCCATCGGCTTCTGGAACACCGCTGTCGAGTCCGTGATGTTCGCGAAGATGATCGCGGGCATGGATCGCTTCTTCCTCGCGGTCAGCGTGGTGACGCTCCTGCTCGGCGGGATCGGCGTGATGAACATCATGCTGGTGGCCGTCCGTGAACGGACGCGTGAAATCGGCGTCCGCAAGGCGATCGGGGCCACGGCCCGCAGCATCCAGTGGCAGTTCTTCGTGGAGGGCCTGCTGCTGACGGGCATCAGCGGCATCGTGGGGTACATCGTCGGCGCCGGCCTATGCGCCTTCGTCAACCTCGCGCCGATGCCCGAGCGCTTCTCCGGGATGATCATCACGTGGCAAATCAATGTGGCCGCGGTGGTGCTGCTGTCGCTGATTGGCGTGGCGGCGTCGACGTATCCGGCGCGGCGCGCGGCACAGCTGCCGCCGATTGAAGCCCTGCGGTACGAGGCCTAGCCATGTTGTGGAAGGAAATCCTGTCGCAGGCGTGGCACTCGCTGGTGGCGCACCGGTTCCGGGCCGGCCTGACGATGCTCGGCATCGCGTGGGGCATCGTGACCGTGACGTCGCTCATGGCCTACGGGAACGGCTTCCACGATGCCCTCGCGTTCGGGTTCCGCAACGCGTTCACGACGGGCGTGGCGGTGATCTGGCCCGGCCAGACCAGCATGCAGGCGGGCGGCGAGCGAGCCGGCAAACGGGTGTTCCTGAAGCTGGAAGACGTAGAGCCGGTGCGGCAACTCGGCCTGGTCAAGTCCGTCAGCCCCGAGATCTACGAGTCGATGCCGCTCAGTCGCGGCGCCTTCCAGACCACAGCGGGCGTGCGCGGGGTTGCGCCGGAGTACGGCGTCATGCGGTCCGAACTGCCGTCGGACGGCCGCTTTATCAACGCGGAGGACGTGGACCGCCGGCGGCGGGTCGCCTTCCTGGGGACCGACGTCGCGCAGAAGCTGTTCGCCAACAGTCCGGCGGTGGGCGAGACAATCCGCATCCGCGGTGTGACGTTCGAGGTGATCGGCGTGCTGGCCGACAAGGCGCAGCTCTCGAACTACTTCTACCCGGACAAGCGCAGCGTCTTCATCCCGTATACGTCTACGGAGCAGATCTTCCACCAGGACTACCTGGACACGCTGGTGGTGCAGACGATCGCGCCGGAGTTTCACGACCAGGCCATGAAGCAGGTCCGGGGCGTGCTGGCCGAGCGGCACCGCTTCGATGCCCGGGACGAGCGGGCGCTGCAGATCAACGACAGCGCCGAGATCCGGCAGATGCTCGACGGCATGACCACCGGCTTGAAAGTGATCCTGGGATTCATCGGGACCCTGACCCTGATGATCGGCGGCGTCGGCGTCATGAACATCATGCTGGTGTCGGTGACCGAGCGGACGCGCGAAATCGGCGTGCGCAAGGCCCTCGGGGCCAGGCGGCGCCACATCCTGATGCAGTTCCTGGCCGAGGGGTTGGTCATCACGTCGTTCGGCGGCCTGGCCGGCGTCATCCTGACTGCGATCGTCGTCAACGTGGCGGGCGTCCAGCCGTTCCTCGCGGACTTGATTGGCGATCCGTCGCGGGGGACGGATATCCGGCTCATCCTGACGCCGGACGTGCTGGTGACCACGACCTTGATCCTCATGGTGACGGGCATCCTGAGCGGCCTCTTCCCGGCGATGCGCGCGGCCCGAATGGATCCGATCGAGGCGCTGAGGTACGAATAGCCTTTTCCCTTTGCCCTTTTTCCTGCCCCTGTACGTGGCGCGACCGGCGCTTGTGGCGCCGGTCGGCGTTGGTAGGAATACTGGAAGGTTCGAACGGTTTAGAGAACCAGGTGGGTCAGACCCGACTCTCTCGCTGCCAGCGTGTGGAGGCCACCACATCACAGGCTCGGTCTGGAACTCTCTCGTTCCTCGCACCCTCCCATGTTGCAAACACGTTGCCAATCCGCCGTCTCCCGGCATTTCCCGGGAATCCTTCCGTTTTTCCGGCCAAACTCCGAAATCCCCTGCGCAAACTGTCGGCGGGTTGACGTTCGGTGTCGCGAATGTGTCAGCGCGGTGACACTTCGGTGTGCGATCCGGGTGTGCGCACCGTGCGTGCACAGTGCACGCGCACCAGAGGCACGCGGCTGAAGCCGCGTGGCTACGTACGTCTCGGCGGTGTGAGCCTGGTCCGCGATGCCTGGTTCCGTCTTGTTGTCGGGCGCGCAGTGTAGCAAGATGGGCCGTCTTTCGACGGAGGGATCGATGAACGCCTCGCCCCCGCGCCGTATCGCGGCCTTCGCGGTGCCCGTGGCCGTCGGCCTGGGAATCGCGCTGCTGCCGACGCCCACTGGCCTGACGCCTTCCGCGTGGCATTACTTCGCGTTGTTCTCGGCCATCGTGGCGGGGCTGATGACCGAGCCGCTGCCGGCTTCGGCCGTGGGGTTCATCGGAACGGGACTTGGAGCCGTTTCTTGCCTGGTGGTGGCGGAGCCGTCGGGTTCACTGAAGTGGGCGCTCGGAGGTTTCGCCAACAGCACCGTCTGGTTGGTGTTCGGCGCGCTCACGATCACCCTGGGTTACGAGAAGACGGGGCTCGGCCGCCGCCTCGCGCTGGTCCTGGTGCGTCGATTGGGCGGGCGAACGCTCGGTCTCGGCTACGCCATCGCGCTTGCCGACTTCGCGATGGGCCCGTTCATGCCCTCGAACACCGCGCGCAGCGCGGGCACGATCTTCCCGGTCGTGCGGAACATTCCGCCCATCTTCGCGTCAGAGCCCGGTCCTTCGGCCCGGCGTATGGGCAGTTACCTGCTGTGGACGGCCTTCTGCGCCCAGGGCATTACGTGCCTGACGTTCGCCACCGCCTTCGCGCCGAACCTGCTGGCGATCGAACTCGTGGAGAAGGCGTCGGGCGTGCGGCTCACTGTCGGCGAGTGGTTCGCGGGATCGTGGCCGGTGGGGATCCTGCTCATCGGGCTGCTGCCGCTGCTGGTGTATTGGGTCTATCCGCCGGAGGTCAAGGACAGCCCGGAGGCAAGGGACTGGGCGGCTGGCGAGCTCGCGGCCATGGGGCGCATGACGCGACACGAGTGGCTGATGGCCGCCCTCGCCGTGATCGCGGTCATCGCGTGGACCACGGCGTCGAACGTCATCGATCCGGCAGCGATGGCCCTGCTCGTCATCGGGGTGATGCTGGTCGCCAATGTCGTGTCGTGGCAGGACGTCATCGAGAACTGGCGGGCGTGGAACGTGTTCGTGCTGCTGGCGACGCTCGTGGCGCTGTCGGAAGGCCTGACGAAAGTCGGCTTCACGCCCTGGGTGGCTGGCGGCGTGAGCAGCTACCTGGGCCAGTTCGGCCCGGGGATCGCCCTGGCCGGGATCGTCACGGCGTTCGTGGTGAGTCATTACATGTTTGCCAGCGGCACGGCACACACGGCCGCCGTGCTGCCCGTGGCGCTGACGGCCGGGCTCGCCATCCCGGGCGTGCCGCCGCGGCTGCTGGCCCTGCTGCTGTGCTACAGCCTGGGTGTGATGAGCGTGATCTCGCCGTACGCCACGGGGCCGGCGCCCGTCTACTACGGCAGCGGGTACCTGCCGAGGCAGGACTTCTGGAGACTGGGCGCAATCTTCGGCCTCATCTTCCTCGTCGCGCTGCTCGGCGTCGGGTATCCGTATCTCAGGATGATGGGGTACTAACCTACTTTTTGACGGGCGGCGGCGCTGCCAGCGCTTCGATCTTCGCGACCCACGCCTTGGGCCCCAGTTGCGCCAACTGCGGCACTTCCGCGGCCGCAATCACCAGTTTCCGCATCGACGGCACGATCGCGATCTCGACCGCCGCGTGCGGCCTGGCGGCCTGATCGATCTTCGCGATGGCCGCGTCGCGCCAATCGGCCGGCGGCAGCGTGCCCGTCGACAAGTACGAAAGCGCTTCCAGGCCCAGCGATCCCAGGCCCGCCAGGTCCGCTGCCACCGGCGCGATTTCCTGCAGCATGGGCGCCTGGTCGATCACCCGGTCGATGGCCGGCCGAATGCTCCGAAAACTCTCGAACGTCGAGGTCAGTTCTGCCTTGCGCAGGGCGAATCGCGGGGCATCCATCAGCAGTTCATCCACGCCGACACGCAGCATCAGCGCGACGGCGCTGTCCGGCCGGGCCGCGTCCACGAAGCCGGTCAGCGGCGAGAGCTGGGTGCCGGGCTTCGAGGAGCCTCGCCGATAGCCCTTGACGGGTTCGACGGCGGACGCCAGCAGCGCGAGTTGCGCGATGTTGTGGGTACCGGCCATCCGCCGGAGCATCACGGGCGCCATGCTCTCGTGGCGCAAGCCCAGGTCTTCGAGTTGCAGCGAAATCGACCCGAGCCGGCGGTACATGTCGTTGACATCGCGCACGGTGCCGGGCGACCAGAACCGCTCGGCAATCGCCGCCGTGCGCGGCCAGATGCGCGAGTCCACCGTCTCCGGCGTGACCCACTCGGCCCACATGCAGGCTTCGCCGCCCATCACGCGCCTGGCCTCGTCGGGCGTGAGCGCCAGCGTCGGCGGAAGCGGATCCACCAGGTAATGATCCGTCGTCTTGTACATGAGGTCGATGTAGTACCCGTTCGACAGGATGCCCGTGTAGCCCATCTTTGCGCTCTCGGCCAGCGACGCCTGCCCGCGCCACGACTGGATCATCGCGGTCTTCGGCAGATCCGGGTGCAGGATCTCGTCCCAGCCCACCATCTTCTTGCCGTACTTCGTGAGGATCTTCGTCAGGCGCTGGTTGAAGTACGCCTGCAGCGCGTGGGCGTCGGCCAGCTTGTTCTTCGCCATGAACGCCTTGATCGATTCATTGGCGTTCCAGTGCTTGCCGTTGTTCTCGTCGCCCCCGATGTGCATGTACGCGTCCGGGAACAGCGCGGCCATCTCGCCGTAGAACGTGTCGAGGAACGTGTAGACCGCTTCGCGGGTCGGGTCGAGCGCCGGGTCGTGAACGCCCCACGTGCGTGCGATCTGATACGGTCCCGGCGCGCTGGCCAGCTCGGGGTGTCCCACGAGCCACGCCGTCACGTGACCGGGCATGTCGAACTCCGGGACCACGCGAATGCCGCGCTCGGCGGCGTAGGCGATGATGTCGCGCATCTGGTCCTGCGTGAAGTACTCGCCGTCCGAGCCCAGCTGGTGGAGCTTCGGGAACTTCTTGCTCTCGATGCGGAAGCCCTGATCTTCAGTCAAGTGGAGGTGCAGGACGTTCAGCTTCACGGCGGCCATGCCGTCGATGTTGCGCTTGATGACGTCCACCGGGAGGAAGTGGCGCCCGACGTCGACGAGCAGCCCGCGCCATGGGAACCGCGGCGCATCGTCGATCGTCACGGCGGGTAAGAAGTAGCCGGTGCGGTCGCCGTCGACCAGCTGCAGCAGGGTCTCGAAGCCTCGGAGCGCGCCGACGCTGGTGGCGGCCTTCAGCATGACCTGCTTGCCGCCGACGGTCAGCGTGTACGACTCGTTCTCGTCCACGGTCGGGACCTTGGCGCCGGGGCCGTCACATTCGACGACAAGCGTGGCTGCGGCCGCATCCGTGGTGAGGCCGCGCGCGAACTCGAGACCCGTGCGGCGTTCGAGCCGCCGCATCGTGCGGTCGAGCCCCGCCAGCAGCCTCGGGTCGGAGTGCTTCGAGACCGCCACCGTCAGCGACGGCTGCAGCGCGAGCCGGCCAGGCTGGAAGGCCAGGCTGCGGGGGACGGGCATCAGGGTGAGGCGCATGGGCGGCTTCGGGCCGTCCTGCGCGATGACCGTGGCCATCGCCAGCACCAGCAGCACGAGCGTGATTGCGTGTATGCGGATCATAGAGAACACTCCCCGTTCAATCGTGCGATCGGACTCCAGCGCCGCAGTGTAACTGGCGTGGAGCGCCCTTCACGCAGCAAGCCCTTGAGCCAAGCCGAATCTGATTGCCGACAAACGCACCGTCCCGTCAGACTTCCGCGTGGCGTAGGGTGCCAGCGCCACATGCGTCACTGAATGCACCCGCGACGGTGCGTTTGACCGGCTTGCGCGAGCGGGCTCGCGGAGTGACGGTCGCTCCATGCCTCCTACGCGGCCGTCCGTCGATGCCGCAACCGGTCCAGCGCTACCGCCACGATGATGATCACGCCGGTGATGATTTCCTGCACCCAGTTCGACAGGCCCAGGTGCGTCCCGCCCGTCTTGATCTCGGTCATCAGCATCGCGCCGACGATCGATCCCAGGATCGAGCCCTCGCCCCCCGAGAGCGTGCCGCCGCCGATCACGACGGCCGCGATGACGTCCAGTTCGAGCCCGTTGGCCACCGTCGGGTCGCCGACGGTCAGCCGCGAGAACTGCATGATGCCCGCGATGCCGGCCAGCGCGGAGGAGATCACGTAGACCGCCACCTTCACGCCGGGCACGTTCACGCCGCAGAGCCGGGCCGTCTGTTCGTTCGACCCGACCGCGAAGACGTGACGGCCGAAGCGGGTGTATCGCAGCAGGACCGTCACCACGACGGCCAGGATCACCAGCAGCCACACGCCAGGGGGCAGCAATTGCCAGCGCGATCCGTCGGGCAGTTCGGCAATCAGGTTGTTGAGCCACGTGACCGGCGCGTCGATCTTCTGCTCGTGCGCCAGGCCCTTGGCCGCGCCGCGGATGATGCCCATGGCGCCCAGCGTCACGATGAACGGCATGACGCGCAGGCTCGTGATGAGCACGCCATTGAACACGCCGCACGCTGCCCCCATCATGACGCCGCCGGCCGCGGCCATCATCGGGCTGACGCCGGCCTGAAGCAGGTACGCGATGACGACCGTCGTCAGCGCTACCGTCGAGCCCACCGAGAGATCGATGCCCCCGAGGATCACGACCAGCGTCATGCCGAGCGCCGCGATGCCCACCACCGTCGTCTGCCGGATCATCGTCCGCACGTTGCCGGCGGTCGGGAACGTGTCGGGGACGAGCACCGCCAGCAGCACGTAGAGGACGATGAGGGCCACCAGCGGGCCGACCCAGCTGTTGCGCGCCAGCCACTGCGCCACGCGGTGTCGAGAATCGGTGCTCATGCTTGTCCGGTGGCCTCCATCAACAGGTCGTGTTCGGTCAGGTCCGCCACCGGCCGCGCCGGTCCCAGGTGCCCGCGGTGCATTACCGACACGCGGTCGCACACGCCGAGCAGCTCGGGCAGGTAGCTCGACACCAGCAGCACCGCTTTGCCAGCCAGCGCCAGCTTGTCGACGAGCGCGTAGATGTCGGCCTTGCTCCCGACGTCAATGCCGCGCGTGGGCTCGTCGAGCAGGTAGACATCCGCGTCGTGATGGAGGAGCCGGGCGATGGCGACCTTCTGCTGGTTGCCGCCCGACAATTCGCGGACGCTCTGCGCGGTGCTGCGGCACTTGATCCGAAGCCGATCGACCCACGTGGACGAGGCGTGCTGCTGCCGCGACGGCAGGACGAACGGCCCCGGGCCGAGGCCGCGCAGTTTCGTCAGCGTGACGTTGTCCGCCACCGACAGGGCCAGCGCCAGTCCTTCTTCCTTGCGATCCTCACTGACCAGGCCCACGCCCTGCTCCAGGCGCCGTCGGGGCCGCGCCCAGCCGTTCCGCGACGCCACGCGGATCGTGCCGCGCCGGACCGGGTCCAGGCCGAACAGCAGGCGCATCAATTCCGTGCGCCCGGCGCCCACCAGCCCGCCGATGCCGACCACTTCGCCCCGGCGCAACGACAGCGACGCGGCGTCGGGCTTGCGGACGCCTGCCACGCCGGAGAATTCCAGGATCGTCTCCGTTGGCGTATGCGGCGACCGCGGAAACAGCTCGTCGAGCTGCCGGCCCGCCATCATGCGGACGATGTCCGTCGTCGGCGTGTCGGCCACGGCGCCTTCACCGACCGTGGCCCCGTCGCGCAGCACGGTCAGCCGGTCCGCGATGGCGCGCACTTCTTCGAGGACGTGCGAGATGTAGATGACGCTCAATCCGCGGTCCCGCAAACGGCGGATCATCGTGAACAGGCGCCGCACGTCGTCGTCCGCCAGGCTGCTGGTCGGTTCGTCGAGGATCAGGACGCGCGTCGCCGATTGCGCGAGCGACCGCGCCACTTCCACCAGTTGCTGCACCGCTAGCGGCAGATCCCCGGTGCGAGCCCCGAGCGGGATATCCGCGCGATCGAGTTGTTCGAGTGCCGCGCGGGCACGGGCGTCGCGCTCGGCCGGGCGGACGAAGCCCGCCGTGGACGGTTCGTCGCCGAGCAGGATGTTGTCGGCCACGGAAAGGTGCGGCGCCAGCGACAGTTCCTGGTACACCATCGCCACGCCGCGCCGCCGCGCGTCGAGCGGATCGGCCGGGCAATACGGGCTGCCGTCGAGCAGGATGTCGCCATCGTCGGGTGTGAGCGCACCCGACAGGATCTTCATCAGGGTGCTCTTGCCGGCGCCGTTCTCGCCGACGACGGCGTGCACCTCGGCCGGGGCCACCGAGAGGCGGACGCCACTGAGCGCGGCCGTGGGCCCGAACCGCTTGCTGACGTGGCTGATCCGCAGCCGTGGTTCGCTCATCCGGTGGCTACTTGAGGTACTCGTCGAGGTTCGGCTGCAGCCGCTGCTTGACGTCCGGCTGGTTCATGTTGTCGCGCGTGACCACCGTGGCGCCGGTGTCGATGAAGGACGGCACTGGCTCGCCCTTCATGTGCTTCACCAGCGTCTGCACGCCGACGTAGCCCATCGCGAACGGGTCCTGCAGCAGCAACGCGTCAATCTGGCCGTCTCGCAGGCCCTGCACCAGTTTCTCGCTGCTGTCGAACCCGACGTACTTGATCTTGCCCGCGAGGCCCGCGTTCTGCAGCGCGCGCAGCATGCCGAACGTCGTCGACTCGTTTGGGCAGAAGATGCCCTGGACGTTGCCGTCGGCGGCCTTCGTGGAAGCCAGCAGGTTCTCGCCCGTCCGATAGGCGCCTTCCGCCAGCGCGCCCGCGTACTGGTTCGAGCTCACCACCTTGATGTCGGGGAAGGTGGCGATCGCGTCGAGGAAGCCCTGTTCCCGTGCCGTCGTACTTGCGGCACCTTCATGGAGCCGCATCACGATCACGTTGCCCTTGCCGCCGAGAATCTTTCCCAGGTGCATCCCGGCCAGCTTGCCCGCGTCCAGGTTGCTGGTGGCCACCAGGCTGCCGGGGTCGGTGCTTTCGAGCTTCGAATCGAACGTGACGACTTTGACCCCGGCACGCACGGCATTGGCGACGGGCGCCCGGAGGGCCTTGTCGTCGAGCGGGGCGAGCAGCAGGCCCTGGATGCCGCGCGACACCAGCGTATCGACCACGCGGATCTGGTCCTCGCGATCGTCCTCCTTGAGCGGGCCCTGCCACAGGATCTTGACGTTGAGTTCGCGCCCGGCCTTGACCGCCCCGGCGTGAACCGACTTCCAGAACTCGTGGGTGGTGCCTTTCGGCACGACGGCGATGGTGATGTCGGTGGTGGACTTGCCGCCGCAGGCCGCGAGACCGGCGACCACGGCGACCAGGGCGGCGATCAGAAGGAGTCGTCTCATAACGGCCTGATCGTATCGCAACTTCCCCCCGATTAGGGGCCAGGCCCCTTTGGCACGGGAGGTGTGCCAAAAACGCCGAGGGGCCAGGCCCCTTTGGCACGAAGGTTGTGCCAAACCCGGAAATAGTCTCGGCCGGTAACCGGGCTTTGCGGCATACTGCTCCGTGCGCGGAGCCAGTTGGGGCTGCCGCTATCGACTCGAACTGTTCTGGAGGGTTTCCATCATGTCGACCGTTGGGATTGCTCGCCGTGCTCTTCTCGTCATGTGCTGCCTCATGGTCGCGGCCGGCGCGTTGTCCCAGACCCCGCCGCCCCAGTCACAGCCCCCGCAGGGGCAGTTCCAGCCGACCCCGGGTCAGGCTGGGAAGGACGTCATCTGGCTGCCGACGGCGCAGTCGCTCGTGGACCGGATGCTCGACCTGGGAAAAGTGACCGCGCAGGACTACGTCATCGACCTCGGCTCCGGCGACGGCCGCACCGTGATCACCGCGGCCAAGCGCGGGGCGCGGGCGCTCGGCATCGAGTACAACCCGGACATGGTTGAGCTATCGAAGCGGAACGCGGCAGCGGCAGGCGTCAGCGACAAGGCTGCGTTCGAGAAGGCCGACCTGTTCGAGGCGGACTTCTCGAAGGCCACGCTCATCACGATGTTCCTCCTGCCCGACATCAACCTGAAGCTCCGGCCGAAGATCCTCGACCTCAAGCCGGGCACCCGCATCGTGTCGAATTCGTTCACGATGGGCGAGTGGAACTCGGACGATTCGGTGACCGCCACCGAAGAGTGCACTTCCTACTGCACGGCCTATCTCTGGATCGTGCCGGCGAAAGCGGGCGGCACCTGGAAGCTGGGCACGGGCGAACTCACGCTGACGCAGGAATTCCAGATGCTGTCGGGCTCGCTCAAGAATGGCACGACGACGACGCCGATTGTGATGGGCAAGATGCTGGGCGACCAGATCTCGTTCCGCGCGGGTGACGTCACATATACCGGCAAGGTCACCGGAACAACGATGCAGGGCACGGCCAAGTCGGCGACCGGGGCCACGAACTGGACGGCCACGAAGTAGGGGTTGGGCGGCAGGCGGCAGGCGGCAGTCGATAGGCGGTAGGGGAAGGGCGGAAGCCGCAAGGCGTATGGTCTGTACGTGGCACAGGGCTTCAGCCCTGTGTTCAGTTGAGGTCTCTCATGTCCCATCACCACGAACACGATTCCCTCTCGCCGGGCCTTTCGCGCCGGGAACTGCTGACGCGGGCCGGCCAGGCCGCGGCCGCGTCGGTCGTGGCCCTGCCGTTGCTTGAGATCGGTCTGGATGCCGTGGGCGCGGCCGCCGCGCCGCTGACGGCCATCGCCGGCGTCGATCGCATCGCGCTGCTGTCCGGCAAGACGTACCTGAACGCGTGGGCGGGATACGGTGATCCGCCTCGGCGAGGCAACCGCCGGCCGGCGCCTGGGGCACCGCCGCCTCCGCCGCCGGATCCTCCGGGGCCGACTCCCACGGCACTGTGGACCAAGGAACGTGGCCCGGGGGCGGTGACGTTTGCCGACCCGGCGGCCCCGGTGACCACCGCGCGCTTTTCGGCGCCCGGCGAGTACGTCCTCAAGCTCACGCTCGACAACGGCCAGGCGCAGACGTCATCGACGCTCAACGTGCAGGTGGTCCCCGAGCCGTCGCTCACCAGCCTGGACCCCATACCCACGAAACGCTACCGGATCGACAGCCCGCTGTGGGACCGGACGGCCCGGGCGCTCATCGTGAACTGGATTCCGCACTGTATCGACCAGATCAACCGCACGGACCTGACCCAGGGGCCCGGCGGGATCGACAACTTCGTCGAGGCGGCCAAGGCGCTCGCCGGCCAGCCCCACGCGGCGCACAAGGGGTACGTTTTCTCGAACGCGTGGGTGCACCAGACCGTCGAGTCGATGTGCCTGGCGCTGATGGTGGACGCGAAGGGCGACAAGGACATGCTGGCCGCGCAGGCGCGAATGCGAGCGACGCTCGACGACTGGATCCCGAAGATCCTGGCGGCGCAGGAACCCGACGGCTACCTGCAGACGGCGTTCACCCTGCGTGACATGGCGCCGGCCACGGGCGTGCCGGCGGCTGCCCGCGGCCCCTGGACCGAGCGCTGGTCCCCGGCCGCGCGCGGCAATCACGAGGGGTACGTCGCGGGCTACTTCATCGAGTCGGCCATCAATCACTACTCAATGACGGCCGGCGCCGACACCCGCCTCTACAACGGGGCCAAGAAGCTGGCGGACTGCTGGTGCGACAACCTCGGGCCGGCGCCGAAGAAGTCGTGGTTCGACGGCCACCAGGAGATGGAGCAGGCGCTGGTGCGCTTCGGCCGGTTCGTCAACCAGATGGAGGGCGGGCACAAGGGCGATCGGTACGTGCAGCTCGCCAAGTTCCTGCTCGACTCGCGGGCGGGCGGCACCGAGTACGACCAGAGCCACCTGCCGGTCGTGCAGCAGTACGAAGCCGTCGGGCACGCCGTGCGCGCGGTCTACACGTACTCCGGCATGGCGGACGTCGCCGTGGAAACGCGCGACGTCGATTATCAGAGCGCCGTCCTCTCGATCTGGGACAACATCGTCAATCGCAAGTACTACGTCACGGGCGGTGTGGGCAGCGGCGAGACGTCCGAGGGCTTCGGCCCCAATTACTCGCTGCGCAACAACGCGTACTGCGAGTCGTGCTCCAGTTGCGGCGAGGTCTTCTTCCAGTGGAAGCTGAACCTCGCGTATGCCGACGCGAAGTACGCCGACCTGTACGAGGGGACGATCTACAACGCGCTGCTCGGCTCGATCGATCTCGAGGGCCGGAACTTCTACTACGACAACCCGCTCGACGCCAACGTGCCGCGCTACCCGTGGCACTCGTGCCCGTGCTGCGTCGGCAACATCGCGCGAACCCTGTTGATGCTGCCGACGTGGATGTACGCGCGGGGGCCAGACAGCATCTACGTCAATCTCTTTGCCGGCAGCACGATCACGGTGGAGCAGGTGGCCGGCACGGACGTGCAGATGGTCCAGGCCACCGAGTATCCGTGGAAGGGGAGCGTCTCGCTTACAGTGAACCCGAAGGCGCCGGCGCGCTTCAGCCTGCGGATTCGCGTCCCGAATCGCGGCGTGAGCGGGCTCTACACGCGATCGCCTGAGGCGAATGGCATCGGGACGATTACCGTCAACGGCGCCGCCGTCAAGACGGTTATCGATCACGGGTACGCCGTCGTGGCGCGGGCCTGGAAGGCTGGCGACGTGGTCCGGTTCGAGCTTCCGCTGAAGGTTCAGCGGGTGCGCGCGAGCGAGAAGATCGCGGCAACGAAGGGGAAGGTGGCGCTGCAGTACGGGCCGCTGGTCTACAACATCGAGAAGGTGGACCAGGACATTACGCTGGCGTTGGCCGCCGGCGCGGCGCTAACGTCCGAATGGAAGCCGGACCTGCTTGGCGGTGTCGTGGCGATCACCGGCACGTTCGCCGACGGCAGCCGGTTGATGGCGATTCCCAACATGGTGCGCTACAACCGCAATCCGCCCCCGCCGCCACCACCCTCCACCCCGCCGGCGCAGCCGGGAGGCCAGGCGGTGCGTCCGCCCCCGCCGCCCGCGACGTCCATCATTTGGATGATGGAACGGTAACGCGGACCTCGGCAGCCTGGGAGCGCCAGGATCCAGCCTGGCTGGCCAGAACCATCCTCGCTTTTAGAACGGTGTGCGCCACCGCAGCCCGTCGAAGCGAGCGTAATCGCGGTCGGCCGTGATCCACTCGCAACCCGACTCGATGGCGAGGGCGGCGAACCACGCATCAGCCACGAGATTCCCGGTGGCCTTCGATCTGCGGCACAAGTCCGAGAACACCTGCCAGTGCCTGGCTCCGGGCTGAATGACCTGGCAGTGGGACATGCCAAGCAGCGTGTCCGCGAACTCCAGGGCATCAGCGAGCGGGTCCGGGCGGATGAAGGCCCTCCGGTTGGTGACGATCCGAATGAACGCCGCCAGTGCGGAGGGAGACATTCCATACGCTGCATCGCCGTTCATCACGTCATCCAGCCAGGCACGGTACCGATGGTGATCCGGTGCATCCGGCCGGAACGCGTAGATCAGCACATTGACGTCCGGGAGGATCACGAGCGGCCCTCCAGGATGTCGAGCAGGGCCGCGGAGTCGTTGAGGTCGACACCGGGCTGAAGTCCTCCCCCCATCTTCGAGACCGGAAGAACGACACGCTCGCGATGGTGTGGCACGTGGCCGTTTGCCAGCACGAGTCGAAGGCCCTCGGCGATTAGCGCGGTGAGCGTGGTGCCTCGCTTGGCTGCCTCGCGGCGGGCCTGGTCGAGCAGCGGGTCATCCAGTCTCACAGTGGTTCTCATATGTCTAGACATATCAATTGTGATGGCCATATGTCAACGGCGCATGGTGACGCCGCCCTCCTGTGCTTTCAGTGGCACGGCCCGTGCCATGGCACAGGTGCCAGGGATCGGCGGATTCTCGGGAGATCCCCGTTTGGGTGCTGTCCCTGGTCGCAGAAACTGCGACCCGGAAGCGCCGTGCCGATGGCAGAAACTGCCGCCGTCGTGGTCTGCGGAGGACGCTACTTGGCCTTGACGAGCTTTGCGGATGTCTTTTCGGACAAGACCCACATGTCGGGGTCCAACTCCACGGACTCGGGCTTGACCGGCACCCGGAGGGCAAACGGCGCCTCCGCGCCGATCGCAAAGACGACCGTGCGCGCCACCTTGTCCTTGCCCAGTTTCATCGTGATGGGGAGCGGCATGAACCACTCTTCGCCGGCCGGAATGCCCTGCTGGAACACCTTCCCCTTGACCGAGAATGCGCCGTCGGGTTCCGCCTCGATGGCATACTCCAGCCGGTAGCTCGGCAGGTACGTCTGGTACACCCACTGGTTGAAGAACCACTTGAGATCCGTGAGCGTGCTGCGCTTCGAAATCGGCGTCTGCGCAAAATGCTCGTTGGCCACCGCCATGAAGTCATCGGTGGATGCGGACTTGTTCTCGAATCGGCGCACGAAGTCCCTCATCATGTCGAAGAACGGCTGGCCGTTTCCGGTGGCTTGGTCCGTGAACAGGAAGTGCAGCATCCTGAGGACAAGGGCGCCCTTGTTGTAGATGAGGGTGCTGTAGGCATCGGCCGTATCTCTGGTGGACAGCCGGCGTCCCATGATCAGCGGGCCGACGTCGTTGAGACGGCCCGTGCCGAGGCCCAGCGCGGTGCGTGGCGGGCTGGTCAACGAATCGCGCAGGCCTTCGATGAGCGTGCGCGCCGACTCGGGCTTGTCCCGTCGGCCGGTGTAGAGCACGCCTGAGTACTGCGCAAAGCCTTCGCTCAGCCATTGATCGCGATAGGACCGCCACAAGACGACGTCACCCCACCACTGGTGCGACGTTTCGTGGGCGATGAAGGAGAAGGTCGACTTGCCGGCCATGTCCGCCGGCGGCAGCAGCAGCAGCGTGGGCAGGCCCTGTCCGAAGCCGTAGGGATGGAGCGCCGCGCGGAAGACGGGATACGGGTACTTCCCGAACAGTTCGTTGAAGAACCGCATGCTGTTCACCATCTCCGCCAGCATGAATCCGCCCTCGACGTAGATGACGGAGTTCGGCATCAGGTAGATTTCCGTCGGCACCGGCACGTTCTTCAGCTTCTCGCCCGCGGCCGTCTCGATTTCAAAGGGCCCCATGGCAAACGTCACGGCCGCAACCGGGACATCCAGCGCATATTCGGTGATGATTTCGTTCTTGGCCTCCGGATCGGGTCCCTCGCGCAGCCGGACACCCGCCGACGCCACCTTCACGCCCTTGTTGTGGTGGAAGACGAGATCGAACGTGGATCGTTCGAGGTAGCCGTGCCGCGGATACCAGGCTGTGTTGGAGATCGGATAGTGATTTCCGTGCACGCCTTCGATGTCGCGCATGTAGTCACCTTCAACCTGGACCTCCACCGAGACGGCCTGGCCCTTCGAGACGGCCTCCGGCAGGAAGAGCGTGAATCCGCCCTCCCACGGGTCAGTGGCGAACTCCAGCGGCCTGCCCCCGGCGAGCCTCGCGGAGGTGATGTGCATCCCCAGCTTGATGCGGTCCTCGTGGTAGGAGGACAGGTTCTCGCTGAGATTGAACTGCACCGCGCGGACGCCGTCCATGCGGGATTTCAGGTCCATCCGGGCGTTGACTCGCAGGCGCGCGGCCGGCTCCCGCAAATCCACGTCCATCTCGTAGCGCGTGGTTTCCACGGCATCGTACGTGTCGGAGTACGTTGCGATTCCCCTGGATAAATCGTCCAGCGAGTAGAACGCCATCCAGACGTCGATGGAGAAGTAGTCGGGCCTGAAGGCGAAGATCAGGCCCTTCTCGCCGCCGTCGAGCCCGAAGTTCGCCACCGGGATCCTCGCCTGAAAATCGAGCAGGCACGTGAAGCGGCCTCGCTTGCCTCTGTCGAACTGGGCGATGAAGAAGCCCGGCGTTTCCCGGTTCAACAGCGATGCGGTGAGCCTGCCGGCGATGTTTGCCCCGGTCTCCTTGACCATGCCGGACTCGAAGGTCGACGCCAGCGCGGTCGCCTCGGGCGTGGGTTCGCCGGGCGCGGCGCCCTTCCCGATCATCTCGAAGGTGTCGTCAGTGAAGCGCAGGACCGCGGTCTTGAAATCGGATTCGACGACGTCCGTGTGCAGCAGGCGCCGGACGTTATCCTGTTCGAACCGGATGGGGGGCACTTCGGCCCGGACCGAGCCCTGGCCGATGAAGACCGCGCCGGTGACGTGGCCATCGACGGGCGGCGCAAAGTAAAACGTGCCGGTGAAAGTCATCAGTACGCGGTCGCGCTTCAGCGTGAGCGCGTCGGTGCGGACCACGCCGCCCGTCAACGGAAACGCCTGGATCGATTTGTAGAGGGCGGATGCGGGACCCGTCGTCGCGGGCACCGGGGTTTGCGCGTCCGCCGGCGGGGCCGGCCACGCGAACAACACGACGCCGGACAGGACAGCAGCAACGCGGGCGAGCACACGGCACTTCATGGCACTGCCTCCGGATGCCGGGGCGGACGATCCGGCAAGACGCAGTCGCGCGACGGGGGCGGCCTCCTGCTGCTGGCGCGACACAGGGGGCGCCCGGTGGGGGGCGGCCCATTATTCGGGAATCCGGCTCTATCGAAGGTGTTTATCTTCGCGCGTCCTCAGAATGTGTGCAAATCGGGCCGATCGAGTCTGATCACCCACACTCCCGCCATCGACGAGAATGACGCGAGGTTGTTGCAGGATCTGGAGAAGGGGAGTGGGGTGGGTAACGGGGTTCGAACCCGCGACTTCCGGAGCCACAGTCCGGCGCTCTACCGCTGAGCTATACCCACCGTCCGTGAACCACCTAGTCTAGCAAGCGCGCGGATTTGCGGCAACTTCTTGGCGGCGGGAGGATGTGCGGGTGGCGCCTGGCGGCTACGGAAGCCAGGGGAGTCCGCTGCGGGAGCAACGGGCGACGGAGGTGAACGGGCGGCCGACGTCAGGACGAGAGGGCGGCAGCGGGACAGCCGTGCCCCGGCGCCGCCCGTGCGACTAGCGCTTGCTGATCGAGACCGGGCCGTTGGTCGTGACGGCTCGAATCGGCGCGCCGCCTGAGCCAATCGGGGCCTTGATCGACTTGACGCGTCCGCCGGGAAGTTCTCCCTGGATGGTCACGGGTATCCCGAGATGGAGCGGGCCGTTCACGGTGCTGGCCTCGAGCTGGGCCGAGTAGCCGTCGGGCACCGTGAGCGAAACCGGGCCGTTTCGCGTTTCGGCATCCAGCCCCTCGCCGGTCCAGGATGTGCCGGCCAGGGCGATGCTGAGCGGGCCGTTCGTCGTTCGGGCGCGAACGTTGCCGCCCAGTTCAGAGAGCGACATCGGGCCATTGGTCGTGGTTGCCGCGATTCTACCGCTGATGCCCGCGATCCCGACCGGTCCGTTCTGAGCGTTGATCTCGAGATCCATCTGGCGCGGTGCGGACAGGACGAAGCTTACAGACCAGGACCGGCCATCGCCCGACTTCGGGCCGTCGGCTCGCAGGGCGCCGCTGCCGGTGCCAATCACGATCTGTCTTGCGATGGTGCGTGCGTCAGCCTCGCTGTCGGCCTGGACCTGGATCCGGGCGCTGCCGGCGACGTTCGACTGATCCCAGCCCTTCACCTGGACGCCGCCGTTCGGTCGGGCATCAACCCGAAGCGCACCGCCTCCCGGCACGGTCACGGGCCTGACTTCGCAATAGTGGAAGCGGTCGCCGCCCTGGTCTTTGCACTGCGCGAGCCAGTCGGCGTCGCTCTTCTGGGCACTTGCGGGAGTTCCCGCCAGCCCTACCCCCGCGACGAGCGTCGCGGCCAGCATCCAGTTCGTACGCATCGGTTGTGCTCCTTGTTGCAGGTGCGATGGCCAGACCGCGTCCGGAGCACGGCCGTCCCGTCCGTGGCCGTCCGAATGCGCGTCGTGCTCTCGCTGTGGTCTAGGACGAGAAGGAGGCCCGGCGGGTTGCCCGGGCGGCAGTGGATTGTTACCGGTGCGGGTGTGCAGGAAGGACCCGAGCAGCCCGGCGATCGACCGTGGACTGGCCCGACGGGCGTGACGGACGCCGCCGCGCGTATGCGACGGCGTCCGCAGGCTCTGCTACTGCGTAATCACGATGAACCACGCCGCGATGATCGGCCCCTGGGGCCCGCGTCCTCGTCCGCCGCGACCGGCCTGTGGCGGTGCGCCCGCCGGAGGCGTTGCGCCAGCAGGCGGTGCCGTCGGTGGTGCTGCGGCAGCCGGCGGAGTGGCGCCGGGCGCCGGCGCCGGTGCTGGTCCACGCTCGGGCTGGAACAGGTAGATGTTGTGTGTGGCCGGATCGACGCAGATCGTCTTCGCGCCGGCGAACGTCGCCACCGTCGCGACGACCGTGTAGGTGTCGGCGGAATCCTGGTGGACCACGGTGACGTTGCCCTCGCCGCCGTTGGGAATGAAGATCAGCTTCTTCGCGGGATCCCATCCCAGTGCATCCACGCGCGTGCCGTTCTTGATGGATGCGACGACCTTGCCCGAGGTGGCGTCGACGACGACCGACGTGCCGCTGCAGCCGGCGAAGATGCGGTTGGTGGCCTTGTCATAGGCGATGCCCGTCGGGCCCTCGCAGGGCGCCAGCGGCCAAGACGCGGTGGCTTTCCACGTCTTCACGTCGATGACCTGGATCGTGTTGGTGCCTTCGTTGTTGACGAAGATGTGTCCCTTGCCGTCCGCCGCCGCGCCTTCGGGCGCGGTGTCTTCGAGTTCGACCGTGGCGACGATCTCCCCGGTGACCGGGTCGATGGCCGTCAGCGTGCCGATCGGGCGGCTGTGATTGGTGAGGATGATCTTGTTGTCGGGCTCGTCGAACATGATGCCGTCGAGACCCGGGCCGACCTTGATCTGCTTGAGGACTTCCAGCGTCTTCAAGTCGAACATCGTGACCGTCTGGTCGCCGCTGTTGGTCGTGAAGCCGTGGCCGGCCTTCGTGGCGATGCCGGCGCCATGCACGCCCGGCGTGTTCAGGATGTCGCCGACCACTTTGCCCGTGGCGCCGTCGACGACCATCATGTGGGTGGAGCGCGAGACGAAGACGCGTCCCGTCGCGGCTTCAACGGCCACGTAGTCGGTGCCGCCGTCGCCCTTGATGTCGAACTTCTGGACTTTGAATGTTTGCGCGTGCCCGACGGCGGGCGCGGCAAAGCTGATCGCGCAAATGAGCGCGAGTGCGGTAACCAGGTACTTGGTCATGCGGAGCCTCGTGAATGGTTGGCCGGCGAAACACACACGCCTGCCGAGTCCTTTGGTGGAATCGGCGCCAGTATAGTCCCGCCTACCTGAAAGGAAGCTGAAAGCGCGACGATGTGGGCCGGGTTCCCGTCCTGGTGTAGGCCGGGGCTTCAGCTGTAGGCCGGGGCTTCACCTGTAGGCCGGGGCTTCAGCCCCGGCATGAGGCGCGCGCGTTGTGGGCCGGGTCTCTGTCCTGGTGTAGGCCGGGGCTTTAGCCCCGGCATGGCTGCGCTGCGCGGGCTGCCGTCTGGCGGCTCAGTCGGCGTAGAATGGACCGTCGGTCATCCCAAGCGCCCGTAGCTCAGCTGGATAGAGCACCGGCCTTCTAAGCCGGGGGTCCCGCGTTCGAGTCGCGGCGGGCGCGCCAAATCCTAAAGGTCTATTCCGGAGACATGGGTTGAATCGGTGATCGCGACCTCCGGCCTCTTGTACCGATGATCAGTCGGTGAAGGGCGTGGACTGGGATTTTCCCCGTACCCGAACCCTCCCAAAGAGCCGTGCGGCCTCGCCCGAGTTTCGGCGCAAATCGCGGCCACCGACCAGGACGGTGGGCTGTCTCAGCAATTAGCTGCATTTCAACACGGACGGCGCCGACCGAAACCTCCGTGATGTGTCGTTGATGGATGTATCCCTTCTCGATTCGCCGAGATTGCTAGACATCGTTTCGAACCAGTTAGGCTTGGACCCAAGGTCGAGTCTCATGCTCCAAGTCCCGCCTTCCGCTCGAACACGTCGAGAAACAGGTCTTCAACCGCCTTCGCCGGAGTCTGCATTGTGGCGAGGGACCATGGTGCGTCGAGGTCTGATTCGGTGTAGACGCACAGGCCGTCGTCTGTTGGCAGAATCTCGCGGAGTCGGATGTGGGGGTCCTTGAAGTGCAAGAACTCCGGTCGCTCCACCTCAGGTAGGGCTGAACCCGTGACATAGATGGCGACCGCGTCCCGCATCGCCACAAACGGATCCGCGGATGGCACGGGCACATGCCGCCTTAGGTAGGCAATGATCTTGTAGAACGGTTTGCCGTCGGCGAAGAAGATGATTCCGAATAGCCAGGTTCGGTCAGCGAAACCGCGCTGGCAGATGTTCTCCCAGTCACGAAAATCGACGACGCTGTAGTCTCGGAAGGTCGCGCCAATGACGTCGGACGAGGCATCGACTTCTCGCGCGGCCTGACGAAACGCCGCGGCTACATCTTCGATTCGCTTTCTCCAAACAAGGTACTGCTTGTGTCTCGTATTCTGGCGCTTGGTTGAAGCGGCGGCGGCGAGACGGCCCACCCAGTTTGCCCTAGAGGCTGCTTCATCAACTACAGCGG
>Ga0334722_10000559_pt1 | contig 53773 bp, 56 predicted proteins | sample C3_bottom_MG_FD_207210 | JGI IMG/M metagenome (GOLD analysis project Ga0334722, IMG submission 207210) | Sediment microbial communities from Yellowstone Lake, YNP, Wyoming, USA - C3_bottom | ecosystem: Environmental > Aquatic > Freshwater > Lake > Sediment | place: USA: Wyoming | collected...
GACCGCGGCCGCGGCGAGGCGCTCGAGGATCCCCTTCAGCGAGGGGATCGACTCCGCCGGCCGCGCCAGGTAGCCGTCCGCCTTCTGCCCGGCGAGGGCCACGAACTCCCGGCGGTAGGCGGCGATGTAGAGCGGGATGCGGTGGGGCGGCGCGAACATCGGCTGGATGGGCGGCAGGCCCTCGGCGGCCGAGGGGAGCCGCTCGCCGGCCCAGAGCTGCCGAACGACGTCCATGGCGCGGCTGACGCCCTCGACCGCGCCGTCGGGCGAGTAGGGGATACCCATCTGCTTCAGGCGCAGCGGCAGTCCGGTGCCGAGGCCCATGACGATGCGGCCGGGGGCCATCTCGTCGAGCGCGGAGCCGGTCATGGCCAGCACGACCGGGTGGCGCGTGAACGGGTTGACGGCGCCGAGCGCCACGCGGAACGTGTCGTTGGCGCCTGGCTCACCGAGGCGAGACGCGATGGCGGCCGCGTAGCTCACCGCGTCCCGCTCGTAGTAGCTGTCGTGGACCCAGATCGACTCGAGGCCGGCGGCGCGGGCGCGCTCCGACCACTCCACGACGTCGGCCACCTCACCGCGGGCCGCCAGGCCGAGCCCGATGCGGCGTGCCAGGGGTTCCATCGCTCATCGTCCTCCGGGAGGAGCGGCTCCGGCGAACCGCTTGAAAGATGCTACGCGATAGTAGCACGAAGGCTCGCCGCGGGCCCGGGTTGACGTTCGGTGGTAGGGTCGGACGGTGATCGGCACCGAGAGGGGGGTCGCCTCTTCGACCGACGAGCGGTCGCACGACGGCCTGCTGCGCATCCTCGTGCTCGCACTTCTCGCGCGCGCCGTGCTCAGCTTCGCCGACGCCGCGTGGCTGGCCGTGAGCGGAGTGGGCTTCCTGCAGCTGGGCGGCATCGCCCAGGCGGACGCCTCGCCGTCATGGTCGCTCCTGTGGGGCGCGCTGGCGCTGGCCGCGGCGATCCTCCTCGGACGCCGGCAGGCGCTTGGCTGGCTGTTCGGGGCGGCCGTCTGCGTCGTCTATCTCGTCGTCGGCGTGGCCCATGCCGTGATGGTGAATGCCGCCGACGGCGTGCTGACCACCGGCGTCTGGTTCGTCTTCGGCGCTGACGTGGCCGTCCCGGCGCTCGTGCTGGCCGGCCTGTTCACCGTGCGGCCCTGGTTCCTCGCCCATGCCCGGCGCGGACGGTCGGTCGGTGCGGCGCACGGCGCGTCGACACGCGCCTCCGTGCTGGAGGCGGAGCGCCGGCGGAGCTGAGCGCGCCGGTGTCCGGATCCCGGGGGTCCCGTCAGTGGCGCTACTCCGTGACGGTGATCGAGCCCTTCATCGAGCCGTGGATGCCACAGGCGTAGGTGAACGTGCCGGGCGCGTCGAAAGTGCGCTGATACGGCGCACCGCCCTTGGCGAGGGGAGCGCTCGCCGGCGTGCCGTCATCCCATTTCACGCTGTGCGGTGCGTTGCCGGTGTTGGTCCAGGTCACGGTGTCGCCGACCTTCACGGTCAGAGCGGCGGGCTGGAACGCGAAGTCGACGATGGTCACGGCCGCGGGGGTGGCCAGCGGCGTTGCGGTCGCGCCTGGGGTCGGCGAGGCGCTGCCCGACGAGCAGGCCGCGAGGGAAATGGCGAGCATGAGCGTCAGGCCCAGAGGCATCGTGGAACGCACGGGTCGGGTCTCCTCCTGGGTGATCGTGACGGCGATGGCCGTTGCGCCTCGATACGGTGACGCGCCGCCGGGTGGTTTCGGGCAGACTCCCCGCGATGCCGACGACGATGGCCGATCTTCTCACGTCGCTGCGCCGGCGTGGGTTGCAGGTGCCCGACGCCGGCGCGCTCGTGGCCTGCGGCTGGGCGACCGTCGATCGGGAACGCGCCGCCCTCGACTTCGCGCCGCTGCCCTTCCGTCCGGGCCCCGACGAGGAGGCCCTGGGCGCCTCCACCTCGCAGGCGACGCTGACAGATGGCACGGTCCTCGTGCTGCTCGAACCGAGCACGGAGGGGCGCCTCGCGGCGGCGCTGGCCCGGCACGGCCAGGGCCCGGTCGCCGTGTGGCTGGCCGACCCCGTGCCCGACTCGGCCTCCGCAGCGCCCTCGCGGCCGACCGCGATCGGCGGGCGCGCCCGGCTCCTCAGGCCCGACCATCCGTGGGGGCCCTTCGTCCTCTACCATCAACCCGTGATCAGCAACGAGCCGACCGTCCGCCCCGCGACCGACGCCGACGCGGAGGCGATCGCCGCCCTCTTCACCGACGAGGGCTACCCGGCCGGCCCGAGCGACATCCGCGAGCGGCTGGGCCGCTTCAGCTCGCCGTTCTCGACCGTGCGCGTGGCCGAGATCGGCGGCGAGCTGGTCGGCTTCGTGGCCGTCCACGCCATGCCGCGCTTCGAGCACGGCGACCGGATCGCGCGCGTGCTGGCGCTGGTCGTGGACGCCGGCGTGCGCGAGCGGGGCATCGGTCACCTGCTCATGTCGGCCGCCGAGGACATCGCCCGGGAGACCGGCTGCGCCTTCATCGAGGTGACCGCCGGTCGCCACCGGCCGGAAGCGGCCCACCTCTACGAGTCGCTGGGCTACGAGGCGGGGATCGCCACGTACCTGCGCAAGCGGCTGTAGGCGCCGGGGTCGGCGACGCCGGCGGGCGCGGCTCGGTCCCTGGGACCGGCTCGACGGCCGGTCGTATCGTTGCCGCCATGCCAGTACGGCGCGAGGTGCTCGAGATCGCCGGCCGCGAGGTCGTGGTCACGAACCCGGACAAGGTCTTCTTCCCCGAGATCGGGGCGACCAAGCTCGAGCTCGTGCGCTACTACCTCGCCGTCGCCGACGGGGCGCTGCGCGGGGTGGCCGGTCGGCCGATGGCCCTGAAGCGCTTCGTCAACGGCGCCGGCGGCGACTTCTTCTTCCAGAAGCGGGCGCCCGAGTCGCGGCCCGCGTGGATCGAGACGGTCGAGCTGAGCTTCCCGTCGGGTCGCACGGCATCGGAGATCGTCGTGCGCGATGCCGCGCAGCTGGCCTGGGTCGTCAACCTCGGCTGCATCGACCTCAACCCCCACCCGGTGCGCGCCGACGACCTCGACCACCCCGACGAGCTGCGCGTCGACCTCGACCCGGTGCCCGGCGTGCCCTGGGACCACGTGCGGCAGGTCGCGCTGGTCACCCGCGAGGCGCTGGCCGAGCACGGGCTGGTCGGCTGGCCCAAGACTTCCGGCTCGCGCGGCATCCACGTCAACGTGCGCATCGCGCGCCGCTGGACGTTCCCCGAGGTGCGCCGCGCGGCCCTGGCCCTGGCGCGGGACGTGGAGCGGCGCGCGCCGGCCATCGCCACCAGCCGCTGGTGGAAGGAGGAGCGCCACGGCGTCTTCCTCGACTACAACCAGAACGCCAAGGACCGCACGGTCGCCTCCGCCTACTCGGTGCGTCCCACCCCCGACGCGCGTGTCTCGGCGCCGCTGACCTGGGAAGAGCTGCCCGCGGCGGAGCTGGGCGACTTCACGATCCGCACGGTGCCCGAGCGGTACGCGCGCCTGGGCGACCCCGGCGCCGGGATCGACGGGGCGGCCGGTTCGCTCGAGTCGCTGCTGGAGCTTTCAGCACGGCACGAGACCGAGGGGCTGGGCGACGCGCCCTGGCCGCCGAACTACGCCAAGACCTTCGATGAGCCGCCACGGGTCCAGCCGTCGAAGCGTCGGATGTCGTCCAAGCCGCTGATCGAGATCGCGCGGGCGGCGCAGCAGACCGAGGCGATGGACGGCCTGAAGCGCTGGAAGGACCGGCATCCCGACGTCTGGCCGCACCTGGAGCCGGCGGACGTGCTGGTCGACGCGATGCGCGGCCGCTCCACGACCTGGACCCGCATCCGCGTCAACCTCGAGCACGTGCCCCCGGAGCTGCGCCCGGCGCAGGAGCCGCTCGACCCCGACTACGACCCGTGGGCGGGGATATCGGCAGCGCTTGACATGTGACTAATCCATCACATATGGTCTGGTCGTGGACGCGGTGTTCAGGGCCCTCGCCGACCCGACCCGGCGGAGCCTGCTCGACGCGCTCTTCCGTGAGGATGGGCAGACGCTGAGCGCACTCGAGGCGCCCTTCTCGATGACGCGCTTCGGCGTGATGAGGCACCTGAGGGTGCTCGAGGAGGCGGGCCTCGTGGTCACGAAGCGGCGGGGCCGCGAGAAGCTCCACTTCCTGAACCCGGTCTCGATCCGCCTCGTCCACGACCGGTGGGTGAGCAAGTACACCGAGCCCTGGGCTGCCGCGCTCAGCGGCCTCAAGCACCGATTGGAGAATCGCATGGAGAAGGTGTTCGAGATCTACATCAAGACGACCCCGGAGCGTCTCTGGGAGGCGATCACCGACCCCGAGATCCGGAGCAAGTACAACTTCGGCGCCCGCCAGACGAGCGACTGGACGCCCGGCTCCCGTTACGAGATGTGGGCCCCCGGTGCCCCCGGACCCCTGGGCGAGGGGGAGAACCTCGAGGTCGACCCGCCGCGTCGGCTGGTCCAGACGATGCACGCGCTGTGGGGCGAGGACGTGAAGAGCGAGGGCACATCCCGGGTCACCTGGGAAATCGAACCGGTCGGCGATTCCTGCCGCCTCATCGTGACCCACGACCAGCTGCGTGAGGGCGCGAACGAGCAGCTCTACGGCGGCTGGCCGATGATCCTCTCCGGCCTGAAGACATGGCTCGAGACGGGCAAGCTGCTCACCACGCCGGGATCGCTCATCTACGGCTGAGGCGGACCTGACCTCGCGAAGACCGGCATCCCGACCGACCACACGACGGAGGCTGCAGCGTGGACTGGACGCTCGAACTCATCGTGCTCCCCGTCTCGGACGTGGACCGCGCCAAGGCCTTCTACCTCGAGAAGGCCGGCTTCGACCTGCTCGTCGACCACAGCGCAGGCGAGGACTTCCGCGTCGTGCAGCTGGTCCCGCCGGGTTCGGCGTGCGCCATCGCCATCATGCGGAACACGGCGACGCCGGGCTCGGTGCAGGGCCTGCACCTGGTCGTCTCCGACATCGACGCCGCGCGGGCCGAGCTCGTCGCGCGTGGCGCGGACGTCAGCGAGATCTTCCATTTCGAATCGGGCGGCCAGATGCCGGGACCCGATCCCCAGCGCGCCAGCTACAACTCGTTCCTCTCCTTCAGCGACCCCGACGGCAACGGCTGGCTCGTGCAGGAGGTCCGGCGAGCCAAGCTCGGGGCATGACGGGGACGATCGAGAACGTGACGCGCGGACTCCGAGATGCGCTGAGCTCGAACCTCAGCCGCCGCCGAAGATGCGGGCCAGCTCGGGGGGGGCCAGCTGGGGGGGGTGTTACCTCCAGCCGGTCATGAACGGCAGGACTCGGGCGTACGGTCGGGGCGCCAGCGCTGGAAGGTGGTGCGTGGCGGAAGCGGTCGCCCTGGGGGTGGTCGCAGGCGACCTCGCAGGACGAAGCGGATCGGTTGAGCTCGGGTCAGCGCCCACCACTCGGCCCCGCCAGGTCTCATCTGGGCCGATCGGCACTTGCAGTTTCACCGCACCGGCGCACTCTGCCCGCCGGGGTGCGCCGGGCCCGATGGCGTCGCGACGAAGCGCGGTGCGCCTCGAAGGAGGTCACGATGGGACACATCAGCCACCGGGTCCATTTCGATGCGCCGCCCGAGCTCGTGTTCGCGCGTGGCACGGATCCCGAGTTCATGCCGCAGTACTGGCCGAAGATGGCGCGCATCTGGGACGTCGTGGGCAGGCCCGACGAGGTCGGCAGCAGTTTCCGCTTCCGCGAGCGGCTTCTCGGCCGGTACTACGAGGGCCGCACCGAGGTCGTCGCGGTCGAGGCGCCCCGCATGCAGACGACCCTGACGACCTACAGCAACGGCGTCCGGGTCCGCTGGGAGATGCGCATCACCCCAACCGATCACGGGATCGACGGGGTCGACGAGATCGACTACGAGGTACCGCGGGGCCTGCTGTTTGCGATCGCGGACCGGCTCGTGCTCCGGCGTGCGTTCGAGAACGCACTGACGCACGGCGGCGAGAAGTTCAAGGCGCTGGTCGAGGCTGAGGCGGCAGCAGTCCCACACGCCTGATGTCCGCGCGGTCCTTCGCGCGCGTCGCTCGCCCTGAGCCTTGACATGCATGGCCTTTGGTGGCTAGATATGGCCATGAGGCGCGTCGGCGTGGCGGAGTTGAAGGATCAGCTCTCGAAGCATCTGCGTGCGGTCGAAGCTGGTGCCGAAGTTGAGGTGACCGATCGGGATCGCCCGATCGCACGGATCGTCCCGGTGCGCCCCGCCTCGCGGGTCGTCGTTCAGCCACCCCGCACGCCCTTCGCGTCCATCCGTGCCCGAAGCTACCCACGCGCGGGATGGACGGTGAGTTCGACCGAGCTGCTGCTCCAGGAACGCCAAGGGCGTTGATCGCCTACATCGACTCCTCGGTGCTCCTGCGGGTCGTCCTCGGCGAGCCCGGGTCGCTGCCATCCTGGGGCCTCATCGATCAAGCGCTGTCGAGCGAACTGATCCGTCTCGAATGCCTGCGGACGATCGACAGGGCTCGTGTTCAGCTTCGGCTCGGCGACGATGCCGTCTCGCGCCAGCGGGCCGATGTGCTGGAGGCGATCGACAGCCTCAGCCTCATACCGCTCTCCAGGCTCGTGCTCGAACGCGCCGCTGAGCCCTTTCCCACCCTGGTTGGATCGCTCGATGCGATCCATCTCGCGAGCGCACTGCTCGTCCGAGAGCAGTACGACGAGCTGTTCCTTGCGACCCATGACCAGGAGCTTGCGGTCGCGGCACGCGCGATGGGCCTTCCCGTGGCGGGCATCTCGACCTAGCCGCCTGTGGCCATGAGACGTCTCGCTGTCGCCGCCTTGCTGCTCGCGCTGCCGGTTGCCGCCTGCACATCGAGTGGTGACGGATCCCCCTCGCAAGCCGCCGCCTCGTCGACATCGCCGCCGCCCGCCGCGAGCGCGACCGCGACCGGGAGCGCGACTCACATTGCGACTCCAGTCCCCTCCATCGTGCTGGTGTCGCCGGCGCCGGTCCCGACGATCGATGAAGCGTATCCCTTGATCGGGTTCGGGACCTCGCACGGCGCCTACTCGGCGATCGTGCTCGGGCATTTCGGGCGCCAGACGCTCAACGGCCAGGGCCAGTGCTTCTGGGATCGAAGCGGGCCGACGCCGTCGTTCCAGGCGATCGAGGGATCCTGGAACACGCTGCTCGGCGAGGAGGTCCTACTGGTCGTCAACGTGACGGCGGTGTTCATCCGCGACGGCGCGGCACCCTATCAGGGAGCGGCCAGCGGCACATCCGAGGATCCGGTCGCGTATGGCGATACGACGGTCCTGCGTATGACCGGCCTGCGGGTCGACCCTGACTACGCCGAGCCGTCCGGCGCCGATCCGAGTGCCTACCACGCCAGCCTTGGCGGCCGGGCGGATACGGTCGCCCTCGATCTCGTCGTTGCCTACCGGTGCGACCCGCCCGGGCCTCTTCCGACTCCAGTCCCTCCGGTGCCCACTCCTGCCTGCCCGCCGGCCGAGGCCCCGACCGGCGCGATCCCGCCGCTCCCGATGGTCACGCTCGGCCGTGGCTCGATCGTGGCCGTCGGCGACGCCGGCTCGGCCTCACTCACGACGTGCTCGGGGAGCGGGGTCGACGAATCCCCCTGGCTGGTGCCCGAACACGGAGCCCGATTGACGGGGCCGGCCCCGTTGACCCTGGCCATCCGGGGTACGGAGACGTTCTTCGAGGCCAACTGGGCGCGCTACGCCGCGGCCGCGGCCGCGCAGGGCAACGGCCCGCTCGTCCTGACGCCGCTCGGGCTCCGTCCGGGCACGACGGCGGGAACGTTCCTCATCGACGCGCCGCCCCCGGGCGACTGGTCGGTGTCGGTGTCGGTGGGCATCAACGACGTCGCACACGGCGCCGTATGGCAGGCCCCGTTCTACTTCCGGATCACGATCCTGCCCTGACCGGGCGATCCTGGTCACCACGCTTCCTGCGCCGCGCGTTCTGGGAAGCCGCTTTCGCGGGCCCTCCGATCGAAGCCGCTTGAAGTCCTCGCGAGCGCTACTCCACGGTATAGCGCGCGATCGGGGTCAGGAAGCTCGGGTTGTTCCCGCCCGGTTCGCTGATCTCGTCACCACGCCCCATCGCCTTCGAGCGCACGAACCACTTGCCAGACCGGCTGAACGTCCAGGTCAGCCGGGCGACCCCCAGGCTGTCGACCGTGACCTGTCTCCACGTCACCAACGTCCACTTGCCGCTCACGCGTCGATAGACGAGGAACACGACCCTCCCCGGCACCAGATCCGCGCCGATCGGACGGACCGTGGTCGTGAACGTCACCCTGGAGCCGCTGGCGACGACGCGAGGCGTCGAGTGGACGGGGCGCTGGATCGCGAGCATGCGGACGGGGACGCTGATCCGTGGGCTCGTCTGGGCGGGCAGGCCGGGCGCTCCCGCGAACACCGCTTGGTAGAGGGCACTCAGCCGGGGCCGGAACGTATGCGCCGCGACCCCGTCCGCATCGGTCGTCAGGTCCGCGACCTTCTCCCACGTCAGCCCCAGCGGGTCATAGCTGCGCTGAAGCCCAAGCACGCGGTTCGCGCCGGTTCCGGGGAACGTCGCGGTGATGGTGACCGTCTGCCCCCAGATCGGGTAGGGCAGCGTCGGCGTGACCGAGAGGCTGATGGTGGGGTTGCTCTCCGCCGCGAGCGTGCGCCCGTCACCGCCACCGGGCGAGAGCAGGGTGAGCACGAGGACCGCTACGAGAACCGACATCAGGCTCGAGGGGCGGCCACGAGTCGTCAGGGATCGGCTCAAGACTCGGCGAGTCCAGCACGGGCGCCCCGGAAGAGCCGTCACCCGCCTCACCAGCACTTCATATCCACCTGCTGCCGAACTCAGCCGCCGCCGAAGATGCGGTCCAACTCGAAAGGCGGCGTGACCTCCAGCTGGTCGTAGCGGCAGGACTCGGGCGTTCGGTCGGGGCGCCAGCGCTGGAAGGTGGTCGCGTGGCGGAAGCGGTCGCCCTGGAGGTGGTCGTAGGCGACCTCGCAGACGCGCTCGGGGCGCAACGGCTCCCAGGACAGGTCCTTGCCGCGGTTCCAGCGGCTGGTCGCGCCGGGGACACGCTGGCCGGCGGCGATGGCCGCCTCGGCCCATTCCGCCCACTCGGCCCAGGGGTGGCCCTCGAGCGCGTGCTGGCGCAGCGAGGCCAGCTCCTCGACGAGCTGCGCACGGCGTGCCTCCGTGAAGCTGGCCGTGACGCCGACGTGGTGCAGCGTGCCCGCCTCGTCGTAGAGGCCGAGCAGCAGCGACCCGACGAGCGTGCCGGGACCGTTCTTGTGCCAGCGGAAGCCGGCCACCACGCAGTCGGCCGTGCGCTGGTGCTTGATCTTCGTCATGGCCCGCTTGCCGGGCTGGTACGGGGCATCGAGCGGCTTGGCGATCACCCCGTCGAGGCCGGCGCCCTCGAAGCGATGGAACCAGTCCTCGGCGGTGGCGGGGTCGCGCGTCGCGGGCGTGAGGTGGATCGGGGGCCCTGCCCCGGCCATGGCCTCCTCGAGTCGGGCCCTGCGCTCGCCCTGCGGACGGCTGCGCAGGTCCTCGTCGCCCAGCGCGAGGAGGTCCCAGGCCACGAACGAGGCAGGGGTCTCCGCCGCAAGGAGGGCGACGCGCGAGGCGGCCGGGTGGATGCGCAGGAGCAGGGACTCGAAGGCCAGGCCGTGCGGTCCGCGGATGACGATCTCGCCATCCACGACGCAACGCTCGGGGAGGCTCTCCCGGAGCGGCGCGGCCAGCTCGGGGAAGTAGCGGTCGAGCGGCTTGAGGTCGCGGCTCTGGATGTACGTCTCGTCGCGGTCGCGGAAGACGATGGCCCGGAAGCCGTCCCACTTCGGCTCGTAGAGCCAGCCCGGGCCGGCCGGGATCCCGTCGGCCGGCTTGGCCAGCATCGGCTCCAGGGGTGGCGCGAAGGGGAGGCGCATGGCCCGACGATAGCTTACGGGGTGTGGTGCTTTGCGTTGGCGTGCGGCCGGATGCGACCGGCCGTGCAATGGGGTTCCATTCTTCGGGGGCATGGCTGGTGCGCTGGGCCGGCCCGCTCGTCCCGGCGGCGGGCTCGGATCGGCCGTCAGGGGCGCCTTCCATGCCGGGTGGGAATGGCCTGTGAGCCAGGCGCGCCAGCGGCGGCGCCGGAGACCGGCCCTGGCGACGCTGGGTGCGTTCCCATGCGTCGAGGGCATGGCATGCGAGCCAGAGCGGCCCGCGGACCGTGCGAGGGAGGCGCTGGGCGCGTTCCAATGCCCCCGAGACATGACTCTTCTCGCGGCAGGGGCTCGCCGGTCCGGGGCTGCTGCGGACCACCATCCCGGCACGCGTGCTAGGCTCGGGTCGATGCCCCAGCAGACGTTCCGCGGCGATCCCTATCGCGTCCTCGACGTGGATTCCGATGCCAGCGACGCGACGATCAAGCGCCGCTGGCGCCAGCTGGCGCGCGACCTTCATCCCGATCGCGCCGGCGGTGACGCGACGAAGACGGCCGACCTGACGAAGCGCATGGCACGGGTCAACGCGGCGTACGACCTGCTTCGCGACGCCGGCCGGCGCGCCTCCTACGACGTTGCCCACCCGAACGCGGGCGGCGGCCGCTGGACGGCAGGCCGGGATGCCGGGCGTCGGGGCCACACATCGGAGGAGCCGCGGCCGGGCGGCCCGCCGCCCCCGCCGCCGACCCGTCCCGTCACCGGCCGCTTCGACACGTCCGAGCAGTTCCATCGCCGCAACGCCACGACGACGAATGGCACCCCACCCCTGCGCGGGCAGCGGCCGCTGAGTGCCCGTGAACGGGCCGAAGGGCCGGAACCGCTCCGTGCCAGCCACCCCACCGGGCCGATCCGCACGCGCCGGACCCGGGTTCGGGCGCCGCTGCCCACGCTCGAAGAGGCGCTGGCCACCGGCCTCGAGTTCGGAAAGTTCCGCGGCCATACGTTGGGCGAGGTGGCCGCCTTCGAGCCCACCTACATCGACTGGATCGCCCGTACCATCACCCGCGACCGTGACCTGGTGGTACGGGCGCGGGTCATCCAGGCCGACCTGGACGCCCGCGGCATCGAGCGGTACGTCCACCGGTCGACGCCCGACTTCAGCGCGCGCCGAGCGGAGGCTGAGTCGGCCTGAGGAAACGGAGCGGGGCCCCGGCCGCCCGACCGGAGCCCCGACCCCGAGTGCCCGATGAGTGCTGGTGCCGTCGGTCCCCTGTACTGGCCGGCCCGTCGGCCGGAGAACCTGTCACTCGACTCGTCGTCCGGGAGCGGCGGTCCCCATGCGCGGTGGTCTGACCCACCGCCCCTGAAGCGCAGGATCGCGTTCGTCCCCGAACCCGGTGGTCGACGCCCCGGGTTTGCCCGGCCCGAGGATCGACGGCGTATCCAGACGGTAGGACGGCCCCCCGTGGCCCGCAATGAGGTGTGAGTACGGGCCCCGCGGTACGAAGGTCGATGGCGTCCGCGCACCACGGCGCGAGGCCGCCCCGTCAGCGGTCGCCGAACGCGTCCACGGCGGCGGCCATGCGCTCCTCGCCCTCGCCCGACCCGATCACGACGTTCACGGTCTCCGGCGTTGCGGCGGGCCAGATGATCACCGTCTGCGGCCGCCCGCCGGCGACGGCCGTGATGGCGATGCCGCGCTGGCCGGCCACGTCCCGCTCTGACGCATGTACCTGGGTCACGCCGCGCGCCGCGCCCGCCCCGCCGGCGAACGAGTCGGCGACCGCGTCCACGGTCAGGCCGGGGGAGCGGTAGACCACGAGCGCGATGCCCGTCTCGTTATCGCCCGGCCACGTGGCGCCAGCGAAGCGCAGCTCGGCGATCCCGGCCTCGAGCATCGAGCCGAGCGTCTTCGCGGAGCAGTAACGTCCGCTGTCGCGCGTCGCCGGCGCGGCCCCCGCGATGTCCGTCGGCAGGAGCGCCTCCAGGTCCGGGTAGAAGCCCGGCGCGCGTTGCTCATCCGCTCCGGCACAGGGTGCCGCGGGGTCCGGTGGAGGCGTCGGCGCGGAGGAGCCGCACCCCCCTGCGACGACGAGGACGGCGGCGAGCAGGCCGAGACGGAGGAGGGACCCGGGGACCATCGGAGGAGATGATAGAGTCGCCGCCATGACCGATGCCTGGGGCGACCGGGAGCGCCGCTGGCGCGAGCGCACGCTGGCCGACGCACGGCACCGGGCTCCCGAGCGGCGGACCCGCTTCAGCACCATCAGCGGCGTCGAGATCGACGCGCTGTATGGCCCGGGCTCGTGGCCCGATCTCGACCCCGCACGCGACATCGGCCTGCCCGGTGAGCCGCCCTTCACGCGCGGCATCCACCCCACCGGCTATCGCAGCCGGCTGTGGACGATGCGCATGTTCGCCGGCTTCGGTGCCGCCGAGGACACGAACGAGCGCTTCAAGCAGCTCCTCGCGGCGGGGCAGACGGGGCTCTCCGTTGCCTACGACATGCCCACGCTGTACGGCTACGACACCGACGACCCCGAGGCGGAGGGGGAGTTCGGCACGTGCGGCGTGGCGGTCTCCTCGCTGGCCGACATGGAGGTGCTGCTCGACGGGCTGCCCCTGGACCGCGTCAGCACCTCGATGACGATCAACTCGCCCGCCGCGCCGATCTGGGCCATGTACATCGCCGCGGCGGAGAAGCGCGGCTTCCCGCGCGCGATCCTCGAGGGCACCATCCAGAACGACATCCTCAAGGAGTTCGTGGCCCAGAAGGAGTTCCTCTTCCCGCCTGAGCCGTCGATGCGCCTGGTGACCGACACGATCGAGTTCGGCACGCGCGAGCTGCCCCGGTGGAACACCGTCTCGATCAGCGGGTACCACATCCGTGAGGCCGGGTCGACCGCCGTCCAGGAGCTGGCCTTCACCATCGCCGACGGCATGGCCTACGTGGAGGACGCCCTGCGCCGCGGGCTGCGCGTGGACGACTTCGCGCCCCGCCTCTCGTTCTTCTTCAACAGCCACAGCGACTTCTTCGAGGAGGTCGCGAAGTTCCGGGCCGCCCGGCGCATCTGGTACCGGCTCATGACCCAGCGCTACGGCGCGGAGAACGAGCGCTCCACCTGGCTGCGCTTCCACACCCAGACCGCGGGCGTGTCGCTGACCGCACAGCAGCCGCTCAACAACCTGACGCGCGTCGCCATCCAGGCCCTCGCCGCCGTGCTGGGCGGCACGCAGTCGCTCCACACGGACGCCTACGACGAGGCCTGGGCCGTGCCCTCAGCGGAGGCTGCGCTGCTGGCCCTGCGCCAGCAGCAGGTCATCGCCGCGGAGACCGGCGTGGCCAACACCGTCGACCCCCTCGGCGGCAGCTGGTTCGTGGAGGCGCTCACCGGCGAGACCGAACGCGCAGCCTGGCGCTACCTCGACGAGATCGATGCGCGGGGCGGCATGGTGGCGGCCATCGCCGCGGGCTACCCGCAGCGCGAGATCGCCGACGCCGCCTACCGTTACCAGCGCGAGTTCGACGCCGGCGAGCGCGAGGTGGTGGGAGTGAACACCAACATCGACCCCGACGAGGTCCTGGAGATCCCGCTGCTCCAGGTCAGCGAGACGTCCCTGCGGGCGCACCTCTCGCGGCTCGAGCGCGTCCGCCGCGAGCGCGACCCGGAGGCCGTGGCAGCCTCGCTGGCACGCCTGCGCGACGTGGCCACGCGGCCGGGCTCGAGCGAGGCGAACCTCATGCCCGCGCTGCTCGAGTGCGCCGCCGCCTACGCCACGCTGGGCGAGATGTGCGGCGTCTTCCGCTCGGTGTTCGGCGAGTATCGAGAACCGGTGGCCGTCTAGGATCGGAGGCACGATGTACCTGAACGCGATGGAGTTCCTCGAGGAGGAACGCGAGGAGTGGGCGCCGTACGAGGCGCTCGCGGACCTGTCCGACGAGGACCTCGAGCGCCCCACCGACCCCGACGGGCCGGCCCGCGGCTGGACCGGGCGCGACCTGGCCGGCCACATCGTGGCCTGGCTCGAAGTGGCGCTGGGCATCGCGCGCGACCTCGCCGTGGGGGAGCGGAGTCGCACGAGCGAGGAGATCGACGCCGCCTGGGAGGCGGAGGGCGACGCCCTGAACGAGCGCCTCATGGCCACCTGGCGGGCGCTACCGCTCGAGGAGGTGCGGCGGCGTATCCGCGACGTCCCCGGCGAGCTGCGCGGCACGCTCACGGTCGTGCCCGAGGCACGCTGGGTCAAGAGCCCCGGGCGCATGGAGACCTTCGTCGGCGAGACGATCGAGCACTACCAGGAGCACCGGCCCGAGCTGGCCGCCATCCTCGCCGCCGCGGGCCGTTGAGCGATCTCGCGCCGCTGCTCGACGAGGCGGCGGACGGGGCCGGCGTGGCGCGCCGCAGCGCGGCAGAGCGGGTGGAGTACCTCGTTGGCGACCGGCTGGTGGCCGTCCTGGAGGCTGCCGGCGTCGAGTTCCGGCTGCGGCCCGACGTCGTTGCCGCCGCCTTGCGGACGCCCGACACCCACGCGTCACCGCGGGGGCCGGAGTGGGTCGCGTTCCGGCCGCGTTCCCTCGATCGCTTCGCGCTCGACCGTGTGGCCGCCTGGTTCGCGTTCGCCGTCCGCGCGGCCATGGGCTGAATCCGAGGGCCCCGATCGTCGCCGGTCGGGGCCCTGGGGAGGAGGAGGAGCGGAAGGGTCAGCCCTGGGCGGGCGCCAGCTCGGTGAGCCCGAAGGCCTGCTCGAGCTGCTCGAGGGGCCGGAAGCCCACCACGCCCTTCGGCTGGGCGCCCGGCCGGAAGTAGGCGATGGTGGGGATGGACATGATGTTGAACTCACGCGAGAGGCCGGGGTTGGCGTCGACGTCGACCTTCACGACGTCCACGCGACCGTCGTACTTCTCGGCGAGCTTCTCCATCTCCGGTGCGACGAGCCTGCAGGGGCCGCACCAGGCCGCCCAGAAGTCCACGACCACGGGCTTGTCGTTGTGGAGTACCAGCTCCTCGAAGGTGTCGTCGGTGGCGACCTTGATCGTGGCCATCGGCCTCGTTTCCCTTTCTGGCCGCCCTAGCGGGCGAGCGTCTTGATGAGTCGGTATGTCTCGAGGACCCGGGGGTCCGCGAGACGGTAGTAGACGGTCGTGCCGTCCCGTCGCGTGGCGACGAGGCCGGCGCTGCGCAGGACCGCCAGGTGCTGGCTCATGTTCGGCACCTGGCAGCCGACATCGCGTGAAAGCTCGCTGACCGAGCGCTCGCCCGCGGCGAGCGTCTCGAGGACGCACAGTCGCTTGGGATCGGCGAGCGCCCGACCGACGGCGGCGAAGCGCTCCCGGTCGATCTCGCTCGAGATCGTGGCTGATGTCATGCCGGCGATTTTGTCACCACTTGCGCAAATACGCAAGTAGGCCACGCCGCCCCGCCCGTTGGCGGGCGTTTGGTGTTCCACGAACAGCCCGGCGCAGCCGATGCTGCGCCGGGCGGAGCCCCCAGCCGCTGTGGCCCTCGGGCGCCGGAGCGTCGCGGCTGCGACAATGCCGCCCGATGCCTCCCCCCGTCGACCTCGCGCTCGATCGCGTCATCCGCCGCAACACGGTCATCCTGGGCTCCGCCTTCGCCATCGGCTGGGCCGTCATCCAGCTCCAGTCGGCCCTCACCGCGATCACCACCGAAGTCCTCACGGGACAGACGGCCCTGGCCGGCATCGGTGCGGCCCTGTTCCTCGTCGCCCTCGGCCTGGTGGCCGTGCCGGCCGGCCGGCTCATGGACCGGATCGGTCGCGGGCCGGTCCTGACCCTCGGCTTCCTCGCCGCCGCCGCCGCATCGGGCGTGCTCTTCGTGGCGGTCGAGTACCGGCTCGTGCTCCTCTTCTTCGGCGCGCTCGTCGCGCTCGGCCTGGGACTCGGCACCGTCAACCTGGCCCGGGTCGGCGCCGCCGACATGGCCCCGCCGGACCAGCGGGCTACCCGCGTCGGCCGCGTGCTGCTCGGTGCGGCCGTGGGTGGCATCCTCGGCCCGATCGTCTTCTCGCCGCTGCTGAGCAACCGCAGCGGCGATCCCTCGTCCCTGGCCGCGCCGTGGATCGTCGCCGCCGCCCTTGCCGCCCTCGGCGCCGGCGTCGTGCTCGGGATGCGCCGCGACCCGCTCTCGATCGCGCGCGAGCTGGGCGCCGCCCCGGGCGCCGCCCCCTTCCTCGCCGGCGGACGCTCGCTGCGTCTCGTCTACGCCGATCCGACACTCCGGGCCGGCCTGCTGGCGGTCGTCGTCGCCCAGCTCGCGATGACCTCGACGATGTCGGTCGTGGGGCTCGAGATGCACCACCATGGGCAGGACCTGGGCGCCATCTCCGTCGCGCTGGGCGTCCACTTCGTGGGCATGTTCGGGCTCGCGCCGGTCCTCGGGCTGGTCGTGGACGCCGTGGGGCGCCGCCCGGCCATGAGCCTGGGCCTCGTCGTCGTGGCCACCGGCGCCCTGGGCCTTGCGCTGGGCCCCACGCTCGGCACGGTCCTGCCCTCGATCTTCCTCGTGGGCGCCGGGTGGAACCTCGCCTATCTCTCGGGGACGGCCCTGGTCGCTGACGCCACCTCGCCCCAAGAGCGCGCGTCGGCGCTCGGGGCCCTGGACCTGGGCGGCCTGGTCGGTGCGGCGATCACGACCGTGCTTGCGCCCGCGGTCCTGGACGTGGCCGGACTCGGCCCGCTCGTGGTCGTCGCGGCGGCCATCGCCCTCCTCCCCGCCGTCCTGCTCTTCCGCATGGCGCGACTGGTCCCCGCGACGCGATGAGCCGCCAGGTTCCCCCGGCCGCCATCGAGGCGGCGGCGGCGCGCATCGCCGGACGCGTCGAGCGCACGCCGCTCCTCTCGTCCCGCACGGCGGCGCGTTTCGTGGCCGAGCGCCACGGCGTCCTGCTCGGCGCCGGGCCGCCAGGCGACGGCGTGGGGCGCCTCTTCGTGAAGGCCGAGCACCTCCAGGTCACGGGATCCTTCAAGCCGCGTGGCGCCACCAACCGCGTCGCCCAGCTGACGGCCGACGAGCGGGCGCGCGGGATCATCACGATCTCGGCCGGCAACCACGCCCAGGCAGTGGCTTACGCGGCGTCGGCGCTGGGAGTCGCGGCCACCGTGGTCATGCCCGCCAATGCCTCCCGCTCGAAGGCGGCCGCGGCGACCGGCTACGGGGCGCAGGTCGTCCTGCATGGCGAGCACGTCGGCGAGGCGCTCGCGCACATGGAGCGGGTACGCGACGAGCACCATCTCGTCGTCGTCCACCCCTTCGACGATCCCGAGGTCATCGCGGGCGCCGGCACGGTCGGGCTGGAGATCGTCGATGACCTGCCCGAGGTGGACGTCGTGGTGGTCGCCGTCGGCGGTGGGGGGCTGATCTCCGGCATCGCCAGCGCCGTGAAAGCGCGGCGCCCGCAGGCGCGGGTCTACGGCGTCGAGCCGGAGCTGAGCAACGCCCTGTCGCTCGGGGTCGCCGCCGGGGTGCCGGTGCGGCTCGACCCGCGGTCCATCGCCGACGGGCTGGGCGCCCCCTTCGCCGGATACTGGGCCATCGACATCGCCCGCCGCTACGTCGAGGAGGCGATCCTCGTCGACGAGCCGACGATCGCGCGCGGCGTCCGTTTCGCGCTGGAACGGATGAAGCAGCTCCTCGAGCCGGCCGGAGCGACGGCCCTTGGCGCGGTCCTGGCCGGGCGCATCCCCATCCGCGACGGCGAGACCGTCGCGGTCGTCGCGTCGGGCGGGAACGTGGACCTCGCCCGGCTGCCGGCGATCCTGGACCTGGCCGGCGAGGGGTGGTAAGGGGCGGCTTCAGTCGAATCCGAAGTCGCGGAGCCGGTCGTCGCCGAAGCCGGCGTGATGCGCCAGCTCGTGGACGACGGTCCGGCGCACCTCCTCGGCCAGCTCATCGGGATCGGGGAAGTCCTCCTCGAGGGGCAGCCGGAAGAGCGTGATCTTGTTCGGGAAGGGGACCCAGTCGGCGCCATACTCGACCACCGGCGTGCCCTCATAGAGACCGTACAGCGTCTCGTCGGGCGCGAGGCCCTGCTCCCTGCGCTGGCGGCGGTCGGGCTCGTCCTCGATGACCACGGCGACATTCTCCAGGAGCCGCTTGACGGACCCGGGCAGGCGGTCGAGTGCGCGCTCGACGAGCCGCTCGAACGGCTCGTGGCGACCCCCGGACAGGTCGGCGCGACGCCCGGGATGGCGGCGCGCCTGCGTTCCGCGGCGTCGGATGGGCACGGACTCCCTCGGCTGTGGCCGGCCGGTCGGCCGGGCTCCGCGCCTATGCTAGCGAGGTGACGCCTCCCCCCGTCGAACCTGACTCGGTGGTCGTGACGCTCGATACCGGCGACCGGATCCACCTCCTCGACTGGGGAGCCCCGGCGGCGACCGGCCTGCCGCCGCTGTTGCTGATCCACGGCCTGGCCCAGACGGCCTGGACGTGGACCCCGGTGGCGCGGCGGTTGCGGGCCGGGACGCGGGTGCTGGCCGTGGACCTCCGAGGGCACGGGCTCAGCGAGGCGCCGCCGTCGGGGTACGACCTCGAGTCGCTCGCCTACGACCTGCTGACCGTCCTCGTCGCCCATGGCTTCGGGCCCGATGCGGGCGGTCCGCCCGCGGTGCTCGCGGGTCACGGCTTCGGGGCCCAGGTGGCCGCCTGGACGGCGCGCGTCCAGCCCGGCGCCGTGGCCGGCCTGGGACTCGTGGACGGCGGCTGGGAGGAGCTGGAGGCGACGACCCGGATGGACGCGGCAGAGTTCCTGCGCGGCCTGGCCGAGCCGCCGGAGGTCCTGCGCTCGATGGACGCTTATTTGGCCGACCGGCGCGAGTGGGACGAGGCGAGCTGGGACGCCGACCAGGAGCGCGCAGCGCGCGCCGCCGTCGATGAGAAGCACACCGGCCGCGTGGCGCCGGTGGTGCGCCGCCACGCGCTGGCCGCGTCGGTGCGGACGATGTTCGGCTACGACCCGGCCGAGGTCCTGGCCGGGGTGCGAGTCCCGCTCCTGGTGCTCGTGGCCGAGGCGGGCGGCGTCGACGACGAGACGGCGCGCGAGCGGCGCCTGGCGCTCGACGACGTACTGCGCCTTCGGGCCGCGGCCGGCCATCCGCCCGCGCGGGTCGTTCGTTTCGGGGGCGTGGCGCACAATGTCATGCGCTACCGGCCAGACGAGGTGAGCGCCGAGCTTCTCGCGCTCCTCGTGGCGGCCGCCCCTGGAGCCGCATGACCTTCTCCGCAGACGCCTCCGGCACGCTCGACGTGCCGGGCGGAACGCTCTATTGGGAGTCCACCGGACGAGGCCCGGCGCTCGTCCTCGTGCACGCGGGCATCGCCGACCACGGCATGTGGGACGACGACGTGCCGAGCTTCGCAGGTGGGCATCGCGTCGTGACGTACGACTGCCGCGGCTTTGGTCGGTCCAGGACCGACGCCGTGGGCTACTCCAGCCGGGCCGACCTGGCCGCGCTGCTCGACCACCTCGGGATCGAGCGGGCCGCGCTCCTGGGCTGTTCGCGCGGTGGCCAGATCGCCCTCGATTTCGCTCTCGAGCGGCCCGAGCGCGTGAGCGCTCTCGTCCTGGTCGCCTCCGGGCCAGGTGGCATGGAACACGAAGGGACGATCGAGGAGAAGGCGCTCATCGAGAGCGAGGAGCCGCTGTGGACGGCCGGTGACTGGGCCGGCGTCGCCGACCTCGACGTGCGGCTGTGGGTCGACGGCGTGAGCCAGCCGCCGACGCGGGTACCGGCCGCCGTCCGCGAACGCGTGCGCGCGATGAGCCTGGCCAACTACACCGCTGGCCATCCCGAGCCGCGCCCGATCCCACTCCAGCCGCCGGCCATCGATCGCCTCGCCGAGGTGCGCGCGCCGACCCTGATCATCCACGGCGACCTCGACGTCTCGGCGGTGACAGCCGGCGCGGAGGCGCTGGAACTCGGGCTACCCGGTGCACGGCGCGTGCTCTTGCCGAGGGTTGCGCACATGGTCAACCTCGAGCAGCCGGACGACTTCCGCCGCCTCGTGCGCGACTTCCTCTTCGCGGCCGGCGCCTAGCCTGGCCCGGGCGTCGGGCCCTCGCCCGGTTGCCAGCGGTCGTGCCCGGGGTGCTCCTCGCGCACGGCCACGAAACGGCCGATGAACGTGGCGCTGACCGTCCCGTCCATGGTCTCGATGCGTGCCTCGCTCGTGACGCGCCTGCCATCGACGGAGACCGGCCAGGAGCGGATCGTCAGGGGTGCGTCCATGAACGTGGGTCCCAGGAGCTTCACCTCGTAGCCCGCGGTGACGGTGGCCGGCGGCCGATCCACTCCCGAGGCGCGCATGATGGCCATGGCCGCCGCCCAGTTGGCGTGGCAGTCCATCAGCGTGCCGACGATGCCGCCGTTGAGCACGTTGGCGAAGGCGTGGTGGTGCGGCGACGGCATCCAGGTGGCCACGAGGCCCCCGTCCCGCTGTGGGTCGGGGAAGCTGCGCAGGCCGAGACCGTCGCGGTTGGCCGGCCCGCAACCGAAGCAGACGCTCGCCGGTGCGAAGCGTTCCTGGAGGCTGCGCGCGTCGAGGTGGCTCACTGGGAGGAGCGCCGCGGCTTCATCACTCACGCGAGTCTAGCGTCGAGGGCCGGCCGGGTCCGGGCGCGATCCCCGCCATCCAGCAGCTCGCGGAGTACCATCCGCACATGCCCGACATCGTCATCGTCCTCGTCATCGTCCTCGTCGTCGTCCTCGTCGTGCGCGGCCCCAAGACGCTGCCCCAGCTTGGCGAGGCCCTGGGCAAGGCGGTCTCCGGAGCCCGCAAGGCGGCCAAGGAGGGCACGGACGATGAGGCCGCCAGGTCCGACGACCAGCCCCGGGCCTAGGCCCACCACGCCCGCCCCGTACCCCCGATGAGCCAGCCGCCGCCCGACATCCGCGCCCTGGTCGAGGAGATCGAGCTCGAGATCGGCGAGGCGCGCCTGCCCTCGGGGGGCAACGGTCGCGTCGAGGCGGCCGTGCGCGAGATCCTCGGCGAGATCGGTGAGGATCCCGACCGGACCGGCCTGGCCGGCACGCCGGAGCGCGTCCACCGCATGTACGCGGAGCTGACCGCCGGCTACCACGTGGACCCCGACCGCCTCCTCAACGGCGCCATCTACGAGGTCGACTACAGCGAGATGGTGCTGGTCAGGGACATCCCCTTCTACTCGCTCTGCGAGCACCACCTGCTGCCCTTCTTCGGCACCGCCTCGGTCGCCTACATCCCCAGGGGCCGGGTCATCGGGCTCTCCAAGATCCCGCGCATCGTGGAGATGTACGCCCGCCGTCTCCAGGTGCAGGAGCGGCTCACGCAGCAGGTCGCCGACTTCCTCCAGGAGCGCCTGGCGCCGCAGGGCGTCGGCGTGGTGCTCGAGGCGACACACCTGTGTGCGGTCATGCGCGGCGTCCGCAAGCCGGGCACGATCATGACCACCAGCGCGGTGCTGGGCATCTTCCGCACGCGCGACAAGACGCGCGCCGAGTTCCTGGCCCACCTGGAGCGGCGGCCACCCGGTCCCGCCTGACTCGTCGCCCACGCTCGGGACGGGGCTATCATGGCCGCATGTCCGACCGACCGATCAAGGTGCTCATCGCCAAGCCGGGCCTCGACGGCCATGACCGCGGGGCGAAGGTGCTCGCCCGGGGCCTGCGCGACGAGGGCTTCGAGGTCATCTACACCGGCCTGCGCCAGACGCCCGAGATGATCGTCACCGCGGCGCTCCAGGAGGACGTGGATGTCGTCGGCCTCTCGATCCTGTCGGGCGCGCACATGACGCTGTTGCCGAGGATCGCCGCCGGCCTGCGCGCCGAGGGGCTCGACGACGTGCTCGTGACCGCCGGCGGCATCATCCCCGACGACGACGTCGCGGCGCTCAAGGCCGCCGGCATCGCCGCGGTCTTCGGGCCTGGCACGACCATCGCCCGGGTCGCCGAGTTCATCCGCGCCAACGTCCGCTCCCGCGCCGGGGCGTGACCGGGGGTGTGAGCGAGCCGGCGCGCAGCCTGGCCGCCGAGCGCGGTCGGGACCTCGCCGAGCGCGCCAGGGCGGGAGAGCGGCGGCCGCTGGCGCGTCTCCTGACCGAGGTCGAGGATCGCACGCCCACCGGCGAGGCCGCCCTGCGCATCCTCTACCCGCTGGCCGGCGCGGCCCATCTCGTGGGCGTGACGGGTGCCCCCGGCTCGGGCAAGAGCACGCTGGTCGCGGCCCTCCTCGGCGAGGCGCGTCGCGACGGACGCCGCGTGGCCGTCCTCGCCATCGACCCCTCGAGCCCCATCACCGGTGGCGCCATCCTCGGCGACCGCGTGCGCATGCAGGCCCACGCCGGCGACCGCGACGTGTTCATCCGCTCCATGGCCTCGCGCGGCCACGCGGGAGGGCTGGCCGCGGCGACCGTGGCCGCGGCGGCCGTCTTCGACGCCGTCGGCTTCCCGCTCGTCTTCATCGAGACCGTGGGCACCGGCCAGGCCGAGGTGGAGGTGGCCGCCATCGCCGACACGACGGTCGTGGTGCAGGCGCCCGAGATGGGGGACGAAGTGCAGGCCATCAAGGCGGGGCTCCTCGAGGTGGCCGACCTCGTCGTCGTCAACAAGGGCGACCGTCCCGGGGCGCACCGCGCGGCCGCCCAGCTGCGGGCGATGCTGACCGTGGGCCGGCAGAACGATCGGGCGGCGGCCGAGTCCGGACGCCCGCGCCCCAAGCGCCCGGATGTCCTGCTCGCCACGGCCCTCAGCGGCGAGGGCGTGCCCGAGCTGCTGGCCGCGCTCGATCGGCGTGCGGCGGCCCGTCGCGCCGCGAAGGACAACGGCGAGGTCGACGCAACGCGCCTGGTCCGGGCCCGCGCCCAGCTCGACGGTATCCTCGGCGAGCGGGTCCGGGCGCGTCTCGCCGAGCCTGCCCTGGTGGCGGAGGCGGCGCTGCTCGTCCGCGCGGTCGCCGATCACGAGCTCGACCCGTACGCCGCCGCCGATCGCGCGCTCGACCTGCTGGCCGGCCGCTCCCGGGTCGGGTAGGCTGCCCGCGATGTCCGCCCAACCGATCCTCGTCTGCGGCGCCGGGATGATGGGCCACGGCGTCGCGCAGGTCTTCGCGGCCGCCGGCCACCCGGTGACGCTGTACGAGCCGGAGCTGGCACGCGCGGAGGCCGGCCTGGCGCGGATCGCCGGCAACCTCGAGCGCGCCGTGGCCAAGGGTCGGCTGAGCGCCGAGGAGCGCGATGCGCAGCTGGCCCACATCCAGGTGCGTGCCGACCTCGCCAGTGCCGCGAGGGGTGCCGCCCTGGTCGTCGAGGCCGTCTACGAGGAGGAGGCCGTCAAGCGGACGCTGCTGGCCGACCTGGACCGCGTCGCACCGCCCGACGCGGTCCTGGCCTCGAACACGAGCTCGATCAGCATCACCCGGCTGGCCGCGGCGGTCTCGCCGGAACGTCGGGCCCGCGTCGTTGGCATGCACTTCTTCAGCCCGGTGCCGGTCATGCCGCTGGTCGAGCTCGTGCGCGGGGCGGAGACGAGCGACGGGACCGAGGCCGCGGTCCGGGCCTGGGCGGCGGCGATCGGCAAACAGGTGATCGTCAGCCGCGATCGGCCCGGCTTCATCGTCAACCGCATCCTCATGCCCTTCCTCGCGGAGGCGATGCGGGCCTACGAAGAGGGGCTGGGCACGGCCGAAGACATCGACGCCGGTGCGCGACTCGGGCTCAACCACCCCATGGGCCCGCTCGAGCTGGCCGACTTCATCGGCCTGGACGTCTGCCTCCACGTCATGGAGGTGCTGCACGAGGGCTTCGGGACACCGCACATGGCGCCTCCGCCCGTGCTGCGCCAGCTCGTCGACGCGGGTCGCCTGGGCCAGAAGACGGGCCGCGGCTTCCACGAGTACCCGCGCCCGGGACGGTAGCGCCGCTCACGCACCGCGGCGCAGGATCGCCTCCACGGCCGCGAGGCCATCCGCGAGGTCGAAGGGTTTGGCCAGCACGGGCAGCTCGTGCGCCCGTGCGAAGGCATGCAGAGCGGGGTCGAGGACGTCGCCGCTCATGATCAGCGTCCGTCGGGCCAGCTCGGGCCGCAACTCGAGCGCCCGGCGAAATGTCTCAACGCCGTCCATGCCCGGCATGCGGTGGTCGAGGACCAGGACGTCCACCGTCCCGACGCCGAGGTGGCGCAGCGCCGCAGTGCCGTCGGCAGCCGTCGCGACCTCGTGGCCCGCGCCCTGGAACGCTCGTGCCAGGAAGGCGCGGATCGAGGGCTCGTCGTCCACCACCAGGATCCTGGCGTGCAACGCTGTGCCGATGACCGGCGGATCGACCGCCGAGACGGCTGTCGCGAGCGCCGGTGCAGCGGGCAGCTCGACGAGGAAGGTCGCACCGCCTCCGGGGGTGGGCTCGAACCGGAGCCGCCCGCCGTGCGCAACGACGATGCCGTAGCTCACGGGAAGCCCGAGACCGGTCCCGTCGCCGACGTCCTTCGTGGTGAAGAATGGCTCGAAGAGGTGCGGCCGGACCGACTCCGGTACGCCCGGGCCGTCATCGGCCACGGTGATGCGCACGAGCCCGGCCTCGCCGGCCGTCGTCCCGGCCACGCTGTGGGCCCCGATCGTCAGCCTCCCGCGCGACGCGCCGCGCATCGACTGCAGCGCGTTCAGGGTGAGGTTGAGCAGGACCAGCTGGACCTGGTTCGGGTCCACGTCGACGAGGGGCAGGTCGTCGGGCAGATCCAGGACCAGGTGCACCTTTCCGGCGCCGATCTGGTAGGTCTGCAGCTCCAGCGTGCGCCGGACGAGGTCGTGGATGTCGGTCGGTTGCCGGGACGGCGGCCGCTGGCGGGCGAAGTCGAGGAGGTTCTGCACGATGCGCCGAGTCCGGTCGGCCTCCTGCACCAGGAGGTCGGCGTCGTGGCGCATGTCGGCCGGGAGCCGATCGTCGGTCTGGAGGAGGCGGCTGAAGGCGATGATGGCGCTGAGCGGGTTGTTCAGCTCGTGCGCCACGCCGGAGACGAGCTGCCCGATGGCCTCCATCTTCTGGGCCTGCAGGAGCTCGGACTGTCGGCGCGCCTGGTCGGTCAGGTCACGGGCGAGGACGCAGGCGACCGGGCGGTCGCCGAGGCGTGCCGGGAAGACGGTCGCGGATAACGGGACCGTGCCGTCGGGTCGGCGGCCGAGGAAGGTGACGGTGGTGTGGCCCCGTGCCGTCAGGACGTCGGCGAGGGCGCTCTCGAGGGCCTCCGCGTCCACGGCGAGGTCCCGCGCCGAGCGTCCGACCAGGTCCGCTCGCGGCGCGGCGAGAAGAACGGAGGCGGCGGGGTTGGCGTCGCGGATCGTGCCCTGATCGTCGAGGATGAGGAGCGCGTCGGGCAGGTGCTCGAGGAAATCCGCGAGTTCCGTGTCCCGACCCACCAGTGGCGCGTCCATCGCTGGCTATGCTAGACGGGATGCCATCCCTCGTCCGCCGTTTCGGGCTGCCATGACCGTCGCCCCGGGCGAGCCCGGCGCGCTGGCGCCGGAGGAGTCGCTCCTGCGCGACACGGCGCGCGACTTCGCCGAGCGCGAGCTGGCGCCGGGCGCCGCGGAGCGCGACGAGGCGGAACGGTTCGACCGGGCTCTCTTCGCGCGCATGGGTCAGCTCGGCCTCGCCGGGGCGCCCTTCCCGGAGTCGATCGGGGGCGCGGGCTTCAGCTACCGCGCCTGGACGCTGGCCATGGAGGAGGTCGCCCGGGCGGACATGGCCATGGCCATCGCCCTCAGCGTCCACGTCCTCTCGCAGTACCCCGTGCACACCTGGGGCAACGATGAGCAGCGGGCCCGCTGGCTGCCCGCGATGCTGGCCGGCGAGGCGCTCGGCGCCTTCGCCCTGACCGAGCCCCACGCCGGCTCGGATGCCGCCGCCATCCGCACCCGGGCGACGCCCGTCGGCCCCGTCGGTTCCCCGCAGGGCTACCGGCTCGAAGGCACGAAGAGCTGGATCAGCAACGCTCCCGACGCAGACCGCTACCTCGTCTTCGCCACCCTCGACCCGGGTCGCGGGCGCGACGGGATCACGGCCTTCCTCGTCGAGAAGGGCGCGCCCGGGTTCCGGCCCGGGCGCCACGAACGGAAGATGGGCATCCGGGCCTGCCCCGCGTCGGAACTCATCTTCGAGGGCTGCGAGGTCCCCGTCGCGAACCGGCTCGGCGGGGAGGGGGAGGGCTACCGCATCGCGCTGTCCGCCCTGGGCGAGGGGCGCATCTCGATCGCCGCGGCATGCACCGGCCTGGCCCAGGCCGCTCTCGAGGTGGGCGCGCGCTACCTGACCGAGCGAGTCGCCTTCGGAGCCCCGCTGGCCGAGCAGCAGGGGCTGCGCTTCGTGCTCGCCGAGATGGCCCAGCAGGTCGCCGCGGCGCGGGCGCTCACCCGGGCGGCTGCCGCGGCGAAGGACCGGGGCGAGCCGATCGCCGAGGCGTCGTCGCTGGCGAAGTGGACGGCCTCGGACGCGGCGATGCGCGTCACGACCGACGCCGTGCAGCTCCTGGGCGCAGCCGGCTACTCGCGCGAGAACCCGGTCGAGCGCTACATGCGGGACGCCAAGGGGGCCCAGATCTACGAGGGCACGAACCAGATACATCGGCTGATCGTGGCCGAGCACGTCCTGGGGCGGGTCCCGCGCGCCTGAGCCGCACGCCCACCCGTCCTGCCCCGCCCGTCGCGGGCGGCCGTCGGCCCGCCACTCCCCGGGGTGTAGATTCGCGACATGACGCGCTCCGCCGGCGGCCGCGATGGCCGTGTCTACCTCGTTTCGGCGGCGCGCACGCCGATCGGCAAGTTCGGGGGCAGCCTTGCCGACGTCCCCGCCACGACCCTCGGCGGCGTCGCCATCCGCGCCGCCGTCGAGCGCGCCGGCGTCCCCCCGGACGCCATCGACGATGTCTTCATGGGCATGGTCCTCCAGGCGGGCACGGGCCAGGCCCAGGCGCGCGTGGCGGCCCTCAAGGCGGGCCTGCCCGAGACGACCAGTGCCACCACCATCAACCGCGTCTGCGGGTCGGGCATGAAGGCGATCATGCTCGCCGCGTCGGAGATCAAGGCCGGCGACGCCGAGATCGTCGTGGCCGGCGGCATGGAGAGCATGGATCTCGGGCCCTACCTCCTGCCCCGAGCCCGCTCCGGCTATCGGCTCGGCCACGCCGAGATGCTCGACTCCACGATCTCCGACGGGCTGTGGTGCTCGATCGAGGACTGCCACATGGGCACGCACGCCGAGCGGGTTGCGGCGCACAGCGCGGTCAGCCGGGCCGACCAGGACGCCTTCGCCCTCGAGAGCCACCGGCGCGCCATCGCGGCCATCGACGGCGGCCGGTTCTCCGACGAGATCGTGCCCGTGCCGATCCGCCGCGGCAAGGAGGAAGCGCTCTTCACGACCGACGAGGCGCCGCGCCGCGACACGACGCTCGAGGCGCTCGCCCGCCTCAAGCCGGCCTTCGCTTTACCGGCGCGCGAGGAGGGCGAGCCCGAGCCTTCGGGCTCGGTCACGGCCGGCAACGCACCCGGCCTCAGCGACGGTGCCGCCGCCACCGTCGTCGCCAGCGAGCGCGCCGTGGAGCGCCACGGACTGCGGCCGCTGGCGCGCATCGTCGGCTACGCCCAGGCGGAGATCGCCGCCAAGTGGCTCTTCCTCGCCCCCGTGCAGGGCGTGCGCAGGCTGCTCGAGCGCACGGGGATGTCCCTCGAGGACTTCGACCTCGTCGAGATCAATGAGGCCTTCGCCGCCCAGGTGCTGGCCGACGGCCGCGAGCTCGGCTTCGACTGGTCGAAGGTGAACGTGAACGGCGGTGCGATCGCCCTGGGACACCCCGTCGGCGCCAGCGGCGCGCGCATCGTGGCCACACTGCTCCACGAGCTGCGGCGGCGCGGAGGCCGTCATGGCCTGGCCACCCTCTGCCTCGGCGGCGGCGGCTCGGTGGCCATGGCCTTCGAGCGCGTCTGAGTCGCCTATCATCGCGGGGACCGGTCGCCGTGTCGGCCGGCCTCATGGCGCACACCCGGAGGAAGCCCATGCCTCGCGTCGCCATCATCACCGATTCGGCCTCGGACCTCTCGCCCGAGGACGCCGCGTCTCACGAAGTGACCGTGGTCCCGCTCATGGTCACCTTCGGCTCGACCGAGTTCCGCACCGGCGTGGACATCAGCGCCGAGCGCTTCTGGGAGATGATGACCGCGCCGTCCGCGCCCTTCCCCAGGACGGCCGCCTGCAGCCCGGGCGACTTCCAGTCGGCCTTCCAGGCGGCCTTCGACGGCGGCGCCGACGAGATCGTCTGCATCACCGTCGGCGGCAAGCTCTCGGCCACGCTCAAGAGCGCCCAGATCGCCCGCGACGCGATGCCCGACCGGCCCATCCACGTCGTCGACGGCGACTCGGCCAGCTACTGCTTCGGCATCCGCGTGCTGCTCGCCGCCGACCTGGCGAGGAGCGGCGCCTCCGCCGCGGAGATCCTGGCCGAGGTCGAACGCCGCAAGCCCGACTCTCGCTTCTACGTCGTCCTCGAGACGCTCGAGTACCTCAAGCGTGGCGGGCGCATCAGCGGCGCCAAGGCGGCCATCGGCGGCATCCTCTCGGTCAAGCCGATCATCACCATCGAGGATGGCCTGGTGGAGACGGCGGACCAGCCCAGGACGCGCGGCAAGGCCCGGGAGCGGCTGTTCGAGTTGCTGACCGCCAGGCCGATCGAGCGCGCGGTCGTCCTGCACGGCCAGGCGCCCGACATCGAGGCCTTCGCCGACGAGCTGGCGGCGCGGGCCGGGATCGCCCGCTCGAGCGTGACGATCCGCCTGATCGGGCCCGCGATCGGCCCCCACGTGGGTCCCGGGGCCTATGGCGCGGTCGTCCTCCGCAGGTCCTGAGCCTCCGGTTGTAAACTGGCCGCGCTTCGCATCCCGCGGGCCTGCCCGCCCCAAACCATCCCCCGGGGCCCGGCGTTCGCGACACGGAGGAACTCGTTCTCGATGACTACCGAGCAGGTCGCCGCGCCGATCAACCCCTGGAAGGTGGCGCAGCAGCAGTTCGACCTCGCCGCGGACAAGCTGAACCTCGACCCCGGCCTGCGGCACGTCCTGCGTGAGCCGCGGCGCGAGCTGACGGTCCACTTCCCGGTGAAGATGGATGACGGCAGCGTGCAGGTCATGACCGGCTACCGTGTCCAGCACAACCTCGGGCGCGGCCCGGCCAAGGGCGGCATCCGCTACCACCAGGACGTCAGCCTCGACGAGGTGAAGGCCCTCGCGATGTGGATGACCTGGAAGTGCGCGGTCGTGGACCTGCCCTACGGCGGCGGCAAGGGCGGCGTCGTCATCGACCCGAAGAAGCTGTCGCAGCACGAGGTCGAGCGGCTGACCCGCCGCTTCGCCACCGAGATCAGCGTGCTCATCGGCCCCGAGCGGGACATCCCGGCCCCGGACGTCAACACGAACGCCCAGACCATGGCCTGGATCATGGACACCTATTCGATGCACGTCGGGTACACGGTCCCCGGCGTCGTCACGGGCAAACCCATCAGCCTGGGTGGATCCGAGGGACGCAACGAGGCCACGGCGCGTGGCGCCGTCTACACCATCGTGGAGGCGGCAAGGCACCTGGGCATCGACCTCGATCGCGCCAAGGTCGCCGTGCAGGGCTTCGGCAACGCGGGCTCCATCGCCGCGCAGCTCATCGTCGCCGAGGGCGCCACGGTGGTCGCCGTCTCCGACTCCAGCGGCGGCATCCACAACGCGGCCGGCCTGGACGTCGAGCGGGTCATCGGCTGGAAGAAGGAGCACGGCACCGTCGTCGGCTTCCCGGGCGCGTCGGGCATCACGAATGCCGAGCTGCTCGAGATCCCCTGCGACGTCCTCATCCCCGCCGCCCTCGAGAACCAGATCACGCCCGCCAACGCCGGGCGGATCAAGGCCCGCATCATCGCCGAGGCCGCCAACGGCCCGACCACGCCCGAAGCGGACGACATCCTCCACGAGCGCGGGGTCTTCCTCATCCCGGACATCCTGTGCAACGCCGGCGGCGTGACCGTCAGCTACTTCGAATGGGTCCAGGACCTCAACCGCGACCACTGGAGCGAGGCGGTCGTCAACGCCAAGCTCAAGGAGATCATGGTCAAGGCCTTCGGCGAGGTGCTGCGGCTGGCCACGACCAACGACGTGAACAACCGGGTGGGCGCCTACCTGCTGGCCGTGGACCGGGTCGCCTCGGCCACGGCCCTGCGCGGCCTCTACCCGTAGGCAGGACGGCGGCCGGCCATCCACGCGACCCGACCCGGACCCCGTTCCCGCGCGAGGACCCGATGACCGACGTGGCCGCCGTTCCCGCGGCCGAGCTTGCCGTGCTGGCCGCGGAGCACTGGCAGGCGTACCTGGCCGCCCATCCGGTGGAGGCCACGGTCATCGGGGAGCGGCGCTTCGACGACCGCCTCGAGGACATCTCGCCCGAGGGCATCCGGGCACGTGCCGCGCAGTTGCGCGGTTTCCTCGAGCGGGCGCGGGCGATCCCCACGGGGGTCATGGGCGAGGCCGACCTGGTGACGCATGAGGTCCTCAGCGAGGCGCTCGAAACGGAGCTGTCCCTGGTCGAGGCCGATCTCCAGGCGTGGACCGTCGATCCCCTCAACGGGCCGCAGGTCCACTTCCTGAACCTGCCCCCGCTGCAGCCGGTGACGACGGTCGAGCAGGGTGAGGCGATGGCCGGTCGCTGGCGGGCGATGGGTCCCTGGCTGGACCAGCACATGGCCAACCTGCGCCGCAGCGCGTCCGAGGGCCTCGTCGGCGTGTACGAGCCGGTGGTCAAGACGATCGAGGCCCTCGACGCCCTGGGCAACCGCCCGCTGGAGACGTGGGCCGTCCTCGATCCCATCCGCGAGCCCCATCCCGACTGGCCGGCCGGCGACCTCGAGGCCTTCCGGGCCGACCTGCTGACGGCGGTCCGCGAGGGCCTCGCACCCGCCCTCGCCCGGTATCGCGAGCTGCTCGCCGACGTGATCCTGCCCGCGGCGCGGCCGGGCGAACGAGCGGGCCTGCTGCACCTCCCGGACGGAGCCGAGACCTACCGGCGTCTCGTGCGGGCCCACACGACGCTCGGGCTCTCGCCCGAGGAGATCCACGAGATCGGGTTGCAGGAGGTCGCGCGCGTCAACGCCGAGACCGAGGAACTCGGCCGGCGAGCGCTCGGTGCGCCGGACAGGGCGGCGACGGTCGACCGCATGCGCGGCGATCCGTCGCTCCACTTCTCGACGCGCGAGGAGATCGTGCGCGAGGCGGAGACCGCGCTGACGCGGGCCCGGGCCGCTATCCCGGCCTGGTTCGGGAAGCTGCCCGGTGCCGAATGTGCCGTCGTGCCCATCGCCGAGCACGAGGAGCGCCACGCCACGATCGCTTACTACTGGCAGCCGGCCGCCGACGGCTCGCGCCCCGGCCAGTACTTCGTCAATACCCACGCGCCGGAGACGCGCCCTCGTTTCGAAGCGGAGGCGCTGGCGTACCACGAGTCGATCCCGGGTCATCACCTGCAGATCGCGATCGCCCAGGAGCTGACCGGCCTGCCCGAGTTCCGGCGCCACCTTGCCGTCACGGCCTTCGACGAGGGCTGGGGCCTGTACGCCGAGCGCCTGTCCGACGAGATGGGGCTCTACACCTCGGAGCTCGGTCGGCTTGGCGTGCTCTCCTTCGACTCCTGGCGCGCGTGCCGGCTCGTCCTCGACACCGGCCTCCACGCCCTCGGCTGGTCGCGGGCGCAGGCCATGGAGTTCATGATCGCGAACAGTCCCGTGGCCACGAACAACGTCGTGAACGAGGTCGACCGCTACATCGTCTGGCCGGGGCAGGCGCTGGCCTACAAGATGGGCCAGCTGGAGATCCTCCGGCTGCGGGCCTGGGCTCGCGAGCGGCTCGGGCCGCGCTTCGACATCCGCGCCTTCCACGACGCCGTCCTGGGCGAGGGCGCGGTGCCGCTGCGGGTGCTGGGCGACCTCGTGAGCCGCTACGTGGAGCGGGCCGCGGAGGGGTGACACCCGTCGGCCGGCCCCAGGGACCCGCCAGGCCCGCCCCGCCCGGACGTCCGCGTGTCAGTACTACTGTCGCGGCGTCGTGTATCCGGCCGCGACACGGCCAAAGCGGCGTTGGCGCGGCCTCCCGAGGATCCGAATCAGCCGCCGACGGCTAACCGCGTCGGATCGCGGCGACGCTCCCGACGGATCAGCGGGCCTCCCGACAGTACTACTGACATCGGCGATCACAAGCTGCCACGGCGGCACGCCATGCCCGCCCCACCACGGACCCGGTGTACCATGCCGCTCCCATGCTGGACCACGAAGAGAAGTTCCTGTTCAAGGAGGAGATCCTCCACCTGGCCAACGCGATGGCCGAGGGGAGCACCCTCGACAACGTGGAGGACCTGCTCGCCGACGTCATCACCAACCCGCGCTTCGACTCCGAGGTCTTCACGCTGGAGCGTTCGCTGCAGGTCATGCTCGGTCCTCGGGCGGGAACGACGCTGGTGGGCCTGCTCACGGTGGCGCCCGAGGTCTTCGACGACGTGGCCGAGGTCCGCATCGCGAGCGACGTGCACGAGCGGCTGATCGCCTGGCGCGCGCGCTTCGGCCTGGCCATCGACAACGCCCTCAACTTCCTCAACAACCCCGACGGCATCCAGGGCCACAACTTCGCCACGCAGATCGCCCATGTCGAGGACCGGCGCGTCCTCCAGGGCCGATTGACGCTCGTGCGCTACAACAACGAGCCGCAGTTCTTCCTGGCCGACGCAGGCGTCTTCTACGGGCTCATCGCCGACCTGCTCGAGCGCCTGGGCCCGCACACCGACTCGGACACGATCGACCAGGAGACGCTGACGCGCCTGAGGGACGCGCTCACCCTCATCGAGCGCCGGGCCACGCCGCGCGAACGGGCCTAAGGCCTCCAGCCCCTTCGGGGCGACCGATGCGCCAGCTCTACCTCGCCGCGACCGGCATGAACCGGGGCAAGACGACGGTCTCGCTCGGTCTCCTCGCCGCGCTCTTCGCACGCGGCCTGAGGACGGGCTTCATCAAGCCCGTTGGACAGCGCTACGCGATCGTGGACGGCGTCCCGGCGGACGAGGATGCCATCCTCATGAAGAGCGTCTACGCCCTCCCGGATCCACTGGCGAACCTGAGCCCCGTGCACATCCCGCGCGGCTTCACCAAGGCCTTCATCAACGGCCGCGTCGTGGAGGACCTGCCGGCCCGCATCCGCGCCGCGTGGGAGCGGGTGGCGGAGGGTCGCGAGGTGCTCCTCGTCGAGGGCACGGGGCACGCCGGCGTGGGCTCCGTGGTCGGTCTCTCGAACGCCACGGTGGCGCGCATGCTCGGCGCCCGGGCGGTCATCGTCAGCGAAGCGGGCGTCGGCCGACCGATCGACGAGATCGTGCTCAACCACGCGCTCTTCAGCCGGCACGGCGTCGAGGTCGCCGGCGCCGTGGTCAACAAGGTGGACCACGAGGCGCATCCCTCGCTGTCCGCCGTGCTCGAACGCGGGCTGGCCCGGCACGGCATCGAGCTGCTGGGCGTCCTGCCCTACCGCCCGCTCCTGTCCAACCCGACCCTCTCGATGCTCCAGGAGCAGATGCGCGGTGAGCTGCTGCACCCGGGGCCGGACCTTGGCCGGGTCATCGAGCACGTGGCCATCGGCGCCATGCAGGCCGGCCACGTCCTGGAGCGGGTGGGGCCGGGCAGCCTGATCATCGTGCCCGGGGATCGCGAGGACGTCATCGGCACGGTGGTCACGGCCACGCTCGTCGGGGCGCCGACCGGAGGTGCCGACGCTGCCTCCCGGCACCGCAGCCGCCGGACGCTGGCGGGCATCGTGCTGACCGGCGGATACCGGCCCTCGCAGCGCGTCATCGACGCCATCCGCCATGCCGACCTCTTCGCCTACCTCGTGGCGGAGGACACCTACGCCGCCGCCTCCGAGGTGCACGACCTGCTGGTCAAGACGCACCCCGACGACGCCGACAAGATCGAGCTCATCCAGCAGCTCGTGGCCGAGCACCTCGACGTGGACCGCATCCTCGCGCGCTTCGCGGAACCCCGCCCGATCTAGCCTCCCGGCCCGGGCAGCGGCTCGTTGTCGATGAGTCGCGTCGGCCCGAAGCGGACCGCGAGCGAGAGCAGCGCCGGACCGGCGACCCGTTCCAGCTCGGCCAGCGTCTCGGCGTCCGCGCAGCTGACGTACTCGACCTCCGCCAGTGGCTCGCCGCCGAGCACCTCCCGCATGGCCGCGCGCAACGCCTCGCCGGCGCGCTCGCCGGCCTCCCAGCGGTCCCGGGCGGCGAGCAACGCCCGGCGCAGGACGGGCGCCGCCGCGCGCTCGGCGGGGGAGAGGTGGACGTTGCGCGAGGAGAGCGCCAGGCCGTCCGGCTCACGCACCGTGGGGCACGCGATCACGTCGGTGGGCAGCGCGAGGTCGAGCGCCATGCGCCGGATGACCATCACCTGCTGGGCGTCCTTCTGGCCGAAGTAGGCTCGCTCCGCCCCGACCAGGGCGAAGAGGATGGCGACGACCGTGGCCACGCCCTCGAAGTGGCCCGGGCGCGCCGCGCCCTCGAGGGGCCCGGCCAGCGCGCCCACGCTGACCCGTGTGTCGAAGCCGGGCGGGTAGACCTCGTCGACGGGTGGGGCCCAGACGATGTCGACGCCCTCCTCGGCACAGATGGCGAGGTCGCGCGCCTGGTCGCGCGGGTAGCGCTCGAAGTCGACGGCGTCGCCGAACTGGCGCGGGTTCACGAAGATCGTCACGACGGTCGTGGCGTCCGCGTTGCGTGCGCGACGCATGAGCGCACGGTGGCCGCCATGCAGCCAGCCCATCGTGGGCACGAGTCCGACCGGCCGTGGCGCGCCGGCCAGCGCCGCGCGGAGTTCCGCGCGGGTGCGCAGGACGCGGGTCACCCGCTCAGAGGTCGCGGTCGAGCGGGATCCCGCCCAGCGGTGCACCCGCGGCCCGGTCCTGCTCGCCCCGGCCGAGGGCTTCGGCCAGCACGGCGTCGTCCATGCGCACGGTCTCGGCCTCGCCGGGGAAGGTGCCCGCAGTCACGTCCGCCGCCCAGGCGCGGACGGCCGTGTCGATCGTCTCGCGGAGGTGCGCATAGAGTCGCGCGTGGCGCGGGATGTGGTCCACGCTCAGCCCCAGCACGTCCGTGATGAGCTGGACCTGGCCCGAGCAGCCTGCTCCGGCGCCGATGCCGATGGTCGGGATGCGCAGCCGCTCGGTGATCGCCGCGGCGAGCTGCTCCGGCATGAGCTCGAGCACGACGCAGAAGGCGCCCGCCTCCTGGACCGCCAGCGCGTCGGCGAGGAGGGCGCGCGCGGTGTCGCGCGTCTTGCCCTGCACGCGCACCTTCCCGATCTGGTGGATCGCCTGCGGGGTGAGCCCGATGTGGCCCATGACCGGGATGCCCGTCTTCGTCATGGCCTCGATGGTCCGCGCGCTGCGCACGCCGCCCTCGATCTTCACGGCCTGGGCGCCGCCCTCGCGCAGGAAGGCGCCCGCGTTCCCGATCGACTCCTCGATCGACACGCCGTAGGTCAGGAAGGGCATGTCGGCGATGACCAGGGCGTGCCGGCTGCCGCGCGCGACGGCCTTGACGTGGTGGAGCATCTCGGCCATCGAGACGCGCACGGTGGTCTCGTAGCCGAGCATCACCTGGGCCAGCGAGTCGCCCACCAGCAGCATCGGGATGCCCGCCTCGTCGAGGATGCGCGCGGTCGGGTAGTCGTACGCGGTCAGCATCGGGATGCGCTGCCCATCGGCGTACAGCCGGGCGATGTCGCTGACGGTCAGGCGGCGCGGTGCTTCGGTTGCGCTCATGCCCGGCTCTCCTCGGTGGCTCGCATGGTCGGGGTCGCCCGACCAGTCTGCCTCGAAGCGTCGCGGGCGTCCAGCAGGGCCGCCACGCGGTCGAGCAGCCGGTCGGCCACCTCGCGCTTCGAGAGGAGCGGCCACGGCTCGGGCGCGCTCCCGGGGACCACGATCGTGACGCGATTCGTGTCGCTTCCGAAGCCGGAGCCCGCCTCGGCGACGTCGTTGGCCACGAGCAGGTCGACGCGCTTGTGGGCCGCCTTCTCGACCGCCCGCTCGAGCGACCCGGTCTCCGCCGCGAAGCCGACCAGGACGGGCCGCGGACGCAGCCGCTCGTGGGCCAGCGCGGCCGCCTCCGCGAGGATGTCCTCGGTCGGCTCCAGCTCCAGGGTCAGGCCCGCCCGGCGGGTCAGCTTCTCCCCGGCGGCCCGCCGCGGCCGGAAGTCGGCCACCGCCGCGGTCATGACCAGCGCGTCGGCGTCGGGCAGCGCCACCAGGACGGCCTCGCGCATGGCGGCCGCGGTCTCAGCGTGGCGCACCTCGGCGCGCCCGGGCAGGGGCACGCTTACCGTGCCGGCCACGAGGACCACGGTCGCGCCGCGGTCGAGGGCGGCCTCGGCGATGGCCGCTCCCATGCGGCCCGACGAGCGGTTGCCGATGAAGCGCACGGGGTCGATGGGTTCGGCCGTGCCGCCGGCGCTGACGACGAGGCGGCGGCCCTCGAGGTCGGCTCCGCGTCGCTCGGGCTCGAGGGGCGGTCGCAGCGCAGCATCCGGGACCCGCACCGGCCGCCCCGTCACGGCCGTCTCGACGGCGGTCACGATGGCCGCGGTCTCGGCCAGCCGGCCGCGACCGCTGGCGCCGGAGGCCAGCGGCCCCTCCGCGGGCTCGACGATCGTGTACCCGTACCCACGCAGCGTCTCGGCGTTGGCCCGCGTGGCCGGGTGGCTCCACATGCCGCCGTCCATGGCCGGCGCGACGACCACCGGCGCCGCGGTGGCGAGGCAGATCGCGGTGACCACGTCGTCCGCGAGGCCCCCGGCCATGGCGGCCATCCAGCGGGCGGTGGCCGGGGCGACCACGACGACGTCGGCCGTCTCGGCGGCCACGATGTGGCCGATGCGCGAGTCGGGCAGCAGCTCGAGCGGGTCGAGCTGGACGCGACGGCGGGTCAGCGTCTCGAGCGTCAGCGGCCCGAGGAAGCGCGACGCCGAGTGCGTCATCGCCGGCTGCACCTCGGCCCCGGCGGCGACGAGGGCGCGCACCAGCTCGGCGGCCTTGTAGGCCGCGATCGAGCCGGTCACGCCGAGCACGACCAGCCGACCCTCCAGCGGCCGCGCGCTCATCGGGCGCTCCGCAGGGCCGGCTCCGCGGGCTCGGGCGCGGCGGTCGCCGCCGCCAGCTCCGCATGGAGCAGGACGAGGCCCCGCAGCGTCAGCTCGGGATCCACGACGTCCACGCCCTCGAGGCCCTCGGTCCACGTGGCGCGCGACAGCCCGCCGGTCAGGATGACGCGGATGGGCACACCCGGGCTCTGCGCCGCGAGCTCATCCCGCGTGAGCCGGATGAGCTCCTTCGTCAGGCCCAGGTGGCCGATGACCGCGCCGCTCTGCATGGCCGAGACGGTGTCGTTGCCGATGACCCGGGCCGGCCGCCGCAGCTCGATGCGCGGCAGCTTCGCGGTGCGCGAGGCCAGGGCCTCCAGGCCCAGCTCGAGGCCGGGCGCGATGGCGCCGCCGATGTAGGCACCGTCGGCGGCGACGACGTCGAGGGTCGTGGCGGTCCCGAAGTCGACCACGATGGCCGGAGCGCCATGCAACCGGCCGGCGGCGAAGGCGTTGACGAGCCGGTCGGCGCCGGCCTCGTCGGGTCGCTCGACGCGGATGGCGATGGGCACGCTGGCCGCGCTCGCCTCGAGCAGCGGCAGCGCCCGGCGCACGGCGAGGGCGGCCAGCGCCGCCGACCAGGCGGGCACCACGCTGGCCACGACGATCGCGTCGATGTCGGCCAGCCCGCGGCCGTCGAGGGCCAGCAGCCCCTCGAGGAGCGTTTCCAGCTCGTCCGGACCGATGGCGCGGCGGCTCGTGGCCCGGCGGGTGGCGACCAGCTCGCCGCCGCGCGCGAGGCCCAGCGTGACGTTCGTGTTGCCGACGTCGATGGCGAGCAGCATGGCCCGATGATACCCGTGCCCCGGCGGCGCCCGATGGTAGCCTCCCGCTGGCCGCTCTTCATAGGAGCATCACATGACCGCGCTGCGGCGGCTGATCGACTTCTACGGCATCCAGGCGCACCTCCTGTGGGAGTGGCGGGCGGGACGGCGCGCGCTCCTGAAGCGCGGCCTGTTCTCGTTCGTCATCGCCTGGATCTCCTTCGTCGTCACGGCCTGGGCGATCCCCGGCATCCTCGTCACCGACGTCCTGTCGGTGGCCATCGCGGTCGTCGTCATCGCCCTCCTCTACGCGCTGGTGCGGCCGATCCTCCTCGCGCTCGTCGCGCCGATCTCGCTCTTCCTCGTGGGCATCGCGTCGATCGTCTTCCAGGTCTTCGTCATCGCCATCCTCGGTCCGCTCGTCCCCGGCATCGACGTCACCGACGTCGGGGCCGCCTTCTGGGGCTCGTGGGTCTTCGCCATCGTCCACACGATCCTCTCGGCCGTCGTCGCCCTCGACCAGGAGCAGTCCTACTACGCCTCGCTCGTGCGCCAGCTGGCCGTGCACCGCGCGGATGTCGTGCGCACCGACCGACCCGGCCTGGTGATCGTCCAGATCGACGGCCTCAGCCACCCCGTGCTGCGCAACCAGGTGCGTGCCGGTCGCGTGCCGGTCATCTCGCGCTGGCTGCGGGCACGGCAGATGCGGCTGGGTCGCTGGGAGGTGATGCTGCCCTCACAGACGTCGGCCAGCCAGGCCGGCATCCTGCACGGCGACAACGACGGCATCCCGGCCTTCCGCTGGTACGAGAAGGCGACGCGCCGCCTGCTCGTGTCGAACCATCCGCACGACGCGGCCGAGATCGTCCGGCGCGTCTCGAACGGGGAGGGGCTGCTGAGCCGGGGCGGGGTCAGCATCGGGAACCTCGTCACCGGCGATGCCTCCCGCAGCTTCGTGACCATGGCCGCGCTCGCCGAGGGGACGCGCGGCATCGGCCGACCGCGCGACTTCTACGGCTTCTTCGTCAGTCCGCACAACTACCTGCACGTGGCCTTCCAGACGGTCGGCGAGATCGGCAAGGAGCTGGTGCAGGCGCGGCGGCAGGCACGGGCCGGCATCGAGCCACGCATGCCGCGGGGCTTCCCCTACCCGTTCGCGAGGGCCGTAACGAACGTCCTCCTGCGCGGCCTGCAGACGTCGCTGATCATCGAGGAGATGTACCGGGGCAGCCCGGTCATCTACGCCGACTACACCGACTACGACGAGATCGCCCATCACTCGGGCCCGGAGCGGGCGGAGGCGTTCGATGCCCTCGACGGCGTGGACCGCACCCTCGGCGCCCTGGAGCGGGCGGCCGCGGGCGCCGCCCGTCCCTACCGCTTCGTGGTCCTCTCCGACCACGGGCAGACGCTCGGTGCGACATTCCAGCAGCGCTACGGCGTGACGCTCCAGGACGCGGTGCACTCGCTCATGGGCGGCCGGGCCTCGGTCGAGGCGGTCACCGGGCGCGTCGAGGAGTGGGGCGCGGTCAACACGTTCCTCTCCGAGTTCACGCGCGGCACCGGTGTCGGGCCGGCCATCGCGCGGCGCGCCCTCCGCAGCCGGACGCGCGACGGCCTGGTGGAACTCGGCCGGCCGGTCGAGGCGGCGCCACCGGCGGAACGTGCCGTGGTCGCTGGCGAGGCACCGGACCTCGTCGTCTGCCCCTCGGGCAACCTCGCCCTCATCTACTTCAACGCCCGGGTCGAGCGGCTGACCGTGGAAGACCTGGCCGGGCTGTTTCCCGGGCTCGTCGAGGCGCTGGCCAACCACCCGGGCATCGGGTTGCTGCTCCTGCGCTCCGAGGCGCATGGCGCGATCGCCGTCGGTCGCCGCGGCATCCGCTACCTCGACGAGGGGCGGGTGGTGGGGGAGGACCCGGTGGCGCCCTTCGGCCCGTACGCCGTGATGAGCCTGCGCGGGCTCGATGCCATGGACGACGTCGGCGATATCGCGGCCATCAGCGTGCTCGACCCCGACACCGAGGAGGTGGCGGCCTTCGAGGAGCTCATCGGCTCCCACGGCGGCATCGGCGGCTGGCAGACGAAGGGCCTCCTGCTCTACCCCGCGGACTGGGAGATGACCGAGGACCCGCTCCTGGGCGCCCCGGCCGTCTACCGCCAGCTGCGCTCGTGGATGGAGGCGATGGGGCTGCCCGTCGGACCACCCTCAGGCGTCGAGGGCGGCCCGGACCTCCGATAGGCGCGCGATCGTTTCGAGGTCGAAGGGGTCGCGGAAGATCCAGATGACTTCGGACACCCCCACGTCGGCATAGGCCCGGATCCCCGTTGCGATCGTCGCCGGCGGACCCCACAGCGTGAGACGCTGCGTCCACCCGTCGGAGCCGACCATGCCGGCCAGGCCGTGGCGCTCGGCGACCGCGCCGTAGGCCCGGAGCGCCTCCTCGACATCGTCGCGGATGACGACGTCGATGGAGACCGTCCGGGCGATCTCACGCTCGTCACGGCCGATCGCCGCGCAGTGCGCGCGAAGGATGGCGTCGCGGTCGGCGATGCGGGCCGGGTCGCCATAGCCGTTCCAGAGGTCCGCGTAGCGGGCGGTCGTGAGCAGCGTCTTGCGCGGCCCGGAGCCGCCGATGAGGACGGGCAGTCGCGTCTGGACGGGGCGGGGCGCGCAGACGGCGTCGCGCATGGTGTAGAAGCGCCCCTCGTGCGTGACGCGCTCCCCGTCGAGCAGGCGACGGAGGAGGCCGACCGACTCGTCGAGCCGGTCCAGCCGCTCCCCGAAACCGGCCCCGAAGTCGAGCCCGAAGGCATCGTGCTCGCGCTCGAACCAGCCGCCGCCGAGGCCGAGGATCGCCCGACCGTCGCTGACGTGGTCGAGGGTGGTGGCCAGCTTCGCCGTCAGGCCGGGGTTGCGGAAGGTGTTGGCACCGACGAGCAGGCCGAGGCGCACGCGGCTCGTCAGCGCGGCCCAGGCGGACAGCGTCATCCAGCCCTCGAGCTTCGGGTCGCTCCACTCGCCCTCGTCGGCCAGCAGGTGGTCGTCGGCCCAGAGCGAGTCGAAGCCCGCCGCCTCGACCCGTCCGGCGACGTCGCGCAGCGCCGGCCACGTGGTGCGGTTGATCCAGACGGCGGCTCCGAAGCGCATCGGCGGAGCATACGGGCATCGCGTACGACGCGTTGACACTCGGCGGCACCGACTGCTACCATGCCGCCACCCGGTTAGCACTCACCATCGGAGAGTGCTAACCACGAACGAGGACCGTCCACGTGGCCCGACGCAAGGACCGCCCCGGTCCGCTCGACCCGCGCTCGGCGGCGATCCTGCGGGCCATCATCGAGGAGTACGTGGCCACCGCGCAGCCGGTGGGCAGCCAGTCGCTGGTCGAGAGGTGCCACCTCGAGGTCAGCTCGGCGACGGTGCGCAACGTCATGGCCGAGCTGGAGCGCGCGGGGCTCCTGCACAGCCCGCACACCAGCGCGGGCCGCGTGCCGACCGATGCCGGCTACCGGCTCTACGTCGAGTCGATCGCCGAATCGGTCGCCCTGGCGCCGGTCGAACGCCTCATGATCCGCCACCAGTTCGGGCAGGTCGAGTTCGCCAGCGAGCAGTGGTTCCGCCTCGCGGCGTCCACCCTGGCCGGGGCGACCCATTCGGCGGGCATCGCCACGCCGGCCAAGCCCGAGGCATCGCGCATCCGGCGCGTGGACCTCGTCTCGGGCGGCGAGCGCATGGCCAGCCTCGTGCTCGTCCTGGCCGAGGGTCCCATCAAGCAGCACCTCCTGCCGCTCGAGGAGTCGACCGACCAGGAGCTCCTCGACGACGCCGCGCGACGCCTCAACGAGCGCATCGCCGGCAGGACGGCCACGCAGCTGGAGCCGCTGCTGCGCGGCCTGCCCCTCGACACGGAAACGGACCGGCTCGTCGCCCGGGCCGCCGAGCGCATCGCCCGGGCCATGCGCGAGTTCGACGCCAACGTCGTCGAGGATGTCTTCAGCGAGGGCCTGCTCTACGTCATGGAGGCGCCCGAGTTCGCGCAGACCGACAAGCTCCGCCGCGTCTTCGTCCTGCTCCAGGACCGCGCCTACCTCGGCGACCTCGTGCACGACGTGACCGACGCCGGCGACGTGCGCATCTTCATCGGCGCCGAGAACCGTCCCGCCGAGCTGCACGACGTGGCCCTCGTCCTCGCGCCGTACGGCCGGCGGGGACGGGCCAGCGGCGTGGTCGGGGTGCTCGGCCCCACGCGCATGGCCTACCCGCACGCGATCAGCACCGTCCGCTACGTGAGCGGCCTGATGAACGAACTGGTGGATCACCTCTACGCATGAGCACGCACAAGACCCGCGCCCAGGAGCGCATCGAGGCCCTCGAGACGCCGAGCACGACCCAGCTGCTGGAGCGCATCGCGCAGCTGGAGGCGGAGCTGGCCGCCGCGCAAGGGGAGGCGGGCGACAACCTCGCCGGCTGGCAGCGCGCCACGGCCGACTTCCAGAACTACCGGCGCCGCACGGAGCTGGAGCGCGAGCAGCTGCTCGGGCTGGCCAACGAATCGCTGCTGCGGAAGGTCCTCTCGATCGTGGACGACTTCGACCGCGCCATCGAGGCGATGCCCCCCGAGCTGGCGAAGGTGTCCTGGGTCGAAGGCATCGCGGCCATCGACCGCAAGCTGCGCGTCCTGCTCGAGTCGGAGGGCGTGACGCCGATCGAGGCCGCCGGGCGGCCGTTCGACCCGCGCGAGCACGAGGCGCTCACGCACGAAGAGACCACCAAGGCACCCGATGAGACGGTCATCGGGGAGATCCAGCGCGGCTACAGGATCCGGGACCGGGTCCTGCGTCCGTCGCTCGTCAGCGTCGCCAAGAACCCCGGCAGCGATGCCGGGTCCGGAGGGAACGACTAGACCATGGGCAAGATCATCGGCATCGACCTGGGCACGACCAACTCCGTCGTGGCCGTCATGGAGGGCGGCGAGCCGACCGTCATCCCCAGCGCCGAGGGCGGCCGCACCGTGCCCTCGGTCGTGGCCTTCTCGAAGACCGGCGAGCGGCTCACCGGCCAGATCGCGAAGCGGCAGGCAATCACGAACTCGGCCAACACGGTCTACTCCATCAAGCGCTTCATGGGCCGCCGCTGGGACGACCCGGAAGTGCAGCGCTCCAAGGACCTCGTGGGCTACAAGGTCGAGCGCGACTCCAAGAGCGACGGGGTCAAGGTGGCGCTCGTGGACGGCAAGAGCTACACGCCGCCCGAGATCAGCGCCATGATCCTGCAGAAGCTCAAGACCGACGCCGAGGCCTACCTGGGCGAGAAGATCACCGAGGCGGTCATCACCGTCCCCGCCTATTTCGACGACACGCAGCGCCAGGCCACGAAGGACGCCGGCCGCATCGCCGGCCTCGAGGTCAAGCGCATCATCAACGAGCCGACGGCCTCCGCCCTGGCCTATGGCCTGGACAAGAAGAAGGACGAGAAGATCGCCGTCTACGATCTCGGCGGCGGCACCTTCGACATCTCCATCCTCGAGCTGGGCGACGGCGTCTTCGAGGTCAAGGCGACCAACGGCGACACGCACCTCGGCGGCGACGACTTCGACCAGCGCGTCATCGACTGGCTCGTCAGCGAGTTCAAGCGGGACCAGGGCATCGACCTGACCTCCGACCCGCAGGCGATGCAGCGCCTCAAGGAGGCGGCCGAGAAGGCCAAGGTCGAGCTGAGCTCGGCCTCGCAGACGGAGATCAACCTGCCCTACATCACCGCCGACGCGTCCGGGCCCAAGATGCTGCTCATGACGATCACCCGGGCAAAGCTCGAGGACCTCTGCGCGGACCTCATCGAGAAGACGAAGAAGCCGGTCGTCCAGGCCCTCAAGGACTCCGGCCTCAAGGCGGCGGACATCGACGAGGTCATCCTCGTCGGCGGCATGACCCGCATGCCGGCGGTCCAGGACGCGGTCAAGGCGCTCTTCGGCGGCAAGGAGCCGAACAAGGGCGTCAACCCCGACGAGGTCGTCGCGGTCGGTGCGGCCATCCAGGCCGGGGTCCTGGCGGGCGACGTCAAGGACGTCCTGCTGCTGGACGTGACGCCGCTGTCGCTGGGCATCGAGACGCTCGGCGGCGTGATGACCCGGCTCATCGAGCGCAATACGACCATCCCGACCTCCAAGTCACAGGTCTTCTCCACGGCCAGCGAGAACCAGCCGCAGGTGGAGATCCACGTACTGCAGGGCGAGCGGGACATGGCGCCCGACAACAAGACCCTGGGCAAGTTCATCCTCGACGGCATCCCGCCCGCGCCGCGCGGCGTGCCCCAGATCGAGGTCACCTTCGATATCGACGCCAACGGCATCCTCGACGTGAAGGCCAAGGATCGCGCCACCGGCCGCGAGCAGCAGGTGCGCATCACCGCCTCCTCGATGCTCGCCAAGGATGCCGTGGACAAGATGGTCCGCGACGCCGCCGAGCACGCCGAGGAGGATCGCCGGCGGCGCGAGGAGGTCGAGACGCGCAACCAGGCCGACGCCCTCGCCTTCCAGGCCGAGCGCACGCTGCGCGACCTGGGCGACAAGGTGGAGGCCGCCGACCGGGCCGAGACCGAGCGGCACATGGAGGCCGTCCGCGAGGCGCTCAAGGGGAGCGACCTCGAGGCCGTGAAGGCCGCTGCGGCCGCGCTCTCCGAGCAGCTCCAGAAGGTGGCCACGGCCGCCTACGCAAAGAGCGGACCGATCGACTACGAAACCCCCAGCGGGGCCGGCGGAGACGGGGCCGAGGCCGGTGGGGCCGAGACGGGCGAGGCCGAGCCGAAGCCCGGCGGCGCCGGCGAGGCCGAGGAGCCGGTCGAGGGCGAGTACAAGGAGGTCTGACGCGCGGGCGGCTCTCGCCGGCCCCACGTCGCCCGGGACGGGGGGCGTTCGGCCTCTGGCCTGCCTTCCCCACGGCCGCTAACCGCCCGATCTTGCCAGACTGCGCGTGTGGCTGACGAAGGTCAACGGATCCCTGCCATCGGTCGCCCTGGGTGATCGATGACGAGAACTCGCACCGCGCGAGGGTCGGGGTCACGCTCGTGGAGCGGTCTCAACCCCGTCGGGAGGGTCGGCGCGAGCGACCGTTGTCGTCCTGGCTGACGTTTGTCAAGAACAGGATCCCCGCGATCGGTTTGTCGGGGTGGCGCAGCCATCGCCTCACGGCGAGGTTTCGCATCGGCAACGCTGCCCGGAAGGTCGCCTCGTGCTGTGCGACGCGACGCCGCGCGGTCTGGTCCTCGGGGAGGACGAGCAGCCGCGACACGGACCCGACCTCCCAGCCGAGCGCCCGTGCGAGTCCGGGTGCGAGTCGCGTTTTGCGGTCGAGGTTCGAGAGCGTCGCTTGGAGGTCCGGGACGGTGGACTTGACCTCGATCACCAACAGCGCCCCGACCGTGGGGTGAAAGGCGAGGACGTCGACCGAGCCGCGTTCCCCGTACTCGCTGAACGAGACCTCCGTCCTGACGATCCAGCCGTCGGCCGTGAGCAGCCAAAGGACGCGCTCGACGATCGCGGCATGCCGTTCGTCGCGCAGCCGGTCCAGCGCTTCGCCCTGCCAGCAGACTCGCACCGACAGACGCGCCCCGAGCGCCGCGGCTACCCGCAGCAGGACGGCGAGGGCGACTCGCTCTGCGTGGCCGCCCTCGATGGCCGCGATCGACGAGCGCGAGACCCCGACCTCATCGGCCAGACGCTGCTGTGTCCAGCCTCGGTCCACCGCCGAGAGTGTGGCGACCTCGACTCACCAACCGATAGGCCCGGGATCACCGATGCCTATCCCTGCGGCCGACCGCCCCATGGGTGCGAGCCGCTACCATCGGGGGTCATGAGCCATGCGTCTCCCGACGCCGACGCCGCGTCCCCCAAGCCCGCCCTCATCAGCGCCCGCGGCCTGACCAAGCGTTTCGGCGACTTCACGGCCGTCGACGCGATCGACTTCGACGTCGCGCCCGGCGAGGCCTTCGGCTTCCTCGGCCCCAACGGCGCCGGCAAGACCTCGACGATGCGCATGATCGGCTGCGTCTCGCCGATCTCCGGCGGCACGCTACGCGTCCTCGGCCTCGACCCGGCCGCCGACGGGCGGCGCATCCGGGCTCAGCTCGGCGTCGTGCCGCAGCAGGACAACCTCGACACCGAGCTGACCGTGCGTGAGAACCTGCTCATCTACGCCCGCTACTTCGAGATCGGCGGGCCCGACGCGCGCCGCCGCGCCGACGAGCTGCTGGAGTTCGTGCAGCTCGCGGACCGCGCCGAGTCGGAGGTCGAGCCGCTCTCGGGCGGCCTGCGGCGCCGGCTGACGATCGCCCGCGCGCTCATCAACGATCCCACGCTCATCCTCCTCGACGAGCCGACCACCGGTCTCGACCCCCAGGCGCGCCATCTCCTCTGGGAGCGCCTCTACCAGCTGAAGCGCAAAGGCGCGACGCTCGTCCTGACGACCCACTACATGGATGAAGCCGAGCAGCTCTGCGACCGGCTCGTGGTCATGGACCAGGCCAGGATCGTGGCCGAGGGATCGCCGCGCGCGCTGATCGAGCGCCACGTGACGCGCGAGGTCCTGGAGCTGCGTCTCCCGGCCGACGACCATGCCCCGCTCGACGGCCGCTTCGACGGGCTGGAGCCGCTCGTCGAGCGGGTCGAGCAGCGGCCCGATCGGGTCCTCCTCTACACCAGCGACGGTGAGGCCGCCGTGGAGCGCATCCACGAGCGCGGCGTCCGCCCGGAAAGCTCGCTCATCCGGCGCGCGTCGCTCGAGGACGTCTTCCTGCGCCTGACCGGGCGCACCCTCGTCGACTGACGTGACGGGCCTGACCGCCGCGGAGCCGGGGCTGCGCGTCCTGCAGCGCAACCTGTGGGTCTACCGGCGCACCTGGCGCGGGTCGATCTTCAGCTCGTTCCTGACGCCGGTCCTCTTCCTGCTGGCCATGGGCCTGGGCCTCGGCGCCCTCGTGAACCGGGGCGCGGGAGCCGGTGGCTTCGGGGGCGCCACCTACCTTGCCTTCCTGGCGCCGGGCCTGATGGCCGGCAGCGCCATGCAGACGGCGGCCTTCGAGTCGAGCTTCCCGATCATGGCGCGCATCCAGTGGCAGCGGAACTACGAGGCCATGCTGGCCACGCCGCTGCGGGTGCGCGACCTGCTCGTCGGCGAGCTCGGCTACATCGGCTTCCGGCTGCTCACCACGGCCGGCGTCTTCTTCCTGGTGATGCTCGCCTTCGGCGTGGTGCGCTCGCCGCTGGCACCGCTGGGCGTCGCCGCCGCGGTCCTCACCGGCTTCGCCTTCAGCCCGCTGATCGTCGCCTTCAGTGCCACCCAGAAGGGCGATACGACCGGCTTCAACATGCTCTTCCGCTTCGTGATCATGCCGCTCTACCTGTTCAGCGGCTCGTTCTTCCCCATCGAACAGCTGCCCGGCGCGCTGCAGGCCCTGGCCTGGCTGACGCCGCTGTACAACGGCGTCGCGCTGACTCGCGGGCTCGTGCTGGGCACGGCCGAACCGCTGACCGCGCTGGCGCACACGGCCGTGCTTATCGCCTACGCCGGCCTGGGCCTGGCCCTGGCCCGGCGCAGCCTGGGCCGAAGGATGGTCGGGTGACCGCGCCGGCCCCGACGCGCGACTTCCTCGTGCTGCCGCTGCCCGGCATGGGCGCGCGCCACCTCATCGAGCGCAGCGTCCTGGTCTACCGGCGCATCTGGATGGTGCTCGTCTCCGGCTTCTTCGAGCCGCTCTTCTACCTGCTCGGCATCGGCTTCGGCCTGGGCGCCATGGTGGGCTCGCTGCCGGGCCCGGACGGGCAGCCCATCCCCTACCAGCTCTTCGTCGCGCCGGCGCTGATGGCCACCTCGGCCATGAACGGGGCGATCTACGACAGCACCTTCAACATCTTCTTCAAGCTGAACTTCCAGCGCACGTACGAGGGCGTGCTGGCCACGCCGCTGGGGGTCGTGGACGTGGCCATCGGGGAGATCGCCTGGGCGCTCATCCGCGGCACGCTCTACGCCATCGGCTTCTACGTGGTCATGTTCGCCCTCGGCCTGGTCGCCTCGCCCTGGGCCGTCCTGACCATCCCGGCGGCGATGCTCATCGGCTTCGCCTTCGCGGCGGTGGGCATGGCGGCCACGACCTGGATGCGCAAGATCCAGGACTTCGACCTGCTGGCGCTCGTGCAGATCCCGCTCTTCCTCTTCTCCGCCACCTTCTTCCCGCTTTCGACCTACCCGCCGCAACTCCAGGCGATCGTGCAGCTCTCCCCGCTCTACCACGGCGTGGAGCTGATGCGGGATCTGACGCTGGGCCACGTCGGGCCGTGGCTCCTGGTCCACGTCGGCTACCTCGTCGCGCTCGGCGCCGTGGGCCTGTTCGTCTGCTCTCGGCGGTTGGGCAAGCTGCTCCTGAAGTAGGGCCGGGCGGCCCCTTCCGGCGGGCGCCCTACGGATCCACGGCGCTCCAGCGCTCGACGACGGCGTCGAGCCGGTCGAAGATGACGCCGCCCAGCCCCTTCGCCTCGGCCACGAAGCGCTCCAGCAGGCGCATGCGCGAACCGCGACCGATGGCCTCGGGATGCATCGTGATCGTGAGCACGCCCCCCGGCTCGCGCTCGTGGGCCCAGCGCAGCTCCTCCAGCCAGATCTCCAGGACCTTGGAGGGCGCCGACATGGGCCCCACCCCGCCCGTGCCCGGCTCGAAGTGCGGCCAGTCGTCGAGGGCCCAGCTGATGGGCACCTCGACCAGGCGGCCCGGGACTCCCAGACGGCTGGTGCCGGCGGCCGCGTCGTGCTCGTCGCCGAAGCGCACCCGATGGAGGCGCACGTCGTCATCCATGAGCGAGGAGTCGTAGCTGAAGCCGAGCTCCTGCACGATCCCCAGCGTGTGGGGCGAGAGCGCCCAGTAGGGTGCGCGGAAGCCGCGCGGCTGCTGCCCGGTGATGCCGATCAAGACATCGACGGAGCGGGCCAGGACGGCGCGCTCCCCGTCCGGCGTGAGCGTCGAGAGGTCCTCGTGCAACCAGCCGTGACAGGCCAGCTCATGACCGGCGGCCACCACGGCCGCCACGCTCTCGGGGAAGGTCTCGATCGTGTGGCCGGGCACGAACCAGGTGGACGGGATGCCCTCGCGGTCGAGCAGCTCCAGGACCCGGCGCGCCCCGACGCGCGGCCCGAACTCGCCGCGCGAGATGGTCATGGGGCCGTCGCCGCGGCGCACCTCGGAGGAGATCGCGTCGTGGTCGAAGGTGAGGGCGACGGTCAGGCGCGGTGATGGGGTGGCGCTCATGCGGACCTCCGTTCGGAGCGGTTGGGGCGCGGCGTGCCGATCAGCCGTCCCGGACGCGACAGGCCCGCGCCCCAGCGCAACCGGTCGGCGCCGGCGAACGCGAGGTAGTCGGCCAGGGCATCGCGCACGGCGTCGACCAGGCCGGGCGTCGTGCGCGGGTCGACGGCGTCCTCCCACCACAGGCCGAGGATCGAGACCGTTCGCGTCGCGCGCTCGATGCGCGGCTCGATCCGGCCCACGACCCGGTCGCCGAAGAGGAGGGGCAGCACGTAGTAGCCCCAGCGGCGCTTGGGCTCGGGGACGTAGACCTCCCAGATGTAGTCGAACCCGTACAGCTGGCGCAGCAGGTCTCGGTCCCAGCAGAGCGGGTCGAGCGGGGCGAGGAAGGCGGCGCCGGGACTCGAGCCACCGGGCGGCAGGCCACCGGCCAGCTCCACCTCCGCCTGCGCCAGGAGCCCGAGCGCCTGGGCCGGCAGGTAGCGGGTCCCGCGCACGCCCTCGACGGCGACGGGGATGAGCGCGCCCTCGGCCACGAGCTCGGTGCGCAACTCGGCCCGCACCGGCGCGGCGATCCGCTTCCCGTCCTCGCCGCGGACCGAGACGCCGTACCAGATCTCCGCCTGGCCGCCCTCGCCGAGCAGGCCGTTGGCGCGGTAGCGGGAGAGCATCTTGTGGCGCAGCTGTTCGCGCTCGGACACGCGGGCTTCCAGCAGCTCGGCGGGGTAGAGCCGCTCGGTGAGGTCGTAGTACCGCCGGTTCCCCTCGCGCCGCGCGAGCCCGATGACCCCGGACTCCCAGAGCGCCTCGAGGACGGCGCGGACCTGGTTCGTCGGGCCCCAGTACCAGTCGATGGCCGGCCCCCGCTCGAAGTCGAGGCTCGAGAGCGGGCCCTCGGCGCGCAGGCGGGCGAGGATGCGCGCCGCAAGCTCGGCGTTGGCGACCAGCGTCTCGCGCTCGTGCTCGTGCCGCGAGCGGTCCCACGTGATGCGGTAGTAGGGCAGCTCCGCGGTGGGCAGGATGCACAGCGCCTTGTTATCGGTCTCGAAGAAGACGCGGTGCTCGTAGAGCAGCTCGTCAGTCCAGGCCGGCCGGTAGCCCGCGATCCGCGCGTGGAGCACGAGGTCGTGGTTGCGCCCGGCCACGCCGAGCGGGTCGAACTGGAACGAGCCCAGCCGCTCCATCACGCGCAGCACGCTGTCGCGCTCCGGGGGCAGGGCGCGCGGCGGCGCCAGCAGATGGTGCAGCGCGAGATAACGCCGCGCGACCGCCGCGCTCAGGGATCGGGGCTCGGGCACGTTCGGATGGTACGCGGTGAAGGCGGCGATGAGCGCCGCGCTCCATCATCGGGAGCGCCCGGTACGTCTGGTACTACGGATGGTGTTACCATGTTGAGCATGAAGTCATACCGCACTGGTCTTCCCCCGGGCGGCCGGGTCCGCAAGCTGTCCGTCAGCCTGCCCGAGCCGTTGGCGGCGTTCGTGGGGTCGCGCTCGAAAGAGGCAGGCATCCCGTTCAGCACCGCCCTCGCCACGATCATCCAGCACGCGGTCGACCAGGAGGAGCAGGCACGCCTGGAGGCGGCCCTGGCCCTCGATGCCGAGGAGAGCCTCGCGCTGACGCGAGCGGCCCTGCCGGCCACGATCGCCGGCCTGGAGCGCGTCGAGTGGTAGGACTCGGCAACCAGCCGGCCACTCCCGGCCCGCGTCGCGGTGACATCCACTTCCTGGTCTTTCGCGACGTCGGCGGCAACGTCATCTTCGGGCCCCACCCGGCCGTCATCGTCCAGGCCGACCGCATGTCAAGGTCCTCGACGACGCTCGTCGTGCCTCTGACCAGCAAGGTTCGGAGCGCGGAGTTGGCGCCGCCGTACCTGGTCCATGTCACCGCTCGGAACACGGGCCTCGACCGCGATGGCTGGGTCAAAGCCGACCAGCTCTTCACCTTCCCGACCGCCGAGCTCGGTCCGCGCGCCGGCCGCCTGGGCGCCGCACGGCTCGAGGCGCTGGACGCCGCGCTGCGCTTCGTCCTGGACCTCTGATCGATCCGCGGGCCCACGCTCCCTATACTTCCCGTCGCATGGCCAGCCAGCGTGACTTCTACGACATCCTCGGCGTGCCGCGGGGCGCGAGCGACGCAGACATCAAGAGGGCCTTCCGCAAGCTCGCCCAGCAGTGGCACCCCGACGTCAACGCGGAATCGGGCGCCGACGAGCGCTTCAAGGAGATCAACGAGGCCTACCAGGTCCTCTCCGATCCCCAGCGCCGCCAGGCCTACGACACCTTCGGACGCGCGGGCGTAGGTGCCGGGGCCGAGGGCTTCGGGCCGTTCGGGGGCTTCCAGGGCTTCGGCGACCTCTTCGATGCCTTCTTCGGCCAGGGTGCGCCGGGGGCCACCCGTCGGGGTCGGCCGCCCGTGGGCGCCGACCTGCGCTACGACCTGCGCCTCACCTTCGAGGAGTCGATCAGGGGCGTCGAGAAGGAGATCGAGTTCAGCGCGCTCGGACGGTGCGACACCTGCTCCGGGAGCGGGGCGCAGGCCGGCACGAGCCCGACGACCTGCCCGGGCTGCGGCGGCAGCGGCGAGGTCCGTACCGTGCGCTCCACGATGCTCGGCCAGATGGTCAACGTCGCCGCCTGCCCGCGCTGCGGAGGCCAGGGTCGGATCATCGAGAAACCGTGCACGACGTGCCGCGGCGACGGCCGGGCAGAGCGCAAGCGCAAGCTTCACGTCAGCATCCCGGCCGGCATCGACGAGGGCCACCAGGTCCGGATCACCGGCGAGGGGGAAGCCGGGCTGCGCGGCGGCCCCTTCGGCAACCTCTACGTCGTGGCCCACGTAGCCGCGCACCCGCGCCTGAAGCGGCAGGAGACCGAGCTGTACCTGGAGCTGCCCATCTCCATCGCGCAGGCCACGCTGGGCGCGACGGTGACCATCCCGACCGCGGACGGTGAGGAGACGATCGAGATCAAGCCGGGCACCCAGCCGGGGACGGAGATCCGGCTCCGCGGGCGGGGCGTCCCCCACCTGCGCCGCGCCGGCGCCCGGGGCGACCTCCACGTCCTCGTCGACGTGCTCGTGCCCACGAAGCTGACGAAGCGCCAGCGTGAGTTGCTGGCCGAGTTCGCGGCCGAGGCCGGCGAGGCGGTCAACGGGCGCGGCGAGAAGGGCCTCTTCGACAAGGTGAAGGACGCGATCAGCTGAGCCCGAGCGCCGGGACCTGGGTCGAGCTGGCCGTCGAGGCCGACGGGGAGGCCGTGGAGGCCGTGGCCGAGATCCTGTCGCGGGTCGCTCCCGGCGGCGTGACCGTCGAGCCGGCCTTCGAGCTGGTCGAGGAGGGGTTGGGCGCGCGCGTGGACCCGGAGCGTCCCGTCGTCGTCCGCGGGTACGTGCCGGCGATGGACAGCGGGACCGTGCGCGAGGCGGTCGCCGCCGTGGAGCGCGACCTCGGCCACCTGCAGGCCTTCGGGTTGCGCCCGATCGGGGAGCTGCGCACCCGCGAGGTGCACGAGGAGGACTGGGCGAACGCCTGGAAGCGCCACTTCCCGATGCTGCGCGTGGGACGCCGCCTCGTGATCCGCCCGACGTGGCGGCGCCACCGGGCCGCGGCCGGCGAGGTGGTGCTGGCCCTGGATCCCGGCATGGCGTTTGGCACGGGGCTGCACCCCACCACGCGCCTCTGCCTGGCGGGCCTGGAGCGACTGGCCGATGCGGGCCTCGTGGCCGGCGCGCGCGTCCTCGACGTGGGCTGCGGGTCGGGCATCCTCGCCGTGGCGGCGGCGCGCTTCGGTGCCCGCGAGGTGCTCGGCGTGGATATCGACCCGCTGGCCGTCGAGGCGACCGTCGCCAACGCGCGGCGCAACCGGGTGGCGCGGATCGTGCGCGCGCGAGCGGGCTCGCTGCCGGTCCCGGGCCAGCCGTACGACCTCGTGCTGGCCAACCTCATCGCCTCGCTGCTCGTCCGGCTGGCTGCGGATCTCTACGGCGCCGTGCGGCCGGGCTCGGGCGGGGCCGGATCGGGCGGCCGGCTGCTGGCCGGCGGCATCTTCGACGACCGCGAGCCGGAGGTCCGTCGGGCCCTGGCGGCGGCGGGCTTCCGCCTGATCGGTCGGGACGAGGAGGGCGACTGGGTGACGCTGGAGGCGGAGCGGCTCGACTGACGGCAGAAGGGAAGGGGTTCGCCCCGGAGGCGCTAGGATTCCGCTCCGTGCCCAGCCTCCTCCCCATCCTGCTCCTGACCCACATCGCGCTCGCGGTCGGCCTCTTCCTGCCCAGCCTGCTGCTGCCCTTCGCGCTCCGCGCGCAGGCGCTGGGCGCCGAGGCCGGCGGCCCGGCCCGGGGTCTGCTCTGGCTGCAGGCGCATGGGACCGTCGGCTTCGGCATCGGCCTTGCCCTGACCGGCGTGGCGCTCGCGGTCGTCCTCGGGCCCGCGCTCTTCGGCCGGCCCTGGCTCATCGCCGCGCTCGGCATCTACGTCGCCAATCTCGCCGTCGCGT
>Ga0334722_10000560_pt1 | contig 53574 bp, 49 predicted proteins | sample C3_bottom_MG_FD_207210 | JGI IMG/M metagenome (GOLD analysis project Ga0334722, IMG submission 207210) | Sediment microbial communities from Yellowstone Lake, YNP, Wyoming, USA - C3_bottom | ecosystem: Environmental > Aquatic > Freshwater > Lake > Sediment | place: USA: Wyoming | collected...
ACGCGCGAGCAGCTGGCCGCCCACGGCGGCGCCGAGATCAAGAGCATGGGCGACGGATTCATGGCGTCGTTCGGCTCCGCGACCCGCGCGCTCGACTGCGCGATCGCGCTGCAGCGGTCGTTCGCGGCCTGGAACACCCAGCCGGCGCAGCAGGCTGCGCCCCTACTGGTGCGGGTCGGCGTGAACGCCGGCGAGCCGATCGCCGAGGACGACGACCTGTTCGGCACGGCGGTGACGATGGCGGCGCGCATCATGGCGCAGGCGAACGGCGGCGAGATCCTGGTGTCCGACGTCGTGCGCCAGCTCGTCGCCGGGAAGCACTTCCTTTTCACCGACCGCGGCGACGCCGTGCTCCGCGGCTTCGACGACCCCGTGCGGCTCTACGAGCTGCGCGTGCCGGAGGGGGCGCCGCCTACGCCGTGACGGTCTCGGCGCTGACGGACTTCACGAGGTCGATCGCGCGGCCGAGGGTCTGCAGCCGGGGGGCGCGCCGTCGCTCTAGTTGGCGGCGCGCGCCATCATCTCCCTGGCAAGCTCAACGAGCTCATCCCCGGTGATCACAGGCGTCAGCTTGTACGCCTGCTTGAATGGCGTCGCCTCCGTCATCAGAAGGTCGACTTCGTGGGAACTGTTCGCTTCGACCAGCCAGTAGAACACGTGGTCCGGGGCGCCACTCCAGAGCCCAAGCAGCTTGACGTTGTGGCGCTTGGCCAGCTCAGCCCGGGCTTCAATGCCCTTCAACACCTCCGGGATCAGGTCCGTGTTGTAGCCGGGGCAGTTATCCTCGCTGTGGGTCGCGGTCACGTGAATGAGCATCGGTGTCCTCCCTGCGTCGATGGTCTGTGGCAGCCAGATTACACCGCGGGGCATGCCGCCAACAATGCGACACGAATGCGAACAAGCCGCCTACGCCGTGACGGTCTCCGCGCTGACGGACTTCACGAGATCGAGCGCGCGGCCGAGGGTCTGCAGCCGCTCCGCCAGCGTGCGGCCGTCGGGCGCGAGGCGCAGCGTCGTGACGCCGGCGTCGCGGTAGGCGCGGATGCGGTCGCGGATCATGTCCTCGGTCCCGAGGAGGTTGACCTTCAGCACCATCTCGTCGGGCACGAGCGCGGCGGCGCCGGCGCGGTCGCCCTCCAGCCACCTGCGCTGCACGGCGCGCGCCTCCTCCTCGAAGCCGGCGCGCTGGAACGCGGCGTTGTAGAAGTTGTGCTCCTTCGACCCCATGGCGCCCAGCGTAAAGGCGATGCCGGGGCGGTTGCGGGCGACCAGGCGGTCGACGTCGTCGGAGATGGAGATGGAGCCGCCAGCCTGGAGATCGATCGCGGACAACGGGCGCCCGGCCTTCGCGGCGCCGCGCTCGATGTGCTGGAAGAACACCTCGTGCGCCTGCTCGGGGATGAACGATGTGCCGAGCCAGCCGTCGGCCAGCTCGCCCGTCAGCTCCAGGCTCTTCGGTGAGAGCGTCGCCAGGTACACGGGGATGCCAGGCTCGGGCTTTGCGCCGGACTTGAGCGCCTTGCCTTCGCCGCCGGGCAGCGGCAGGTGGTAGACCTGCCCGTCGTACTGCAGACGCTCACCCACCGAGACCAGGCGCACGATCTCGATCACCTCGCGGATGCGCTGGACGGGCTTGCGGAACGGGACGCCGTGCCAGCCTTCGACGACCTGCGGGCCGCTCGCGCCGAGCCCCATGACGAAGCGGCCATGCGACATCGACGCGAGGGTCATCGCGGTCATGGCGGTGTTGGCGGGGGTGCGGGCGACGGCCTGCATGATGCCCGCGCCGAGGCGGATCTTCGAGGTCTTCGCGGCGAGGTAGGCGAGCGGCGTCACCGCGTCGTGGCCCCACGACTCGGCAGTCCAGACGAAGTCGACGCCCATGCGCTCCGCCTCGACGGCGTATGTCGAAGCCTCGTCCCAGTCGTCCGTTCCCGTCATGCCGAAGCCGATGGCCGTCTTCATGTGCGTCCCTCGCGTGTCATCGCTGGCGCCTGCCGGTGAGAGCGAGCATACACCGTGCGGGTGTGGCACGAAACGTGCGCAGCGGAGCGTCGACGGCCGGCGGCGGCAGCTGGTGTGCTTCGCCGCAGCGGCTTGCCGTTCAGACGCTGTCTTCGCGGACGACCACGGAGAGTTGCTCGCGGTCGGTCATGTCGATCTCGTAGGAGTCGGAGAGCGCTACGCCGTTCATGGAGGAGACGCGCACGATGGGGCGGCAGACGTGGCCGATGTTGGGGTTGACGACGATGCCCGCTTCGCCGCTGGACAGGACGATCGGCGAACCGATCGCCAGGTGGGGGAGACGGCGCGCGAAGACCTGCACCAGCTCCGGGTCGAACAGCACGCCGCATCCGCTGATGACGAAGTCGGTGGCCGTGCGCGGCCCCATGGCGCGCCGGTGCGGCCGCGGCGAACGCAGCGAGACGTACGTGTCGGCGATGCCGATGATCCGCGCCCAGCGGGGGATGTCGCGGCCGGCGAGCCCCTGGTGGTAGCCGCTGCCGTCCCAGCGCTCGTGGTGGTGGTCGATGGCGGCGATCACGGCGGCATCGAGCCCGCAGTTCTCCAGCATCTCGGCGCTCTTGGCCGCGTGGGTCTTTACCTCGACCCAGCGGTCATCCTCGAGCTGCGACGACTGCTCGAGCAGGGACGGGCGCAGGAGCGCGTAGCCGATGTTCATGAGTACCGCCGACATGCCGAGCGCACCGGTCTCGCCCTTCTCGAATCCCAGGCAGACGCCGATCGCCATCGACAGGGCGGCGACACCGGCGGGGTGGGCGTACTGGTAGCCCCCCAGCGAGTTGACGCCGCCGATGTCCAGGTCCTCGCCGAGGACGGGCGACAGGTAGTCGGCCATGCCGGCTATCGCCAGGCGCACCGGCTCGAGCTCGGCGTGGCGGAGCGGCTTGCCTCCGGCCTGCTGCATGAGCATGAGGGCGTTGAGGGCGTGAGCTGCCTCCGCCTGCAGGCCGGGCAGGACGCGGGAGGCGGCGAGGGGAACGTCGCGGGAAACGGTTCGGGACACCGGAGACCGCCCTTCGGGCGCGCGCGCGGGCCGGGTCGCCGGGCGGCGGCCCTACGTGATGTATCGGATGCTACGAGAGCCGGGTGCAGCCGCCGGCGGGCCCGGAACCTAGCGGCCCTCGAATGTGGGCTGGCGCTTCTCGAAGAACGCCTTGCGGGCCTCGGCGGCGTCGTCCGTGGCGAACGCGCGCTGGATGTTCGCCAGCTCGTAGCGGACCTGGCCCTCGAGGTCGATCGCCGTCGCGCGCGCGATGCCGCGCTTCGTGAGGCGGCTGGCGATGGGCGAGCGTTCCGCCAGGAACGCGCAGTATTCCGCGAGCCGAGGCGCAAAGCGGTCGTCGGGGGCCACTTCGCCGACGATGCCGAGGCGAAGCGCCTCGTCGGCCTCGACGGTGCGGTTCTCGAGCAGGAAGCGCATCGCCTGCTCGTAGCCGATGGCCTGGGGGAGCGTCCAGGTCAGGCCGCCGTCGGGTGACGCTCCGATGCGCGGATAGCCCGCGATCAGGCGCATCGACTGCGCGGCGATGCGCATATCCGCGGCCATCGCGAGGGAGAGCCCCGCGCCGGCCGCGACGCCGTTGATCCCGGCGACCACCGGCTTGTCGCACAACTGGCGCAGGACGAGCGGGAAGCGGCCGACCCACGAGATGTCATCCATGTGCGACTCTTGCGCGCTCAGCGGCGAGACGTTCTCGCCGGCGCCGCCGAGGTCGAGCCCGGAACAGAACGCGTCGCCCGTGCCGGTGATGGCGATGACCCAGACCTCATCGTCGCGGGCCGCCTGCTCGACCGCCGTGACGATGCCCCAGGCGAGCTCGTTCGAGAGCGCGTTCTTCTTCTCGGGCCGGTTGAGCACGAGCGTGCGGACGTGTCCGGTGTCGCTGGTGCGGAGGACGTCGGTCATGGTGGGCGCTCCCGGCGTTACGGCAGGTGCATGCCTGAGATCGCGCGGGCGATCACCAGGCGCTGGATCTCGGAGGTGCCCTCGAAGATGGTGTAGATCTTCGCGTCGCGGTGCCAGCGCTCGACCGGGCACTCGCGCACGTAGCCGATGCCGCCCATGATCTGGATGGCGCGCTCTGTCGCCCAGACGGCGACCTCACCGGCCTTGAGCTTGGACATCGAGCCCTCGGCGTTGTCGAACTTCTTGCCGGTGCGCGCCATCCAGGCGGCGCGCCAGACGAGCAGGCGCGCGGCGTCGATCTCCATCTTCATGTCGGCGAGTGTGAAGGAGATCGCCTGGTTCTCGATGATCGGGCGCCCGAACTGCTTGCGCTCGCGGGCGTAGTCGAGCGCGTACTCGTAGGCCGCGCGGGCGATGCCTACGGCCATCGAGCCGACGGCGGGGCGGGTGGTCTCGAACGTGGCCATCGCGGCCTGGACGCCGGCGTGGGCGCCTTCGCGGACGCGGGCGAGCCGGGCATCGAGCTTGTCCTTGCCGCCGAGCAGGCAGCGGCCGGGCACGCGCACGTCGTCGAGGAAGACCTCGGCGGTGTGCGACGCGCGGATGCCGTGCTTCTTGAACTTCGCGCCCTGCCGAAGCCCCGGCGTGCCCGGCGGGATGACGAACGAGGCCTGGCCGCGGGCGCCGAGCTCAGGGTCGACAGAAGCGACGACGACGTGCACGTTGGCGATGCCGCCGTTCGAGGCCCACGTCTTCTGGCCATTGATCACCCATTCGTCCTTCGCCTGGTCGTAGACGGCGCGCGTTTTCAGCGAAGAGACGTCGGAGCCGGCGTCAGGCTCGGAAACGCAGAACGCGGCGAGCTTGGGGTCCTCGGGGGTCCCGAAGCACTCCGGAATCCACTCGGCGACCTGCGCGGGGGTCCCGTTGCCGGTGAGCGCCGCGACGCCGAGCGACGTGGCGAAGATGGCCATGCCGATCCCGGCGTCGCCCCAGAACAGTTCCTCCATCGCGACCGGCAGCATGAGGCCCGTAGGATCGGACACCAAGTGTGCGAGGAATGCCGGCGCGTAGATGCCGACCTGCGCGGCCTCCTTGATGATCGGCCAGGGGGTCTCTTCGCGTTCGTCCCACTCGTGCGCGGCGGGGCGCATGACGTCCTCGGCGAACCGGTGCACCCACTTCTGGAGCTGGACCTGGTCTTCGTTCAGCTCCAGCGAGAATTTCGCTTCGGTCTGCTCGGCTACTACCATCTGCGCCACCTATCGGGGGCGACAGAACCCTCGCGCCCGCCGCCTGCGCCACAGCTTAACCCTGCTCAGGCGCGAGGTATTGAGAAACGTGATTCCGGTATGGCGCTTCTGTCAAGCTCCGGCACCGCCAGTCGCGGTCCCGTGACGGAAACGGGCGACCCATGAGCAACGGGGATATCTCGAAGGCGCTCATGAGACAGTCCTCGTAAACCGCGCGGGGTCCGTATCGGGCGTGAAGCCCTCGCGCCGCATCACACGCCAGAAGGCCATCGCCTGCGCGTCGGAAGCGTCGACCACGGCGGCGATGCGCCTGGCGCCTCTGGCCTCGAGCGATCCCAGGGCCGCCCGGAGCAGCGTGGCGCCCAGGCCTCGCCGCCGGTGCGATGTCGCCACGACGATGCGGTAGATGCCGCCGCGCCAGCCGTCCCAGGCGGCGATGACCGTCCCGACGATGCGCCCTCCGTCTTCGGCCACGAGCAGCGCGTCCGCGTCGCGCGCGCAGAGGCGCTCGAGGGCATCGATGTCGTCAGTGGCGGTGGCGGATGCAGCGTTCTGCCGCCAGAACGCGAGCACGGCGTCCAGCTGCGACGAAGCGCACGGGCGGATGATCGTCACGCCTTCGGACTCCGTGTCGCCGCGATGAAGTCGACCACAACGCGGGCCAGCTCTTCGCCGCGATCCTCCTGCAGGAAATGGCCACCGCCCTTGATCGTCGTGTGCGGCTGACCTCTCGTCCCGGGCACGCGATCCAGGAACGGGCGATCGGCGCCGCGCATGATGGGATCTTCGTCGCTGAATGCGCAGAGGAAGGGCCGCTCCCAGCGCTCCAGTACCATCCAGGCGTCGCGGTTGTCCTGCGACGCCGGGTCGTCCGGGCGGGTCGGCACGAGCAGGGGGAACTCTCGCGCGCCCGCCTTGTAGCGCTCGTCGGGGAACGGCGTATCGTACGCGGCGATGATTTCCGGCGGGAGAGCCGTCCGGCAACCGCCGTTGACGATGTTGCCGACGGGAAGTTGGGGAGCCTTCTGCGAGAACTCTCGCCAGCGCAGGAATGCGTCGCCGGGCGGCTCGTCACCGGTCGGGAGGAAGGTGTTCGCTGCGACGATGCGAGCGAACCGCTCCGGCTCGGCGGCGACGACGCGGAGCCCGATCAGACCGCCCCAGTCCTGGCAGACGAGCGTGACGCGCTGCAGGTCGAGGCTGCGGACGAACGAGGACACCCAGTCCACGTGCGCGCGGTACGTGTACTCGCCCCGGGACGTCGGCTTGTCGCTGCGACCGAAGCCAATGAGATCGGGCGCGACCGCGCGTATCCCCGCCCGGACCACGATGGGAATCATCTTCCGGTACAGGAACGACCACGAGGGCTCGCCGTGCAGCATCAGCACGGGTTCGCCGCCGCGCGGCCCCTCATCGACGTAGTGCATGCGCAGGCCGCCGGATTCGATGTAGTGAGGCTCGAAGGCATAGCCGGGGAGCGACGCGAACCGCTCCTCCGGCGTCCGGAGGTAGTCCACCGCCCACTCCTTTCGCCGCCCGATACGTCCGCATGGTAACGGTACATCAGTGATGCGCTCGGGCAATCGGGGGCTGCCGCGGTTGTGGGCGCTCACGCAGCCGACGGGAAACGACGTGCTTATGACTAGAGCGAGGGCGGACACGGGTGTACACTCATCCCACTCGAACGATCGTCCGCCCCGGGCGCGCGGATGCTCAGTTCCTCGCCAGAGTGGGTACCGGGTCATGCAGGACACCGCCAGCCGTTCGACGGCCGCCACGCTCCCGACGCTGATGGGCGAGGGCGAATGGGCGACGCTGCGCGAGCGGATGGACCGCCGGAGCTTCGAGCCGGGCGACGTGATCATCGCGCAGGGCACGCTCGAGCCGGACTTCCACATCATTGCGGAAGGGGTGGTGTCGATCGTTGCCATGTCGCCACAGGGCGAACGGCGCGAGCTGGGAGCACTGGGGGCAGAGGAAGCGATCGGCGACATGTCGCTCCTCACCGGCGAAGCGGCTTCGGCGGACGTCATCGCAACGACGCGGGTGACGACGTACGCGGCATCGCCGGAGCGCATCGCCACGCTGGGAGAAGTGCGGGCGAAGCTGATGGAGGCGCTGGCAAGCCTGCTGGCGCGACGGCTGCGGCGGGCGAACGACCGGCTGCTCGCGCACTATTCGGCGACGACACACGTGATCGGCGGCAGCCGCGAGGCGCTGGCGGCCCTGACGCGGCTTCCGGCAGAGATCGCGCGCTGCGTCAACGCGCCCGTGATGACCGTCGTCGCCGGCGACGACGCAATCGCGGCGTGGACGAGCGAAGATCTCCGCATCCCTTCGATGCACGACGTGACGATCCGGCTGGTGCCTTCGACCGAAATCGGCGACATCCCGCGGCTGATCAGCCAGATCTCGCACGAGTACGACCAGATCATCATCTTCACAGGCAGCAGCCTCGGTGAGGGATGGCAGTCGAACTCGCACTGGCAGGTGATCGGCGAAGGGGAGCGGGCGCCGTCGGGCGCGAGCCTGGCGGTGGTCACGCCGCGTCCGTGGACGCAGCCCACGTTGCGCGCGCTCTCGGAGCGGGCTGGGAGACCGGTGCTCGCGGTCGTGCCGACTGGCCCCGTGCCGCCCGGGCCACGTGACCCGATCGCGAAGTTCGGCCGCGTCATGACGGGCAAGCTCGTCGGCGTGGCGCTCGGCGCGGGTGCGGCGAAGGGGTTCGCCCACATCGGCGTGCTGCGGGCGTTCGAGGAGTTCGGGCTGCCGATCGACATGCTGGGCGGCTGCAGCATCGGCGCCGCCATCGCGTCCGGCTACGCGGCAGGGTACAGCGTCGACGAGCTGACCGACGTAGCGTCGCGGATCGCCTCGCGCGCGGTGCGACCGACGCTGCCGCTGCACTCGTTCTTGAGCAACAAGGGGATCCGCGACGAGCTGGAGCGCGTCGGGCGCGGGCGGCGGTTCGAGGACCTGGACATCCCGCTGGCGATCTGCGCGACGGACGTGTACCGCCGCTGCGAAGTGACGTTCACGTCGGGCCTGGTCTGGCCCTGCATCCTGGCCAGCATGGCGATCCCGGGCATCTACCCCGCCATGAAGAGCTCCGACAGCTACTTCGTGGACGGAGGAGTGCTCAACCCGATGCCGGCGCGGCAGTGCCGGGAGCTGGGCGCGGGCATCGTCATCGGCGTGCGGCTGACGGGCAAGCACACGTCCCCGCGCGAGCAGCTGGATACGGCGAACCCGTCGCGCCCGTTGGCGGCCGAGACGATCATGCGCTGCATGGAGATCATGCACAACCGTCTTTCGGAGCTGAGCAAGGACGAGTCCGACGCGAACATCGAGGTGTGCATCGACCGCGGCGGTCTGCGCGACTTTGACCGCAGCGCGGAGATCGTGCAGGCGGGGTACCTGGCGGCGCTGGCGGCGCGAGATGAATTGCGCGCGGCGCTGCCGTACCTCAAGGTAGGGGCATGACGCTCCTCGCCTTCCGGAACCTGATCACGGAGAAGACGCGGTTCGCGTTCTCGGCGGCGGGGATCGGCTTCGCGGTCTTTCTCATCACGATCCTGCTCGGGCTGTACCAGGGGTGGAACCAGAAAGTGGGCGGCTTCGTGGAGAAGGTCCACGGCGACGCCTGGGTGGCGCGGGAAGGCACGACGGACTTCATCAACGCCGCGTCGATCCTTCCGGACTCTCTCGGCGCAACGATCGCGGAGAACAGCGGCGTCGACGCCGTCCACCCGCTCATCGTGCGTCCGATGGAGTTCAACAAGAACGGGCGAAAGATAGGCATTCACCTTATCGGTTACGACGTGGAGTCCGGGATCGGCGGGCCGCTGCACATCGTCGAGGGGCGGGGGAAGCCCTCCGGCGACGAGATCGTCGTGGACGAGGTGCTCGCCCGCACGAAGGGCGTGAGCGTGGGCGACGAGCTGAGGAGCGGCGATGCGACGGTCCACGTGGTAGGCGTCGCGAGCGGCGGCAACTTCGCCTTCACGCAGGCGGGATTCATGAGCATCGACGGCGCGCGCGCGTTGCTTTCGATGAACGGCCTGACGACGTTCTTCGTCGTCAGCATGAAGCCCGGCGTGGACGTGGCGGCGTGGCAGAGCGACCTCTCCCAGACGTCGCCCGGGGTCGTCGCGTTCACGTCGAAGCAGTTCGCGTCGGCGACGCGGCACCGGATCCTGGACAACGTCATCCCGATCATCGGCCTGATCCTGGGGCTGGCGTTCATCGTCGGCATCGCGATCACGAGCCTGACGATCTACACCGCGACGGTGGAGCGCACCCGCGAGTTCGGTGTGATGAAGGCGATCGGCTTCAACAACATGGACCTCTACAAGCTCGTGCTGGCGCAGAGCCTGATCACGGGACTGCTCGGCTTCCTGTTCGGCTCGTTGCTGACGCTGCTCGTCTCGCAGTTCATCGACCGGCTCGTGGCGCAGTTCATCGTGCTGGTGCGGCCGATCGACATTGGATTCGTACTGATCGCGACGCTGGCGATGGCGTTCGGCGCGGCGATCGTGCCGGCGCGGCGGGTCGCGGGCGTCGATCCGGCGGTGGCGTTCAAGGGGTAACCATGACCGACGCGCGGCAGCACGTGCTGGAGCTGATCGACGTCAGTCAGCAATTCGGCGACAAGTCGAACCTGACACACGCGCTGCGATCAGTCTCGTTGCAGGTGGACCAGAGCCAGGTCGTGATCATCATGGGACCATCGGGCGCGGGTAAGTCGACGATGCTGGCGATCGCCGGCGCGCTCCGCCGGCCGACCAGCGGCCGCGTCCTCATCGACGGCCAGGACATCACGATGCTCGGCGACCGGGCGCTCGCGGACGTCCGTCTGCGGACCGTGGGCTTCGTCTTCCAGGAGTTCAACCTGCTGGACTCGCTGACCGTGATCCAGAACCTCGAGCTGGTGCTGGCGCGGGCGGGCGTGCCGAGGCGGAGCGCGCACGCGCGGGCGCGGGAGCTGCTGAACATCCTGGGCATGTCGCATCGCATGCAGTCGCGGATCCGGCTGCTGAGCGGGGGCGAGCGCCAGCGCGTGGCGATCGCGCGCGCGCTCGTGAACAATCCGCGCATGATCCTGGCGGACGAGCCGACGGCGAGCCTGGACGGCGTCCGCGGCGCCGAGGTGATGACGATGCTGCGCATGGTCGCCGACGACATGGGCAAGGCCGTGGTGATGGTCAGCCATGACCACCGCGTGCTGCCCTACGCCGACCGCGTCGTCTGGCTGGAAGACGGACACCTGGAAGACCGCGAACCCGCCTCGATGGCCTCGGTGGGGCCGCGATGACGCGCGGCGCCGTGATGCGCATCGCGCATCACGGTGGCGGGTCGCTGGCGCCGGCCAACTCGCTGCGCGGCATCGAGCTCTCGCTCACGTACGGCGTGGAGATGATCGAGGTCGATGTCCGGCGCACGCGGGACGGACAGCTCGTGCTGTCGCATGAGGCAGTGCCTCGTGGCCAGCAACGCGCAGTCGCCGACTGCACGCTGCACGAGCTGCAGGCCGCGGTCCCGGAGTTCACGACGCTCGATGAGGCCTTCGATGCGACGCGCGGCCGCTCGATGCTCAATCTGGACATCAAGGAGGGCGGCGTCGCGCAGGCCGTGGTGGACGCAGTGCGCACGCATGGCGCCGTCGAGCGCTGCATCGTCAGTTGCCTGGACACGGGATGCCTGGCGGACGTCGGGCGAATGGAGGGCCGGCTACCGCGCTTCTACTCCTACCCGCCAGACTACGGCGGCGCTTCGCAGCGGGCCTGGATGAAGCCGGCCGTGACGGCGGCGGTCGCCTGGATGCGGCTGACCATGCCGCGCCGCCTCGGACGTGTGCTGCGGGCCCTGCCCGGGACGAGCGCCACGATCTACGCGCCGCTGGTGACGCCGCAGCTCGTGGCGCGCGCCAGGACGCTGGGCGCGCAGCTCTACACCTGGACGGTCGATGACCTGCCCGAGATGCAACGGCTGGCCTCGCTCGGCGTGGACGGGATCACGAGCAACCGGCCCGACCTGCTGGTGGCGCTGGCGGGGGGCGTTCCGGCACGAATCTAGAATCAGGCCCCGGGGTCGTGCCCGCGCCGTTAATTTCGCGTGTTGGACGCGCCGGCGGGGGGTTAGCACGTTGACGAATCGCCGCTGTACACGGACAATGCTCGCAGTATCCGCAACCCCGCCGGATTATGTCAGGCGCATCCCCGCCGCCTGGCCCGGCCCGTAACCAGAACAATGAGCGGCTGTGCAGGGCGCTCGCGTCTAGCGATCCGGAGTACACGTGCGTCACGAGGGTAAGGGCGCCCAGGATATAGCATCGCGTCTGCGCGTCCCGCTGCTTGCGGGCATCGCGCTGGCCCTCGTGATCGCCGGGGCGGCGATCGCCGACTCGGCGCGCGGCGACGCGCCGCGGATCGAGGCGGCCGGCTCGCTCAACGTCAACCTGGACCAGTGCGCGAACGGCGCCCCGCCGTTCGCCGACCGACACTGCGACTGGCAGAACGGCAACCTCAACGGCGGCAACTCGCGCTACCAGGAAGCCGACGTCGTGCCGTTCCGTTACGAGATCTCGGCGCTGCCGGCGACGCCGGGCCAGCACACGTTCCACCTGCAGTACGACTTCTCCAAGGGAGGGATCAAAGCGTACGACTTCCTGGCGCGCTACAACGCCACGCAAACCGGCGCCGACGTCTGCTCCGGCAGCGCGACGGCGCCGTCCTCGTGCCCGTTCGCGGGGACGCCGCCGGCGCAGCCGTCACAGTGCTACCCGTTCCCGAGCGACGGCTTCGCCGCGCCGACACTGACGGTCAGCGGCGCCGAAGCGGCGAGCGCCGTGTCGCGGTGCCTGGGCATCTACGGCGGCTCGATCACCTCGATCGGCGCGGCGGCGCACAGTCCGACGACGTTCTCGAGCACGGACAGCTCCGTTGACCTGCTCGTGACGTTCCAGAACAGCGGCACGGCCGTCGTCTTCGTCTGGGGCGGGCACCTTGCGGACAGCCGTTACTGGGGCATCGGCCAGGGGGCCTCGAGCATCTCCGGCTCGTCGTTCCACATGCGGGCGAACGCACCGGACAACATGGGCGGCAAGAACCAGGACCGCAGCCTGCAGCTGAGCGCGATCGCCACGCCCACACCGACACCCACCGGGCCGCCGGCGACGGCGACACCCACCAGGACGCGGACGCCGACCCCGACCCCGACGAGCACCAGCACCGCCACGCGGACGCCCACGAACACGCCGTCCGGCCCGGTGATCACCGGGGTGGGACTGAGCGTCGACAAGACCGAGGCGCCGGCCGGCATCAGCGCGATCAAGCTCACCGACGTGCCCATCGAAGCGATCGCGAACGCGGGCGAGCCGGCGTCGGCTTCGATCGACAACGTCTCGCTCGGGAGCTCGTCGCTCAGCAGCATCTCGCTCAGCTCGATCTCGCTGAGCAGCATCTCGCTCAGCTCGATCTCGTTGAGCAGCATCTCGCTCTCCTCGATCGGGATTACCTACCCGGGCGGGTGGGAGGCGGTGACGGCCGGCACGCCATTGCAGGGAGTACCGCCGCAAGAGATCAACCTGCTGCAGCTCGTGACGCTCAACCCGCCGGCGCCCGCGCTCGCACCCGGATCGCCGCAGCCGCTGACGCTGGGCCAGCTCGACTTCAGCGGCAGCGGCTTGAAGTCGTTGAACCTGGCGGCGCTCGCGCTGGGGCCGACCTCGCTCAGCTCGATCCAGCTGACGCCGCCGGTGACGGACTGGTGCGCGGTACTCGCGGCCGCGGGCACGACGTGCACGTCGCTCGGCTACAACAGCAACACGATCGGCAGCGCTTCGCTGCTAGGGCTCGCGCTGCAGGGCGTGTCGCTCAGCTCGATCTCGCTGAGCAGCATCTCGCTGAGCAGCATCGATCTCAGCGGCTCATCGTTGAGCAGCATCTCGCTCAGCTCGATCTCCCTCAGCAGCATTTCGCTCAGCTCGATCTCATTGAGCAGTATCCCGCTGAGCAACATCACGACGCAGGGGGCGTCGCTGAGCTCGATCTCGCTGAGCTCTATCTCCCTCAGCTCAATCGCGCTGCCGCCGGGCGCCACGACGTGGTGCGACGTCTTCGCCGCCGCCGGACACACCTGCGCGTCGCTGAGCATCAGCGACAGCAGTTCGCTCTCGGAGGCGGTCGCCGCGTTCGCCGCGCTCAACATCCCGTTTGCCGACACGCCGCTCGCCGCGGCCTCGCTCAGCTCGATCTCACTCAGTTCGATCTCGCTCAGCTCGATCTCGTTGAGCAGCATCTCGCTGAGCAGCATCGACATCAGCGGCACGTCGCTCAGCTCGATCTCACTCAGCTCGATCTCGCTGAGCTCGATCGGCAGCATCGTCAGCTGCGGGCTGGTGGACTGCACGACGGCGACGCTCGGCGACGCGGCCGCGGCGGGCGCGATCCTGCCGGGCGCGACGGTGCAGGACGTGCTCACCGGCCTCGGCGCCACGCCGGACGACGTCGACTACACGCTGGCCTTCTTCTACGGCGACCTCACGGTCGGCGACGTGGCGAACGGCCCAGTCATCAACCTGGGCGACACGACGCTCGGCCAACTGCTCGTAGCGATGCTCATCCGCTCCGACTACGCGTGGGAGGACCTGCCGCTCGACGCGCTGACGGGCGCCGACCTGCCCGGCGGCGATCAGCTGACCTACACCGCGGCGTTCCGCTACGAGGGGGGCAGCTCGGCAACGTCGGTCGATGTCGACGTGACGCTGCCGCGCGGCTTCCACTACCAGAAGGGGTCGTCGTTCCTGACGGCCAGCATCTCCTCGCCTGCCGGCGGCGCGATCGGCGACCCGGTCGTGAGCGGCCAGCACGTGGTCTGGACGGTGCCGATCTTCGCGCCCGGCGACGATGTGTCGCTGGTGTTCCACGCGCGCGCCGGCGTGACGTTGGGCATCCAGGCTTCGGCGATTACGGTGACCGCCGCCCCGAACGCGCCGGCATCCGCCGTGAACCAGGCGCTCGTGAGCATCACGGAGAACTTCGAGCCGAACGATGACCCGCTGACGGCGCCGATCCTCGATCCCGACACGCTGCTCCTCTCGCACATCAGCAGCAGCGACGACCGGGACTTCTTCCGCATCAAGAGCGAGGATCCGGGCTCGCGCATCTCGGTGTTCCTGAGCCACCAGGCGATCGACGGGGACCTCTCGCTCATGAAGCCGACCACAGAGCTGCGACCGTCGACGGGGCTGCCGCTCGAGAGCCTGCCGCTCGACGACGCCGGCCCTGACGTGCTGCAGAACGAGCCGCCGCCGCAGACGCTGCAGGACATCACGCTGGCCGGCGCGTCGCTGAGCAGCATCTCTCTCAGCAGCATCTCGCTGAGCAGCATCTCGGCCAACCGCGGCACGTCCGACGAGGCGGTGTCGTCGCTGGGGCTGGACGGCGGCGGCTACTTCAGCATCGGCGTGGCGGACTACAACGGCGGCTCGAGCAGTTCGCCGTACATCCTGCGCGTGAAGGTGACGCCGCCGCCGGCGATACCCGCCTGCGCGCCGCGCTCGTTCGCGCACGCCGGCGAGGGCGGCATCGGTACGTTGCCGGCATCGCTGCCGGGGAGCACCAACACGTTGTTCGTCGTCGACCAGAAGCGGCTGGGCGACCTGTACGGTGCCACGGCCGGGGCGGGGGTTATGTCGACGCTGGCGACGCTTGCCGGGCGCGCGGACCTCGGCGTCAACGGCGCCGTGGTCAGCGTCGATGCCAACGCCGCCGTCGCGGACGCCTACGCGGCATGGGACGCCAACCCCTGCTCGCCGGCGCTGGCGAACGCGGTCGTCGCCGCGATCAACGCGGTCGTGGACGGCTACCGCGGCTCGCTACCGAACCTGCAGAACATCGTCATCGTCGGCGGCGACGACGCCGTGCCGATGGCGCGGATCCCGGACCTGACGCGCATCTCCAACGAGCACGACTACACGAACGACGCGCTGGCGATCAACGGCAACAACGAGCTGGTCGGCAGCTTCGTCACGTCGAACGTGCTCTCGGACAACGCCTACGCGGATTTCCACCCCGTCGAGTGGCTGAACCGCCAGATCTTCGTGGCGGAGGTGGCGATCGGGCGGCTGGTCGAGACGCCGGACCAGATCGCCTTCCAGCTCAACCAGTTCATGCTCTTCAACGGCATCGTCGACCCGGCGACGGCGCTGACGACCGGCTACGATTTCCTCGCCGACGGTGCGCAGCAGGTGGCGGGCTCGCTCGACGGCCTGGTGGGCGCGCCCAACTCCACGCGGCTGATCAACGAGACGTGGACGAGCGCCAACCTGAGTAGCGACTTCGAGCAGGCGTCGCCGGTGCCCGGCATCGCCTCGATCAACTCGCACTTCGACCACTACCGGCTGCTGCCCGGAGCGGGCAACAGCACCGGCGACGAGTCCGACCTCTACACCAGCGCGAAGCTCGCGCGCGCGAGCAACGGCCCGCGCATCCTGCCGGGACGGGTGCTGTTCTCGATGGGGTGCCACTCCGGGCTGAACGTGCCGGACGTCCTCGCCCCGTCGCCGACGGCGGACCAGGCGAAACGGCTGCTCGACTGGCCGCAGGCATTCAGCGACCAGGGCGCGGCCGTCTACATCGCGAACACCGGGTACGGGTATGGCGACACCGAGCTGGTGGCGTATTCCGAGCAGCTGATGGCGTTGTTCGGGCAGCGGGTCGCCCAGCGGAACACGTCGCTGGGGGCTGCCCTGACGGGCGCCAAGCAGGATTACTTCGCGAGCTTGCCGCAGTACGAGACGTACGACGAGAAGGTGCTCGCCGAGACGACGTTCTACGGGCTGCCGATGTTCCGGGTGCCGGCGTCCCTATCGTCGTCGACGCTGCGCGCCGCGGACGTGCCGCCGCCGCCGATCACCACCGACCCGCTGAGCGGGCTGCCGGTGGCCCAGATCGACGTCTCGCCGGTCTTCACCAGGGTCGACAGGCCGGACGGCAGCTACTACACGATCAATGGGCAGGCGCAGTCGACGTCGGGGCGGCCGATCGAGCCTGTGATGAGCATTCCGCTACCGCCCGGACCGGCGGGCGCGACGGCGCGGGGCTTCGTGGTGACGGGATTGGAGTCGACGGACGAAGCGCCGTTCGACGCGCTCTTCACGGAGCCGGAGCCGGACTTCACTACGCCCGAGCGGCCGTCCGACCAGACATTCCCGTCGTCGATCCACAACATCACGACGATCAACACGGCGTTTGGTCCGGTGCAGCGTCTGGTACTGATGCCGGGGCAGTACATCCCGGCTCCGGGCGGACCGTTGGGCATCGGGACCCAGCGGCGGTACCTGAACATCCGTGGCTACATCACGTTCTCCGCCAGCCTTGACACGATCTCGCCAACGGTCGTCTCGGCGCACGCGACAAACGTCGGCGCCGTCGTGACGTTCGCCGTCGAGGCGCGCGACGACCAGCCGGACAACGTGAAACGAGTGCTGGTGGTCTACAAGCCGGAGTTCAGCACGACCTGGCACAGCCTGGACCTGGTGCAGACGCCCGGCACGCCACGCTGGACCAGCTCGGCGCCGGTGGCGGGTGCGGTGCAATACAGCGTCTACGCCATAGACGCCGCGGGGAACGTCGGCGTGAGCACGAACAAGGGCGACTTCCACCGCACCGAGGGCGTGGTCGCGCCCTCGGGCCTGGCGATCGACATCTCCGGTTCGCAGGGGGGCGGCGGCTGGTACGTGGGGGTCCCATCGATCACGGTCACGGCGCGCCCCGGCGTGCAGCTGGAGGTGCGCGCGGACGACGGACCGTTCCAGGGCTACGGCGGGCCGTTCTCGGTGACGGGCGATGGCATCCACTTCATCACGGCGCGCGGCTCGGACGGCTCGCTGGGGCAGATCGCGGTGCCGGTCGACGCGACCGCGCCGAAGGTGCAGTTCCTGGCGCCGGCGCCGAACGCCTCGTACATGATCAATACGGCCGTGCCGGCGAGCTACATCTGCACGGACCCGGGCTCCGGCTTCGCGACGTGCAGTGGTGACGTGGCGAACGGCACGAACATTGATACCGGGTCGCTAGGGCCCAAGACGTTCCACGTGCAAGTATCGGACGTCGCGGGGAACACGTCGAGCGCGTTCGTGGGCTACAGCGTCGGGCTCCAGCCGGACACCGACGGCGACGGCGTCCTCGACACCTTCGACAACTGCCCGGTGAACTACAACCCGGACCAGCTCAACTCCGACGCGGTGCCCGTGGACAACGGCCCGGGCGTCGCCGGCGACGACGCAACGATCCCGAACTCCGACGGGCTGGGCGATGTCTGCGATCCCGACGACGACAACGACCAGGCGCTTGACCCGAACGAGACGCTCGCGACCTCCTGCCCGCCGTTCGACCTCTCCACCACGACGCACCCGAACCCGGCGCGCGGCGACGTCACGAACGACGACGACCACGACGGCAACCCGGCGCCGCCGATGGGCACGGACACCGCCGACGACGGCCCGTCCTGGGACACCGACAACGACGGCGTGCGCGACGGCGTGGAGTGTCGCCTGGGCACGAACCCGCGTGACGCGGCGAGCCGGCCGACGACGACGCAGTGCGCGAACATGCTGACCGGCGGTGTCGGGCCGAACACCGCCTCGACCGACGCCGACCACGACGGCCTGAGCGCGGCGGCGGAGAACTGCAAGTGGGGCACCTCCGACGCGATATTCGATTCGAACGGCGACGGGCTTGCGGACTGCGTCGCCGCGAACGACAACACCGGCGAGGGCACGCAGAACTTCACAGGCGACACGATCAACTCGGCCAAGGCCGCCCTCGGCATCATCGGCAAGACGCAGGATTTCGACCTGGACGGCAACGCCATCATCAACTTCACGGGCGACACGATCCTGTCCGCCCGGCTGGCGCTCCACGTCGGCGGGATCTGCCTGCCGGCGCCCTGACGGCGCGGGGCTTCGCCGCGCCCGTCGCGCGTCAGGGACAGCTGTACGTCCGATACTCGAACGCGAAGGCCCGGTCGGGGGCGAACACGAGGTAGGCGACGTCGGGATCCAGCCCCTGCCACAGCTGCCAGTCGTCGTGGTGGAACCCGGTGTCGCGCCACGACGTTTCGGCTCCCGGCACGGCGCGGACGCGCCAGAACCAGCGAGCATCTTCCACCAGGATCAGCGCCGGCAGTCCGTACGCCTGGCCCAGTTGCGGCGCGGGGTCGCAACGCGGGTCGTTGAGGCTGAAGACGCGCTGTCGCTCCAGGTCGCCCTCCGGCGGATCGGTGGCGCCGCCGCTATCGTCCGACTTGGCGGCGCTCTCTCGCTCTCGCGGCGAGGAGTCTCCGCCATCCCACTGCAGCTCGCCCTGCGGCTGATCGAAGCGCACATCGGTACGGGCGATGGCGGAGACGACCGCCGTGGCGGTCGGGTCGAAGCCGGCGGTAGGCGCCGGCGGCGGCGGCAGGCGCGGTCGCTCGCGGAACCCGAGCGCCTCAACGCCCGCGTCGTGTTCGCCATCCCCTTCGCTTGCGTAGCGGCGCGCGATGAGCACTCCGGCAAGCGTCACCGCCGCGACGATGGCCGCCGCTGTGAGGACCCGGACATAGAGGCGGCGGCTTCGCATGGCTGACGATAACCTCGGGGGGCGGCCGCGCGACAGCCCGCGCGTCAAGAAGCACGGCAACGGGCCCGATGCCTCCGTGCTAGCCGGGAGGCGCGAGCGTGTTGAGCGCGTCCGCGAACTCCTCGGTCCACCAGACGTGGCCGGCGCCATCGGCGCTCAAACCGTCGTGCGAGTGCGCGTTGCAGTCATGGACGCGCCGGAGCGTGAATGCGTTCGACTGGCGGTCAAAATACCCGACCTCGCCGGAAAGAGAGTCGGTGAGCCACACCCGCGAACTGCCGGGCTGCACGGCGATGCCGGAGACGTGCGACTGATGGCAATCGGGCGGAGGATCCGGCAGGCGGTACTCGGTGACGCCGGCACAGTTGCCGACACTCGCGCCGCACGCCCCGGCGACGACGCGAGACGGGTCGAGCCTGCCGATCACGCGTGTCCAGCCCGCGCTCCACCAGACGCCGCCGCTCTCATCGACGCTCAGCATGTGCGGTGTCAACGACCCCGGGAGGGCGGCCCGGAGCTGGTACTCGTCGATGCGGTTCGCGCGCGCCGTGTCCAGCGAGGCGATGCGGGCGACCGCGCCGTTGTTCTCGGCGAACCAGATCCTGGTCCCGTTTGCGGCGATGCCGTAGGGGTGGGTATCGGGGGTTGGCGTGCGAACGTCGACGTGCGTCTTCGCGACCGGGTCGAAGCGGCCGATGGCAGAGCCGAACCGCTCGGTGTACCAGATGGCGCCATTCGCCCATACGAGATCCCAGGGCCCGGTAGCGGGCGTGACCGGCCACTGGCCGAGAAAGGTCTCGGTGACCGGATCGAAGGCGCCGATGCTGCTGTTGTTCGGCGTCGTGAACCAGAGCACACCGGCGGGGTCCGGCTCGACGAAGATGGGCTGATTGCCGGGGACGGCGGGCAGCGTGTAGAAGCGAGGGCCGTCAGTGCCCGCCCGCAGGACGCCGATCTGGCCGGGGGGCGTCGCCGCGGTGCAGTTGACCTCGAAGTCGCAGCCGGCTTCGGCGAACCAGACGTTTCCGCGCTGGTCGAGCGCCGTCCCCCACGGGTCTCCCACTCCGTCCGAGAGGTTGTAGCTCACGACGCACTGCGATGAGAGGGCTATCGCGAGCGAGACGACGGCAGCGACAGGGACAGCGAGCATCTGGAGCATCAGGTCATCACTTCCCGCGCTGTCCGCATCCCGCGCTGCCCGCAGGCCCACGGTCCCCGGTGCGGCGGCCGATGGCCCCACCCCAACCGGTGTTGCGCCGCTGGGGCGAGACTGGTTTCGACGAATCGTTATGTCGTGCTGCCGCACCCGGCCAGCCCGGCTGGATGATGTGAGCAGAGCCTATGATACGGAGGGCGGCCGGAGGATGGCAGCGATCTTGACAACGCCCGCGCGCAACCGAGGTCGCGCCGGAGATTGGCCCGCGTGAAATGCTCACGCGCCTATGTCCTTTGACTCTTACTTGACGAAACAGGTACAACGGGGCGTTGGAGAGGACGAAGCAGGGAACGCACCGTCCCGGTCCAAGCGCCTGGCCGATCGCAGCTGCCATCGCGCTGTGGGCACTGCTCTCTCCCCGAAAGCTGCGCTGGCTGGTCTATGCGGCCGTCAGCCTCGCCTTCGCCACCTGCTTCGTCTCCGCGAGCGCGCAACCGCCGCGCCACATCGACGCGATCTTCCTGGGCGACAGCGTGACCGCCGGCAGCGGCGCGGATGCGCCGGACAACGCGTTCGCATCGATCATCCTGCAGCGCCTGCAGGCGGATGGGGTTGAGCCGCGGGCGGAGCGCGTGATCTCGGCGTTCGGCGGTATCTACACGGACCTGGTCAACGCGCAGGAGGTCAGCGCACCGGCGGGGGCGCTGATCGTCCTCGAGGTCGGCGCGCACAGCGCCATCGAGAACGAGCACATGGACGCCGTGACATACCGCCGCGCGTACGGGACGCTCCTGGACTGTCTTCAGCGTTCGGGCGCGTCGGTGGTCGTGGGCACCGTGCCGTGGTTGAACTGGCCGACCGCGGACGCGAAGTACGCGCGCGCCGAGAGGTTCAGCGCCATCATCGGCGAGGAAGCAGCCGCGCGCGGCATCCCCGTCGCGGATATCTGGCGGGCGACGCGCGGCCGGCCCGACCTGGTGGCGAGCGATCAGCTGCACCCGAACGACGCCGGTCACCGCATCGTTGCCGACCTCTTCTGGCAGCGCATCGAGCCGCTCTTGCGTCATCCGAACGGGCGCGCCGGCGGGGCGTGCCCGGCGTCGCACGACGACCTGGTCCAGCTCGTCAGCCCGGCAGCCGCGGACGCGCAGCCGCGGGCAGCCGTGCCGGGCGTTTCGCGCCTCGACAAGTGACTCCTGTCCGCACTCGCCACGCGGGCGGCCTCCGCCGAACGCGGTCGGATCGCGGTGCCGGCGTCAGCCGGTGCAGAGCCCGCCGACGTGATTGGCCATCCTGGCCGAGAGGATCGTGTCGCCGGTAAAGGCGACGATCCCGTTCCCGTCCAGGTCGAAGTCCTGCGTCGGGGGGATGGCGCCGGTGGCCGCCTTGGCCGAGTTGAGCGTGTCGCCGGTGAAGTTCTGGAGTCCGTTGCCGTCGGTGTCGTTGGCCTCCAGACAGTCGGGTTTGCCGTCGCCGTCGCTGTCGGTGCTGGCGTCGGAGGTGCCCCACTTGCAGGTCTCCGCCGCCAGTGTCAGGCCGTCGTCGTCGGCATCAGTGTTGCCGCCACAGTCCGCGGTGTTGGGCCTCGAGCGGGGGTCGCGCGGGTTGAAGCCGAGCATGCACTCGACGCCGTCGCGGACGCCGTCGCCATCGGTATCCCAGGACGGCCCGTTGCCGTCGGCGTCGGTGACGTCGCCGTACTCCGGGCGCGGGTGCCCGTCGCTCGCGCCGGCGAACGCCGCGCAGATGCCGGACGCGCCGAGCGGCTCGGTGTCCTCGCTGTCGGGCAGGCCGTCGTTGTCGCCGTCCGGATCGCAGGCGTCGCCCAGCGCGTCGCCATCGGGCACGGTCGTGTCCGTTCCGACGCCGCTGTAGATCGTGCCGGAGTCACCCGGCGGAGGCGGCGGACCGCTATCTCCGTTCGCCTGATCGACGTTGGGGACCGACGGGCAGTTATCGAGCGCGTTCAGCACGGTGTCGCAATCGGCGTCGTCGGCGCATGACGTGGCGGTGGCGGTGCTGGTCGTCGTCTCCGTGTCCGTTGGCGCCGGCGCCACCGTAGGCGAAGCGGTCGGCGTTGGCGTGCCGGTCGAAGTAGCCGTGGCGCTCGCCGTGGGCGTGCTGGTCGGTGTGCTGGTCGGCGTGGGTGTCTCGGTCGCGGTGGGCGTCGGCGTGCCCGTCGGCGTCGGTGTATCGGTTTCGGTGGGCGCCGGTGTGCGGGTCTCGGTCGCGGTCGGCGAGGCGGCAGGCGTGAGCGTCGGTGTCGAACTCGGCGTGGCGGTCGCTGACGGCGTACCCGTGGCGGTGCGGGTGGGCGTGCGCGTCGGCGTGGCAGTCGGGGTGCGGGTGGGCGTGCGCGTGGGCGTGCGCGTGGGAGTGCGGGTGGGCGTCCTCGTCGGCGTGGCGGTCGGGGTCGCCGTCTTCGTGCTGGACGGCGTCAGCGTGGGAGTGTCCGTCGGCGTGGGTGTGGCGACCGGGCTCCCGTCGCAGTGGCCGGCCGGCGCTTCGAAGGCGATGAGCGTGGTCGTGGCGTCGTCCTGCGCCCAGATGGCGGTCTTCGGCGCGAACGTGACGTCATCGCACTCCAGGTCTTCGATACGGTGCGTGCTCGGGAACGTGGCGAACACTTCGCACGCCGTGAGGTCCTTCGTGCACCTGTAGACCTGCTCACCTCCCGAGTTGGAGAGGTACAGGTTCGCTCCCTGTACTGCGATGCCAGACCGGCCGTGCGACCCGAGCTTCAGGTTGACGCCGGTGAAGTGCGCGATCAGCGTGCCGGCAATCGTGTAGTGGTCGAGGGTCGTGCAGGCGTCGCAGCCGGTCCAGAGCGTGTCATCGGTGGGGTCATAGGCCAGACCGTCGACGCAGCTGCTCACCTGGAACTTCAGCGACGCCACCTGCGCCACGGGGTCGATCTGGTAGACCTTCGGGCCGCCGGAGCACGCCCATAACACGCCGCGGGTTGGATCCCAGGCCAGCGAGCCGATGTCGCTGATGCCGGCGATGGTCTGCGGCGTGAGGGCGGCGCCCGTGGCCGGATCGATGCGCTGCAGGACGCCGCTGAACCAGCAGCCGCGGATGAGCGACGCGCCGTCGAACGAGAGCCCGGTGCTCCAGGTCGCCGCGCAGTTCGGCACCCCGGCGTTGAGCTGCCGCAAAATGTCGCCCGCGGCGCCCTGCGTCTGGCGGCGGTCTTGCGACGCGATCGCGGCATAGGTCGCGACGAGCGCCGCGAGGATCAACATCAGCGCCAGCCGCCATGAGGGCGGCCGCACGGAGCGCCGCGAAGAGGAGACTGCCGTCACGAACGACCTTCACGATCAGCAGGGCGGCGACATACTCGGCTGCCCTCGCGCGGTGCCCGCAACCGCCCGACAGCGCCAGCGTGGCGATACGACGAGGATGGGACATAAGCATCGACACTGGCCGCGGCGGTGTCAACGCAACTTGACGAGATTCGAAGATTTCAACGGCCAGACACCGGCCGGCGGCCTGCTCGGCCGGAAGTAGCGGGTGGCGAGGGCTACGCTCTCAACCGCCGGCCCTCGCCACCCTGAGCGCAGCTCACGCCGCACCTGCTTGATCATCGGTCCCGGCGTGCCGGGCGATACGGCCCGGATCGCGGCCCCGCAGCGTCCGGCGCCCGGTGCGGCACGGCATCAGCGCGGCGGCCCGCCGCGAAACGCTACGATGCAGGCAGCGCCGGCGCCCGTGGTTGACGGATCGCGACCATCGCTTGACAACTTATGGTGATACGACGACAATCGCCGGACGATACTTATGGTGAGTAACCTCCCCGCGGAAAGGCCCGCAGCATGAGGACGCTCAAGCTCGGACTGGCACTCGGCGCCGGCGGCACAAAGGGCGCGGCGCACGTCGGTGTCATGAAGGTACTCAACGAAGCGGGCATCCCGGTGGACGCCATCGCCGGGACGAGCATCGGCGCCCTCTACGGCGGCGTGCTCGCGGTCGGCCGGTCGGCGCAAGAGATGGAGGATGGCATCCGCACCTGTCCTCCGCTCGATGTCGTCCGCTTTTTCCAGCACCGGCTGAAGATTCGCCACCAGAACCGCCTCGCGCGGCGGTTCTACGAGGCGCTGGCCGGCCACAACATCGAAGACCTGGCGGTGCCGTACGCTGCCACGGCGTCCGACATCGTCGCCCACAGTCACGTCGCGCTCACGCGCGGGCCGCTGATCGACGCCATCGAGGCGAGCATCGCGATTCCCTTGATCGCGCGGCCGGTCGCGCACCAGGGCCGCTATCTGCTCGATGGCGGGTTCTGGGAGTGCGCGCCCGTGGATGCGGCGGCGCAGCTGGGTGCCGACCTCATCGTGGCGGTGGAGCTGGGCACCCCGTTCACGCTGCCGATCAACCTTCGGACGCCCGCGGGCTGGCTGGCGCAGCGACTGGCCGGCGTACCGACGCACCGCACGATCGCCGGCGTACCGTTTTCGATCAACGCGTTCACGCGTGACCTGCAGCCCGGGCGCACCGCCGACGTGGTGATCCGTCCGTCGCTCGGGCGGGTGCGCGGGAACTCGCCGTTCCACATGACGCGCTGCCTGGACGCCGGGATCGAAGCCGCCACCGAGGCCGTGCCGGCGATCCGCGCGCTCCTCGCGGGGGAGTCCCCGGCGGCGGTGGCGCGCGACTTCGTCGCGGCGCCGCAGCTCCGGCCGGACCCGGGGCTCGCATAACGCGGGACGCTAGATCGTGTAGACGCGTTCCTCCGGTCCCCTGAGCATCAGCGCCAGCGCCGGCGAAGAAGGCCGCCAGAACGGGCCTACGAGGTTGTCGCGCGTTCCGGAATCGACCGGCACGATCCGCGCGCCATCGTCGCGAGCGACCGCGCCCGCCTCGCCGCACAGCAGGAGGTACGCGCCCCGGGGCTCCCACGCCGCGCCCAGCAGCGTCGACGCGTGCTCGACGGCGCGCGTGCGCACGCCGGCGCCGGCGTACTCGACGATCTTGTTGCCCGTCGCGTGTTCGTGGCGATAGGTCGCGACGAGCACCGCCGCGCGATGCGCCTCGCCGACGACCGCGGCCGGCGCCCAGTCGACGGCGAGGACGTCGTCCTCGTCGTCCGTGGCCAGGATGCCCTGCAGGTACCGACCGTCGCAACGGAACAACGCGTACGGCCGCGGGTATCCGGCATGGCTGCTGGCGTAGCCGCCGATCAGCGCGTATGCCCCATCGGGGCGCCAGGCGATGCAGCGCAGGGTGTGCGCGCGGTCGCCCGGGAGCTGCCGCAGCGCGCCGGAGGCGGCGTCGTAGTGGAGGACGCAGCCGCCGTTGCCGGCAAGGAGCGCGCAGGAGCCGTCGGGCGACCAGGCGACGCGGCGCAGGTTCTCGGTCGTGAGCGGCGCCAGCTCGGCGAAGCGGCCGCCCTCATGCAGCACCACGGCGCCGCGGTTGCCGGCGAGCAGCGCGCGTTTGCCGTCGGGCGACCAGCCCGCGCCGCGGAGATTATGCGTCACGCCCGTCGCGAGGCGCTCGAAGCGGGCGCCGTCGAAGCGGAGGGCTTCTCCGCGGTTGCCGACGAGCAGGGCGTAGGCGCCGTCGGGGCGCCAGGCGGCCCAGCGCAGCGGCCGCTGCGACGGCGCCTCGTGGCGCCGCACGGCCTCACCGTCGTACGCATAGACGATGGTCATCAGCGCACGATCACGGGAAGCGCCGGGCGGCCCGGATCGCGGCGTCCCGCCTGGGCTATCCCGCCGCGGACGATGCGCCCTCCGTGACCCTGCACGCGGCGTGCCGGCGGAAAAACTCGATGATCAGGGCATCGGCCTCTTCCTGCGCCTCCAGGTTGTAGCCGTGACCCATGCCGTCGAGGATGCGCAGTTCGGCGTGGGGGATGCGCTCCTTCAGCAGGTGGGCGTTCCCTACCGGCATCATCAGGTCTTCCGACCCGTGCAGGATCATCACAGGACAGCGGACGGCGTGCAACCGGTCGTAGGTATCGTGGCGCGCGGCCGCCAGCACCTGGCGCATGTACGACTCTCGCGGCGCGGAGTATTGCGACGCGGCCCGCGAACGGGCGAACATCTGCTCGCGGTGCGCGGCGATGTAGCCCGCGCTGTAGCCGAGCTCCCAGCCGGCGGCGATCGCCTCGTCGCCGCTCAGCGACTGGTTGCGGATCAGCTTCTGCACCGTCTCGGTGGAGGGCTGCACGCCGCGCAGCGCCCCTGCGGTGGTGCAGCCCAGGATCAGCGCCCGCACCCTGTGCGGATGGCGGAGCACCAGCTCCTGCGCCACCATGCCGCCCATCGACGAGCCGTAGACGAGCGCCGATTGGATCTCGAGCGCGTCGAGCAGGGCGGCCGCGTCGTCAGCGAAGCCGGCGATCGTGAACTCGCCTTCGGGCTTGTCGCTGCGGCCGCAGCCGCGCGCGTCGAACGCGATCAGGCGGAAGTGGCGGCGGTACGACTCGATCAGGTGCGGAACCTCGCCGAGGTGGCCGCCGAGGCCGCTGATGAACAGCACCGGATCGCCTTCGCCGTGGACTTCGTGATAGATGTGGACACCGTTGACCGGGGTAAGAGGCATGGCGTCTCCCGCTGGTTGCCGGCTGAGATGGTAGCGCATCCGGGTCCCGACGATTGCGGCGCGCCGAGCGTCGTAATCGAGGCCGATTCGGCCGCGGAGGCTGAATCTGCTGGTAGCGTCGATTCCCCGTAGACACGGTCTTGACAGGGCCGAGATGACCGCCCTAAGATCGGGCAGGCTCAGAGGCGAGTCGCAAGCCGACAACTGAATACGTACAGCCGAGTCCGCCCGCGAGGGCGGAGCGGGGGAACCGAAATGGGACCCGGGCTGAAGGGTGCGCCGCACCCGGGGGAACCTTCTCCCCTAAGCCGCCAGCTAACCTCGTAGGCTTTGAAGGTCGGACCAGGAACCATGGACGACCTTTTTTTGTATGCGGACGACATAGTGCACGGAGGCACCAGACCCGCCATCAGACCGACGAAGAGCCGTGCCCGGACCAGCAGCAACTTCCGCGCGGTATGGGAGCCGGTCGCCGTTCCTGACTACGGCGACGTGCCCCTGACGTACCGGCGCGGCGGCGGCGCGGCGGCGGCCGTTGCTCCCGCTGCCTGGCGCCCGGCGAGTCGCGGCGTCGCGATACTTCCGGCGCCGCCCCGGCCGGCGCCGGCGCTCGACTTCGGCGAACTCGCCCAACCCGTCGTCGATGTGGCGACGGCGGTGCGCCGTCGCGCGCACGTCACGACGTGGGGGCGGGTGCTCCAGCGCGGCCTGGAGATCATGCCGCTCGCACTCGCCACCACGCTGATCTCGTCGCTCGTCTGGGGCGCGTTCCTGCTGCCGGTACCGCTCGTGATCATGCTGCTCGGGTTCGACGTGTACTGGGCCTGGCGATCGCTGAACATGGGCATACATACGATCAAGGGATACCGCGCGATGCGCGCGGCATCGCGCATCGACTGGCGTCACCGTTACGACGCGGAGACTGTCACGCGCACGGACCTGGTCGCCTGGGACGACGTTCATCACCTGATCATCATCCCCACCTACAAGGAGACGCTCGAGAAGCTGAGCGCCACGCTGGGCAAGCTGGCGGAGAGCGACGTCGCCCACGAGAAGCTGCTCGTCGTGATCGCGATGGAGGAAGCGGACGCGGACGCGCCGGCGCGGTTTGCGCTGCTGCAGCAGGAGTTCGGCCACAGCTTCCTGGCGATGATCGGCACGACGCACCCGAAGGACATCCCTGGCGAGGTGCGGGGCAAGTCATCGAACGAGGCCTGGGCGGCGAAGCAGGCGAAGCGTCTCTTCTGCGACGAGATGGGCTTCGCCCTGGACGACATGACGGTGACAAGCTGCGACGCCGACACGCTCTTCCATCCGCGGTACTTCAGCGCGCTCACGTACTACTTCGCCACCAATCCGCGACGCTACCGCACGTTCTGGCAGGGCCCGATCTTCTACTACAACAACGTGTGGGATGTGCCGGCGCCCCTGCGCATCCAGAACAGCCTGGGCGGCATCAACCACCTGGCCAAGCTCGTCCGCAAGCACACCGTGCTCTTCCCGCAGTCGACGTACAGCCTGAGCATGCGGATGTGCCACGAGGTCGGCTACTGGGACGTGGACGTCGTGCCGGAGGACTGGCACATGTTTCTCAAGTGCTTCTTCGAGCTGGGGGGCGAGCCGGAAGTGGAGCCGATCCTGCTGCCCGTCGGCAACGACGGCGTGCGCGCCGTGAGCTACCGGCGCACGTTCTGGGAGCACTACCAGCAGGCGCGCCGGCACGCCTGGGGATGCTCCGACATTCCCTATGCGATCCGGCAATTCGCGGCGCACCCGGAGATCCCCTTCCTGCGCCGGCTGCGGCGGACGTGGAGCCTGACCGAGAACCACGTGCTCTGGTCGTCGCAGTGGTTCCTGATCACCGGCGTCGCCGCGAACATGTCGGCGGGCGGCTGGGGGGCGTTCCTGGGGCTGCACCCGTTCGCGCAGCACAACATCCCGACCTGGTTCATCGCCGCGTCGCACTGGATCCTGCTGCCCTGCATGATCCCGCTGATCGGCATGATCGTGCTCGACATGATGATGCGGCCGAAGCGGCCGAAGCGCTGGAAGGCGTGGCTCTATCCGGTCCAGTTCGCGCAGTGGGCGCTGATGGCGCCGATCACGCTGTTCTTCACGGCGCTGCCGGCGCTGGATGCGCAGGCGCGCCTCGCGCTCGGCCGGCGTCTGGAGTACAAGGTCACGGAGAAGGCGTAGCCCGCCGGCGCGCCACGCCCATGCGAGTCCACCTGCGCGCGCGAAACGTACTACGATCGATGCGCATCGAAGGCCCTCCCCGCCAACGGACACGCATCCCGCGCGCGGCGCTCGCGCTCGCCGCCGTGGCACTCGCGGCGTGCAGCAGCGGCGGCTCCGGAGACCGTACGCCGTCCGCAACCCGGGCGCCGACCGGCACCAGCGCCGCGGGTGGCGCGACGGCGACGAGCGTGCCCGCGGCGGCGGGGGCGCCGGTCGCCGGCGCGTACGCGGCGCGAACGGTGTTCCCGAAGCTGGACTTTGACCAGATGCTGGGCCTGTTTCCGATACCCGGGGATCCGTCGCACGCGCTTCTGCTGACGAAGGACGGCACGATCCGCCGCGCCAGCCTGGTGGATGACGCCGAGGAGCCTTCGGTGTTTCTGGACATCCGCTCGCGGATCATCAAGAACCCGGGGCAGGAGGAGGGACTGCTCGGCCTCGCCTTCTCGCCGGACTACGCCGCCAGCGGCAAGTTCTACGTGTATTTCAGCGCCGGCGACCCGAGGCGGCAGGTGATCTCGCGCTTCGTCGCGTCCGGCGACCACGCGGACGCATCGACCGAGCACGTGCTTCTGGAGATCGCCGACCCCTACCCGAACCACAACGGCGGGGCGATGGCGTTTGGCGCCGATGGCTACCTGTACCTGGGCGAGGGCGACGGCGGCTCGGCGGGCGACCCGAACGGGAACGGCCAGAACACCGACGCCCTGCTCGGCAAGATCCTCCGCATCGATGTCTCGGGCACCGACTACGCGATCCCGCCGGACAACCCGTTCGCCGGCGGCGGCGGACGCGGCGAGGTGTACGCGTACGGGCTGCGCAATCCGTGGCGCATCGCCTTCGACCCGGTGACGAACGAGCTGTGGGCGGGAGACGTCGGGCAGAACAAGTGGGAAGAGATCGACCGCATCGTCAAGGGCGGCAACTATGGCTGGAACGTGATGGAGGGCAACCATTGCTACAAGCCGTCGAGCGGGTGCGACACGTCGGGGCTGATTCCGCCGCGCGCCGAGTACAGCCACGACGAGGGGTGTTCCGTGACGGGTGGCTACGTGTACCGGGGCAAGGCGATGCGGGAGCTGCAGGGGTGGTACCTGTACAGCGACTACTGTTCCGGACGCGTCTGGGCGCTGAATACGGCGGATGATGCGAGCGCGCCCGTCGAGCTGTTCAACAGCAAGAAGCCGGTGACGTCGTTCGCGCAGGACGCCGACGGCGAGCTGTACCTGGTGACCTGGGCCAACGAGGTCGACCAGATCGTGCGGAGGGAGTCATGAGAAGCAACCGAATCGCGGGACCGTCGCTCGCCGCGTTGTTCGTCGCCACCTCGGCGCTGCTCGGCGCCTGCGGCGGCTCGTCGGGCGGCGGTGGCGGCTCGCCAACGCCCGCCACCGGCGCGACGGCGACGGCGCCATCGCCGGGCGCGGCGACGCCGGCGCCCGCGTCGTCGATGGCGGTGACGAGCACGGCCTTCGCGGACGGCGCGGTGATCCCGGTCGGGAACACGTGCTCCGGGGCAAGCGCGTCGCCGGCACTCAGCTGGTCTGGCGCGCCGGCCGCGACGAAGGGCTATGCGCTGATCGTGGACGACCCTGACGCGCCGCTCGCGGGCGGCTTCGTCCACTGGCTGGTCTATGACCTGCCCGCGAGCACGACCGCGCTCGAGGCAAACGCGCCCGACGGGCCCGACCTCGCCGGAGGCAAGCAGGGTGCCAACGGCCGCGGCGCCACCGCCTACGCGGGGCCGTGTCCGCCCGTCGGCTCAGCGCCCCACCACTATCATTTCCGCGTGTACGCGCTCGATGCCCCGCTTGGCCTGGCGCCGGGGGCAACGCGCGGCGACGTGCAGAGCGCGCTCGCGGGGCACCTGCTGGCGCAGGGCGAACTCGTCGGGCTGTTCTCGCGCTGATGCGCCGCGAGCCGGCGGGTCAGGAACGGCGCGCGGTGATCAGGGCGCGCCGCACCGCGCCTTCCGCCACCAGCGAGAGCGTTCCCTTGCGGTCGCTCAGGACCTCGGCGAACCGTGCCTGTCCCCACGCGATCCGTAGTTCGTCCGCGTAGCGTTCGCTCGTCTCGAGATACGCGCGCGTCGTCCGTGCGAAGGCGCCGGTGACGTCGCGCTGGCGCACGTCAACAAATCCGGCGGCGGCGAGGAGGTCGCCGAGCGGACGCCCCTGCGCGATGCCGGCGCCGCGCACGCGTGACGCACGCCGGTACTGCTCCGGAGTCACGCCTGGCGCGATGTAGATCGTAGTGAACGCCAGGGTGCCGCCCGGCCTCAGCAAATCGTGACAGGCTCTCAGCACGGAGAGCTTCGCCCGCAGTCAGCAGAGGACGTCGGTGTGCACGACGGCGTCGAAGCTGGCGGCGCGGAACGGCAGGTGCACGGCGCTGGCGGCGACGAACGTCGCACGGCGCGCGAGGCGTTGCCGGCGAGCCCGCTCGAGGCCCGCACGCACGCTGGCGAGCGGCAGGTCGGCCGCGACGACGGCGCAGCCTGTCGTGCGAGCGATGTAGAGTCCCGGGTAACCGCGCCCGCACCCGATATCGAGGAGGAGCGTTCCACGCCGGAGGCGAAGGCGGCGCGCTATCTCGCCGGCCTGCGCGATCGTCGTGTAGCCGTTGGCGCCGACGTTCGCGCCGATCGCCGCGCGTTCGACGGCCAGTTCGGCGGTAGTAGCCGCGCCCGCGTAGCGCGCGCGGAAACGCTCGATCGTCTGACGTTCGACGGTGGTCTTCCGCCGCATGCCCTGCAGCGTCTCCTACAGCGCGCCGAATTCCCGCGCCAGCTCCAGGATCTCTTCCGACGTGAAGAACGAGCGGCGGGCGTTCACCCAATGGTCGTGCCGGGCGTCGTACTGGCCGTTGTACTCGTCCTGGATGCGGTCGTAGATCTGCTTGACGACGCGGCTGGTCTCCTTCACGCGCTCGCTGCGGCCCTGGCGCTCCAGCTCGCGGTTGAGCACCGAGATGATGCCTTCGGAGCCGGACAGCGACCCGACGCGGCTCAGCTCGACTTCCTTGCGCCCGAACAACGAGGCGGCGAACGGCAGATAGATCAGTCCGCCCGGCGCGCCATCCTGCCGTCCCACGCCCGCCTGGTGTATGCCCGCCGTCGTGGTGAAGACCTCGCCGATGAGCGGCAGCCGGTCGTTCAGCTCGATCACGTCCCGATCGACGAGCTGGCGCATCTCTTCGAGCGCGGTCAGGTCGAAGCCAGGATCGCCGTAGTGGCGGACGAGCGCGGCGACGAGCTGCTCGAGCGACGTGTTGCCGGTGCGCTCGCCGAGGCCGGCGAACGCCACGTTCACCTTCTTTCCGCCATACCGCCACGCGGCGATCGAGTTCGCCGTGGCGAGCCCGAAGTCGTTGTGGCCGTGGAACTCCAGCTCGGCTCCGGTCTCCTGGCGGAGCACCGTGAACAGGCGGGGCACGCCCCACGGGAGCGCGGCGTAGGGATCCGGGCTGCCCCAGCCAATGGTGTCGCAGATGCGGAACTTCGCGATGCCGTTGCTCTCGTCCAGCACGCGTTGCATGAAGGGGATCACCCAGCCGTGAATGTCGGCGCGCGTGCAGTCCTCGAGGTGGATGCGCGGCACGATGTCGTGCTCCAGGGCCGTGCGTATGGGCTGGAGATACTTCTCGATCGCCTCTTCCTTGGAGGCGTACCCGAGCTTGTCGAAGATGTGGTGGTCGGAGGCGGACGCGAGCATGCCCGTCTCCTTGACCTTGCCCTGCGACACCTCGACGAGGAGCTTGATGTCCTTCGGCGTGGCGCGGGTCCACGTGGTCACGCGCGGCCAGGTGTAGCCGCGCTCCAGGAGCTTCTCGAGCGTCCAGACGTCGCGCTTCTGGTAGATGAATGCTTCGACTGCGTAGATAGCGCCGGTGTTGTTGTCAAGCCGGTGCAGCAGGTCGAAGTAGGTGAGCCGGACCTCCGGAGGGAAGATGGCGAAGCGGCTGTCCTGGGCGCCATCGCGGAGCGTGGTATCCGTGATCAACTTCGGCAGACCGTCGTGCATTGCCGGCGGTGTCACCGGTTCGGGCTCGAGCGTGACCGGCGGTAGTTGACCGTTGTAGTTGTAGTAGACGCGCTCCGTGTTGATCCGGGTTGCAGTGACCATCCCGCTGCTGCTCCTTACCATTTCCGTTGGTACCGTCTATAGCTGCGATTGTTATAGCCTATGATCGGCGGAAGGAACAGGTCTTCCGGCGGTCACGGTCTTCTGGGTGGCGGAGGCCGCGCCCGATCGGCCTATGGTAACGTTGCGACAAGGTTGCCGCACAGATGTCACGCCTCTTCGAGCGCCGCCTCATCGTCCGCACCGCCGTCAGCATCGGCCTGATCGGTGTTCTGCTCTGGCGCATCGACCTTCGCGAAGCAGGCTCCGAGCTGCGCGACGCCCGGTACGTGTACGTCATCCCGGCGCTGGCGCTGTTCGGAGTGGCGAAGCTGCTGGTCGCCCAGCGCTGGCGCCTGATGATGTCGTCGTTCGCGGACCTGCCGCTGCCGCCTCTGTTCGGGGTGCTGCTCGTCTCCAACCTGGCGAACAACATCGTGCCGGTGCGCATCGGCGACCTGATCCGCGTGCAGGTGCCCGCGCAGCGCTACGGCATGAGCCGCGCCCGCCTGGCGTCGACGGTCTTCGCTACGGAGTCGCTGCTCGACGGCATGACGTTCACCGTGCTCGGGCTGATCGGCCTGGCGCTGATCGACCTGCGCGGCTTTCCCACGAGCGTGTTCTGGGGCGTGCTGGGGCTGGTGACCGGCGGGCTCGTGGCGGTCATCCCGCTGTCTCACCTGAAATTGCGAGAGGGCTGGCAGTGCCGCGGTCTGCTCGCGCGCCTGCCAGAGCGGATGCAGCGCCTGATCGAGACGAACGTCCCCCACTTCATCGATGGCCTCGCGGTGTTCAAGGAGGCGCGGCTTGGCGCCCAGGCGGTCGGCCTGTCGTTCGCCATCTGGCTGATCGAGGTGGGGATGTTCGTGCTGTTCGGACTGGCGTTCGGCATCCACCTGTCGATGCCGGCGTGGATGCTGATCATGGTCGGCGCGAACATGATCAGTTCGGTGCCGATCACGCCTTCGAACATCGGGACCTACGAGGTCGCCGTGACGGAGTTGCTGAAGGCGCTCGGCGTCGACGCGGGCGACGCGGGCGGCTTCGCGATCGCCTCGCACGTCTTCAACATCCTCTGGATCACGGGCGCGGGCTTCATCGCCATGTGGGCGCTACGGCTCAGCCTGGAGGACGTGTTCTCGTTCGGGCGCAACCGCCGCCCGCGCGACGACGTGCCGCTCGATGCAGCGAGCCGGGCCGAGGCGGGCACCTGACGTCACAGCAGGATCGTGAAGCCCTCCTGCTCGAAATGCCTGTCGTGCGTCAGCACGTCGCCCAGGTTCTGTTCGCGGCAGACGATCATCGACATGCAGTCCGTGAGGCTGTACCCCTTGTCGAGCCGGCGCCGGTACAGGTCGACGCCGGCGAAGAACAGCTCCGGCGTCTGGTGGACGATTGTGACCGCAGGGCTGGTGCGGAGTTCGTCGATGAGTCCAACGGCGGATTGCCTCACGGCGAGGCCGCGTCGCGAGCAGTACGAGAGGACCTCCACGAGCACGGCGTCCGTCGTCACCGTGTTCGTTGCGGGCGATGCACCCCCTCGGCTCAGCGCGAGGTCGTGAAGCGCATCCGCGTCGAAGAGCAACGCAATGTAGTACGCCGTGTCTGCGAAGACGGCCACTAGTACTGCTTGGACGTGCCGTAGATGTAGTGGTCGTGGTTCGCCGCGCCGTCCCTCGGCATCCCGGCCCGCTCATCCGCGGGGATCTTCGCGCCGATCGCGGCGATGCGCTCGGCGAGCGTCAGTTCGCGCTTTGGCTTGCGCGCGCGCCGTGCGGCGGGCCTTCGTTTCGCGGCGTCTTTTCGTACGACCATGGCAGTCCCAGTCTAGCACCCGGGCGCTCAGCCGATCGGCTTCTCCATCCACAGCACGTCCCAGTAGCGGCCGAACTTGCGCCCGACGGCGTGCATCAGGCCCGCGCGCACGAACCCGAAGCGCTCGTGCAGCGCGAGCGACGCCTCGTTGGGCCAGGTGATCCCCGCGACGACCACGTGGATGTCCTCGCCGGCGAGCGCGGCGAACAGCGCGGCGTAGAGCGCCGAGCCGACGCGCCGGCCGGTGCGCTCCGGCGCGCAGTACACGGTGAACTCGACCGTCGTCTCGTACGCGCGCTTGCTGCGAAACTCGTGGCTGCACGCATACCCGGCGATGCCTCCGACCGCCTCCTCCGCCACGAGGAGCCGGTGCCGCCCGGCCGGCGCGAACTGATCGAACCAGGGCCGCCGCTCTTCCGCCGTCACGGGCTCGAGGTCGAACGTGATCGGCGTGTGCACGATGTAGTGGTTGTAGATCTCGGTCAGCCGGGGCAGATCTTCGAGCACCGCGTCCCTAACGGTGAGCGCCGCGCCGGCCGTCCCGGTCACGCGGGGGCCTCGAACACGCGCTGGTAGAACGCAACGTCCCAGTAGCGCCCGAACTTGCGGCCGGCATCGCGCAGCAGGCCGGCGCGCGTGAAGCCGAACCGCTCGTGCAGCATGCACGATGCGTCGTTCGGCAGCGTGATCAGCGCCACCGCCGAGTGGATGTCCTCGCCGGCCAGCGTCTCGAAGATGGCCTGATAGAGCTGGAGCCCGACGCGCTGCCCGACCGACTCGGGCGCGCTCAGCACCGTCATCTCGACCGTGGTGTCGTACGCGTGGCGGGGATGGAAGGGGCTGCTGCTCGCGTAGCCGACGACCGCCGCGCCGCGCTCGGCCACGAGCAGGCGGTGCCGCCCGGCGGTCGAGTAGTGCGAGAGCCACTCGCGCCGCTCATCGAGCGTCAGCGGCGCCAGGTCGAAGGTGGCCGGCGTGTTGACAACGTAGTGGTTGTAGATCTCGGTCAGGCGCGCCAGGTCGGCTTCCGTCGCCGGGCGGACGACGACGGGGACCAGGCTCGTTTCGTCGCCTGGCGCGGCGGAGGGCCCGGGGAGAGCCGCGCCAATCAGCGTGACGATCTGCTCCACGTGCTCGCGATCGTGCAGGGCGATGTTCTGCAGCAGGCTGAGCGCGCTGAACTCTTCGTGCCCGAACTGCACGAGCAGGTAGAGCGTGTGGTCCTGGACGCCGTCCACCGCCGCCTCGACGGCGGCGCGCGTCGCCGCCAGCTGCGCCGCGGCGGTGGCGCCGTCGTCAGGCCGCGACACGTCGAGATCGCGAGTGCTCTTGCCGCACTGGTGCGCGAGCATCTTGGCGTAGGCCGACTCCGACCAGATCACGTGCTCGAGCACGCGGGCGATGCTCCAGCCGCCGCGGCTGTCGAGGAGCATCTCAGCGGCAGTGAGGGGCCGCACCGCCGCGAGCAGGCGATGGCGGTCACGGCGCATGTCCTGCATGGCGGCGGCGAGATCGGCGTTCATATTCGTCACCGCCCGGATTGCCAGGGCCAGCGGTCATCGCCCTGCAGCATCGAACGGAGGTGGTTGATCTCGCCGGCGTGGTAGGTGTTGTGCTGGATGATGACGCCGACGAGCCAGCGCGTCTCGGCCGGCTCTCCCCAGTGCGACCGTGCGGGCCGTGACAGGTCAGCGTCGCGAAGCGATGCGAGGCCGGTACGAAGGACGCGGTGCCCCTCGCGGATCCAGTCGACCAAGGCGGGGATCGTGGCCGGGTCGGCGCGACCGGGGCTGGTCTTGTGGACGGAGAGGTAATCGAGCGTGGCGGCGCCGAAGAGATGGTCCGCGTAGAGGCGGATCGCCACACCGGCGTGGTCGGCGATGTCCCGTATCGACCGGCCGCCCTCCGGCGGCACGGCCGCCCAGGCGGCGCTGCTCACCGTGCGCAGGTTGGCCAACAGCGAGTGTTCGTCGTTCCTGTCGAACGATTCATCGAGGAGATACGCGAGCTGGGCGACGCCGGAGTCCATGATGCGACGATTGTAGCGCGCAACGGCGCGCCGGCAGCGGCCTTCGTGCGGCCCCGGCGCTATTCGTCACCGAGCGGGACGATCAGGCTGATGTGCGCGGTGCTGAGGAGGATGAAGGGCGCCTGATCGGGAGGCGTGGCGGCGTCGCTCTCCGATCCGCTGCCGATCGTGACGTCCGTGAGCACCATGTAGCGCTCGCCCGTCGCCGCGTTCCGCAGCGAATCGCTGAGGCGAACGCCCGGGGCGTGCGCGTACTCGCCCTCGATGACTCCGGAAGGCGTGAAGATCCGCACACGCGTCTTCGTCTTTTCCAGGTACTCCGGAGCGGTAGTCACGTCGGTCACGGGCGCGCCTCCTCCCTGGTCCAGTCGTCGCCGAGCCCGGCGGCGAGCAGGTGCGCGTTGTCGTTCAGCTGGAGTAACGCCGACGCGCCGTCTCCTATATCAACTATCGTCCGGGCGGCGAGCCCCTGTCGCAGGTGCCGGAACTCCGAGAGCGGCAGGCCCAGCGCCCGGCAGACGAGCGTGAGGATGACGAAGTTGTGCGTCACGGCGACGACGGTGCCTCGCGCGTGAGCCTGGCGCGCCGCCTGGACCCACGCCCAGGCGCGCTCCTGCACCTCCCGGAGCGTCTCCCCGCCCGGCATGCGCGCGTCGGCAGCGGCGCTTCCGGTGCCCAACCACTCGGCCAAGAATCCCGGATACCGCGTCCGGAGCTCTTCGCGCGTCAGGTGCTCCAACTCGCCGACGTCCATTTCGATCAGCGCCGGCTCCACGGCGACTTCGGTGCGCGTCGCGCTCCCGATCGCGCGCGCGGTGTCGAGCGCGCGCGCCAGCGGGCTGCTGTAGATCGCGGCCGGCGCCGCCGCGAATGACGCCGCGAGTGCGCGCGCCTGGAGCCGTCCTCGAGCGTTCAGGGCGACGTCGGCGCGGCCCAGCGTCAGCCGCCCCCGGTTGTGTTCCGTCTCCCCGTGGCGGACGAGCATGAGCCGCATCAGCCGGCGAAGCGGCCGCGCCGGCGCCACGCTTCGCGCGCCGGCGAGCGCGCGGACAGCACGAGGCGCGTGCGGTGGATCCGCCGCGGCTGGCCGAGGCCGAGGGCAAGCGCGACCTGCTCCGGGCGTCCGGAACCGCTGCTGTCGTTCTTCAGCCGCATGCGCAGCGTCACGGCGTCAGCATCGCGCCGCAGGATCTGGACCTCGTCGACGAGCGCGCGGATGTCATACGCGCGGACCTCGTCCTCGCGCCGGTGCTCCCAGGGCACGCTGGGCGAGGCGAGGAATCGCTCCACGGCGGCGCTCACGTCGACGTCGCCGGGCGCGACCTCGACGTCGTACTCGGCAAAACGCACGTCCGCCTGCAACGCGGGCAGGCCGATGCCCACTTCCTCCGCGGCGATCAGCGTGAACCCGGCCGGCAGCTGCCTCGCCAGATCGCGGAGGACGGTCTTCGGCGCCACACGCTGCGCCATGAACACGTCCATCAGCTCGGCTTCGCTCGTGGTGCCGACGGGCAGCGGTGCCGCGAGCGAGATCTGGGCGTGCGGGGAGAACCCCTCCGAATACGCCACGGGAAGAGCGGCGCGCCGTAACGCCCGCTCCCAGAAGCGCATCAGGTCGAGGTGCGTGATGTATTTCACCTCCTCGCCGCGTCCGAACGTCAACCGCAGGCGCTGGACCTTCATCGGCCCGCGCCCCGGGCGCGGCGCCGCGTTGCGGGCGTGCCCGTCACGATGGCGGTTGCTCCGGCTGTCGGGGCAGCTTCGTGATCACGACGTTCTCGATCTTCACGCCCTTCACCTCGGACACGGTGATGCGGTAGCCGTCCAGCGTGATCGTCTCGCCCTCTCGCGGTATGTGGCCGAGTTGGGCCAGGACGTAGCCCGCGATCGTCTCGTAGTCTCCTTCCGGCACGGCCACGTCCAATTCCTCGCGCAGATCGTAGACGCTCATGCCTCCGTCGACCCGGGTCGTGTGCTCGTCGATCGCCGAGAACTCCTGCGAGACCTGGCCCAGCTCGTCGACGACGCGCCCGACCATCTCTTCGAGCAGCAGCTCCAGCGTGACGACGCCGGCGACGCCGCCGTACTCGTCGACGACGATCGCCATCTGCTGGCGCTCGTCCTGCATCTCCCAGAACAGGTCGCTGACGAGCTTGGTCTCCGGGATGAAGTACGCGTGGCGCAGCAGCGGCGCGATCGGCGAATCCTCGGCGACGCGGTGCTCGGCCAGCGCGCGCAGCACGTCCTTGATGCTGATGATGCCGACGACGTTGTCGATCGTTTCGGCGTACACCGGAAAGCGCGAGTGGGGCGTCTCGTCGAACGTGGGGTAGAACTCGGCGATGGTCTCGTCGCGCTCGAGCCAAACGACCTCAGTGCGCGGGATCATGATCTCGTTGACGCGGCGGTCATGGAAGTGAAAGACGCGGTCCAGGAGCTCCGCTTCGTCCTCGCCGACGGCGCCCTCTTCTGCGCTGATGCCGATCATCATCCGCAACTCGGCCTCCGTGACCGTGTGCGAGGGACCGCCGCGCCCGAACAAGTTCGGGATGACGGCGAGCGCGGTGATCAGCGGACTCATCAGGCGCACCACCAGCTCCATGGGGATCGCCGAAGCGAAAGCCAGCCGTTCGGGAAAGCGAGCGGCCATCACCTTCGGCGTGTACTCGCCCAGCTCCGCGGCGATGAGCGGGATGGCGATCAGGCTGGCCAGGTACCCCCAGTTACCGAAGAGATCCACACCGATCACGGTGCCCGCGGTCGAAGCGAGGAAGATCGAGACATTCTGGAAAACGACGACGACGCCGAAGTAGCGCTCCTGGGCGCCCTTCAGGCGCTCGAGGGCCTTCGCCGAGCGGTGGCCTTCGTCAGCAGCTGCCCGGACGCGCATGCGATTGGAGGCAACGACGGCGATCTCGATGGCGTTGACAGCGGCGTAACTCACCAGCCCTCCCACGAAGAGCAGGATCGCCAGCGGTATCGGGATCGAGAGCGAAGCGCCTTCGAGCAGCGGCGGCGCGGGGAATGCATCGGGGATGTCTAGCATGCGGCAGGCGCGGACTCACGGGCCGCGCGGGCGGGGCGCACATCGCCCCGGCGCAGGCATCATATCGCAGGTGCTACGCGGACTGCTGGCGGGCGGCGATGTGCGCGTCTTCCGGCGGGCAGCCGGGCAGCGGGTGCTCGTGGTCCGGCGCGGATTCGCCGGATTCGAGGACGGCCTGTTCGAGGAGGTGCATCGACTTCTCGCACCAGTCGACGTACGCGCGGCGGTAGGAGATGGCCATCTCCAGCGTGAGCGTCCAGTACAGCCCGTTGCGCGTCGAGTGCGTGTGCTCAACGCTCTCGCGAATCTTGTCGCGCAGGACGGTCTCGGCGAAGGCGAGCACCATCTGCTGCTCCTCCTTGTGGCGGCGGAGCAGGATCAGCACGTCTTCGATCGGGACCTGCGTGCCGAAGAAGATCTTGATCAGGAACGGGTCGCGCATGTTCGAGGCGTGCAGGGGCTCGCGAACCCATCGCAGGAACTCTTCCCGCCCGGCGTCGGTGACCTGGTAGACCTTGCGGTTCGGGCGGTTCTCCTGCTGCTCGACGTGCATCGTCACGAAGCTATTCTCTTCGAGTGACTTGAGCGTCGGATAGATCTGGCTCAACTCGGCGTTCCAGAAGTGCTGGACGGACGAGTCGAAGAACTGCTTGACCTCGTACCCGGTCATCTCGCCGTAGCTGAGGATGCCGAGCAGGGCGTGCTTCAGAGACACACGATCACCTCAAATGTGAGCGAGCCCGAACCGGGGCGCGCGCTCAGATCCACGGGACGTGCGGCTGCAGCTTCCCGGACCGCGGCGGGTTCTTCGGCCGGCGCTTCTTCGCCTCGCGGCGGTCCTGGCGGCGCAGATCCTGCAGCCAGATCAGCCGCTGGAGCCGATGCGGGTCAGGCTCGCGGCCGGCGCGGAGCGCCAGCCAGACCTCGGGCGCCGCAAACGCACTGTACTCAACCATGCTGTGCTCCTTTCCCGTCGATACAAGGGCCAACTGGCTCTTCCATATATCGACACTTATATATAGCACTTTACAGATTGTCCTATCAAGTTCCATTGTCGCTCGCCTGCATTGCCAGGAGATTAAGGATCGGGCCTCGGGCGGTTATGGCTCGATCAAGGCTGGCAGTCGGGCCGGACTCCGGCACGGGTTGACATCGCCACGTCCGGGACTAGAATCGTTCCATCGACCCGTGAATAACTCGGGGAGGCTCATGATGACCACGGCGATGCAGACCACGCGCCTGACCTCCAGCCAGCTTCCCGAGGCCGGCGCCGTCCTGGGTCGGGCGTTCTTCGACGACCCGCTCCTCACCTACATCCTGCCGGACGAATCGAAGCGGGGCCCGCAGGTCCGCTGGTTCATGGAGCACGGCGCGAAGTACGGCCAGACCCACGGCGAGGTCTACACGACCGTCGGCAAGGTGGAAGGGAACGCGGTCTGGCTGCCGCCCGGCGAGGTCAAGATGACCATGGCGCGGATGGCGCGGGCCGGCCTGCTGTTCGCCCCGTTCAAGTTCGGCGTCGGCGGCTTCAACCGATTCCTCGGCGCGGTCAACTACCTGGAGCACCTGCACGAGCGGGACCTGCCGCAGCGTCACTGGTACCTGCTGATCCTCGGCGTCGACCCGCCCCGGCAGGGCCAGGGCGTCGGCGGGGCGCTGATCCAACCGGTGCTCGCCCGCGCCGACGCCGAGGGGCTGCCGTGCTACCTGGAGACGATGAAGACACGCAACGTGCCGTTCTACCAGAAGCACGGCTTCGAGGTCGTCGTCGAGGACGACCTGCCGAAGGGCGGCTGCCACTTCTGGACAATGAAGCGCATGCCGCGTTAGCCCTGCCGCTCCCGCCCGCCTTGTGGCCGCGCTGGGCTCCCACCTCGCGACGACGCCCCGCGCCCGCGCACCACGGCGTGCCCTTGCCCCACGCGCGGCGCATCGCCAAAATCGACCGGCATCCGCGGCCGCCGGCCGTCTGCCGGGAGCGAGCGATGAAGATCCACGAGTACCAGGCAAAGCAAATCCTCGCGCAGTACGGCGTCGCCGTGCCGAAGGGGCGGGTGGCGAAGACGCCGGATGAGGCGCGGGCGATCGCGCAGGAGCTCGGCGGCAAGGTCGTCGTGAAGGCGCAGATCCACGCCGGCGGGCGCGGCAAGGGCGGCGGCGTCAAGCTGGCGAACTCGGCCGACGACGCCGCTCAGGTCTTCTCGCAGATCCTGGGCATGCAGCTCGTCACGCACCAGACCGGGCCGCAGGGCCAGAAGGTGAAGACCGTGCTCATCGAGGAACAGATGCCGATCGCCCGCGAGCTGTACCTCGCCGTGCTGATCGATGGCGCGTCCGGCCGGGCCGTGATGATGGCGAGCGCCGCCGGCGGCATGGAGATCGAGGAGGTCGCGGCGAACACGCCGGAGGTGATCCACCGTGTGACGATCGACCCGGTGACGGGCTTCCAGCCCCACCTCGCGCGCGAGCTGTGCTTCGCGCTGGAGCTCACGGGCGACCTGATGCGCCCGGCGACTCAGCTCATGTCATCGCTGTACGACGCGTTCATCGCGAAGGACGCGTCGCTCGCGGAGATCAACCCGCTCGTCGTTACGTCCGACGGGCGCGTGCTCGCGCTCGACGCGAAGATGAACTTCGACGACAACGCGCTGTTCCGGCACAGGGAGATCGAGGAGCTGCGCGACAAGGACGAGGAGGACCCGAGCGAGGTCGAGGCGTCCGAAAAGGGGATCAGCAACTTCATCAAGCTCGACGGCAACATCGGCTGCCTGGTCAACGGCGCCGGCCTGGCGATGGCGACGATGGACAGCATCAAGTTCGCGGGAGGAGAGCCGGCGAACTTCCTGGACATCGCGACCGCAAATGACGTGAACAAGGTGGCCGACGCGCTCGGCATCATCGCGCGGGACCCGAACGTGAAGGCGATCCTGGTGAACATCTTCGGCGGCATGGCGCGCGTCGACATCATCGCCGAGGGGATCATCGAGGCGCAGCGCCGGATGCCGACGGCGATCCCGGTCGTGGCGCGTCTGGCCGGGACGAACGTCGAGGAGGGTGAGCGGCTGATCAGGGAGAGCGGGCTGCCGGTGATCCGCGCCGACGACCTGGGCGACGCCGCGGCGAAGGCGGTGGAGGCGGCGCGCGCGGCGTAGCGCAGTGTAGAATCACGTCCATGGCCATTCCCGACGAACTCAAGGAACAGCTGCTGCCGTCGCTGACGGGGGCGCCGGAGACGGACACACGCAACATGATGGGCACCACGGCATTCCTGGTGCGCGGCCGCATGTTCGCGTTCTGGATGCCCGAGGGAATCGTCCTCAAGACGCCGCACGACGGGCACGCCGACCTCCTCTCGAAGCTGCACTCGACGCCGTTCCAGGGACCGCAGGGCCGCGGCTTCGGCGAGTGGATGTCGGTGGCGGTGACCGCCGACAACATCGAGCAGGTGCGGGCGGCGATCGACGAGGCGCGCGCCTACGTGGCGGGCGCCACGAAGGCGCCGGCCCGGCGCAGGAAGAAGCGCTAGCGCCGCGGGTCAGACCGCGAGCGGATGACTATCGTTCGGGTAGCGCGTCGTGATCAGCACGGTAATCCCGCCACGGGTCGCCTCGGTGTCCTGTGCGTCGGCCGCGATGTTGACGCCGAAGTCGTAACCCGGCTGCCAGGCGAACGTGACGGGAAGGTTCCGCTCGATGGCGTTGGCCACCACCGCGCGGATGGCCTCCTGCATCGAAGGCGGGATCGTGGCGACGAACGCGGCCGCGCCCGGCGGGAGGGTGATGCCAAGCGCGGCCATGCCGGCGACGAGGCGGGTGCCCGTCGGAATCAGTGTGTGCGCGTTCTGCTGATGGAGATTCCCGATGTTCCCGGCTCCCAGCGCCGTGTTCGCGCTCTGGGTCAGAGCCTGTACGTTGGGCATGGTGCCTTCCTCCTGCTGACAATGCTTCGGTAAAGATCGATAATGAGTCCGATCACCGGCGCTGTCAATGGGGCGCGGGCACACGGCGGCGTCGGTCAGCGGCAAGGCGGGGGAGTGCAGCCACGGGCCAAGTTCACTACGACGGCGGACGGCGTCCGCATCGCCTACTGCGCGGAGGGCGAGGGGCCGGCGCTCGTCTTCGTGCGAGGCTGGATCAGCCACCTCGAGCAGATGTGGCAGGACGCCGCGTTCCGCGCGTACTTCGAGACGTTGGGTAGCCACTTCCGCGTGGTCCGGTACGACGCGCGCGGCAACGGGCTCTCGGACTGGCACGTCGCCGGGATCGAGCTGGACGCGCTGGTGGCGGACCTCGAGGCGGTCATGGACGCCGCCGGCGTCGAGACGGCGACGCTGTACGGCCAGTGCTTCGGCGGGCCGATCGCGGTCGCCTTCGCGGCGCGCCACCCGGAACGCGTCTCCCGGCTGATCCTGGACGGGACCTACGCGCGCGGCCGCGCCATCACGAGCCCGGAGCGACAGGCGCAGATGATCAAGACGATGCGCGAACTTCCGGAGGCAGGGCTCGCGCTGATGTCGTTCTACAGCCACCCGGACCCGCAGACGCAGCGCTTTCGCCAGATGGGCGACCGGCCGAACGCGATCGCGCGCGACCTCGTGGCCGAACTGTACGAGCTGGGCTTCCGCATCGACGTCTGCGAGCTGCTCGGCGCGATTCACGTGCCGACGCTGGTGATGCACCGCGAGCGGACGCGCGCGATCCCGGCGCGACTGGGGCGCGAGCTCGCGGCCGGCATCACCGGCGCGCGCTTCGTCTCGCTCCAGGGCGTGGAGCACAACCCGTGGGAGGGCGACGCCGAGGAGGCGCTCGCGGCCATCGGTGAGTTCGTGGGGGCACAACTGCGGCCGGCGGGGGCGGGTCAGGCGACGGCGGGGACGACGCTGCGCACGATCCTCTTCACCGACATGGAGGACTCGACGGCGACGACGCAGCGGCTGGGTGATGCGGCCGCCCAGCAAGTCGTCCGCGCGCACAACACCGCCGTCCGCGACGCGCTGAACCAGCACGGCGGCCACGAGATCAAGCACACCGGCGACGGCATCATGGCGTGGTTCGCCTCGGCCTCCGGGGCGGTGGAGTGCGCGGTGGCGATCCAGCGGGCGCTGGCGCTGGCGGGTACGCTGCGCGTGCGCATCGGCGTCAACGCGGGAGAGCCACTGGCCGAAAACGACGCCCACGGACACGCCGACCTGTACGGGACGGCGGTGCAGCTCGCCGCCCGGCTGTGCGCGCAGGCGGCGCCGGGCGAGATCCTGGCGTCGAACGTCGTGCGGGATCTGTGCGCGGGGAAGCAGATCGCCTTCGTCGACCGCGGCGAGGCCGCGCTCAAGGGATTCGCCGCGCCGGTGCGGCTGCACGCGGTGGGCTGGGAGGACAGCGGCGCGTAGCCCGGTGGACGCCTGAAGCGTGATAGAATCGCGGCACGATGGAGCGCCAGATTCGGTTCTGTACGACGCCGCAGGGCGTCTGCATCGCCTATGCCGTGATCGGCAGCGGGCCGGCGATCGTCCAGGTGCCGCCGTGGGTGACGCACCTGGAGCTGATGTGGCAGATCCCGGAGTACCGCGCGTACATCGAGGAGCTGGCGCGGTACTTTACCGTCGTTACTGTTGAGAAGCGCGGGAACGGCCTCTCCGACCGCGGTATGACGGACTTCTCGCCAGAGGCGCGCCTCAGCGACCTCGAGTCGGTCGTGGACGACCTCAGGCTGAAGCGCTTCGCGCTCGACGGCTACTCGGAGGGCGGACCCACCTCGATCATGTACGCGGTGAAGCACCCGCGCCAAGTGTCGCGGATGGTGCTGACCGGCACGTTCGCGCGAGGCGACCTGATGTTTGGCACCCGAGATCTGCAGGCGGCGACGATGGCGCTGGTTTCGGCTGAGTGGGGGCTGGGCGCAAGCACGCTCACAGAGCTCTTCCTTGGAGGCGATGCGCCGCAAGAGTTTCGCGACGCATTCGCCGGGATGCAGCGCACGGGTTGCACGAAAGAGGACGCGCGGCTCTCGATGGAGGCGAACTTCGCGCTCGACATCCGCGACTTGCTGCCGAAGGTCCGCGTACCGACGCTAGTGATGCACGCGCGCGACGACCGCATCGTCCCCATCGAGCTGGGTCGCGAGATTGCGAGCGGCATCCGCGGTGCGCAGTTCGTCTCGCGCGATGGCGGGCACGTGCCCGTCGAGCCGGGTGCCATGGATGAGATGCGGCGCATTGCCACCGCGTTCCTGATGGAAGATCTGGCCGACGGCGCGCCGAAGGGCGAGTCCCGCGCCGCCGACCCGCCCGCAAGACCAGCGGCCGGCGGGTTCCAGACGATCCTGTTCACGGATATGGAGGCATCGACCGCCACCACGCAGCGCCTGGGCGACGCGGCCGCGCAAGACGTTGTGCGGGCGCACAACACGGCGGTGCGGCAGGCGCTGGCCGGCCACGGCGGGGCAGAGATCAAGCACACCGGCGACGGCATCATGGCGTCGTTCGGCGCGGCGTCGCGGGCAGTCGAGTGCGCGATCGCCATCCAGCGAGCGCTCGCCGCGCGCGAAGGGTCGCCACGGGTGCGCATCGGCGTGAACGCGGGCGAGCCCGTGGCGGAGGACGATCCATCGGGAAGGGCGGACCTGTTCGGCACGGCCGTGCAACTGGCAGCGCGTGCCTGCGCCAAGGCGGAGCCGGGTCAGATCGTCGTCTCGAACGTGATCCGTGAACTGACGGCGGGCAAGGGGTTCCTCTTCGCGGATCTCGGCGATGTCGCGCTGCGCGGGTTCGAAGATCCGGTGCGCCTGTACGAGGTGCGCTGGGCGCAGTAACTATTCTCGCCCGTAACACTCGCCGCTGCTACGATTCGGCGCCGCCTCGCGTCGGCGCAACGGCCGCCCGGCGCCAGGCCGCACGGAGACCTCGATGAGCGTTCTCGTCAACAGGGACACGCGCGTGCTCGTACAGGGCATCACGGGCAAGGAAGGCAGCTTCCAGACGCAGCGCTGCATCGAGTACGGGACGAAGGTCGTCGCCGGCGTCACGCCGGGCCGGGGCGGGGAGAAGACCGAGCAGGGCGTGCCGGTGTTCAACAGCGTGTCCCGGGCGGTGAGGGAGACGGGCGCGGACTGCGCGCTGATTTTCGTGCCGCCGCCGTTCGCCGCGGACGCGATCCTCGAGGCCGCCGACGCCGGCATGCCGCTCGCGGTGTGCATCACGGAGGGCATCCCGACGCTCGACATGGTGATTGTGAAGCGGGCGCTCAGCGGCGGGCCGACGCGGCTCATCGGCCCGAACTGCCCGGGCGTGATCACGGCCGGCGAGTGCCGCGTCGGCATCATGCCGGGCAACGTCTTCGCGGCGGGGAACGTCGGCGTTGTCTCGCGCAGCGGGACGCTGGTGTACGAGGCCGTGGACCAGCTGACGCGCCGCGGCATCGGCCAGTCAACGTGCATCGGAGTCGGCGGCGACCCGATCATCGGCACCACGCAGCGAGAGGCGCTCGAGCTGCTGAACGACGACCCGGACACGGCGGCGGTGGTGCTGATCGGCGAGATCGGCGGCAGCGCGGAGCAAGAGGCGGCGGCGTACATCAGGAAGCACATGGCGAAGCCGGTCATCGCCTTCATCGCGGGCTCGACGGCGCCGCCGGGGCGGCGCATGGGACACGCGGGCGCGATCATCTCCGGCAACGACGGCACGGCGGCGTCGAAGAAGGCCGCCCTCGCCGAAGCCGGCGTGACGATCAGCGACTCACCGGCGGCGATCGGGGCGACGGCGGAACGGACGCTGCGCGAGCTCGGGCTGCTGTAGCGCGACCGCCGTCCGCCAGCCGATGTTGAGGGCCGGGGCACGCCGCGTCTCGCTTGCCGGTACGCGGAAGGGACGGGGGCATGCCGGTTGCCGCGCTCGCGTTGCTGCTGGGCGCGGCCGTGGCGCACGCGACCTGGAACTACATGGCGAAGGGCGCGCGGAACGACCTCGCGTTCCTGTTCGCGTTCAACCTCTGCGCCGAGTTCATCTATCTCCCCCTTGCTGTCGGGGTGTACCTGTGGATGCGGCCCACGCTGGGTTGGGACGCGCTGCTCTTCATCGGCGTCTCGGGCGCGCTCAACATGCTGTATTTCGTGCTGCTCACACAGGGCTACCGCGTGGGCGACCTGTCACTCGTGTACCCGCTCGCGCGCGGGACGGGGCCCGCGCTCTCCGTCGCCGGCGCGATCCTGATCTTCGGCGAGCGGCCGTCCGGCGTCGCGCTTGCGGGCGCGGCGCTCGTCGTCGCGGGCATCATCATCATGTCGTTCTCACCGTCGCGAGGCTCGACGGGCGGAGTCGGGCTCTCGATCGCGTTCGCGCTGGCGACGGGCGCCGTGATCGCCGCGTACACGCTGTGGGACAACAAGGGCGTGACGATCGTCACGCCGATCCTTTACAGCGCCGGGCTGGACCTCACGCGCCTGCTGATCCTCACGCCCTTCGCGCTCGCGACGGCGTCCTCGCGGCGCGCAGTGTCGGTGGCGCTGACGGAGCAGCGGCTCGCCGCGATCGGGATCGGGCTGCTCAGTCCTGGCGCCTACCTGCTCGTGCTCGTGGCGCTGACGATCGCGCCCGTGACGTACGTGGCGCCGGCGCGCGAGATCAGCATCGTCTTCGGCGCGCTGCTGGGGTGGCGGCTGCTCAGCGAGTCGGACCCCGTGCGGCGGCTGGCCGGCGCGTCGACGATCGTGGCGGGTGTGTTCGTGCTGGCTCTCGGCTGATCGCCGGGGCATCGCCTAGCCGGGTGCGATGCTATAGTGCGCGGACGACCGCAGGCACCGCCCGGAGCGCCCGTTGACCATCGACCCGCTCGAGTTTCGTCGCATCATCGGTCACTTCGCCACCGGTGTGAGCGTGATCACGACGTCCGCCGGGGCGCAGATGCAGGGGATGACCGCGAACGCGATCAGCTCGCTCTCGCTGGACCCGGTGTTGATGCTGATCTGCGTCGCCAAGGACTCGCACACGCACCAGCTGCTGGAGCAGGGCGGCGTGTTCACGGTCAACATCCTCGGCGAGCACCAGGAGGACGTCTCGCGCATCTTCGCGAAGCGGGCGGAGCCGGAGACGGGCTCGCTGCGCGGCCAGCGGTTCGTCGTCGGACACAGCGGCTGCCCGCGCCTCGAGGATTGCCTCGCCTTCATCGAGTGCAAGGTGGCGGATGTCCTTGACGGCGGCGACCACTCGATCTTCCTGGGAGAGGTGGTCGATGAGGGGGTGGTGAACGACGTCGCGCCGCTGGTCTTCTACCGGGGCCAGTATCACGACCTCGCGGCGCGCTAGCCGGCTCCGCCGGGTGCCCGGGGAAGCGCGCGCCCCGCGACGCACCTCGCGCGGCTTTACAAGGGCGCCGCGGGGCCCCGGTTTGTGTTGTCGGAGCGCAGCGCCGATGCTACGATCGCGGAAGCGGCGAATCCGCCCCCTCAGGCGCGCCCACGCAGGACCGGAGAGCGTAGCTCCGATGGCGGTAGCAGCGACCACGGGACAGCTCATCGAACGCCCGCGCGGGCGCGTCGCCGCGGCGCTCCGGAGCATCGCCCCGGTCGCGCGACACGCCCCGCTCGCCGTCATCGTCGGACTCGTCATCGGCATCCACGCGCCGACGCTGCACTTCTACTTCTTCGGCGACGACTTCCTGGTGCTGGGCGACATCAACTCGCGTCCGTTCCCCGCGTACCTGCGCGACGTCGTCCTGCTCCGCGACCTGACGCCGAACTGGCGCCCGCTGACGATGCTGGTGTACTGGGGCGAGTTCAAGGTCTTCGGGTTCGACGCGCTGGGCTGGCGCATTGTGAACCTCAGCCTGCACGTGGCGACGGTCGTCGTCCTGTACGCGCTCGTCCTCTCGATGACGAAGCGGCTGTTCGTGGCGCTGGCGGCGGCGGTGATCTTCGCGGTGTCGGCGTCCGCGGTGCACACGGTGACGTACATCACGGCGTTTCCGCACGTGTTCAGCGAGTTCCTGCTGATCTCGTCGCTGTTCGCGCTCCACCGTTACGTCGAGAGCGGGGAGCGGCGCGCGACGTGGTACTGGACGTCGTTCCTGCTCTTCGTCGCGGGCTTCCTGGCGAACGAGGGCGGCGTCGTGCTGGGGGCGGCGCTGCTCGTGTACTACGCGGCCGCGTCGCTCGCGCAACGCCGCGACGTGCTGGATTTCGCGCTGAAGATGACGCCGTTCGCGCTCGCAGCGACGGTGCTCGTCAGCGGGTTGAGCGGCTGCGGCTGCCAGGGCGTAGAGGGCGGGTTCTACGGCGTCGGTTGGCACATCCCGCGTGAGACGTGGGTGTACATGTCGCGCCTCGCCTACCCGGTGGGCGCGATCGCGAAGGAGCCGTCCGCCGTCGAGTGGGGCGTGGGGTCGGCGGTGGTCGCCGCCGCGATCTTCTTCTTCGTGCGCGGGCCGAACATCGCGCGGGTGGCGGCGGTGGGCATGGTGATCGCCGTGATGCCGTACGCGCCGAGCAAGATCTGGACCGCCAGCCGGTACACGTACATGGCCACGCCGTTCTTCGCGATCCTCGTCGCCGTCGCGGCCGGATTCCTGCACCATCACGCGGCGCGGCTCTGGAAGCCGGGAGCGCACGCGCTCGCCGCGGCGGCGCTGATCGCCGTCGCCGGGCTTTACTCGTGGCAGACGATCCACCAGACGCAGCCATTCCTCAAGGACACGGACCGCTGGCAGGTGCTCGCCCACGACCTGCGCACGAACTGGGATGAGATCCCGGCAGGGACCACCGTCTACGTGATCGACGACGACGGCGAGTGGTCGAATCCGTTCTGGCAGCCGACGTGGCTCGCATCGGTCGGGCGGGCGCTGTATGGTAAGGATGTGTCCGTGCGCGCCCTGCCATCCGGTGATTTCGCCGCGCTCGAGAAGAGCCTGGACGGCCCGCAGTACGTCGTCCGTCTCGAGGACGGACACCTCGTGAAGATCAGTCCGGCGTCGGTGACGCTACAGCATGCTCCGTAAGGTGACGCCGGCGTGATCGCACGCCTGCGAAGTCACGTACCCGCCCTCGCCGTCGCACTCACACTGTCGTGCGCTCTGCGCATTGCCTGGGTGATCTTCGTCCACCCGGATCCCGTCGACGGGCGCTTCGACGACACGGCGTGGTACCGGGGCGCTGCGCACTACTTCGCCAACGGCGACGGCTACGTCAATCCGTTCACAGGCACGCCTACGGCGGCATGGCCGCCGGGCTACCCCGTGGTCCTCGGCGTCGTCTTCCGGGCGCTGGGCGAGGGGCTCGCGCAGACCTACGCGCTGAACATCGCCGTGAGTGCGCTGACGGTGGTTGTCATCTACTGCATCGGTTGCCGGCTCTTCGATCGGCGCACGGCGGCGATCGCGGCGGTGGCGGCGGCGGTGTGGCCCGGGCAGGTGTACTTCGCGTCGCTGACGCTCTCCGAGCCGCTGTTCACGTTCCTGTTCTCGCTCGCGGTGCTGATCGTCATCAGCGTCCCGGACGCCGGGCGGTGGCAGGGCCCGCTGCTGGTGCTGCTCGGCGGCGTCATCGCGGCCGCAGCCCTCACCCGCGGACAGGCGCTGTTGCTGCTGCCGCTCGGGCTCATCGGCTGGAGGCTGGCCGGCTATCGATGGCGGCGGGCGATCGCATGGACTATGCTGGCGGCGATCGCCGCGGGCGCGGTCATGGCGCCGTGGGTCGCCCGCAACCAGGACAAGCTCGGCAGCCCCGTGCTCATCGCGACGAACTTCGGGCCGAATCTCTGGATCGGCAACCACGACGGCGCATCGGGCACGATGAGCATCGCCGAGCCGGAGCCGCCGCAGCCCGGGCGGGCCGGCCGCACACAGGGAGAGTTCGAGGTAGCGGCGGACCGGCTGGCGCTGCGAAAGGGGCTGGCGTACATGGTGAGCCACCCCGGCGAGGAAGCACGTCTCTCCCTGACAAAGCTGCGGGTGATGTTCGAGTCAGACGCGACCGCGCTCGACTGGAACTCCGGATACCGGCCGGGCTACTACACATCCGCGCGCAGCGAAGACTGGCTGCGCCGCGGCGCCAACGGGTTCTGGTTTGCCGCCCTCGCGCTCGCGGCGATCGGCCTGCTCGCGACGCGAGACCGCCTGCTCCGCGACATGGCCGGCCTGCTGCCCGCGATCGTCCTCGTATGGGCCGCCAGCCACGTCCTCTTCTTCGGCGACGCACGTTTCCACTACCCGATCGTGTTCCTCATCGCGCTGCTGGGCGCGCGCGGGACCGTGGTGCTCTTCGAAGCGGTGCTACGCCCGGAACCGAGCCTCGACGCGAGGTACGCGACGGTTTGAGTATCGACACGCCCGCGGCGGCGCGGACCGGGGCGGCGGCGGCCGCACGACCTAGCGCCGGGCGCGACGCCCCGCGTCCGCTCATGCGCATCGACATGCTGCTGATGCTCGCCATCTTCGTGCTGGCGATGATCCCCCGGGCGGCGTGGGTGGCCTACAACGACCGCCCGCCGCGCGGCTTCAACGACCCGATCTTCTACGATCTCTTCAGCGACTCGATCGCGGACGGCCGCGGCTACGTGCGCCCGACGGGCGAGAAGTTCGCGTACTATCCCGTCGGCTACCCGGCGACGGTGGCGGCGCTCAAGAAGAGCGGCGACATCTCCGGCTGGGGCCGCAGCACCTTCGCGACGAAGATGACCAACGGCGTCTTCGGCGCGCTGACGGCCGTCCTGGTGTACCTGCTCGCCGCACGGATCTTCGACCGGCGCGTGGGCTTCGTCGCCGGGGGGCTGGTCGCGCTGTTTCCCAGCCAGGTCTTCTACACGGGCACCGTGCTCTCGGAGCCGCTGTTCGGGCTCGCCTGGGTCGCATCGCTCGTGGTGCTGTTGTGGCATCCGTGGCACCGCGAAGGCATGCCCTGGTGGCAGTTGTTCGCGGCGGGCCTGTGCCTGAGCGCGGCGACGATGACGCGAGGCATCACGTTGATGTTTCCGCTCGTGCTGCTGGCGGTCTGGCTCCTGCTGCTGCGCTCGAAGAAGCGCGCGCTCATGCAGGCGCTCGTGGTCTGGGCCGGTATCGCCGTGCTGCTCGTCCCGTGGTCGGTCCGGAACACCGTGGCGTTCGGCCAGCTCACGGGGCCGTCGACCAACATCGGCGACGACCTCTGCATCGGCAACTTCTCGGGTGCGCAGGGCGCGTTCACGCTGCAGGGGAAATGCTTTGCGAACGACGCCGGCAAGTCACCGCAGCAGGTCGAGCTGGACCGTAACAGCGAGGGTGTCCGCATCGCCGTGCGCGACGTCGCATCGCACCCCTTCCGCATGCCGAAGCTGATCGCCCAGAAGGCGTACTGGCTGCTGTACAAGGACGATGACGGCATCTGGGCGGCGGAGTCGTACGGGAACGACTACTTCATCCCCGGCTTCCGGCGCGAGGTCCTCTCGTTCGCGGCGAACGCCGTGTACTACGCGACCGGCATGATCGTGCTCGCCGGCGCGCTCGCGTTCGCGCTCGCGAAGGACGTGCGGCGCGTCGTGCTGCTGCTCTCGATGCTGTACGTGCTGGCGATCCCGCTGGTCTTCTTCGGCGACCCGCGCTTTCACTTCCCGGCGATCCCGCTCGCCTGCGTCATCGCGGCGGCGACGGCCGTCGAGCTGTGGGACAGCGCACGCCCCGGGCAGCTGCGCGGCGTCGATCCAGCATGGCTCCGCGCGCGCGGCGGCGGAGGCACGCTGTGAGCGGCGCGTTCGACCGCGCCACGATCCGGTGGACGATCGCGGTGTTCGCGCTCGCGCTGCTCGTGCGCATCGTCGCCGTCGCGTACGTGCACCCCGACCCGCGCGACGGACG
>Ga0334722_10000561_pt1 | contig 53563 bp, 42 predicted proteins | sample C3_bottom_MG_FD_207210 | JGI IMG/M metagenome (GOLD analysis project Ga0334722, IMG submission 207210) | Sediment microbial communities from Yellowstone Lake, YNP, Wyoming, USA - C3_bottom | ecosystem: Environmental > Aquatic > Freshwater > Lake > Sediment | place: USA: Wyoming | collected...
GTCCGCGCCCTGCCCCGCTCGCTCGAGGACCTCCGCGGCCGTCGTGCGGCGCGCTGGATCCGCGAGTCGACGGCGGGCCAGGCGGACAACTTCGGGCCTGATGCCCAGCTGGAGCAGCAGACCCGCGCGATCGAGCGCTGGGGCCTCGTCGACACGGGCGGCGCCTGGCAGGTCGCGCACTCGGGGCGGACGATCGCCGCGACTGGCCAATGGGCCGAGATGCTCGCCGGCGCCGGCGAGGACTGGGAGGTCCTCGTCGTGGGCTACGTGTCCCGGTTCGCCCGGGACCTGCGGACGGCGGTCAACGCCCGCCACGACCTCCACGCGCTGGGCGCGGTGATCCTGTTCGCCGACGAGCGGGTCCTTTCGTCGGACGAGGACGAGTGGGAGCGCTGGGCCCGGGAGGCGGTCGAGGCCGAGGCCTACAGCCGCAGGCTCGCGAAGCGGATCCGGGAGGGCTACGCCGCGAAGCGTCGGCGCCTCGGCGTCCCAGGCGGCAGCCGGGCGCCGTTCGGGACGATCCGGCAGGGGCGGACGATGACCGTCGACGAGGCCTCGTTCGCCATCGTCCGCCGCGTCTACAAGCTCGCGTCGGCCGGCCTCACCGATCGCGAGGTCGGCGCGGCGACGGGCCTCGCCCTCAAGCACGTCGCGGAAGTGCTCACCAACCCCTTCTACGCCGGCCGCCTGCGGACCGGCGAGCCGTCCGCCCTGGGCGCGCTCGTCGACGGCGGGACGTGGGAGCACGTCCAGGCGATGCGGGCGAGATACAGCCGCCGGCACCGCGGATCGGTCAACCGCCGCCAGTACGGCCTGGCGGGGCTCCTGGTCTGCGCCAGTTGCGGACGTCACCTCATCGGGCACGTCGGGCGGTACCGGCACACCGACGCCTGCGAGGCGTTCACGGCTGCCGCCCCGCGCCGCGTCCAGCGCGACGGGGCGACGATCGACCCGCGGGTGCGGGGCGAGTCCTACAAGGTCGAGGTGTACGAGGCGGCGATCGGGCGGGCGTTCGAGCACGTCGCCATGTCGTCCCGCCTCAAGGTCGACACCGTCGCCGCGGCCACCCGAAAGGAGCCGGAAGTGGGCGACGCGCTGGCGCAGGCCCGCATCGACCGGGAGCGTGACCGAGCGGCGCTGCGGTTCGCCCGCGACCGCGACCTCGGCGGGCTCGAGGCGACGATGGCGCGCCTCGACGCCGAGGCCGCAGCGGCAGTGGTCCGCCCCTCACGCGTCCCGACGGCCGCCGAGGCGCGCGCCTACCTCGAGGAACTGCCGATGCTATGGGCCAAGACCTCGGACGCCGGGCGGCACGCGATCGCCGAGGCGACCTTCGAAAGGATCGACGTCCTTGGGGTGACCGACTACACCTTCACGCTGACCGCCGCGGCCAAGGCCCGGGGCTGGGACGCGGCCTTCGGGCCGGGCGTCCTGCGCCTCCAACGACAAGGTAGTCGGGGCAAAACCCGCGGCCCGGACCCGGCCTCCGGAGAGGGGGTCCTGAGCACGGAAGAAGGTCAGTCTGGTCGGGGCGAGAGGATTTGAACCTCCGACCTCATCGTCCCGAACGATGCGCGCTACCAAGCTGCGCCACGCCCCGACCGAGGATGCCCGTTTGACAGGGCCCGCGGATGATACCGCGGATCAGGGGATCGACATTCGCGCCGCTCCGAATGGTTGTTCAGACTGACTCCACCGGCTCAGGCGCCGGCCCCGGCACGGGGAACAGGACGACATCACGCACAGGCCACATCGTGACCGCCGCCGCCACGAACGAGGCCGTCATCGCCCAGAACACGATCGGCAGGCCGGCCGCCTCGCCTGCCACCTGGATGATGACGCCATACAGGGCGGTCCAGAGGGATCCGACCCCGAACGCCAGCGTGAAATAGATCGCGAAGGCCGTGTCGCGGATGCCGGCCGGGGCTGTGTCGGCGAGGAGCGCCTGGAGCTGTGGGCTCTCCGCGAACGAGAACAGGCCCATCACGGCCAGGCCCGCCCACAGGCCGAGGATGGACGACCCAGCGGTGATGAAGATCGCGAACCCCAGTGCCCCGCCGACGTACGCACCGACGATGACCGGGCGGCGCCCGACCCGGTCCGACAGCCAGCCTGCCAGGAGCGGCATCGGCACGGACATGACGATCAGGCCGCCGTACATCAGGTTGGTGGTCGAGGCGGGCAGTCCAAGGACCTTCGTCAGGTAGAGCAACGCGAAGAGGTTGGCGACGCCGAGCCCCCGGCCGCCGCCGCCGAGGACCGAGGCGAGATACACGCGTCGGAGGGTCGGGTTCCGCCGAATCTGTCCGACGGCCCCGCGGACGCTCCCGTGAGCGCGAGCCGCGGCCCGGTCCGTGCCGTGCTCGGTCACCCAGCGGACGATCGCCACGGCGATGAGCGCGGCGGGCAGGCCGAAGACGACCGATGCGCCGCGCCAGCCGAGTGTCGCGAGGATGAGCGGCCCGGCCAGGGCCACGACGACGGTCCCGACGTTCCCGCCCGAGATGTGCGCGCTGATGGCGAACCCGCGACGCTCCGGCGGAAACTGCTCGGCGAGCAGGCCGTTGCCCACCGGGTGCTGCGGCGATCCGCCGATCCGCGACAAGATGTTCGTTGCCGCAAACGCGCCGAAGCTCGGGGCGAGGCCTTGAGACGCGAACCCGACCCCGAAGAGCATCCCGCCGATGCCCATCAACCACCGGCGCGGCACGATCCGCGTGAGCCAGGCGAAACTCGCCTGGACAAGACCGGACCCGATCGCGCCCGCCGCTGCGACGAACGTTACGGTCTGGATCCCGACGTGGAACTCGTCGATCACGGCCAGGAAGATCATCGGCATGATCACCGCCTGAGCGTGGTTCACCGCATGGGCGACCGACAGCAACCAGAGGGTGCGTTCGGGGTGGATCTCAGGCGCCGATGCGGACTTCGACGAGGGGGGCACCGCGAGAGGATAGTCGCGCGCGTCACGGCCCGACGCTGAAAACGGCGACGCGGGCCCGGGACGGGGCCCGCGTCAGGGATGATGTGGGTCGATCTAGAACTGGTCCAGATAACGCTCGACTTCCCAATCGCTCACCTGGGTCCGGTACTCGTCCCACTCGGCGCGCTTGCCCTCGACAAAGTGACTGAACACGTGGTCGCCGAGCGCGTCCCGGATGACCTCGTCCTTTTCCAGCTCGTCGAGCGCTTCGCCGAGGGTGCCCGGCAGCTCCTTGATCGATTTCGCAGCAATCGTGGCGGCGTCCATCTCGAACAGGGACTCCTCGACCGGAGCGGACAGCTGGAGACCCTTTTCGACGCCGTCGAGGCCGGCCGCGATCATCGAGGCGAAGGCCAGGTAGGTGTTCGACGACGGGTCCGGGCAGCGCACCTCGGCCCGCGTTCCCTCGATCGACTTGCCGGGGCTGATCATCGGGACACGAATGAGGGCCGAGCGGTTGGTCCGACCCCAGGTGATGTAGGTCGGCGCCTCGTACCCCGGGACCAGCCGCTTGTACGAGTTGACGAGCGGGGCGAGCACCGCGCTCATGCCGCGGGCGTGGGCGAGGATCCCGGCCATGTAGGACTTGGCGACATCCGACAGCCCGTAGGGGGCGTCCGGGTCGGCGAATGCGTTCACCGAGTTGGCGATCGAGTACAGGCTCTGGTGCGTGTGCATCCCGGAGCCGTTGATCCCGTGGATCGGCTTGGGCATGAACGTCGCGTACAGGCCGTGCTGCTGGGCGACCGCCTTGAGGGTGAACTTGAAGGTGATCGCGTTGTCGGCAGTCTGGAGGGCGTCCGCATACTCGAAGTCGATCTCGTGCTGGCCGGCGGCAACCTCATGGTGGGCCGCCTCGACCCGGATTCCGAAGGCCTCGAGGGCATCCACCATGTCCTGGCGGACCTCCTGCGCGAGATCGGTCGAGAAGTCGAAGTAGCCGGCGAGGTCGTGCGGCAGCGGGGCGACCTTGCCGTCGTCGTCGCGCCGGAAGAGGAAGAATTCGAGTTCGGGTCCCATGTTGACCACGTAGCCGAGCTTCTTCGCCCGCTCGACCTGGCGGCGGAGCACCCATCGCGGGTCCCCGACGAACGGCTCGCCGCGGGGCGTGAAGACATCACAGATGACACGGGCCGTGCCACGGGGACCCGTGCCGCGCTGCCACGGGATCTCAGAGAAAGTGCGCATGTCCGGCATGAGGTACTGATCGCTCTCGGCGATCCGGGTGAACCCCTCAATCGACGACCCGTCGAACCAGGTCCCGTGCTTCACCGAGCCCTCGAGCTGGTGGATCGGGATCGTGACGGCCTTGACGTGGCCGATGATGTCCGTGAACTGGAGCTGGACGAAGCGGATCCCCTTGGCCTTCGCCCCGTCGATGAGATCGATGCCGTCCACTGCCTCGTACGGTGCGACCACCAATCCGCCTCCTTCGATCCCGCGAGCCCCGCTGGGGCCCGCGTGGTGTCCTGTCATCTGACCGGGGATCAACGCCGCCTGTCTTGTGCGCAACGCATGAACCACTCGGTCGCTTGCTCGCTGCGTCGATGCTAACAGCCAGATGAGAGCACGGCGCGGCAGTCCTTTGGCATCCTGGCGGTTGCGTTTTGGTCGCGTTGCATAACTTGACGCCCAGTTGGCGAGGGTGGCTCGATGCGGGGGATCTTGCGCGGCGCTCTTAAGATCAGACCTGGTGCCCGGAGCGTGGGGCCGGCCTTCCCCGCGCCGACTTGCCCGCCGCGGACATCGGCTCACGACTGGGCGTCGATCGAGGAGGTGCCGCTGATGCGCCGTCGATTCGTTCCACTTGTCGCCGTCTGCGCGGCGGTCCTGACAGCCGCGCCGGCGGTCGGCGCGCCTGGCGTGGATGCCACCACCCGGACGGTGATCGCGGGGCCCTTCGTCGTCCGCTGGAGCTTGACGGATCCGGAGGCGATCACCTACCTCTCGTGGAACGGCTCAACGAATCTCACGGGCTCATGGGCGCACGCCAACTGCCCGACCGGCGGGCTGCATGAGTTTTTCGGGAACAGCTGGGGCGGCGATAGCAGCTCGACGTTCCTCTCCCCGGTGGGCTGGGGATCGAGCGGAACCTGGACCCCGCGCGGTGCCCAGGGCGTCGACGTGACATCCTCAGCCTCGGGCTGCTTCGGAACGAGCTCGATCCCCGTGGCCACGAGCTACGGGTTCTTCGGGGCGACCGCGCCGCTCGGTCGGATCCAGGTGGAGCGACGGTTCTCGTTTGGATCCACCCCCTTCGCCTCGGACCTTCGTCCGTACATTCCACGGCTAGCCCCGACGACCCAGTTCTCGCAGGTCGCGTTCCCGAATCAGGCGGGAACTGCCCTCCTGACCCGCGGCGCGTTCGACTGCGGTCTAGGCTGCAGGATCTCGGACTGGAACGGCATCTGGTTCGCGATTCACGATCCAGGCACCGGCCGCGGGATGATTGTCCGCCACGAAGTCTCGTCACATCCGGCCGCCTTATGGATCGACGAGGACGGCGGCTCGTTCACGAACTCGACGTCCGTCATCCTGCTGCAGGCCGGCGTCGGCTTCACCGGCACGGTCGTCGATCGGCAGGTTCTCTGCTTCTACGACGCCGCGATCTGGATCCCGTCGCTGACGCTGCCTGCTGGCTGCACCGTGGCCTGGACGGATCTCCCGCCCGGCGGAGCCTCGAAGCTGGGGCTGCCCGCAACCTCCGGGGCGTACACCGCGACGACGAAGCTGAGCCCCCTCGGGAAATACGTGACCTGGCAGTCGAACTTCGGCCCCGCTGCCGCTGGCAGGACGCTCGCCGTGCTGGTCGCTGAGAAGAGGGCCGACGGGACGTTTGGCCCGTTCAACCGCCGCACTGGTCGCGTCGCGGATGCCATGGGCATCGTCACCTTCTCGTGGCGGGAGTCGGTCACCAGGTGGATATCGGTCCGATTCGCCCTCGACGCGATGCTCAGCACCCCGACTCAGGCCCGTTGGCGCTGATGCCCGGCTAGCTGCGCTCAAGAATCCTCAAGGCAACGGCGAGCGGGAGCCGGAGTTCCGGATCGGCCAGCCGCCAGCCGGTGAGGTGTTCGATCCTGCGGACCCGGTAGGCGACGGTGTTGCGGTGGACGCCGAGCGCCGCCGCGGCCTCGTTCACCCCGCCATGGTCGAGCAGTGCTCGAAGCGTGGCCAGGTGCTCGCGTCGGACATCGGCGCGGCCGGTCAGGAGTGGCTCCAGGAGCGCCGCCGCGAGGCGCTCCCCCTCGGCCAGGTTGTGCAGCGCGCCCAGCAGGCGGTAGGCCGGGAGCCGCGAGGCCCGGGCCACGACCGGTGGGGACGGAAGCGCCTCGGCCGCTTCGAGGGTCGCTCGTGCCTCGCCCTCGGCCGTTGGCCGATCGACGGCGGCTGTTATTGGCCGCGACAAGGCGACCGTCCGGCCGAGAAACTTCGCCATCCGGGCTGCGATGCCCAGGCCTTCAGGCTCGGGCCCGCCGGCCGGGTCAACGGCGAGGACGGCCCGGATCTCGAGCGAATCGAGATCTCCACGGAGGGCGAGACGCCGCGCCGGCGCCATCAGTCGCAGCTCTCGACGGACGGCGTCGCGCCGCTCGCGAGCAGCGGGTGTGTCGTCCTCGCCGGAGGGGAGCCGCTGGCGCGCGATCAGGACGATCCAGGGCGGACCGGCGGCGGGCAGCACCTCGGCGCGCCGGGCCCGGTCGCTGGCCCGCCGGACGGCCTCGTCACGCGCCAGCTCCAGGGCAAGGAGGCCCGTGACGCGCGCCACACTCACCCGCTCCAGCTCGGTCACGGGTTGCTCGCCGAGCAGCGCCAGGCTGCCGGCCGATTCACCCGAGGTCGGCAGTGAAACGCGCAGGGCCACGGCCTGGCGCGGGCGGGCGTGGTACCGGCCGACCGCCGCCAGGGCGCTGGGAACCTCCGGCGGCGCATGGACCGCGAGCGCGTCGCCCCGGCGACCCTCGAGCGCCACGGCACGACCCAGGAACGTCGCCACCGCCCCCACGAGCGCGATTGGCCCGCCGCCGGCAAGAGCGAGTTGCTCCAGCCGCCCCTCGAGCAACCCGGCCTGGCGATCCAGCTCTGCGCCCTGGGTTACCAGGAACCCGATGATCCGTCGCTCGAGAGCGACCGGGTCCGTAGACGGCAGGTGGAACGCCGGTACGCCCACCTCACCAAGGGCGGAGCCTAGAGTGTCGATCGCCCGGGCTCCGGACGACGCGTCGGATCCACTCGGACTGTCCGCCTCCACGAGGAGAACGCCCGACACCCCGGCCGCGGCGCAGCCCGCGGCGAGGCCGCGAACGTCCTCGGGGCTCGGGGCCACGACCGTCAGCGCCGACGCCGGCATGATCGCGAGGTCGCCCGGCTCGAGGGCGTCGAAGGCCGGCACCCGCGCCCGCATGAGCCGGACCCAGGCTACGTGGGCAGACGCCTCGGCGGCCGCCCCATCGGCTGCGTCGACCTCTCGCGAGCCCGGCAGAATCGCGGCGGCGAGCTCGGCCAGCGTGGTCACATCGTCGCCCGTTCCGCGACGAGGTCGTCGACGAGGCGCCCGAACTCCCGGTCGAACTCAACGTATCGATCGGAGCGACCGACCAGCGCCAGGGTGCCATCCGAGCCGAGCCGTGCCCAGACCCGTCGCCGCGGCAGGTAGAACGTGATCGTCAGGCCCAGGATGAGGCTCAGGAACGCACCCCAGACGATGCCCTGCCCCGGATCGCGCTTGGCGATGAGCAGGGTGTACTCACTGAAGCCCTTGAGCGTGACGTCGAAGTCCAGGGCTTCGAACGAGGCAGTCGCGCCCCTGGTCACCGTGAGCGGAAAGCCGGTTTCGACCCTGTTCGTGCCATCCGGGTTGCGGCCGCTCACGACATAGGGCAGGACCAGCACGGTGCCGACCCCCTCGGACGTCCGATCGAGCAGGAGCTGCAGGCCCACGTCCCGTCCGGGCACCGCAAGCGTTCCGAACGGCAGGCCGCCGGCGCTGTCGGTCAGGGGCACCGGGCCGGACCACAGGATGGCTCCACCTGCCGCTCGCACCTCGAGATCGGGGGCCGGCCCGAACCCGTTCTGGTGGAAGGAGTAGCCGTCGACGCGGAGCGGATCATTGACGCGGATCGACTTGCGCGCCGCGAGGGCGCCGTCCCGGAAGACGGACAGGTCCGTGACGAAATCCGACGCCACGCCATTCTCGAACAGGCCTGGCGCGTCGAAGCCGTTGTTCCGGACCAGGAGCAGGCCCGGCGTCCCGATCGGCTGGACCGTGAGGGTGTCGCCCTCGGCCACGACCAGGCCCTGCTCGTCGCCGAATCGGGCCGTGACCGCCGCCGCGACCAGGAACAGGATCAGCCCGAGGTGCGTGAGCAGCGTCGCCAGCTTCACCCAGCGATGCCGATCGCCATAGAAGTACCGGGTGCCGTCCGCCTCAGCCTGTCGAAGGCGGAAGCGATGGCGTCGAAGAACCCCCTCGATCACCGGAGTGGTGAGGCCCGGAGCAATCCGAACGCGATCCGGGAGCTGCGGATCGAAGTAGGCGTCCGGCTGGACCACCCGGATCTCGGCCGACTGGCGCCACAGGCGCGGGGTCCGATCGATCGTGCAGACGACGATCGAGACGATGAGCACAACGAGGCCGATCGAGAACCAGGTGGAGCTGAACACGTGAAACAGCTGGAGGCGCTCCATCGCGTTCACCACGCCCGTCCCGAGGGCCGTGTCGTACCGGGCGTGGATCTCGGTCATCGCCGCGGCATAGTCGCCGGCCGAGCGGAAGGCGAACCCGGGCAGCTGCCGGATCGTCATGCCGACCACTGCGAGCACCAGCAGGACCATGATCTGGAGGACTGCGAAGTTGACCGAGGTGAACAGCTTCCAGACGGCGAGCCAGGTGGCGTCAAGCCACGCCACGAATGGAGTCCGGCCCGGGTTCGACCCCGCCGACCGGCGGGCGGTCAGCGCGGACACCAGGTCGGAGGGATCAGCCGGCGCCCGGCGCGGTCGGTTCGGCCGTCGCGGCGGCCAGCCCGGTGGCCGGGGCGACAGCGGTGACCGCGGCGGCCGTCGTCAGGTCCGCTGCGACGGCAAGCGCCCGGTCGAGATCAGCCTTGAGATCGTCGACATCCTCCAGGCCCACGCTCACGCGCAGGAGCCCCGGCCGGATGCCGCTCTCGAGCAGCTCCGCCTCGGTGAGCTGGCGCTGCGATGTCGAGGGCGGGTGCACGACCATCGTATGGACGCTGCCGAGCGAGGCCGTGCGCTCCGTCACGTTCAGGGTGTCGATGATCGCCCGGCCGGCGGCCCGCCCCCCGAAGACCTCGAAGGCGAGCATCCCGCCACCGACACCGGGTCGGAACTGGCGAAGGACGACCTGGTGCTGGGGGTGGCTCGGCAGGCCCGGGTAGAGGACGCGCTCCACGCCTTCCCGGCGCTCCAGCCAGCTCGCGAGGGCCAGCGCGTTGGCCGCATGGCGATCCATCCGGACTGCGAGGGTGAGCAGTCCGCGGAGCGCAAGAAACGCCTCGATCGGGGCGAGGGTGGCGCCCGTGTCCACCTGGACCCGCCGCACATCGGACACGAGCCTGGCGGGTCCGGCGACGACTCCGGCCATCAGGTCGCTGTGACCGCCGATGTACTTCGTCGCCGATTCGATGACGAGGTCGGCCCCGTGCTCCAACGGCCGGCAGACGTAGGTGGACGCGAAGGTGTTGTCCACGAAGTACAGCGCGCCCGCCCGGTGAGCGCGCTCGGCGAGGGCCGCGTGGTCGGTGATGAAGGTCGTCGGGTTTGCCGACGTCTCGGCGTACAGCAGGCGCGTCGGCCGCTGGGCGAGGGCCGCCGCCACGGCATCCTGATCGGTCATGTCGACGAGCTCGACCTCGACCCCGAACCGCCCGAAGTAGCCGACCAACTGGGATCGCGTGGAGCCGTAGGCCGCAAGCGGAGCGACGACCCGGTCACCGGCGCGGAGGACCGCGGCACAGGCGGCGTGGATCGCGCCCATCCCGGAGGCCAGCGCGACGCCCGCCTCGGCTCCGGCCAGCTCCGCGTACGCGTCGCCGAGTGCACCGGTCGTCGGGTTGGACAGGCGGCTGTAGGCGAACCCGGAGCGCGGGTCCGCGGCGACCATGGCGAGCTCGTCTGCGTCGAGCGCGGCGAACGTGGCGGTCTGGAAGATGGGCACGGACGTCGGTCGCTGGCGCACCGGCGAGAGATGCGACGCCGCGCGGATCGCACGGGTGGAGAACCCGAGATCGACCCGCCGTTTGCCGCGCCCGTCCCGGCCGTCCGGGCCCTCGGGATCGACGGGGGTGTTCATGGCGGGATGCTACACCGGGCGGGCGGGCTCCCCCATCGTCGTGCCGGCCCCGTCGACCGGCGCCTCGGAGGTCGGCCCCGCGACGCGGTTCCTGCCTCCGCGCTTCGAGGCGTACATCGCCTGGTCGGCGCTGATCATCAGGGCGTCTGCCGTCTGGCCGTCCCGTGGATAGGCCACGACACCGATCGACACCGTCGGCGGGATCTCGATGCCGGCCGTTCCGATGGCGGCCACGCTGAGCCGGATCTTCTCGGCTACCACCCAGCCTCCGGTGGGGTCGGTCTCCGGGAGCAGGGCCACGAACTCGTCGCCGCCGTACCGCGCTGCGACGTCAATGCGGCGCACGCCGGCGCGGATGGTCTCGGCAATCGCCCGGAGGGCGGCGTCGCCGGCATGGTGGCCGAGGCGATCGTTGATCGCCTTGAGCTCGTCGAGGTCGAGCATGAGCAGGCAGAACCCCCGCCCCGAACGGGCGCTCCGCGCGATCTCCCGCTCGAGCGCGGCGAAGAAGAACGTCCGGTTGAAGAGCCCAGTGAGCGAGTCCACCGCCGACAGCCGGATCGCGGCGTCGCGCGAACGGCGCTGCTCGCGCCCGATCACTGACCCGACATAGGCGAGAAGCAGCAGGGCCGTCAGGTTCACCCCGACGGTCGCCAGCTGGCTCGCGGTGGGCGCCCCACTGCCGACGGCGGCCGCGACGCCGTAGCCGGCAGCTGCCCCCGCGGTCAGGATGACGGTCGTCCTCGGACGGACGACCAGTGCCGCTGCGCCGACGATCAGCGGGAAGGTGAAGAAGAACGGACTGGCATGACCGCCCGTGAACAGGACCAGGAACGTGGCGAACGTGAGCGCCACGGTGCCCTCGAGAACGGGCCGCGCTGCGCCGAGTGTCGCCGGGGGCAGGAGGTCGTGAACCACGAGAACGAACGAACCGGCCAGGCCGAGGAGGACGAAGATCGCCGGCGTCGTGTCCGGCCAGAGCCCGCTCGAGCCGACGATGACGGCCGCCGTCAGGAGGAAGACCCACGAGGCGATGCGGACGACCCGATCGTACGCGGGCGCCCCGGCCTCGGCCTGCCCGACAAGCCCCCCGATCAGCGCCGCCGCGTCAACCGGATCAAGGGCGCCCGGATCGGCCGATACGTCCGCCCCGGACGCCAGCGGGCTGCGCCGGCCGATCAAGGGCGGGACGACGATCGCCGCCATCACGATGAGGTTGACGACGATCGCGATGGCGATGACGAGGAGGACCTCGGAGGTCATCCTCAACGCGTCCCGAACTGGTACGTCTGCTTGACGAGGCGGAGGTAGGTGAACGTCTCCGTGTCACGAACTCCGTCGATCGCAGGCAGCCGCTCCGTGAGGAAGCGTAGGAGCCCCTCGTTGTCCTCAGAGACGGTCTCGATCAGGATGTCGAACCGGCCGGTCGTCACCACGACGTAGTCGACCTCGGGTAGCGTCGCGAGCGCTTCGGCGACGGCCACGAGCCGGCCGGGCTCGCAGCGGATCCCGATGAGCGCCTGCTGAAAGCCGAGCTTGCCAGGGTCGGCAACGCCGACCACCTGGAGGATCCCGCGATCGATGAGCCGGTTCGTGCGGGCACGGACGGCGGCCTCCGAGACCCCGAGATCGGCCGCGATCTGGGTGAACGGGCGGCGGCCGTCGGTCTGGAGGTGCTCGATGATCCGCTTGTCAAGGGGCGTGAGCTCATCGAGGCGACGGGGCGCGGTCCGCCCGTTCGGCATCGTCATCCTCTCTGCGGGGTACCGGCCCACTGTACCCGCTATTCCACCACGCCCTGCGGTGCATCGGGGCACCGACGCGAGGAATCTCAGGCGGGACGGTCCAGCAATTCGAGGACCTTCGCGAACTCCCCAAGGGAGCCCAGGGTGATCGGATCGAGGACCAGCTGGACCTCTCCGATGCCCTCGCGCGCGTAGGCCCGAAGCTCTTCGGCCATACGATCGGGCGATCCCGTGAGGGGTTCGAACCCCGGCTGGGCAAAGTCGCCTTGCACGCGCCCGGTGCCGCCCCTCAGTTTCACCAGGACGGCCACGGTCCGCTCGACGGCGGCGGGATCGCGCCCGACCTCGCGACAGATCCCGTCCACGAGTGCACGCAGTGGCCGAACACCGGCCGGCGAGTTCTCCGTGTCCTTGAACCAGACATTCCAGCCCGTGACGTGCGGCAGCGTGATCCGGAGCATGCGATCGCCGCGACTGCCGATGAGGAGAGGCGGGCCGCCGGGGCTCCGGGGGCGAGGGACGAGCTCGCAATCTCGTGCCTGAAAGTAGCGTCCGTCGAAGTCGATCGCACCATCGCGCAGCAGCGTCCGGACGATCGTGAAGGCTTCCTCGAACCGGTCGATCCGATGGTCGAACGGAAACCCGAAGGCGCGGAATTCGGTCTGGTTCCAGCCTGCCCCGAGACCCAGGATGAGCCGCCCGCCGCTGACCTCGTCGACGGTGGCCGCGAGCTTCGCCAGCATGGCCGGGGCGTGGAACGCGGTGGACGCAACCAGCGGTCCGAGGCGGATCCGGGTCGTCGACGCCGCGATCGCGGACAGGAGGGTCCAGACCTCCCAAGGCCCGCGTGTCGACCCGTCCGCGAACCGGTAGAGGAGGTGGTCGCCGACCCAGATCGTATCGAAACCGAGCTCCTCCGCTCGGCGGGCCATGGCGAGGTACTCCGGCCAGCGCACTTCGCGCTCGACCTCCGGAAGCTGCACGCCGACCCGCAGCGGGCGGTGCGGATTGAGCGGGGGAACATGCATCACGGGCGGAGTGGGCATGGCCGTACCGTAGCAGGACCGTCGGTCCCGCCTGATACTGGTGCCCCCGCGGCAAGGCCGCTGTCCCCACTAGTCCCGGAGGCCCGCACGTGAGCCAGTCCCTGCCCGAATCCATCGACGTCGCCGTCATCGGCGGGGGCCAGGCCGGCCTCGCGGCGTCGTGGCACCTGACCGCGCGCGGCCGCGAGCATGTCGTCATCGACCGCGGCGAGATCGGGGACACCTGGCGGCACCGGTGGGATGCGTTTCACCTCGTCACGCCCAACTGGCAGCTGCAGCTACCTGGCGACGAGTACAGCGGTGATGAACCGGACGCGTTCCTGCCACGCGACGAGGTGGTCGCACGGATCAACGCCTGGGCGGGCCGGTTTCGACCCCCGTTCGTCGGCGGCACGGAGGTGTCGTCCGTGGATCCGGAGCCGGACGAGGGATTCGCCGTCCGGACCTCGACCGGCCGCCTTCGCGCCCGTCGGGTCATCGTGGCCGCGGGCACGTACCATCGGCCGAAACTGCCGGCCGGCGACGGCCTTCCCGCCGGGGTCCTCAATCTGGTCGCGACGGACTATCGCAGCGCTGGGTCACTCCACGCCGGCGCCGTCCTGGTCGTGGGAACCGGCCAGTCGGGCGTGCAGATCGCGGAAGATCTCCATCGCGCCGGGCGGGTCGTGCACTTGGCCGCCGGTCGGGCCGGGCGGGCGCCGCGCCGGCATCGTGGCGCGGACATCATGACCTGGATCCAGCGCGCCGGTCTGTATGACCAGCCGATCACGGAGCACCCCATGGGTGAGATGGTCCGGTTCCGGACGCATCCGCACGCCTGCGGGGCGCACGGCGGCCACTCGATCGACCTCCGGGCGTTCGGGCGGGACGGCATCCGCCTGCACGGTCACGTGACCGGGATCGACGGGTCGCGCGTCCGGTTTGCCGACGACCTGACGACGCTCCTTGCGGCCGCCGATGAATCGGCGGCGACGTTCCAGCGGCTGTTCGACGAGGTGGCGGAGCGGGACGGATATGCGGTAACCGACGAGGTCGACCAGCCGGTGGCCTGGGAGCCGCCACCAGGCCCGCTCGAGCTCGACCTCGCCGCCGAGGGGATCGCCACCGTCATCTGGGCCTCGGGCTTCGAGATCGACTTCGGCTGGATCCACGCGCCGATCCAGGGCACGAAGGGCTATCCGACCGTTGATCGCGGGTTCACCACGGTTCCCGGTCTTGCCTTCGTCGGCCTGCACTGGATGCACACGTGGAAATCCGGCCTGCTGTACGGCGTCGGAAAGGACGCCCAGTACGTGGTCGATCGGCTGGACTGACACGGTCCGGCGCCGGGGCACGACGATCCGGGCTGGGCGGGCACACGGCGTGCGGCCGGGACGGTGGTCGGGGCGGAGGGATTCGAACCCACGGCCTCGTGCTCCCAAAGCACGCGCGCTGCCAAGCTGCGCCACGCCCCGACGAGGCGATCATACGTCCGCCCGCGCTCGACACGGCGCCGCGGCTGCTAGACTCCCGGCGGACGGTAGTGCCCGACCGGCCGTACGAACGAACTCACCAGGGGAGCTCGAACGCACGTGCACGCACGTCGGGTGCGGCAGCCGGGTGGCAGCACTCGCGCGGACCGTCGCCCAACTCGACTCGTGAGCGCTTCCGGCCGCCGGCGAGCGGCGGACGGCTCGACCATCCGACGCTCCCCGACCGGCGATGCCCGGCTCTGGGGCCCGGGCGATCTTCGCCGGATCCTCGCCGCCGGGGCGTCCGCGATCCTTCCCGGATCCGGCCAGCTCGTGAACGGCCGGCTCCGCCTGGCCCGCTGGCTCGCCGTCCCGGCCCTGCTCCTGGTCGCGGTCGTGGTCCTCGTGGTTGCCTCGCGCTCGCCGGCCCGGCTGTTCGCGTCGATCGTGTCGCCGACAGTGATGGGCGTCCTGCTGACCCTCAATCTGATCATCTTTGCCTGGCGCCTGTTCGCCGTCCTCCACGCCTTCTTCGATGGGCGGTACGAGCCGAGATCCGGGCGGGCGGGCGCCGCCGGCCTGACGCTCATCCTGGTGGCGGTCGCCCTCCCGCACGGGGTCGCCAACGTCTGGGGTTCGGCGGCGCAGGCCGCTTTTGCCGATGTCTTTGTCGCCGCGGAGCGAACCGGCCCCGGGGCCAACGTAGCGTCGGTCGAGAACGAGCCCGGCCACGAGGAGCGCCTGAATGTGCTCATCGTCGGTGTCGACACCCTGGCCGGGCGAACCGAGACCCTCACCGACACGATGATGGTCGTCTCGGTGGACCCGGTCGGCGAGACGGTGTCGATGCTGTCCGTGCCCCGTGACCTCGTTCGTGTTCCGCTGGATGGCGGGGACGTGTTCGGGCCCAAGCTGAACTCGCTGATGTCCTACGCGGATCGCCACCCCGAACGGTTTCCGGGGGGCGGGCTCCGGGCTCTCGAGGACGCCGTCGGCGAGCTCCTCGGGATCCGCATCCATTACTACGCTCGGATCGACTTCCTGGGCTTCGTGAAGGTCGTCGACGCGGTCGGCGGCATCGACGTCACCGTGAAGAAGACCTTCTACGACCCGAAGTACGACGGGCTCGGAGTGAACGCACCGAAAGTCCACGGCTGGGGTCTGACTGCCGGCGTGCACCATCTCTTCGGCTACGAAGCCCTGGCCTATGCCCGTTCGCGATATGCACCCGGCGACTCCGACTTCACCCGTGCCACCCGCCAGCAGGAGGTCCTGCTGGCACTCCGCCAGCGGCTGACGGCGAGCGGCAGCCTGCTCACGAATCTGCCCGGCCTCCTCGCCGCGTTCGGTGAGGTTGTCCGCACGGATCTGCCGACCGATCGCCTGCCCGACCTGGCCGCGATCGCCGACGAGATGGGCTCGGACGCGATCCATCGTGCCGTGCTCGGGCACCCCATGGTGATGCCCTTCAAGGACCCCGCCTACGGATCGTCCCAGCTGCCGGACCTTGACGCAATCCGCGACGTCGTGCGCCAGCTGTTCCCACCGCCCGGCCAGACGCCGGTTTCGCCTTCGATCCCTGCGCGCTCTCCTTCGCCGACGGCGGCTCCCTAGAACCCGAGGTCGCGCAGGATCGGCGCCATCCGCCGCGCGGCACGAGCGCGATGCGAGATCGCGTGCTTCTCGGCAACCGAGTACTCGCCGAGCGTCCGGCCCCCGGGGGGGTCACCGGCCGGTTCGAATATCGGGTCGTAGCCGAAGCCGCCGCTGCCCCGAGGATCGACCGCGATCCGGCCTCGGCACGTTCCCCGCCGAAGGATCATCGGCAGCCCGCCACGCGGCCCGCGACCCTCCGGCATGACGAGGGCCAGCACGCAGACATAGCGTGCGCCACGTTGTTCGGGCGGTAGCCCCTCGAGCGCGGCGAGAAGCTTCGCGTTGTTGCTCGCGTCGGTCGCGTCAGGGCCGGCATAGCGGCGCGTCAGGACCCCCGGCCCGCGGTGGAGCACATCGACCTCGATGCCGGAATCGTCGGCGAGTGACGGCAGGCCGGTCGCCTCGGCGGCGAAGCGGGCCTTGATCCGGGCGTTGGCCTCGAAGGTCGCCCCGTCCTCCACCGGCTCGCCCTGAACGCCGAGATCGTCGAGAGAGACGAGCACACCCCGCGGCAATCTGAGGAGCTCCGTCAGCTCGCGGAGCTTGTGCCTGGAACGGGTCGCGACGACCAGCCGGAGGTCTGCCTCCCGACCGGGCGGCGTCACGATGGGTGGCTGCACCGGCACGCGACCGAAGTCCCTGCCCGAGGCCGGATCGGCTAGCGCCGGACCGTCGCGAGCGCGGCGGCCTGGGCCTCGAACAACCGGCTGAGACCGATGTTCGCGAGGTCCAGCAGGGCGTCCACCCGGGCTCGATCGAAGGGCCGGCCTTCGGCCGTGCCCTGGAGCTCCACGTACGTTCCGGCGTCCGTGCCGACGACGTTGAAGTCAACCTCGGCCTTCGAATCCTCGCCGTAGTCGAGGTCGAGCAGGGCGGACCCGTCCACGACGCCGACGGAGACCGCGGCGACCTTGCCGACGATCAGGCGCTCCATGCCATAGGTCATCAGGGCCGCCGCCAGTGCCACGTAGCCGCCCGTGATCGACGCGCAGCGCGTCCCACCGTCGGCCTGGAGCACGTCGCAGTCCACGGTCACCGTCCGCTCGCCGAGCTTGCCGAGATCGACGACGCCGCGCAGGGACCTCCCGACGAGACGCTGGATCTCATGGGTCCTCCCGCCCAGTCGGCCCTTCACGCTTTCGCGCTCCGTGCGCTCGGCGGTGGCCCGCGGCAGCATCGAGTACTCGGCCGTCACCCAGCCCGTGCCCTTGCCCCGAAGGTGCGGCGGAACGCGATCCGAGATCGTTGCGGCGCACAGGACCTCCGTGTCGCCGAGTCGGATCCGGCATGATCCCTCGGCCCACTTCTGCACGTCGAGGGTGAGGGTCATCGGGCGAAGGTCCGCCGGACCTCGCCCGTCCGACCGAATGGCCGGCGGTCGATTGCCGATGCTCATGAGGCTCGCTCCTCCGCCTTGGCGGCATCCCACAACTCATCGAGGGTAGCGAAGTCCAGGTCCCGGATCGCGACACCGCGCTCCGCGACCATACGCTCCACTCGCCGGAAACGACCCCGGAACTTGTCGTTGGCGGCTCGCAGCGCGGCCTCGGTCTCGATCCCGAGCCTGCGCCCGACGTTGACGACCACGAACAGCAGGTCGCCGAACTCCTCGCGGCGGTTCGCCGTGTCGGGCGCCTCCGCGAGCTCGGCCAGCTCCTCGCCGATCTTCTCGAGAACGCCGCCGATGTCGAGCCAGTCGTAACCGATCGCGGCGGCCCGCTCCTGCATCTCCTGGCTCGCGGCAAGGGCAGGCATCGAGCGGCTGATGCCGTCGAGGGCTCCCTTGGCGGGTGGGACGACGTCGCCCTCCAGGGTCTCCGCGGCCACGTCGCGCTCGCTCGCCTTGATCCGCTCCCACTGCCGGTTCACGTCGGCCGCCGTGGCAGCCACCGCATCGCCGAAGACGTGTGGATGGCGGCGGACGATCTTCCGGGCGATCGCGGCCTGGACGTCGGCCAGGTCGAAGATCCCGGCCTCTGCGGCGAGCTGTGCGTGCAGGACCACCTGGAGCAGGAGGTCACCCAGCTCCTCCGCGAGGGCCGGCGTGGCGCCTGCCTCGAGTGCGTCATAGACCTCGTAGGCCTCCTCGAGCAGGTGCTTCCGAAGCGACTCGTGGGTCTGCTCGCGGTCCCACGGACAGCCGTCCGGCAGGCGCAACCGATGGCTGATGAAGGGCATCGCCCAGGGTCCCGCGGCCGCGAGCTCCGGTGCGATCGGCGGAAGGAAGACCGGGTAGGCGAGATCGGCCGCGGTGAGGTCGGCGATCGTGGTGTCCGCCCCGCCGATCCGTCCGATCACGTGCTCCGGCGGATACAGCCGGCGAAGCACGGCGATCGGCCCACGCCCTCCCGGTCCGTGTCGGCCCGGCAGCGGGTCGCCGGCCGCCGGCACCGGCGAATCGAGGAGCCCGGCCGGTACCAGGAGAGCGGGACGGGACGCCTCGATGGGCGTGGCCACGATCGTCTCGGCGACGATCACCTGGAGCCCCGCTGCCAGGTCCAGCCCCCAGCGGCTGCGTGCCTCCGCGACAAGCGCGTCGAGCATGCCGCTACTGCGTGGCCGACGGCGTGCCGGTGTTGCGGGTGATCGTCGCGGCCGCCTTCTTGGCCGCGTACCAGTTCGTGAACCCGCTGTCCTTGAAGATCGCGATCTGCTCCTTGGTCGGCTCGCGCGTCTCCTCCGCGAGCACCTTCCAGAGATAGGATCCGTCGTCCGGCAGCGTGACGACGTCGCTGATGCTGCCGACGCTCGTCAGGAAGATCTGGGCCTCCTTGAGCGCACTCAGCTGGCCGAGGGCCAGCCAGCCGATGTCGCCGCCGTCTGCCGCCTCCGCGCCCTCGCCCTGGTCCCGGGCGACCTGGGCGAAGTCGCCGCCGGCGAGGAGCTGCTCGCGAATGCCCTTGAGCCAGGCCTCCTCGCCGTTGCCGTATGGCCGCATGACCTGCACGACATGCCAGCCGAAGGCACTCTTGAACGGAGCGATGATGTCGCCCGGCTTGAGGCCCGGTGCCAGGATCGCCGTCGCGAATGCGGGGTCGATGGCGCTCGATGCGTCGAAGTACGGGAGCTTTCCACCGGTCGACTTGGCCGAACCCTCGTCCGACTTCTCGCGGGCCAGGCGGTCGAACTTCGTCGGATCCGCGGTGACCTCCGCGTAGATGGCCTTCGCCTCGTCCTCGGCGGCCTTCCAGGCCGGGTCGTCGGCGGGGAGTGCGCCGGCGCCGCCGGGGTCGTCCTTGGGCGAGACGAGGATGTGGCGGACCTTGATGCCGTCGGGGACCGGAGTGGCCGTCGCGAGGCGAATCTGGGCGGCATGGCGCTGCTTCGAGGGCTTCGAGAGATCCGCCACGATCTTCTTGTCCAGGGCATCGCGGACCAGGTCGCCGCGGATCGCGGCGCGGTAGTCGGTCATCTTGATGGTCGCCTCGTCCAGGCGGGCCTGGTATGTCTCGTCAACCGTGGTCGGCGCGATCTCGGTGACACGGCCGATGCGGTAGACGCCGTCGTCGCCCTCGATCACATCCGTCGGCTCGTCGACGGTCGCTGCAAAGACGGCGGCCATGAACGGCGCGTCGTAGGTGCTGTCCTCGGGCAGCCAGCCGAGGTCGCCGTCCTGGGCCGCGGAGGCGGCGTCGGAGACGGTCTTGGCGACGTCCCCCCAGGGCTTGCCAGACCTGAGCTCGGAGACGGCCGCCTCGGCCTTCGCCTTCGCGGCGGCCTTCTCGGCATCACCCGGCTTCCCGGTCGCGGGGTCCGCGGCGGGAGTGACCTCGATCGACCAGGTGTGGCGCTGCTCGTCGATGGTCGCCTCCACCTGGAGCTGGGCGTCGATCTCGGTGTCGGTCACCGCGACGCCCTCTTCCTCGGCGAGGCTCGCCTGGAGCGTGGTGTCGATGAGTCGTTCCAGGGCGACAGAGGCGAGGCTGTTCTTGCGCTGCTCGAGGTACTGGAGCTGACTGGTGGCGGATGCCTCGGACAGCCGGCCGGCGGCCTGGAGCGTCCGGATCCGCGATTCCGTGTAGTCGATCCGGAAGCTCTCGATCGCATACCGGGTTCGCAGCTGGTCCTTGGTGATCGTGGTGCCGTTGACGGTCGCTGCCGCGCCGAAGTGATCGTCATACCACGAGAAGCCGGCATAGCCGACGAGGATCAGCAGGGACGCGACGATCACGACGACGAAACCGAGGTTCAGAAGCGCGGTGCGGCGGTCGTCCGAGTTCCAGCCGGAGCGGCCAGGGCCCCTGACGACGGGTTTGGCACGGAGGGTCATGCGGAGGTTGTTCCCTGCAGGTTGGTGGCGCGGGCGGCTGCCGGCGCGCGGACGGGGCGGGTATCGTACCGCAACACCTCGACCGGCCTGCCGAGCGCCCGTACCGGCCCGCTCAGCACCCGAAGCGCCGGGTCAGCAAGCCGGGCGCCGCGTCAGCAAGCCGGGCGCCGCGTCAGCAAGCCGGGCGCCGCGTCAGCAAGCCGGGCGACGGCCGATCATCGCCGTCGCACGAGCCGCTCGACCAGGTCGAGGTAACGGGGCGCCTCGGACTCCCAGGCGCGGGCCCGGGTGAGGGCCAGCATGGCGCGCACGGACGCCATGCGCGCCCCGCGGTCATCCACCACCCGTCCGAGCATCGAAGCGAGGGCGGCCGGATCGGCCGGATCGTAGACGAACGTTGATCCCGCCGGAATCGTCCGCTCGACCATCGGCAGCCGCGAGCAGACGACGGGCTTGCCCATCGCCGCGTACTCGAAGATCTTGGTGGACAGGCTGATGTCCGTGAACGCGTCCCGGCGCGTCGGGGCGACGCCCACATCCGCCCCGGCGATGGCGGCCGGCACCGCCTCGATCGGGATCCGCCCATGGAACGCGACGCTGCCGGCGAGTCCAAGCCGCGCAGACTGGTCACGTAGCGCCGGCTCGGAGTCTCCGCGTCCGTAGAGGTCCACGGCGATCGAGAGGCCGGGGCGATCCGCCCGGAGCCGGGCGACCGCATCGAGCAGGACGTCCAGCTCATACGTCGGTGTCAGGGCGCCCGCGTAGATGATCCGCAGGGTACCGTCGGCCATGAATGCACGCCTCGGATGAGCGTCCGGGTCGAACCGGCGGAGGGACGGACTGTTGATCACGACCCCGACCCGCCGGCTGGGCACCCCGATGCTCACCAACCGCTCCCGAAGCGCCTCGTTGACCGTGAGCACCTCGGTCGCGGCGCCGATCGACAGTCGCTCCTGGAGCAGCAGCAGGCGGTGGATGAATCCCAGGCGCGCTCGCGGAAAGCGTGAGCTGAAGAACTCGGGCATCGCCTCGTGCAGGTCGAGCAGGACCGGGACGCCCACGAGCCGCAGGGGCAACGCCGCGAACACGAGGAAGTCCGGAAGTGAATGGACCTGGACGAGCCCGTAGCCGCGGCGGCGATGCGCGCCCACCGCGGCGAGCGCCGCCCGAATGAGGAACGACACGTATTCGCGGAGATACGTGGCGAGGCCCGCGCCCTGGTGACGCTGGACGTCGAGGTGGCGAACGTGCACCCCGTCGACCATCGCATCGGGCAGCTCGCCGGGCCGGCGGAGGGCAAGGACGTCGACCTCGCGGCCTGATCCTGCCAGCGCTTCGGCCTGGCGCCTGACCCGCGGATCCTCCTCGTAATAGGCGTGCACGATCATGAGCACCGGGCGGGGCGATCGACCCCTGCTGGGTCGGTTCATGGGCGGCGCGAAGCCCAGCGATCGACGAGCCAGCCGAGCGTGCCCGGTGCGAGGACGGCGGGCCGCTCGGCGAGCAGCCGTTCGATCGGCTCGAGGTCGTCGACATCGAGCGGCAGGAGCATCGCCGGCGCGTCCGACGAGCCCACGACCGAAGCCACCGCGGCAGCGACCGCGGCAGCTCTCGCCTCGGCAAGCAGCCGCGGCTGCCCAGCCCACAGCTGGCGACGGCGAACTGCCCGGAGCGGGTGGCGAATCGCGCGCCGCCAGGCCCCGTCCCCCGGGGAGACTCCGCCGAGTGCGTTGAGCCGGGCACGAAAGAGCTCGCTCGTGTCCGCGTCCACCCATCTGACCACATCGGTGGGCGGCGTCGGTTCCCCAGCGGGCCGGCCGGTCTGAGGGTGGATCGGCGCCGTTGTGACGACGGATACCTCGGCGGCCAGTGCCGCCGGAACGGCCGGGACACGGGCAAGGGCCGATGACCGTCGAAAGCCGACGAGGACCACCGGCCGGTTCGGCAGATCTGGCACGGGCAGGGTCGGCCCGCCGGGTCCCGCAGCCGCCCCGAGGGCGGCGAACCGGCCGAGGAGTTCCGCCGCGACGGCGCCCGGCGCGAAGCGGTCAGCGACGCTGGCTCGCAGCGCCTCCGGATCGAATTCCGCCCGGCGATCCAGGGTGGCGGCGATGGCCGCGGCCAGCGAGTCCGGGGCATGATCGTCGGCGATCGTCCCGAACCGCCCGTCGCGGCCCACGATCTCGTCCACGCCGCCCGACGGTGTCGCGGCCACGGGCAGTCCCATCGCGAGCGCCTCGGCCGCGACGACGCCAAAGGTCTCCCAGGGGCTCGGATGGACGAACACCGCGGCCCGGGCCATCGCCTCGGCAACGGCGCCGCGGTCGGCCGGCGGTTCGAAGCGAACGGCGTCCGCGATCCCGAGTGCGCCGGCCAGGGCCACGAGGCGTTCTTCATCGCGGGTGCTGCCCGCCCGGCCGATGAGCCGGAGTCGGAGAGCCGGTCGCTGGCGATGGAGCAGGTCGAAGGCATGCAGGAGCGTGTCCGTGCCCTTGCTGCCCTTGCGGGCCCCGACCCACAACAGCTCGTTGGGATCACGTTCCGTTTCGGGGCGGGTTCGGAACGTGTCGAGGAGAACGATGTTGGGGACAACTCCGATCCGCCCGACATCGAGACCGAGGCGCGTTTCGACTTGTCCGGCGAAGGCCCGGCTCACCGCGACGACGTCGCGCCCGGGCCCGAGCAGGCCGCGATACGCCTCGGCGACCGCCGGATCCTCGAGGCGGCCGGGGGTGAGGCTGTCATGCTCAGTGGTGAGCAGGGGCACCCCCACGGCCGTCGCCAGCTCCGCCGCGGCCAGTCCGTCAGGCAGCCCCGTGTGGGCGTGGATCACGTCGAACGGCCAGGCGGCGTGCAGGCGCAACCCTACCGGGACCAGGACGGCGGCCTCGAGCGGCGCGAGTGCGCGGGGATCGCGTGACGCGTCCCCGCCGGCGGGAAGCGGTGCCGGGATCCGGAGGACGGGCACGCCGGGTGCACCGTGTCCGATGGGCACGGCAAACGCGAGTCCCTCGCCGATCGTGGCTGCCCAGCGACTGATCCGGGCAATTCGGGCCCGGCCGCCGGGGCCGTCGAGCGCCTCGGCATAGGCCGGCTCGGGGCAGAGCACCGCGACCTGTGCGCCGGTGGCCGCGAGCGCCCCTGCCTGGTCGGCCACGAAGCTGCCCCGCCCGGGCATCTCGTGCGACGGATACCAGCGCGCGACGACCAGGATCCGGAGGGGCATGGCCGGATTATCGCCGGGCGGCGAGTTGGCCGGATCGCGTGCTACCGTTCGGCCCGATGTCAACGGCCAGCGCCGCCCCGCCCGTCGTTCGAACCACCGCCGTTCGACCGGGAGCCGTGGGGCTCGTTCTCGAGGCGTGGGCCGATGTCTGGTCCCGGCGACGGCTCATCCGCTACCTGGTCGCCGCCGACCTGAAGAAGAAGGGCCGCGACACCCTCTTCGGGAACGTCTGGTGGATTCTCGATCCCCTCCTCCAGATGGTCGTCTACGTCGTTCTCGTGTCGATCATCTTCCGGCGCAGCGAGGAGGACTACGCCCTCTTCATCTTCGCCGCGATCCTGCCCTGGAAGTGGTTCTCCAGCGCGATCGGGGACGCGATCACCTCGGTGAGCGGCCAGGACCGGCTGATCAAGCAGGTCCAGTTCCCCAAGATCGTGCTTCCTGTTGCCGCGATCCTGGCAGGCGTCGGCCAGTTCGCGTTCGGGATGATCCCGCTCGCCGCCTTGCTCGTGCTGCTGTACGCGGACCGGATCAGCCCCATGCTCGTTCTCATCCCGCTGGTCGCCATGGTCCAGCTCGTGTTCACGCTGGCCCTGGGGGTGCTCGCGGCCGCGCTCAATGTCTTCTTCCGGGACATCGGCAACCTGTCCCGCCATGCCCTGCGACTCTGGTTCTACCTCTCACCGGCGCTCTACGGCGCCGCCGTCATCGACACGATCGCCGGGTCGCACCGATTCGTCGCCGGCCTCATCAGGCTCAACCCCTTCTACGCGATCCTCAACGCCTATCGATCCGTCATCTACGAAGGCGTCGCCCCCGACTGGATCGCGCTGTGGGGCGTTCTCGCGATCTCGATCGTCTTCCTGCTCGCCGCGATCTGGTTCTTCAAGCGCGTCGAGCCGATGTTCGCGAAGGTCCTGTGACGTCGATCGAGGTTCCGGCCGCCGGGACGACGCGCCTGCCGGCCATCGAGGTCCGCGGCCTCGGGGTTCGCTACAGCCTGCGCCTGACCCGGAAGAACACGCTCCGCAGCTCCCTCGCGCAGTTCGTCCGGCGTGACCGCGGCGGACACTTCTGGGCGCTGCGCGAGGTCTCGTTCAGCGTCGTCCACGGCGAGTCGCTCGCGGTCATCGGTCCCAACGGGGCCGGGAAGTCCACGCTGCTCCAGTCGCTCGCCGGGATCATCCAGCCGACCGAGGGCGAAATCGGCATCCGCGGCCGGCTCTCGAGCCTGCTGACACTCGGCGCGGGCTTCGACCAGGAGCTTTCGGGCCGCGAGAACATCCTCCTGGCCGGCGCGTTCCTGGGCATCGACGACGGCGAGATCCAGCGACGGATGGAGGACATCATCGCGTTCGCCGACATCGGCCAGTTCATCGACGCGGCGATCAAGACCTACTCGTCGGGCATGCGAGCCCGCCTCGGCTTCGCCATCGCGACATCGGTCGACCCCGACATCCTCCTCCTCGACGAAGTCCTGGCGACCGGCGACCAGGTCTTCCGGGCCAAGTCGAAGGAGCGTGTCCTGGAGCTGGCGAAGGGTGCCAAGGCGATCGTGCTGGTGACCCACGACATGCACTGGGTGACGGAGTTCTGCAACCGCGCCATCCTGATCGAGCAGGGCCACGTGATCGCCGAGGGGCAGCCCGAGGAGATCGTGCGGCTCCACGAGGCGCGTTCCGAGGAGGCGCGGCGAGGCGCCACCGCCCCGGGCACCGCTGCCCCGGGTACCTGAGGTGGAGGCGCACCGGCCAACGCCCCTGCGCCGTGCCGGACGAGCCGTGATGGGGGTGCCACGAGCAGTTCGGCGTCGGGCAATCCGGGCGCTCGAGCCCCTGCGCCGGGTGGACGGCATCGAGCACGCGGTCCTGGTGAAGGCGCGTGCGGACCTGCTCCGGAAGCGATCCTTTGGGCCGGCCGACCTGGATCGGCTCCATGCCCTGCTCTCGACGGCCACGGCCGTCGTGCCCGTGCGTGAGGCCTTCGGTGGCGGACCGAACATGCCGGACCGGGTCATCGCCCTTCGCCACGACATGGATCACGACGTCGAGAACTCGGTGCGCTTCGCCGAGTGGGAGGCACGAAACGGCTTCCGCGCCACGTACGAGGTCCTCCATACCGACTGGTACTACCGCCGGGGCACGAGCGGCGAGCCGTCGCACTTCGTCCTGCGGGCCCTGGACCGGATCGCCGCGCTGGGGCATGAGGTTGCCCTCCACAACAACGCGATCACGGCAGCGTTGCTGCTGGACCGCGACCCGTTCGCGCTCCTCGAGGAGGAACTGGCGCACCTCCGGCGGCACGGCCACGAGATCGTCGGCACCGTCGCCCATGGCGATCGCCTGTGCCGGGAGCTGGGGTTCAACAACTCCGAGCTGTTCGTCGAGTGCCCGGACCCCGAGGGGCGGGATCCGCGACGCGAGATCGTTCGGGTGGACCCCGTGACGGGCCGTCGGACCGCGGTCCGGCTCGCCCCGGTCCCGATGGCCAACTTCGGCCTGACCCACGAGGCAATGGTCTTCGGAAACGTCCGCTACCTGTCCGACACCGGCGGGCGGTGGCATCGACCTTTCGCCGACGTGGCCGCGGCCTACGAGCGCGAGGGCGGCTTCCTGCAGGTCCTCGCCCACCCCGTCTGGTGGGCCCTGGGCGGGGAGCCGTTCACCCCCAGAGAGCCCGTCAGCGCGGCGACCTAGCGACGGCGCACGACGCGACCGACGAGCCGTCGAACCGATTGGACCGGGCCGCTCGTCGGCCGGCTGCGCTCCGCGGAGCCCGGCCCGGCTGCCGGACCCGCGGGGTGCGCCGGACCACCTCGGTGACCCACCCCGATCTGCACGTAGTTGCCGACCAGCTCGACGCGGTAGGGGTCGCCGGCGCCTTCGAGCAGCCGAACAAGCGCGCTGATGGGATGGTAGGTCCGGCCGTGCACGACGCCCCCGTCTCGCAGCGTGTGATACGAGGCCAGGAGCACGCCATCGGGGGCGACGAGCGTCATCAACCGCCCGACCAGGGACGTCACCCGTTCGGACTGGAGATCGGGCTCGCCGAGGTGGCTGATGGCCCGGCAGAAGACCACGTCGAAGGACGCCGCTTCGAAGGGCAGGGGCTCGTCGGCATCGGCCTCGAGGAACCGGCTGCCCGGGTACCTGGATCGGGCAGCCTCGATCCCGCCGCGGCTCCGGTCGACACCGGTCGCCTCGAACCCGAGCTCCGTGAAGATCGAGGTCCAGAAGCCGTCGCCGCAGCCCACATCGAGCAGGCGGCCCCGGTGGAGGCCGAACGCTTCGACATAGTTCCGGCCGGCCCATGCGAGCCAGTGATCCCGGCGCTCCTCGTACCCGAACCCGCCGGATTCGTAGTGCCGGTCGTACTCCGAGGCGGCCGGCGCGGGGGGCGGGGGGTCCGTCATGAGCAGCCAGATCTTACGGGCCGCCTCACCAGGGACGACCCGTGAGCCGGCCGTACTCGCCGAGGAGGCGGTCGAGCTGCGCCGTCCACTCGTACTTCTCGGCCGCCGCGGCACGGATCCGGCTGCGGGTCAGCTCACGCACGTCGAGGGCTGGTTCGAGGAGGGCCCGGATACCGCCGGCGATGGCGGTGGGACGGCTTGGATCGACGAGGATCCCCGCGTCGAGCTCGCGAACGACCGACGCCATCCCCGGCAGGTCCGACGCGACGACCGGCACCCCGGCCGCGATCGCCTCGAACAGCTTGTTCGGCGTTGCCAGCCGGTGATTGAGCGTGGTCCCCTGGATTGGAATGGCCACAACATCCGCCGAGGCGACCCACTCGGGGAGCTCCCCGGGCGCGACGGCCGCGAGGACCGAGACGCGGCCGGCCAGATCGGGTCCGGCGGAGCGCACCCGGATCTCGTCCTCGAGGCGCCCGTACCCGAGGAGGACGAGATGGACATCGGGGACCTCGGTCATCGCGTCGAGAAGCTCGGGGATCCCGCGATCGGGCGAGAAGCCGCCCTGGTACAGGACGATCGGCGTCGCCGCGGAGAGCCCGAGCGCTTCGTGGAACCGACGGGGGCGAGGTCCCTCGGAGGGTCGCATCGGCGAGGCGTTGAGCACGACCAGCGGGCGCTCGCAGCCGAGGCGGTCGGCGAGGACGTCGGCCAGCGCGTCATTGACCGTTACGACCCGGTCCGCAGCACGAGCCCACCGCCGCTCGACCGCGCCGACGAGGCGCCGAACCGGCGACGGGAACCGCGCCAGGTTCGCGGCATCGACGTACAGGTCACGAGCGTCATACACGAGCGCTCCGCCCAGCCGATCCCGCAAAGCGATGCCCACCGGCAGGCCCATCAGGCCCATTGCGTGAATGAGGTCCGGCGGACCGGGCAGGGCCGCCGCGGCCGCCGACCGTTGGCGCAGGATCGCCTCCACCTGTCGGATCTGCCGGAGCGGCGACCGGGCGACCGGTTGGACGGCTTGCCCCGTCCGGAGCGTCCGGTACCCAGTCGGGTCGCGCGTCTCCGCCTCGAGACCGCGCCCTGGGCGCGCGAGGACGGTCACCTCGTGGCCCCGGCCGGCCAGGGCAGCGGCGATCCGGTGGGCGCGTGCATCGAACGAACCGGTCGACGGGAGGACCAGCACGGCACGCTGGGGAACGGGCGCCGGGCCGGTCACGATGCTTCGGCCAGGTCGGCGTAGAGGGCAAGGAGCCGCCCGGATTCCGTTTCCCAGTTCCAGCGCTCGTGCGCCGCCCTGAGGCAACGGGCCCGGAGCTCAGCGCGGTCGGCGGGCGGAGCGGCGACGATCGCGAGGATCGCCCGGGCCAGCGCGGGAACGTCATCCGGTGCCACGACGATGCCAAGGGACCCAGCCGGGTCATCGCACACGATCCGACGCATCTCCGGGAAGTCGCTCGCCACCACCGGGACGCCCGCGGCGAGACACTCGAAGAGCTTGTTCGGCGTCGACAGGCGGTGGTTGATCGTCGACGGCTGGATCGCCATGACGCCGACGTCGGCCGCCGCCACCCACCCGCCGAGCTCTTCGGGGGGCACGGCGGCCAGGACATGGACTCGTCCGGGTGCCACCGGCCCGGCGGCGAGGGCGTCGAGCCGAGCCCGGAGCCCCCCGTAGCCGAGGAACACGGCGTTAACCTGCTCGAGGCCGGGCTCGGCCACTGCGGCGGCGAGCTGCTCGAGCCCGCGGTGACGCGAGAACGCCCCATGGTAGAGCGCGATCGGTTCGCCCACGGCGATCCCGGTCGCGGCCCGGATGAGGTCGGTCCCGTCCGCCGGTGGGTCGCTTCGGGGTGGGCAGTTGTGGACGACGACCGTCCGCGCGGGGGAGTACCGGCGCCCGAGCTCGTCGGCCAGGCTGTCGTTGACCGTCACCAGCGCCGCGGCCCGCCCGACCAGGCGTCGCTCCCGATCCATCATCAGCCGGCGGAGCCATCCCGGCTGGTCGGCGTTGGCCCCGGATTCGAGATAGATCTCGTGGCTGTCGTAGACGACCCTGGCAGCGCTGTGCCGGTCGGCCGCGGCGACGGCGGCCACAAGGCCGGGCAGGTCGTGGCCGTGATAGGCATCCGCCGGCCCGGCCGCGGAGGCGGCCGCGCGTGCCCAGGCGGTGACGACCCAGCGCCACCGAACAAGCCACACCGCGGGCGACCGCCGGCGCGCCTGGCCCGGCAGCTCCCCCGTCGCTTCCTCCGCCTCTGCGTCGCCCACCGACGTACGGGCAGCGGCACGTGCCGCCGCCCGCTGGTTCCGCGAACGTGCGGCGAGGTGGAAGGGCCCGCGCACGAGGCTGATGGGCAACGAGGCGACCACGGCCGCGGCGGCGAGCCCGATGTCGAGGAGGCCCGCAGGCAGGCGCCGGAGCCCTCGCCGCGCGCGGGGGATCGCCCAGTTCCCAATCCTCCACGGAGAGCGCAGCCAGAGACTGAACAGCCGGTATCGCTGGGGTATCGGCACGCGCACGATCACGAACCCGTCCTTTTCCTCCCGCTCGCCATCCGTCGAGATGGGGCTGCTGGGCCTGGCCATGACCGTCACGTGATGGCCCGCGGCGGCGAGCGTTCCCGCCTCGCGCAGGACGCGCGAATCGGTCCGGCAGTCGTTGAACACGAACATGACGATCCGGCTCAATGGGCGAGCTCCGGATTGGGGGGTGCAGCGTGCTCGAGCGCGGTCGCGATCGCCTCGGCGGCTCCTGCCGCTGGCAGCACAAAGGCGGACGCGCGAAGCCGGGCGGCGGCCGGATCGGCGCCTTCGGGGGCGAGCCGGTCGAGCTCGGCCCGGGCGCGAGCGCGATCGAGGCCCACCAGGACCGAGCGCCCGGCGGCGGCCGTCGTGAGCTCGGACCACTCAGTGGAACGGCGCAGGATCAGACATGGAACGCCCAGCCAGGACGCCTCCCGCTGCACCCCGCCGGAATCGGTGAGGACGGCCGCGGCATGCAGCTGCAGGGCGAGGGATGTGCGGTACGACTGCGGCTCGACGGCGAGCACATCCCGGCCGAGCGGGATCCCGGCACCCTCGAGCGCGGCGCGCGTCCCAGGGTGGAGTGCCAGGATCACGGGCCGCCTCGGCGACGCGATGTCGGCGAGGATCCCGGCCCAGCCGGCCAGCGACTGCGGCTCGCGGTTCTCGGCACGATGGACGGTGGCGAACAGATAGCCGCCCGACGCGAGCGACAGCCCGAGCCGCCGTCCGATCCCCTCGAGGGCTGATACGTCCCGTACCTCGGGGCCGATGCGCGATGCCAGGTCCTGCATCAGGTCGCCGACGAGGACGACGCCGCGGGTTATCCCCTCGGCCCGAAGGTTGTCGACGGCGGACGACGTCGGCGCGAAGCACCACGTCGCGAGATGGTCGACCACCACGCGGTTGAGCTCCTCCGGCATCCGGCGGTCAAAGCTGCGCAGGCCGGCCTCGATGTGGGCGACGGGAATGCGGAGCTTGGACGCGACGAGGGCGCCGGCGAGCGTGGAGTTCGTATCGCCGTACACGAGGACGGCGTCCGGCCGGTTGGCCACGAGGATCGGCTCGAGCCGCGTCAGCATCGTTGCGGTCTGTTCCGCATGGGACCCGCCGCCCGCACGAAGGGAGTGATCCGGCCGAGCCAGGCCGAGCTCCGCGAAGAATGCACCGGCCATCGCCTCGTCCCAGTGCTGGCCCGTATCGACCAGGATCTCCGCGTGGCGAGCGCGGAGCGCGGGTGACAGGGCCGCGGCCTTGATCAGCTGGGGTCGCGTCCCGACGACGCTGACAATATTCACCCCGACAGCGTAGCCGGGGAGGAGCAGACGGCGGTGCCGGCCTCGCTACCCGCGGGCGGGCACACCGATTCCGCGGTACGCGACGCCCGGCGGAAGGGCCACCTGCGACAGGTTGTTGCGCCCGTCCACGACGATTCGGAGCCCGGCAAACCAGGCAGGATCCAGGTCGCGCCAGCGCGGGTCGGCGGTCTGGGCCACGATCGCCCGGATCTCGGCATGGGAGCCCCAGCCGTATGGCTCGGCGCCGAGCGCCCGGATCTCGTCGTCGGTGAGCAGCGGGTCATGGGCGAGCACCCACGCGCCGGCTGCGCGCAGGGCCTCGATGAGCGCGATCGCCCTCGAGTAGGCCAGCTCCTTCACGCCCTCGCGATAGGTGAGCCCCAGGACGAGCACGGGCGCGCCGTCCAGCCCGCCGAGGGCCTTGCCGATGGCCTCGAGGGCGATCCCGACCTGGCCGTCGTTGACCTCGCGCGAGCGGGCCACGAGGGTCAGCTCCGGAGCGCGGGACAGGAGGAAGTGCGGGTAGACGGGGATGCAGTGCCCGCCCACGCCGAGGCCGGGCTGGTGGATGTGACTGTAGGGCTGGCTGTTGGCGGCGGCGATCACCTCGCGGACGTCGACGCCGATACGATCGGCGTAGGCGGCGAACTCGTTCGCCAGCGCGATGTTCACGTCCCGGTAGGTCGTATCGGCGAGCTTCGAGAACTCGGCCGCCTCGGCGGAGGACATTGCGACGATCTCGGCGTCCAGGACGGCGTCATAGAACGCCGCCGCCCGAGCCGTGGACGCGGCGCTCAGCCCGCCGACGAGCTTCGGGTAGGAGGCCAGGTTCCGCAGGACGGCGCCCGAGAAGAGCCGCTCCGGCGAGAACGCCACGAAGAAGTCGCGCTCGACCAGCAGGCCCGAGGCGGCCTCGAGCCGGGGCGCGTACCGGTCCCGCGTGTCGCCGACGGGGAGGGTCGTCTCGAAGATCACCAGGCTGCCTGCGTGAATGCCGGGTCCGATCGAGGCCACCGCGGCGTCCATGGAGCGGTAGTCCGGCTGGTGATCCTCATCGAGCATCACGGGCACGATCAGCACCACGACGTCGGCCGCGCGCGCCGCCGCCTGCCCGTCCATGGTCGCCCGGAGCCGGCCGGCGGAATACGCCGACGCCACCAGCTCGGCGACCCCCGGCTCCTCGCCCAGGTGCGAGCGGCCGGCGTTGATGGCCTCGACGACGCCCTCGTGGACATCCACGGCAGTGACATCCCAGCCGTGATCCGCGAATTGTGCCGCCAGCGGCAGGCCCATCTTGCCGGCACCCACCACCGCGACCGTCCCAGCCGTTCCCGGCTCACCGGTCCAGGGTGACGCTCGTCGCGGAGGCAGCGCGTGCCCGCACTCGTTGCGGGGCAGGACGATCGACCCGCCGAGCAGGCTGGCGCCGGCGCTCGGCCGCTCGACGATGCTCATGCCGTCGCCAGCCGCGCGGCGAACCCATCGAGGGTGACGACCTCGCGACGCCCGGCCGCATCGAGCAGCGCCGTGGCGATCCCGACGGCCCACAGGCCGTCCTCGGCATCGACCTCCGGGCGCCCTCCCTCGCGAACGACCCGGAGGAATGCCTCGTGCTCGAGCGCGAGCGGTTCACCGGCGGGGACCGGGAGCACGGCCACCTCGCCTTCGAACGTCGGGGCGTAGCCGGCGATAAGCCGCGGGTTCGTGGTGTCCGTGGCCCGGGTGAAGGTGAGGCGCTGGGTCAGGTAGTCGAGCTCGAACATGCCCTCCTCGCCGACCACGACCAGCTGCCGGCGCTTGGCGGGGGTGAGCCAGTCGACGTCCAGCTGGGCCACGACCCCTGAAGGAAAGTGGAGGAGCCCGAAGAGCAGGTCCTCGTGATCGGCGTGGATCCGCTGGGCGGTCTCCGCGTGCACCCGGACCGGGCGCTCCCCGGCGATCCAGGAGCAGATGTCGACATCGTGCGTCGCCAGGTCCACCGTGACCCCGACGTCGCGGATCCGGGCCGGGAACGGTCCGGCCCGGCGGGACGTGACGGCATACACGGTCGAGAGCCAGCCGGCGTCGAGGAGCCGGCCCAGCTCCCGGACGGCCGGGTTGAACCGCTCGACGTGGCCGACCTGGACGGGGACCCCGGTGGCCCGCGACGCGGCGACGATCTGGAGCGCCTCGTCCACGGTCGGTGCCAGGGGCTTCTCGACGAGCACGGCGATCCCGCGCTGGATCGCGGCGAGGGCCAGGGGGGCATGCGATGTGGTCGGCGCGGCGATGACGAGGGCGTCGAGCTCCGCTTCCGCGATCATCGCGAGCGGTTCCGAGAAGCCCGCTGAACCGGTCCTGGACGTGGCACTCGCCAGGGCTTCAGCGACGGGGTCGGCGACCGCCACGAGCCGGGCCGCGGGGAGGGTCGCGATGACTCGAAGGTGGTTCCTGCCCATCGTCCCGAGGCCGGCGAGGCCGACCCGGACCTCGCGATCCCCGGTCGGGTGCCAGAAGGCGGTCATGCGGGGGCGCCTACTCCGGCAGGAGCGCCCGTTCCGGCGTGGGCAAGGACCGCATCGCGGACGACCTGGACCACGGTCGCCTGGTCCTCCGCGATCAATCCGGGGTACATCGGCAGCGCGATCGTCTGCGCCGCGGCCCGATCGGTGACCGGCAGATCCGCGTGGAGTCCGCGTTCCTGGATATAGGCCTGGCGGTGGACCGGGATCGGGTAGTAGACATCCGCGCCGACGCCGCCGGCCTTGATCGCCTCGAGGATTGCGTCCCGCCGCGGACCGACCTCGAGCGTGTACTGGTGGTAGACGTGGGTACGGCCGTCGGGCACGACCGGAATCTGCACCGGAAGATCAGCGAAAGCCCGGTCGTAGGCGGCCGCGATCGCGCGACGGCGGGCCGTGTTCCGGTCGAGCTTGCGGAGCTGGACGAGGCCGATCGCGGCATTGAGATCGGTCATCCGGTAGTTGTAGCCGAGCATCTCGAACTGGTAGCGGGAGCGCATCCCCTGGTTGCGGTACAGCCGCACCCGGTCGGCGAGCCCGTCGTCGTTCGTAGTGATGAACCCGCCCTCCCCGGTCGTCATGTTCTTCGTCGCATAGAGGCTGAACGCCCCATGCCCGAAGCTGCCGGCCTTCCGGCCCCGGAACGTGGCGCCGTGCGCCTGGCAGGCGTCCTCGATCACGGCGAGGCCATGGCGGTCGGCGATCGCCGCGATCATGTCCATGTCAGCAACGAGGCCGAACAGGTGGACGGGCACGATCGCTCTCGTCCGCGCGGTGATCGCGGCCTCGATCCGCCTGGCGTCGATGAGGTAGGTGTCGGACTCGATGTCGACGAACACTGGAACGGCGCCGGTCGAGAGGATCGCGTTGGCCGTCGCGGCGAAGGTATGGGCGACCGTGATCACCTCGTCACCCGGCCCGATTCCGAGCTGATCGAAGATCGCCATGAGGGCGAGTGTGCCGTTGGCGGTGGCGATCGCGTGCCGGACGCCGCAGAACTCCGCCCAGGCCGCCTCGAGCTCCTTGACGCGCGGACCCTGGGCGACCATGCCGGAACGGATCACCTCCGCCACGGCGTCGATCTCCTCCTGACCCAGGTCCGGGCGCGCGATCGGGATCATGCGGGCACTCCGTGGCTTGGCCGCGGCCGCTCCTCGAGCGCCTCGGGATCGGGGACGTAGACGTACGTGCGCCCGCAGCTCGGGCACTGCAGCTCGGGATGGGTCGAGTAGTAGGGCGGCTTGGCCGACGCGGGGGCGCCGTCGGCATCCTGGAGTCGGACGCCGCAGGCGCAGACCCAGCCGATCCGGCGAGCAGGGCTGCCGACCACGAGCGCGTAGGCGGGAACGTCACGGGTGACGACCGCGCCCGCCCCGACCATCGCGAACGGCCCGACGTCCGTGCCGGCCACGACAACGGCTCCGGCCCCGACCGACGAGCCGTGGCGGAGCCGAATTGGGCTGAGCGTCCAGTCCTCTGCCCGGGCGAGGTCCCCGGTCGAGGTGATCGCCCGCGGGTAGCGGTCGTTGGTCAGGATGGCCCCTGGGCCGATGAAGACGCCGTCCTCGACGGTCACGCCGTTGTAGACCAGGGCGCCGTTCTGGATCTTGACCCGGTCCCCAATCTCGACGTCCTCGTCGAGAAAGACATCCCGGCCGATGATGCACTCGGCGCCAACTCGCGCGCGGGTCCGCAGCTGGGCCCGGTGCCAGATGCTCGTGCCCGCGCCGACGGAGACATCGGCCTCGAGATCAGCGGTCGGATGGACGCGCGCGGACGGATCGATCACCGAGGTCTCGCTAGGCTCCTGCTGCGGCTCCGAGCCGGGCACATGGCCGGCGCGACTTCGTTCTGACGACTCGACGGTGGGCCGAGTGGTGGTCCCGAAGTATAGCCGAGGGCACCCTCAGGCCCGCCGGCGGCCGCGCCGGAGGAGGCCGGCCACGAGCCCGAACGCCGTCCCAAGCGCGAGCGCGCCGCGCCAGTCGAGGAGCACCCTGACCTCGCCGGACACCCGCTGGGCGACCAGGAAGACGACGGCCGAGGGCCGGGGAAACGTTACCTCCTGGGCGATGAGCGTCCGGACGAGTGACTGCTCCACACGAGCACGCTGGGCGATGACCGTCCCGGCGGCGCCCTGCGAAATGCTGACTTCGCCCGCGAGCGCGGCCCCGAGGGCGCCCATCTCGACCGAGACCCGGTCACCCCTCGCCGCCCCGATCGCCCCCTGGGTGACGGCGACGTCCGTCGCGTCCACGCGCCCGATCGCACCCTGGTGGACCTCGACGGCGTCCGCCTGGATCCAGGCGCCATCTTCCTCGATCGCCGGGGGAGCGGCGGGGGAGGGAGCCGGAGCTCCCTCGGGACCCTTCGCGGACTTCGACGCAGCCTTGCGCCGCGTGCCGCCGGGCGCGTCCGCGGGGGCGCCGCGGCCGCTGCCCCCTGGCCCGGTCGCGCGTTCCTCCGTGCGACGGCGGCGGGTGGCTTTGGGGGTCGCCGAGGCCCCGGCTGGTTCGCTCGTGGTCATTGCTGAAACCTCGTCATCGAGTGTGATCTGCTCGCTCGGCTATTCTGCGCCGGGCGCGGATTCCGGACGCTGCAAGGGAGGAAACGTGACCGAACCTCTCGGCCCCGCCGAGGGTCGGGCGCCTGGGCGGGCGCCTAGGCGGGCCCTGATCGGGATGCTCCTGATCGTGGCGGCCGGCGCAGGCGTTGGCGCGGGGTCCTTCCTTGCCGCCAGCCTGCCCCCGCGAGGCACGGTCGCCCTCCCCTCGGTTGCGCCGCCGGCGCCTTCGGAAGCGACGAAACCGGCCCCGACTTCCAGACCCACGCCCGAACCGACGCCGGTCACGGTTCCGGCGCCCCTCACCGGACTCCCCGTCAGCCCCGAGGCCGCGACCAGACACCCGATCGCGGTCATGGTCGACGACCACCGCGATGCCCGGCCGCAGTCCGGGTTCAATGCCGCTGCGGTGGTCTGGCAGGCACCCGCCGAGGGCGGCATTCCCCGCTACATGATGGTCTTCCAGGATGCTCTCCCGACCGGCGTCGGACCCGTTCGGAGCGCACGCCAATACTTCATCGAGTGGGCCGCCGAATGGCAGGCGGTGTACGTGCACGTGGGCGGGTCGCCCGGCGCCATGGCCACCCTGCGCAGCGACGGTCACGGCCAGCTCGTCTGGAACGCGGACGAGTTCCGGTTCGGGGGGACATACCTGTGGCGAAGAGAGGACCTCGCCGCCCCGCACAACGTCTACTCGGACGCCGAGCACCTTCGTAATCTCGTTGGCGCCGTCGGCGCGGCGGATCGGCCGATCGAGCCCAGCTGGACGTTCGGGCCGGAGCTGGCCGGCGAGGCGCGCCCCATCGGGACCACGCTCAGCGTGGAATTCCCGTACGAGTCGATCACCTACCGCTACGACGCCGCGACCAACCGGTATCACCGCTTCATCGATCGCTCGACCGAGCCGCAGGTCGACGCAGCCGACGGCCGCGTCGTCGCTCCGACCAACGTCGTGATCCTCCGGATGCGCTTCGGGGCGCTCGGCGACGGACACCCCGAGAAGCACCGGCTCGAGGCCGCCGACGTCGGCTCGGGCGAAGCGATCGTCTCGACCAACGGGCGGATCATCGTCGGCACATGGTCGAAGGACTCCGTGTCCGACCCCACCCTGCTGTTCGGCCCGGACGGGGCTCCGCTCAGCCTGACGGCAGGCCAGACGTTCGTCCAGGTCATCCCGCTCTCGTATCCCTGGGCTGTCGTGGAGGGCACGGTGCCGCGCGATGGGGTCGGCGGACGCTAGCGGCGACGTCTCCTGAGCTCATCAAGCCTGAGCTTGACGACGACCACGAGAGCCTCGATGATGATTCGCCGGGACATTTTGGACTGGCCCCGGCGCCGGTCGCGGAAGGTGATCGGCACCTCGGTCACGCGGGCGCCGGCGCGTGACGCCCGGTGGGTCATCTCGATCTGGAAGACGTAGCCGCCGGCGTGGATCCCGTCGAACGGGATCGCGGCGAGGGTCCCGGCACGCCAGGCCTTGAAGCCGCCCGTCAGGTCGTTCGGGCGGAGGCCCAGCATGACCCTGGCAAAGAGGCTCCCGCCGCGCGAGACGAGGCGCCGCCCGATCCCCCAGTCCTCCACTCGGCCGCCGCGGGTATACCGGCTCCCGATGACGAGGTCTGCTTCATCGCGGGTGATCGGGCCGAGCAGCAGCAGCAGCGCCGCGGGGTCGTGGGACCAGTCCGCGTCCATCTGGATGACGGCGCCGGCCCCGCCCGCGAGAGCAACCGCGAAGCCGTCGAGATAGGCGCGGCCGAGGCCCTGCTTCCCGGCCCGGTGTCGAACCCGCACGCGCGGGTCCGCGGCCGACAGCCCCTCGGCGAGCTCGCCCGTGCCGTCCGGTGACGCGTCGTCGACCACGAGCACGACGGCCGCGGGGAGTGCTTCGAGAATGGCGCCGACGATCCCGGCCAGGTTCTCGGCCTCGTCATAGGTTGGCAGGACCACCCAGGCCCCGGTGCCCGTCTCGGTGCTCATCTTCGTGAGTCTAGCCGCGCGACCAGGGTGCCTTCCGGCGCGGTCCCGCCCGACGCGCGCGCGGTCGTGGGGATCCTCCGTTGACGCGTGCCGCGCGTCGGCCCTAGGGCCCGACGGCCGCCGCAGCGAGGGCGCTGGCCACAGCCGACGACACGACGCCGGTCGAGCCCAGGATCACGATGCGGCCGGGCCGGAGCCTGGCAAGCTCGGCGGCCGTGGCTGCCGGGATCTCGTCCAGTGTCACGAGCAGGAGCGGTCCGTCGGTCAGGCCGGCCACGGCCGCCCCGGCGAGCGCGTCGGGGAAGTTCAGCCCGGTTGCGATGTAGGCGACCGAGACGCCGGCGGGGAAGCTGGCCGCGCTGATGGCGGCCGAGGTGGAGTACCGGTCCGTGCCCGAGACCCGGATCGCGCCGCTCGGGGCGTACGCCCCGAGCGCGGCGAGGACCGAGTCGCTCACCGAGGTCACCGAGCCGAACAGGACGATCCGGGCAGGCTGGAGCCGGACGAGCTCTGCGGCGGTCGCCGCCGGCACGCCATCCTTCGTCACTAGCAGCATCGGCGCTCCCTGGGATCCGGCGGCGGCCGCGCCGGCGAGGGCATCGGGGAAGTCCTGGCCCGTGGCGAGATAGACCACCGGGACGCCGGAGGCGTACGTCGCGCCGCTGATGGCGGCAGCCGTGGCGAAGCGATTGATGCCGGCCAGACGGGTCACCCCACCGATCGTGTAGGCACCGAGCTGGGCGACGACCACGTCGCTTACGACACCAGTGGACCCCAGGACCAGGATCCTGGCCGGCGCGAGCCTGGCCAGCTCGACCGCCGTCGCGGGGGGAATCGCGTCCCTGGTGACGAGGAGGACCGGTCCACCGGTGAGACCCGCGGCGGACGCTCCCGTCAGCGCGTCGGGGAAGTTCAGGCCCGTCGCGATGTACACGACCGGCACGCCGGTCGCGTAGGTGGCGCCGACTGCTGCCGCGGTCGCATACCGGTCGGCGCCGGCCAGGCGGCTGACGGTCGAGGGCGGCCCGGCGTCCGGCGGCGGCGGTGTCGATCCGTCGGGGAAGGGCACGCCGGTGACGTCATCGGTGCGCAGTTCGGGGCTGGTCACGATGGATCGGTAGAAACCGCTCGTGGGGGTCTCCGGATCCATGAACGCGCTGAAGCCCGCGCTTCGGCTCGACGGGAAGGACAGCTCGGCGCCGTGGTAGTCGTACTGGGTGCGCCACATGTCCACAACGGTCTCCGACTTCGTGAACAGGTCCCGAACCATCCCGTTGATGCTGCCGTGCGCCTCGGCGATGACCGCCCGCGCCCCAGCCTTGATGAACCCGGCCCCGAAGTTGTCCACCCGCTGCATGGCCACGCTCAGGGTGGCCTCCGCGGTCCCGGGTTCGGAGTTGCCCGACGCATAGCAGAGATGGTTGAGGAAGACGACCGCGTTCGGAGCGAGGCGGACCTCGTTGGCGAAGTAGGGCTCGCCGTAGTACTTCGTGTTGCTGTCGCCGTTGTTCGCGGTTGCGTTCAGCCCCATGCCGTCCTTGGTGGTGAAGGCCGGGTCGTAGGTGTAGGGGCTCGGCCAGCCGTTCCCGTGCCCCAGGTAGACGACGACCTGCGCTCCCTGCAGCGCCGGTTTCACCGCGGCCCAGGTCGCATTTGGGCTGAAGATCTTGGTCACGTCCGAGGAGTACTTGATCGCCTCCGCGTAGACCTCTTCGCCGACCTGGCGACGTGCGTTGGTCTCGGAATGGGTCGGGCCGACGATGATCACGACCTTCACCGTCGACAGAGTGCCGGGGTCGGCGGCCACGACCGGCGCGACGCCGAACAGCCCGGCGATCAGGGCAACGACGAGGCCGCGGGCCACAAGGTGCACGTGATGGCTCCATCCCGACCCGGTTCGAGACGGGCCGCCTGCGGGTTGACGAGGTACAGCCAAGCCTCGGACCCGCAAGCGCCAGTGACAATGCCGAATGGGTACCAGTGGCCATGGCCCCATGGTCGGGCGCATCGGGGTGGATGGGTCGGGTGCGGTGCGGTGCGGGGCCCCCCGGTGGAGTGACCGAGCCCCGGTCAGGGCACCGGGCTGGGGACAGCCTCGGCGCACGGCTGCTCCGAGTTCGGGAGCGTCCCACCATCTCCCGGCCGGCAGTCCGTCGGCTGGGCGCCGGGCGCCGGCAGGCCGCCCTGGTAGCCGAGGATGACGAGCACGAACTCCATCCGGTCGAGGGCGGTCGCGGGTTCCAGGAATGCGGTCTGGACGACCTGGTTGGCGTCCCGACGGACATCGATCACCCGCCCGATGATCAGCCCCTTCGGATAGGGCGAGCGGATCCCGCCGGCCAGCTCCACGCCGGCCGTGACGACCTCCTCGCCCAGGCTCACGGCGGCCGCTGCATCGATGTTCCTCATGAGCAGGCTTGCCGGCAGCTGCCCGATGACCTCACCACTGGCGGCACTGCCGAGGAGCTGGCCTACCACCGTCGAGCCGGAGTCGCTGATCAGCTGCACGGTCGAGGTCGTTCGGCCGGCCTCGACGACCCGGCCCACAAGCGCCCCGCCCCCGGCGATCACGACATCACCGGTCCGGATTCCGTCCGAGGTGCCGCGGTCCAGGACGATCCGCCGCTGGACCTCGGAGGATTCCCGGGCAATGACGGTCGCGGCCAGGGTCTCGTATTCGAACCCGCTGCGCAGCTGGAGCAGGCCAGTCAGGAGGTCGTTCTGGCGACGGATCTCCTCGATCTGGCGGGCCTGCTCGCGGATCCGGGCATTGTCGGCCCGGAGCGACTCGTTCTCGAGGCGTAGCTGATCGATCTCGCCGATTGCGGTCGCGATCGAGCCCAGGTCGCGGCCGATTCCATCGAGCGTCACCTCGAGCGGCCGGAAGGCGTAGCCGAGCCCGCGCTGGAGCTCGACCACGAGCGGACTCGTCGATACGGCCATCATCACCAGCGTCGTCGCCAGGACCGCGACGTAGGCGATCGCCCGTCGGCGAGCGGTCCGGTTGGCGAAGACGGAGCTCATCTGCGCTCCTCGACTGGGCAGGGCGTCGCCGGCATGTCGGCGCGGCCTCAGCGCGGCGGGCGAATGTAGGTCTCGGTGACGAGGACACGCTCCATCGAGGCCATCTCCTGGAGCACGATGCCGGTCCCGCGGGCGACGCACGTCAGCGGGTCGTCGGCAACGTGCACCGGCATCTGGGTCGCCTCGGCAACGCGCCGGTCGAGACCGGCCAGGAGCGCGCCGCCGCCGGCGAGCACGATCCCCTGGTCCATGATGTCCGCGACCAGTTCCGGCGGGGTCTCCTCGATTGTGTCCCGGATCGTGTCGACGATCTGGGCGACGGATGGTTCGATCGCCTCCCGGATCTGGTCCGCGCCCACCTCGACGCTGCGGGGCAGGCCGGTGAGCAGGTCGCGTCCCCGCAGGTTGACCCGCTGCTGATCCCATTCGCCGGGGTAGGCGGACCCGATGGCGATCTTGATGTCCTCGGCCGTCCGTTCGCCGAGGAAGAGGTTGTACTCGCGCCGGGCGAAGTTGACGATGTCCTGGTCCATCTCGTCGCCGCCGATCCGGATGCTCCGGCTCACGACGATGCCGCCGAGGCTGATGACGGCGACCTCGGTAGTGCCGCCGCCGATATCCACGATGAGGCTGCCCGACGGCTCGCTGACCGGGAGACCCGCCCCGATCGCGGCGGCCATCGGCTCCTCGATCAGGCGCGCCCAGCGGGCTCCGGCGTTCATCGCCGCGTCCTTGACCGCCCGCTTCTCGACCTCGGTGACGCCCGACGGGATGCCGATCAGCATCCGCGGCCGGGCGATGAGGCCGATCCGGTCGTGGACCCGGTCCACGAAGTACTTGATCATCTGCTCGGTCACGTCGAAGTCGCTGATGACACCGTCGCGGAGGGGCCGGATGGCGATGATGTTGGCCGGCGTGCGACCCACCATCCTCTTCGCCTCGGCGCCGATCGCGAGCACCTTCTTCGTCCTGGCCTCGATCGCGACGACGGACGGCTCGCTGATCACGATTCCGCGATCGCGGACGTGGACGAGCGTGTTCGCGGTGCCGAGATCGATGCCGATGTCGCGGGAGAAGAGGCCGAGGATGCGGTCGAGCATGCGGGAGGAGGGTCCTCAGAGGGTCCATGGCTCGCGGCGGGCGGGTCGCGACTCGCACGAGCCCGGGCAGTATACCCGGCCCTTTCGCGTGCTCCCCGCGGCTGGCTGGGCGCTGGTTCAGGCCGCGGCATTCGGCGGGAAGCCGGGCCGGTCGAAGGTGATCCCGCGGTCCCGCATGGACACCCAGGCGTCGTGGCCGATCACCAGGTGATCGAGCACGTTGATGTCCAGGAGCCGTCCGGCGGCGAGGGCCTCGGCCGTCAGGCGGAGGTCGTCGGGCGATGGCGTGGGATCGCCGCTGGGATGGTTGTGGACGAGGATGACCCCAGCAGCCGTCAGCCTCACCGCGTCCCGGAAGAGTTCGCCGACGCGCACGACCGAGGCGCTCAGGTTGCCCTGGTAGGCCGTGATCACCCGCTGGACCACGTTCTTGGTGTTGAGAATGACCACCCGCAGCTCCTCGCGCTCAAGGCGGCCCATCTGGAGTACGAGCCGATCGGCGACATCGCGTGGAGAGCGGACGGCCCACCTTGCGGACGGCCAATCGGCAAGGAGCCGGCGGCCCAGCTCGAAGGCCGCCTGGAGTTGCCCGGCCTTCGCGGTGCCGATGCCCGGGATGACTTCGAGCTCGAGGCCCGACGCATGGGCGAGGCCGGTCAGACCGTCAAACCGGGCAAGGGCGTCCTCGGCGAGGTCGACCGCCGATCGGCCGCGCGCGCCTGAGCCCCAGAGCAGGCCGATGAGCTCGGCCGACGTCAGGCCGCCAGCGCCCCGCAGCTCGAGGCGCTCCCGTGGGCGCTCTGTCGCCGGCAGCTCGCGGAGCGTCCGGCCGCGGGGAAAGGGAACAAGCGTTGATGTCACGTCAACCGGCGTCGCCGGGCCGTCGGCCATGGTCGGCCTCCGTGTGATCACATGGCTCCTGGGGCGTCCCCGAGGCCCGGACGACGGGAGCCCGCCGATTCCCCCCGCCATCCGGACCCGAGGACACGGCGCAGCCTATCGGGGGGCGCTCACCGGCCGGTCACCGGTCGATGCACCGCCACTCATCGGCCTCGCCTCAGCGCAGGAGCGCCTGCTCGGAGACCAGCACAAGGATCGCGTTGAATGTGGCGTGCAGGCCGATCGCCGCCCACAACGAGCGACGCCGGTCGAACACCCAGCCCTGCGCGAGAGCCAAGGGCAGCCGGGCGCCGGCCGCGACGACAGCCGCGCCGAAGGCGGCCGAGAACGACGTGCCGGTCTGATCGAGGGCGTGGACCAGCGCGAACAGCACGGCGGAACGCACGATCGCCATCTGCGCTCCCGTCATCAGCCGCCAGGCCGTGAGGGTGAACCCGCGGAAGAACAGCTCCTCGTAGAGGGGCGCGATGACGGCGGCGGCCAGGAGATTGAGCAGCAGGCCCGCGAAGGAGCCGGCCGGGGGCAGTGGCGAAGCCGGCCGCTGGCCGGTCGCCGTGACGAGGGCGAACGCCGCGGCGCCCGTGAGGAAGATCATCGGCAGCGCGAGAAGCGCTCCCCGGGCGAACTCGCGAAGCGCCAGCCGATCCGGCCGGCGAACGCCCATGTCGTGCCAGGTCAGGGCGCCTGAGCCGACCACCATCAGCCGGAGGAGGACCACGACGACGACCCCCTGGATGGTGACCCCGAGTAGGGCGAGAGCGGGGCCGTCCGCGTGCAGCCCGAGGAGCATCAGCGGCGTGCCGACCGCGAACGCGGCGAGGTACAGGCCTACGACGAGTGCGGCGAAGGCGAGGATCGGCGAGGGGCCGGCGTAGCCGAGTCCCGCCTGCCGTCGCTCGATCGCCTGCGAGCCGCCGAGCAGAGTCAGTGCCACCAGCAGAACCGCGAGACCGACGACGAACAGAACGGTTGCCGGCACATTCCCGCCACCGAGCAGTCCCACGACCGCAGCGGACCCGCCCACCAGCACCATGATCCAGCCGGCAACGAAGAGCCCGGGGGCCGCACGCCCCTCGATGGTGAACCGGAAGAGACCGAGATTGGCCGGCGGCCCGCCCTGCGACGGGTTGGTCAAGACTCGGCGAGTGGGTCGACTGGACGAGGACTGCCGGCCGCTCGAGAAGAGGAGGGTCGTGCGGCGGTCCGGGCCGGGGCCGGCGGATCACCGGGCGCCAGGGCGTCGCGAAGCGGAGCGGTCACGACCCGGGCGGCCCCGGCGGCCAGGTCATGCCGCTCGAAGTCGCGCCCGCACCACGCACACAGGGACCAGTCCAGGCCCACCAGCTTCGAGCAATTGGGGCAGACCCGATTGAGGCGCGTCCGGCAGGTGGGGCAGATGATCCAGTCGGCGTGTACCCGCCGATCACATGTCGGACAGTGGTGGATCGCCTCGATCTCGGCCAGCATCGCCTCCTCGGCCAGGTTGCGCTCGTAGATCTCGCCGATCCGCTCCTGCGGTCGCACGATCCGGTAGGCGAATACCGCCAGGGGAAAGAGGATCGGGGTGAAGACGATTACGAAGGCCGCGGCGAAGTACGGCGCCACCGGGTTCTCGGTCCGGAGCTGCAGGTCGCGGAACGCCCAGTAGGCGGCCGCGATCCAGAGGATGACCCAGTAGATGGCGACGATCTGGAACCCGAGCCGGACGACCGGACTGTCCACGATGGAGCCGATCGCGCTTCCGATCGTGCCGAGGATCTCTTCCATCCGACGGGCGGGCGCCTCCAGTGGCGTATGGCCGGTCGCCGGGTACCGGCGAGGCACGCCGCAGTGTAGCAGCGTCCCTTTGGCAGACCGGACGACCAGTGGCCGGGACCCCGTCGGGTCGCCGGATGTCGCTTCGGACGTCGCCGGCAATGGGCGCGTGACGTCAGGTGGGCGACGGGCGCTCCCTCCGCGGCGCGACGCCAAGGGTGCCGCCGATGATCAGCACGAGGGAGGCCGCGGCGCCCACGATCGACCCCCACTCCGCCCCGAAGTCGCCCGCGACATAGGGCCACAGGATCCCCAGGAACAGGGAGCCGCCGACCAGGCCGAGTACCCCGGAACGAACCCACGTCGCGACCCGATTCGGCAGGACGCCCAGGACGACGGTCGCGACGAGCAGACCCAACACAGGAAGGTGCGAGATCGCGGCGAGACCCCAGCTGTCCGCGTAGTTGACGACGCGCGGAGCCCACGGCATCACGAAACTCAGGGCAGCCGCGCCACCCCCGATTGAGACGAGCCAGCCCGCGAGCGTGTCCGGGGCGTCGAACGGCAGGTCCGCGAACAGAGGCGCGCGTCCGGGCACGACCGGCGCGACGGGCCGATCGACGGGATTCGCCTCCGGTCCGCCCGGGGAAGCCCCTTCGGCCGAGGGCGGGGCCATCCCGACCGCCGGCGAATCCGCGAGTGGCATCTGGGCGGGCATCGGATCGGATGGCGGGGGCCGATGGACAGTCGACGGCGGGAGGTACGAGCCGCCCAGCGGCCCGGGGGACGCGGTCCCGACCGGCGCGGGCGGCGGATCGTGGTGTACGCCCACAGGGTCCGCTACGTAGGTCGGGCCAGGGTCTGGAACCAGCTCTGCGTCGGGCGGACCAGGATCTGGAACCGGCTCTCCGTCGAACGGCAGGGGACCGGCGACCGGGACGGCGCTTCGCGCCTCAGTGAGAGCACCGCAGTTCGGGCACGTGCGGTCTTCCGGGGCCACCGGGCGCCCGCACGAGGGACACGGGTAGGAACCGACTGGCATGGGCGGGCGTCCCCCCGTGATTGACCTTCGACCCTGCGGTCGTGATGCACAGCGTGCCAGAACCAGGAGCTCCACGGAAGGCCCCCGTTTGGTCCCGCTGCTCGCGCGCCAATGGTCCCGCTGACACGCCCATCACTCTTGTCCGTGCCTCACCCGCAGCCCGGGGCCGGCGCGAGGCTTTGGCCCTCACCCTCCTCTCTTGCATCGCCCCAGCCCCGACGCCCGGCGGACCGAGGTTGTGGGCCCCGGTGATGCTGGGACCAGCATTTTGGGCGGAAGGGGCCTGCCAAGCGCTATCGCGAAAGCTTCACGCCGGGCCTGGAAGCACGGAGCCCTGGTATCTCGTGCTCGAACGGACGCGCGGCTCGCCTCGGCGGAGTGCCGGCGCGGCTCTCGGGCCGGCCAAGCCCGGCATTTGCTCATGGGGGCATCACCGACCGGGTCAAGGTCGGCGACTACCGACGATCAGCCCGAGCTGATCGAGGCCGGTGTGTGGGCTCCGGCCGCTGAGGCATCAGGCCGGCCGCTGATGCATCGGGCTACCGGTGAGGCATGAGGCCGGTGGGTGGCTGCGGCCGCTGAGGCCGGTCGGTGGCACCGGCCGATGGGTGGCATCGGGCTGTCGGTGAGGCATCAGGCTGCCGCTGGGTGGCTCCGGCCGCTGAGGCATCGGGCTGCCGGTGAGCCGATGATCCTCACGTTGCGGAGGCGGTAGCGGCGGTCGTGCGTCGCCGGACTTCCCACGTCCAGGCCGCGGAACGCCAGGCGGCTGCCAGCGCCACGAGCCAGAGCGTCCCGAGCCATCCGGCGGACAGCAGGCCCAGGGCGATCCACTGGGTTGGACGGGCCGCGCCATCGAGCAGGACGATGCGGGCGTGTTCGGCAGCGGCCCATGTCGCCATGCCGCCGACGACGAGGGCGACAGCAAGGGCGGCATGCGTCATGACGAGCACGGCGAGACCCGATGGTCGCGCGATTGCCATCAACGCCTGAGCCAGCGCGGCTCGACTGCCCGAACCCGCGGCCATGTAGCGGACTGCCAGGCCGCCGATGGCCTCGCCCGCCAGCCAGGTCGCGAGGAGAAGTCCAACCACCAACGGGACGCGCAGCAGCACCCGAATGGGCACCGGCAGGCCCGCGTCGCCGGGCGAGATCAGCTCGGCATAGGCCGCATCCACGAGCCGCGCGGCACCCCAGAGGAGGATGGCCGTCGTCGGGAGGTGGGCGAGCCAGCGGACGAGAAGTGCCCGCCACGTGCCGCCGCGCGTTGGTGGCTCGCCCTCCCCGAGCTCCTCGTCCGCCGCGGCCCGACGGATCAGTGCGAGATCGGTCGCGACCCCCAACGCGCCGCCGAGCACCAGCCACAGGGTGAGCGCGGCAACCGCCGCTCCGAACAGGAGGAGGAATGCCGGCGACGGGCCGCCGAAGACGAAGCCGACGAGCATCGGGCCGACGGCGTTGGCCAGGCCGGCCGTCGTCGGCAGCGGGATGAGCGGCAGCAGCAGGACCAGGAGGCCGCCTCGAACCAGGAACCCGGCGAGGGCGAGGACCCACCAGCTCGGATGGGCAAGGACCGCGAGGAGCGAGCCCGCGAGGGCCGAGGACAGAGACACCCGTGCCTGGCCCTGCTCCGCCGGGGCCTGCTCCGTCTGGCCCGGCTCCGCCGGGGCCTGCTCCACCGGGGCCTCCTGCGACATCGATGTGGGGCCGACGGAATGCCGCTCGATCAGGGCTATGGAGCGGGCGTCGGCCCGGCCAGCACATCGAGCTGGGCGAGCGCCTGTCGGACGAGTTCGATCTCCCGTCCGTAGGCGGCGAAGTCACCGTTCCGGAGCGCCGCCTGCGCAGCCTCGAAGTGAGCGTTCGCGTAGTCGATGAGGCCGGCCACGTCCGTCGGCACCCCGGGCCCGGCCGTTGGCGCGGGAGACGTTCCAGGAGTCGGGGGAGGACCGCCGCTCGAACCGGGCGTCGGGGACGGGCCGGGCCCGGCGCCGCTCACGAGCTGGTCGAGCGCCTCGGCGAGGGACCGGCCCCAGACGACCGACGTCGGGGAGGCCACCACGATCCGCTGGAACTCCGGGAACGACGACGAGGTCGACTGGAGGTAGACGGGCTGGAGGTAGATGAGGGTGTCCCCGACCGGCACGACGATCAGGTTGCCGCGAACGACCTTGCTTCCGGACTGGTTCCAGAGCGTGATCTGGGCGGAGATCGTGGGGTCCTGGTCGATCCGTGCCTCGATCTGGGCCGGCCCGAAGACCGACGTGTCGGTCGGGAACCGGTAGACGCGTACCCCGCCGTAGTTGGCCTCGTCGTTCCTGGCCGCGACCCAGGCGATCATGTTCGGGCGCCCGGAGGGAACCATCGGCTGCAGGAGCAGGAACTCGGAGTCGTCCTCGCCCGGCATTCGCATGATCACGTAGTACGCCTCGGACGGGAGGCTCTGCTCATTGGTCTTGCCTGCCGGGACGGTCCAGCGATCCTCGTTCCGGAAGAACGTCTCGGTGTTGGTGACGTGATACCGGCCGAACAGCGACGTCTGGATGTTGAACAGGTCCTCCGGGACTCGAAGGTGCGACTTCAGGTCCCCGGGCAGCTCGGCGAGGGGGCGGAAGAGCGTCGGGAAGACGCCGGCCCAGGCCTGGACGATCGGTTCCTTTGGGTCGGCGATGTAGAAGGTCATCGAGCCGTCGTAGGCGTCCATGACGATCTTGACGCTGTTCCGGATGTAGTTGACGTCCAGGCCCGGCAAGCCGGACGCGGCGAGGTCGGCGGGGTTGAACGGCTGGGCGTTCGGGAACCGGTCCGAGGTCGTGTAGGCGTCCTGGATGAAGGCCAGGCGGCCGTTGCCCGAGACCACCACGTACGGGTCCTTGTCGTAGCGCAGGAACGGGGCGATGAGAGCGAGGCGCTCTCGAAGGGTCCGGTGGACGAGCAGCTGGCTGTCTGCCGTGACCTGGTCACTGATGAACAGGTTCAGGTCACGGAAGCGAAGTGCGAAGAGCAAGCGTGACAGGGTCGTGTTCAGGCGGATCCCGGTGGCTCCGCTCCAGCGCGTCTGGACGCCCGATTCCGAACCCGCCGTCCCGTCACCCTGCGGGAAGTCGAACTCGGCCTGGCGCGCGCCGACGATGACGTAGTCCGAGGGAGCCTCCCCGAAGTAGATCCGGGGCTCCGACACCGTGGGCGCCCCACCGCTCGAGACCGGCGGCAGGTTCTTGACCAGGAGCAGCGGCTGACCCTCGGTCGTCACCTCGTTGACCGGGACCATCGCGATTCCAATCCCGTGCGTGTAGATGATCCGCTGGTTCACCCAGCCGCTCGCCGCGTCGTTGACCGACTGGTTCAACTCGCGGGCCGAGAGCATGACCTGCCGTTCCCGGCCGTCGAGGGTGTATCGGTCCGTGTCGACGTCGATGAAGTCGTAGTAGCGCCGGACCGTCTGGAGCTGGTCCAGCGTGTCGCCGAGCGGCCGGTAGTCCCACAGGCGGGCGTTGGCGAACGTCGAGGCCTCGACATCGACCGCCGCCCGGGTGAGAGGCGCGGAGCCGTCATATCGCCGCTCCTCCCAGGCATCGAGGCCGTAGGCGAGGCGGGTCATGGCGATGTTGTTGGCGATGTACGGCTGCTCCAGGTTGTACTGGTTCGGGGCAACCACGAGGCGCTGGATGACTTCCGGATAGAGGCGGCCGACGAACAGCGAGGCGAGGAACCATGTCGCAACGGTCACCCCGAGCGGCCACGTCCAACGGGTGAACGCGCCGCCGACCAGGAACGCCGCGGCGAACGCGGACAGTGCGGTCAGGAGGTTGTAGGCGAGGAACTGGGCGTTCTGATCCGTGTAGCTCACCCCCGAAGCGATCCCCCGGGTCGAGTAGACGAGCTCGTACTTGTCGAGCTGGTAGCCGAACGCGACGGACAGGAGATACAGGCCGGCGAGGATCGCGAGGTGAACGCGTACGCCAGACGGCAGGGCGAATCCGGTCCGGGTCGCGCCCGCGAGATAGCGCCCGCCGGCGACGATGAGGCCGCCGATCACCAATGTGTTGAAGATCGTCTGGACGGTTCGAAGGAGCGGGAGATCGAACAGGAACCAGGCGATGGGTCTCCCGAAGACCGGATCCACGCTCGGGCCGCCGGGTGGACCCTGGAACGGAACGCGGTTGAGCCACAGGAGCGCGATCTCCCAGCTCGACGCAGCGATCGCCCCGACGAGGAGGGCTCCCAGCACGGAGAGCCCCGCCAGCACGACCATCGCCACCGGCGTCAGATCCGGCATCTCGAGCGAATCTGCGTTGACGATGACGGGGCGGGACATGCCGCCTCGTTCACGAGGATCACCGGGCGAGATGGTCACCTGGCTGAGGCGCTCGAGGAGATCGCTCAGCTTGCCGGGTGTGCCTTCGCCGGGGGGCGCCAGCCTGTTCGCAATCCACAGGTTCGCGAGGAGCACGACCAGCGTGACCACGGCGCCGGCGATGAACAGGCCGGCTGTTGCGCCGACGCGAGTCCAGAACACGCCGTCGAAGCCGACGCTCCGGTACCAGATCGCGTCCGTCCAGAACTCGAGCGCCCCGCTCCCGAAGAGCACGATGGCGACGAGGACGATGACGATGAAGCTGAGCCGCCGGTTCGGAGGATTGCCGGCCGACCGGCTCGGTCGGGGTCCTCGAGCGCCGGGCCGGCCCCCCGGTCCCCGGTCGGGACCCCCGGGACCGCGGTCGGGACTCCCCGGTCCGCGGTCGGGCTCGAAAGGCGCGCGGAACGGGTCGTCGTTATTGTCCATGCGAAGGCGAGTCTACCCGCGCTTCGAGGAATCCACCCGGATCGAGCCCAGTCTGTTTCGCCGGGGCCAGTTGGATGGCGGTCACAGCCGCCCTAGCCCCGCCAGCGCGCGCGCGAACGCCGTCAGGACCTCCATCGCAAGCGCATTGGGCAGCATCGCTGCGGCACGCGTCGGCTCCCAGCGGAAGCCGGCTCGAACGGCGACCGGGCAGTGCCACGGACGCTCTGGATCGTCCGGCGGCACGACCAGTCCAAGCCGGATCGACAGTCGACCGGCGTCCTCGAGGATGAACCCGGAAAGGCCGCCGGCCAGCGACGGCCCGAGACGGGCGAGGGGCGGATCCGGCGGCGGGCCGGCGGCCGGGGCAAGGTCCCGGAAGCTGACAATTCCCTCGGCGTCACGCGCCCACAGCACGCCCAGCCACCACTCGTCCGGGCCGGTCGTGGGCCGGCTCATGCCGACGAGGAGAACGGACTCGCTGAGCCGGAGCTCCTGCTCGCGGAGATACGAAGGACCGGGTAGCGGCAGTCGGTCGGGCACTCGCGGAGGATAGCGGGCGCTTCGGCCGAGCCGGCCGGCGACCCCAGATCCGCCTCTCAGCGAGGCGGGGCGCTCACTTGGGTGTCCTCGCTGCGTCGGATGCTTCGGCCGGTACCGGATCGGCGCCCTCAGCCGGGGCAGCGGCATCCGCGGCCGGCGCCTTGCCTGCGCCGCTGTCGGCGAGCTCCGCCTCGAGCTCTGCGCGCCGGGCCTGCACCTCGGCTTCGAGGGCAGCGAGCTCCAGGCGGAGCATCTCCCGTCGAACCTCTTCGGGCGGGGGCGCCAGCGTCCCCGGCGCGTCGCGAGCCGCCTCGGGCTGGTACTCGCCAGAAAGCCAGCCGATGATCCCGCGCGATTTCGGCGGTGGTGTGCGAGATCGCAGGAGTGCTTCGTGGTCGACGCGGGTCACACCCGGGACCTCGTCCTCGACTTCCTCGCGAAGCGACGCGCCACAGGACGGGCAGCGAACTTCGTCCGCGGAGGGCAGTTCGGCGGAACACCACGGACATCGAGGGGAACCCCCCGAGGCCGGCGCCTGCGCAGATCGAGCCTTGCGGGTCATTGGGCGCACTGTAGCGCTCCCACGATTCGTTGGAATAGCCCAGATGTCCTGCCGGCCCGGCCTGCGCCGGCGTGTCGCTTGCGCATCCCGGTCCGGGCGGGCAGGCCCGGCCCTACTCCCACTCGATGGTGGCGGGCGGCTTGGAGCTGATGTCGTACACGACACGATTGACACCCGGCACTTCGTTCACGATCCGCGACGAGATCCTGCCGAGGACATCGTAGGGGAGCTTTGCCCAGTCGGCGGTCATGCCGTCCTCGGAAGTCACGGCCCGGATGGCCACCACGTTCGCGTAGGTCCGCCCATCGCCCATGACGCCGACGCTCCGGACGGGGGTCAGGATCGCGAAGGACTGCCACACGCTCCGGTACAGGCCCGCGGCCTTGATCTCGTCGATCACGATCCAGTCCGCGTCCCGGAGCGTGTCGAGCCGCTCGGCCGTGACCTCACCGATGATCCGGATTGCGAGGCCGGGGCCCGGGAACGGCTGGCGCTGGACCATCGCCTCGGGCAACCCCAGCTCGGCACCGACGAGACGCACCTCGTCCTTGAACAGGTACCGGAGCGGCTCGATCAGCTTGAACCGGAGGTCGGCCGGGAGGCCGCCCACGTTGTGGTGCGTCTTGATCTTCTGGGCGGTCTTTGTTTCCGAAGTTGCGCTCTCGATGACATCCGGGTAGAGCGTGCCCTGGGTCAGGAAGTCGATCCGGCCGAGCTTCGTGGCCTCCTCCTCGAAGACCCGGATGAACTCGTCGCCGATGATCTTCCGCTTCGCCTCCGGATCGATGACGCCGGACAGGCGAGTAAGGAATCGCTCGCGCGCGTCCACCATCACCAGGTTCATGCCCAGGTTCTTCTCGAAGGTCGCCCGGAGGAGCTCCGACTCCTTCTTGCGCATCAGCCCGTGGTCCACGTAGATGCAGGTCAGCCGGTCCCCGACCGCGCGGTGGACGAGCGCCGCTGCGACCGCCGAGTCCACGCCGCCCGACAGCGCGCAGATGACGAGGCCATCGGAGCCCACGTCGCGCGCATGGTCGTCCACTCGGGCACGGATCTCGGCGACCGTGGACTCGATGAAGTTGGCTGGCGTCCACGTCGCGCGGGCCCCGGCGATCCCAACGACGAAGTTGCGCAGCACATCCCGACCCCGGGGCGTGTGGACGACCTCCGGGTGAAACAGGATCCCGTACATGTTCCGGTCCGGGCTCGTGAGGCTGGCGAACGGCGTCGAACCGGAGTGGGCCGACGATCGGAAGCCGTCCGGCAGCCCTGCGATCGAGTCCCCGTGGCTCATCCAGACCGGCTGCTCGCGATCGATCCCAGCAAAGAGCGGGTCGTCCGCGGTGATCGTTACTGTCGCCGGACCGTATTCGCGTTTCGTGGCGGGGAGCACCTCGCCGCCGAGCTCCCGCGCCATCAGCTGGGCCCCGTAGCAGATCCCCAGGACCGGCAGGCGGCCGCTCCAGACCGCCGGATCCGGCTTCGGCGCGCCCTCGTCGTAGACCGAGTTCGGGCCGCCGGACAGGATGATCGCGGTCGCCCCGCGCCGCTCGATCTCGGCCATCGGCGTGTCGTGCGGCAGGAGCTCGGAGTAGACGTTGAGCTCCCGGACGCGCCGCGCGATCAGCTGCGCAAACTGGCTCCCGAAGTCGAGGACGACGATCGTGCCGTGGTCGGCGGTCGCTGGCCGGTCCGCCGAAGCGCGCTGGGGACCCGGGGCATTGAGCGCGGTCTCGAGGTAGGCCTCGACCTCGGCGTCGTCCGGGGCGAGGACGCGATGGCCGGCGTTGGCCGCCTCGCCGTGGACCGTCTTGCCCTTGCCCGCCACCCTCGACGCTGCCCTCCGTGCCGGCGGGGTCCCGCCTGTCCGGAAAGT